>Ga0233444_10000708_pt1 | contig 41166 bp, 50 predicted proteins | sample SI_124_October20_6_FD_182792 | JGI IMG/M metagenome (GOLD analysis project Ga0233444, IMG submission 182792) | Seawater microbial communities from Saanich Inlet, British Columbia, Canada - SI_124_October2016_10_MG | ecosystem: Environmental > Aquatic > Marine > Inlet | place: Canada: British... | reverse complement strand
CAGCTATTGCAATAATTCCAAGATTTGCAGAAACATCCAAGAAATTTAACATTCCATAAGCGCTAAACATGCCTGTATCTCCTGCAACTATACCAAAAAATATAAATACAAGTATTGCTCCACCAAGAGCACCAAGTTCTGGTCTATTTAATAAAAGTCGCAGTTTAGAAACTTTTTGCAGTCTCTCATCTTGATTAAATTCTGTTTTACTTTGAATACTTTTAGATTTTGTAGACATAATTTAAAAAAAACTTAAAAAAAAAGGCCTAGCGATAAATCACTAGGCCTTTTTAATATATTTTTTATCTATAACCTTGAGCAGCCCATTTTATTACACTTTTAGCGTTTTGAGGTGTAACAAAACCAGGTCCTGTCATAACTACACCAGCTGGCATAGTTCCATATCTCATATATTGAGCAAATATAGATATAGGTAAGTAACCTTGTAAGTACTGTTGTTGGTCAATTAAGAACTCAACTTTTCCAGCAGCAGCAGCTTTAAGCATACCTGGAGACATATCAAATGTTCCAAGTTTTACGCTTCCTACTTTACCAGCAGACTCTAAAGCTTTTAGAGCAGCTTCTCCCGCAAGACCAGCTCCTAAAGTAAGTATAGTGTCATATCCACCACCTAATTTAGCAGCTACAGCTTTTTGAATTTCAGTTGGGTCATTTGAAGTTCCTAGAATTTCTACAGAACCACCAAAACCTTTTTTGAAACCAGCACATCTTCTATCTAAAGCAACGTTACCAACTTCGTGGTTAACACATAATGCTTTTTTTCCACCAGCAGCTTTCATTTTTTGTCCGCCACCTACTCCTGCTTCAAATTCAGTTTGACCAACGTGAGCACTAATACCTAGCTTCATGTAGTCATCTGAACCAGAGTTCATAGAAATTACTGGAATACCAGCAGATATTGCAGCTTTAACAGACTTACCTAAAGCGGCAGCATCTGGTAAAGTAATCACTATACCTTTTGGTTTTTGAGAAACAGCATTATCAATTAATTTTGCCATTTCCACCATGTCAAATGTTGCAGGTGCAGTATATTTGCAAGATATTTTCATATCTTCACAAGCTTTATCTACTCCATTTTTTGCAACAGACCAGAACGGATCGTTTGCCTGTCCATGAGACACAACAATAATATCAACTGCTAGAGCAGCAACAGACATCATCACCCAGCTCATTACAGCAGCGATTGTTAAGTATATTTTTTTCATTATTTCCCTCATTTTGATTGTTAATTTTGAAGCATTAAAACAAAAAATATCTATAAGATCAAAATAAACTTTTTTGAATACAACTTGAAGTATATGTAAAAACTTAAATTTTAACGGTTTTTTTTAACTTCAGTGATTTATAAGCAGCATTAGCTAATTTAAGAGCAAAGTGTCCGTCTTCAAAAGTTGATCTAGATTTTATTTTATTTTTATGAAGAGAAATTAATTCCTTAAGTTGTAAATTATAAGCTTCACTATATCTTTCTATAAAAAAATTTAAAAAAGGTTTTTGTGCACCAGATTTTTTTGAATTGAAATATTCAGTTGAGTCTTCCTTTTTATTACCAGAAATCAACATTCCTGATTTACCGAATAATTCAACTCTTTGATCATAACCAAAAGAACAGTGTCTTGAATTAGTAATAACACAGATTACACCGTTTCTAGATTTCATTGTAACAACTGCTAATTCATGATCATTAATTTTTTTATAAAAAGGCTCAAAAGATGACGCAGAAGCATGTATTTCTTTTATTTCATCTTCACCCAAATAAAATCTACATAGATCAAAATCATGTATCATCATGTCTCTAAATATTCCTCCTGATGATTTTAAATACGAAATAGATGGTGGAGCTGGATCTCTGCTTGTAATAATAATCTTTTCTAATTTTCCTATTTTATTTTTATCTAATTCTTTTTTAATTGAATGGTGACCAGGATCATATCTTCTATTAAAACCAAGTTGAATCTTTGGTTTAAATTTTTTAACTTTTTTTAAAGTATTAATAATTTTATTTATATCGAGATCTAATGGTTTTTCACAAAAAATTGTTTTTTTTTCTTTTATACCCTCTTCAATAAATTTAATATGAGTATTTGTAGGACTGGAAATAAAGATTATATCGACTTTTTTATCTTTAAATATTTTATTATAATCTTTTTCAATTTTACAATTATATAAATTTTTTGCTTTTTTAGCTAGCTTATTCAACTTCTCATAAACATATAAAAGTTTTAGTTCTTTATTTTTGCATAGGTTTTCAGCATGCATTTGACCTATTCTACCAAAACCAAAGAGAGCAACGTTGATCATATAATTTTGAATACCTTGATTAATTCTATTTTAAACATTAATACTTTATAAATATTATGTCTATAAAATTAGGAATAGCGCCAATAGCTTGGAGTAACGATGATATGCCAGAACTTGGTGGCGAGACTACTTTAGAGCAATGTTTGGGTGAAGCTAGTAAGGCTGGCTTTACAGGAATAGAGTCTGGTGGAAAATTTCCTAAAAATTCAAAAGAACTTCTGCCAAAATTGGAAAAAGAAAATTTAAAGCTTTGCTCAGGGTGGTATGGAGCTCAACTTTTAAAAAATTCTCCTAAAGAAGAATTTAGTTTAATGAGATCTCAGTTAAATCTATTTAAAGATTGTAATGCCCCGTGCATGGTTTTTGCTGAGATCACAAACTCTGTACAGGGAGATCCTAAAACTCCTTTATCTCAAAGACCAAAACTTACAAAAGATGACTGGAGCAAACTAACTTTAAGAATGAATGAAATAGGCAAAATGATGTTTGATGAAGGTATGCCTATAGCCTATCACCATCATATGGGAACTGTAATTGAAACTGAAAATGAAACTTCTAGACTTATGGAAAATACTAATGATTACGTTAAATTATTAGTTGATACAGGCCATATGTTATTTGCACAAGGTAACTCTATTAAACTTGTTAAGGATTTTAGTGAAAAATTAATTCATGTGCATTGTAAGGATATTAGAAAAGAAGTTTTAGACAATTCTTTAAAAAATGATAGCACTTTTCGCCAAGCTTTCTTGGATGGTGCATTCACTGTTCCGGGTGATGGTTGTATTGACTACATACCATTTTTAAAAATTTTAAAAGAAAAAAATTATAGCGGATGGCTAGTTGTTGAAGCCGAACAAGATCCTGTAAAAGCAAATCCTTTTGAATATGCTAAAATTGGTTACAAATATTTAAGTAAGACTGCCAAAGATTGTGGATTTGAAATAATTAATTAACGATAAACTGAAACTAATTCGTTGTTACCAGCGGCAACACAAGGTGATTTAATACAAGTTCCGATAATCCACTCAGAACCTGCTTCGGCCTCAAAATTATTTTCTGATACAAAAATTATTCCTTTATCAGTTGATTGACCCGCTTTTCCCTCTGCTTGTATACGAGGATCTTGAGACGTTTGAATCAAAGGTTTATTAATATTGTAAGGATTATTTAACTTAAAGTTATCTAAAATATATTTTACAATATTTGAAGAGTTCCAAGTAGAATTACAATTTTCTCCCCAAGAAGTTAAACCGTTTTCATTTGAACTACATATATTTACTTCATTGTTTATGAATTCAACGATAGTTTTATGATTAAATTTAATATCATTAGCTTTTTGTAAAACTGATGAACGTGTACTTGCAGTCCAAATAAGCATTATCACGACATATGCAAGCGAACTAAAAACCAAGAACTCCAAAGGACCGAAATTTTTTAATTTCCTTTTTATAGTTATCATAATTTTACAATCATAGATTTATCTAATTTATTATTAAAAAAATCAATAATATTTTTAGTTGTTTCTATTGACATTCTTGATGTACATTCATCAGTAAAAGTTGCTGAATGTGGACTTAAAATAATTTTTTTATTTTTTAACAGTGGATTATTATTTTCTATAGGTTCATTTGAAAATACATCGAGTGCCGCAGCAAATATTAATCCTTCATTTAAAGCCTTATCTAAATCATGCTCATTAATTATTCCACCTCTTGCAGTATTAACTAAAATGGAATTTTTTTTCATTTTTTTGAAAACATCATAATTCAATAAATTTTTAGTCTCTTTTGTTAGAGGCATATGTAAAGAAACATAATCGGCCATTTTTAACCCTTCTTCAAATTTTGATACTTTAATACCTCCATGGTCTTTTATTATTTGCTCTTCAATATAAGGGTCATAGACATAAACTTTAGTATCAAAAGCCAAACAACGACTTATTAGTTTTTTCCCTATACGCCCAAATCCTGCAATTAAAATATTTTTATTTAGTAATTCAAAAGTTGTAATTTCACTTGCATTCTTTTTAAAATTGCCAACCCGCACTTCTTTATCATATCTAATTATTGATTTGGACAAAGATAAAAACATTGATAAAACATGTTCTGCAACAGCAACGGCATTTGCTGTAGCTGTAATAAGTAGTGATATTTTATTTTTTTTAATATAATTTAAATCAACATTGTCGTAACCAACACCGTGTCTAGAAATAGCTTTTAGATTTGGACAATGTTTCAAAATATTTTCATCTAATTTTGAAACTCTTAAAGTGCAAGCATCAAAATTTGGAAGTTTTTCAATTAGGTTTTTTTCTGAAACATCTGATATTAATTCATATTCAAAGTTAGGATGTTTATCTAATAATTCTACACCGTCTTTATGAATTTCTTCTATAATAGCTATTTTATATTTCATAATTTATGGCGGTCCCAAGGGGAATCGAACCCCTCTTTGTTGGATGAAAACCAACTGTCCTAACCGATAGACGATGGGACCTTATTTTTGAAAGTCTTATTAACAGAAATATCATCGATAATAAACTCTACATTTGATTGCCCTTTCCACTCATTTAGGGATAATTTTCCAGCAATATTAAATATTTTATTATTTTTTTTGATTAAATAACCTCCAATATCATTATCTACAGCATTAAATGCGATAGATTTTATTGTTGAACCATCTTTACCAATTAAAATTGATTTAATGTGTTTTTCTCCTACAATTTTACTATTAACGGTTTTCATATTTTCAATTACAAATTTTGGTTCAGGATTTCCTGATCCAAATGGGGATAGTAAAGCTACCTTATTATAAAAATCTAAATTAACTGCAGATGGTGAGATGACGCTATCTAACAACAAAGGTTTGTCCATAGATAGGTCTTCATTCACGTTTTTAAATTTTCTAAATACAAAATCTTTAAATTTCTCTATATTTCCAACCTTAATTGAAAATCCTCCAGCCATTTTATGGCCACCTCCTTTCAATAAAATATTTTCCTGGGTAGCTGCTATAATTACTGAACCAATATCAAACCCTACAATAGATCTTGCTGAAGCTTTTCCAAGGTCTCCCTCTAGTGAAATTATTATGACTGGCTTGTTAAATTTATCTTTTAACCTTGCTGCAACAATTCCAATAACTCCTTCATGCCAATTAGAACCACTAATAATCAAAACAGGATCATTTAAAAAAAATTTAGTTTTATCTAGAATTTTTTGAAGAAGACTTTTCTCAAGAATTTGTCTTTCTTTGTTATATTGATCTAATTCTGCTGCTAATTTAAAAGTTATCTTTGGATCTTTATTTAAGAGTAAATTTGCACCATGAGAGGATTTGCCAACTCTCCCACCTGCATTAATTCTTGGCCCTAGCATATAACCTAAGTGATAAACTGAAGGATTTGACTCGATTTTACATATATCTAATAAAGTTTTTAAACCTAAATTCTTTTTTGATTTTACAACTTTCAATCCTTGTTTAACGATAGCTCTATTTAATCCTCTTAAAGGTACAACATCACAAATTGTGGCTAAAGAGACTAAATCAAGAAAATTTATTAAATTTGGTTCCTTAACATTATTATCATTAAACCAATTCATAGATCTTAACTCTCTATTTAATGAAACAAGAAACATAAAAGATACACCTGCGGCACATAAATATTCTAAATTAGATTTATCATCTAAACGGTTTGGGTTAACTATTGAGTAAGCATCAGGAAGTTTAACTTCAGACTGATGATGATCTAATACGATAACATCAATATTGTTCTTTTTTGCATAATTAATGGCTTCATAAGAAAGAGTCCCACAATCAACAGTAAAAATTACTTTTACTTTCTTAAGAATTAATTCTTTAAAACTTTTAACCGAAGGTCCATAGCCTTCTTTTTTTCGATTAGGTATATAAATCTCATAATCTAAATCTAAATGAGAAAAATAGTTACCAAGTAAAGCTGTAGAACTAGCTCCGTCAACATCATAATCTCCAAAAATACCTATTTTTTCTTTTTTAGAAATTATTTCAACAGTTCTTAAAGTTGATTTTTTCATATCAACAAGAATATTTGGATTGGGAAGAAAATTTTTTATTGATGGATTTAAAAAAGAATTTATTTCTTCCTTCTTAATGTTTCTAATCGATAAAAGTTTAGAAGTAATTTCATCTAAAAAAAAATTGTCTTTGATAAAAGTTAGGTCTTTTTGGTTATATTTTCTTAGAATCCAATTTTTTCCACTTATAGAAAGTGAGTTCATTTATTATAAACGTTTGTGACTGACTTAATTATACTCTGGCTTTTATGAAGGGCAAAAGTATTTACTTCGAACTCATTTCCTAAATCTTTGACTCCACTAGCCAAATCACCTGAGGTTACACCTGATGCACAAAAAATTACATCACCACTTACCATATCTTCAATATTATATTTTTTATCGAAATCTTTAATTCCAAGTTTTTTTGCTCTAATTTTTTCTTCAGCGTTAAGAACTAATTTCCCTTGAATTTGTCCTCCATAACAAGATAGAGCAGCAGCAACTATAACGCCTTCTGGCCCTCCTCCTGTACTATAATAAATATCATTTTTAGGTTTTTTTCCTATTACACTTAAAGCTCCAGCTATATCTCCATCAGTAATGTAGTTTATTTTAACATTCATCCTAGTTAATTCCTTTATAATATTATTGTGTCTAGGTCTTTTTAATACACAGGCGTTAATATCAGAAATTTTTTTATTTTTAGCTTTAGCTAATAACTTAATATTTTTTTCTACCCCATAGTCAATATCCATCAAATTTTGAGGAAGGCCAGATCCGATTACAATTTTTTCCATGTATGTATCTGGAGCTGACAACAAACAACCTTTTTCCGATATTGCTAAAACAGAAAAGGCATTAGGCTCTCCGTTTGCAGTAAATTTAGTTCCTTCTAGCGGGTCTACTGCTAAATCAAATTTTGGTCCATTTAGTGTTCCTAATTTTTCACCAATGTACAACATTGGGGCTTCATCCATTTCGCCTTCGCCAATCACTACTGTGCCTTCCATATTAATTTTATTTAGCTCTCTTCTCATTGGATCAACAGCACCTTTATCAGCTGCAATTTTGTCTTTTTTTCCAATAAATTTTGAGGCACCAATAGCAGCTTTCTCTGTTACTTTGATAAATAGATTTAAAAATTTTTTATCAATTGACATCAATTATCATCGATTCTTATTAATTTTGGCTTTTGTCTAACGTAATTTTTTTTAGCTATTTCGTTTAGAGTTTTTTTTAAAAATTTATCTTTAGAATTATGTGTAATAATTATTATTGACGATGATTTTTTACTTTTATCAGGTGTTTGAACTAATCTTTTTATAGATACTTTATTTTTGAAAAAAATATTTGTAATATTAGACAAAATGCCCGGTTTATCTATCACTTCAATACGTAAATAAGCAGAAAAAAACCTTTCACTTATACTTTCAAATTTAAGTTTTTTCCTTTTTTTTCTTGAAACCGAAAATGGAAATTTGATATTACCTCTTAAGATAGATGAAATATCTGATATGAGCGCTGAAGTTGTGGCGGCAGGACCCGCACCTTCACCTTGGATGGCACTTCGACCAACAGGTTGACCATCAATAATTACTGTGTTGAGAACTCCATCTATACTCGCTACGTAAGAGTTGTTTTTAACTAAAGTAGGATGAACTCTTTGATAAATCTTATTATTTAATTGTTCTCCAAAACCTAATAATTTAATTTTGTAACCTAATTTATTTGCATTATCTATATCGGTCTTTTCAATATCTTTTATTCCTTCAACATAAATATTATTATTTAAAAATGAGTTAAAACATAATGACGATAAAATTTTTAGTTTAGAAGAAACATCATCTCCATTCAAATCAGCTGATGGGTTAGACTCAGCGTAACCAAGTTTTTTAGCGTTTAATAAAACATCATTAAAATTTTTTTTTTGTTTATCCATCGAAGAAAGAATAAAATTTGATGTTCCATTAAAAATACCATAAATCTTAGATATTTTATTAGCAATCAAACCTTCTTTTAAAGATCGAATAATTGGTACTCCTCCACAAACAGAAGCCTCAAATTCAAGATTAACTTTATTTTTTTCTGCAATTTGTGCGAGTTGATTACCGTATTTAGCAATTAAAGCTTTATTAGCTGTTACTACATGTTTTTTATTTTTTAATGCTGCGAAAACAAGTTTCTTAGCAGGTCCTTCCGCACCTCCAATTAATTCTACTATAAGATCTACATCTTTATTTTTAGTTGCATCAAGATAATTATTGAGCCATTGATTTTTTTTAATCTTTATAATTCTTTTTTTCTTTTTATTTTTTGCAGAAACATATTTTATTATGGGTAAACAGTTATTTTTCTCGGTTAAAATCTTTTTATTAACATTTAAATATTTAAATAAATAACAACCAATATTACCTAATCCAATTATTGCTATGTTTATTTTTCTCATTAATTTATTGCCTTAATGTAATATCAGGAAAATCTTTGTTTTTTCCATGATTTAATAAATATTTTGATATTTCGTCAATATTACACTTTTCTAAAATTTTACAAACATCGAATGCCTCTTTTGTTTTTTTATTCACATTTTTTTCTAAAATTTCAGATTTATTTGATTTTGATATATTTTTCTTCAAAACTTTTTTATTAATTTTTTTTTTATTTATAATTTTTTGCGCAATTTTTTGTTTATCTTTGTTTTTTTTTATATTTTTTTTAATTTCAATGATTTCTTTAGAAGATAATTTTTTTAAGTTTAAATTTTTAGAATTTTTTGACGAAACAGTAATTTTCTTATTATCTTTATAATCCTGATTTAAATTGAGTTCAATTAATTTTATTGAATTTTTTTTTTTTATTTGAAATAACTTTTACTTCAATTGTAAGATTTTTTTCAAAATATTGATTAGCTTCAGTTTTGTTAACACAAACATGGTCGCCACAAATCAATACTGTTTTAGGTTTGCTGCAATTTGATAAAAAAATAATGATAATAAAAAAAAGAAATGTTTTCATTTTAAACCTAAATTTTCTGAGAATTTAAACAATATATTCATATTTTGAATTGCTTGTCCTGATGCTCCTTTAATCAAGTTATCTAATGAAGAAAATATAATTAACTTATTTTTTAATCTTGTTTCACAAATTGAAATTTCACAATTATTTGTATTAAGAACATTTCCAGACCCAAGCGAAGAATTGACTGGAAGAATTTTTACAAATTTTGATTTATTGTAGAATTTAATAAGAGTTTTTCTTAAAATTTCAGCTGATATATTTTTTTTAGTGTTTATATAAATAGAAGACAAGATACCTCTGAACGTAGGTAGTAGATGGGGATTGAAAGTAAATCTTAATTTTTTTTTTGTGTATTTAGTAATTTCTTGATCTATTTCACAGATATGTCTATGATTTTTTGTACTATAGGCAAATGTTGATGAGTATAAATTTTTGTGTGTGAATTTTTTTTCTAAATTCTTACCTGCTCCTGAATATCCAGATTTTGAATCTATTGTTACATCATTCGTTTTTATTAAATCTTTTTTGATTAAAGGTATTAATGGAATCTGTATAGATGTTGAGTAGCATCCTGGATTTGCAATTATTTTATAATTTCTTATTATTTTTTTAGATAACTCTGGTATTGAGTATAGAGCTTTATTTATTAATTTTTTTGCCTTGTGTTTAGATTTATAATTTTTTTCATAAGTTTTATAATTTAAAATTCTAAAGTCAGCGGATAAATCAATAAATTTTAATTTATTATATTTATAATAATATTTTTTTATTAGTTTTTGTGCATTACCGTTTGGCATCGATAAAAAAACTAGATCTAGATCTTTCCAATTAACCTTATCTATAGATGAGATTTTAGGTAACTTTTTTCTTATTCTTTTATCAAAAAAAAATATACTTTTTCCTAGGTTTTTGGTTGCGCATAAATATTTTATATTTACTCCCGGGTGCTTAGAGAGCAAAAAAATTAGATCTAGACCGGTATAACCAGTTGCGCCGATTACAGCAATTTTTATTTTATTCAGCATAGGCATGTTTCTTTATACCACCGACTTTTATAATAGTTAAATTTAAATGATTATCTTTTAGAAAATTGGAAGCTTCTTCTTGCTTTTTTGTGACCGTATTTTTTACGCTCAACAACTCTTGAATCTCTGGTTGTTAGTTTGTCTTTTTTTAAATTCTTCTTTAAGTTTTCGTCATGTGATATTAATGCTTTTGAAATTCCTAAGATAATAGCTCCTGCCTGACCTGACAACCCACCACCTTTTACAGAACATTTTACGTCATAGTTAGAAGCAACTTCTGAAATCTCCAAAGGTCTTGTAACAATTATTTGATGAACGGGTCTTTTAAAATAGTCATTCATTTTTAATCCATTGACGTGGATATTGCCTGAGCCTTTTTTTACCCAAACTTTTGCTATAGATCTTTTTCTTCTTCCTGTAGCGTACTTACTGTCTTTAAAATCTAATTTTATTTTTTTTGCTTTTGGAGTTGATTGATTAGTCTGTTCCATTATTTTGCAGTATTTCTCTTATTAAGTTTTTCAAAATCAATAATTTTAGGTTTTTGAACGTCATGGGGGTGTTTATCGCCATTATAGATTTTAAGTTTTGTTAGCTGTTTTTTTGCTAAAGGTCCACCAGGCAACATCCTTTTCACAGCAAGTTTTAAAATTTGATCTATTTTATTTTTTTCTTTTAAAAAAGATGGAGTGGTTTCTTTGATACCTCCAGGGTGCCCTGTATGTCTGTAATATTTTTTGTTAAAAAATTTTTTTCCTGTAAATTTAATTTTATCAATATTTGTTACTACAACAAAATCACCGTTATCTATATGAGGATTGAAAGTCGTTTTATTTTTTCCTCTTAAAACTTTAGATATGTAAGCAGCTAATCTACCAACAACAGCATTTTGTGCGTCAATTATATACCAGTTTTTTTTAATATCTTTTTTTTTAATAAAAGGTGTCATAATAATGTGCGATAAATACAAAGAATGTATCTTAAAGTCAATTTTTATTTACTTCTTAAATAATACAGATTTAGAGCGCTCAATATCAATAGGACACTTGTTATTTGATGAGATGAAGCTAAATAAATATTTAGACCGCTTACTAAAGTTAATATTCCAAGAAAAGCTTGTAAAAATAAGAAAAATAATAAAAATTTGATTGCTAGATATAATTTTGACATTTTTTTTTTGTAAATAGAGAACGATAAGATTAATGCATAGACTATTATTAAATATGCTAAATTTCTATGATAAAATTGTACAAGTGAGTGATTGTTAAATTCAATTAAATTTATATAATTTTCAAAAGTAATATCATCGGGGAAAAAAGAATTACCCATTAAAGGCCATGTTTGATAAATCCTGCCAGCATCTAATCCTGAAACAAAAGCGCCAACTATAATTTGCAAGAAAATTAAAAAAATTAAAATTAAAAAAGGTAAATCTTTATTAGAAAATTTAATAAATTTTTTATTTTTTTTTTTTAAAAAATTCATTAATAGCCAGAAAATTGTTGAAATTATAATAATGGCTGTAGATAAATGTATCGATAGTTTATAGTGACTTACCGTTACTTTATTTACTAAACCGCTTTTAACCATGTACCATCCAACGGTTCCTTGAAATATTATTAATAATAAAATAAAAAAGCAAATTTTTATATATTCATTTTTGATTTTCTTAGATATTAAAAAAAATATTATTGGTATCAAAATAAATAAGCCAATTACTCGAGCTACTATCCTATGAGCGTACTCCCAATAAAAAATAATTTTGAATTCTTCTAAACTCATATTGAAGTTTAATAATTTATACTGTGGTATTTTTTTATACTCCTCAAAATAATTATTCCAAGATTTTTCATTTAGTGGTGGCAACACACCCTTAAACAACTCCCATTCTGTAATTGATAAACCAGAGTTAGTTAATCTTGTTAACCCTCCAATAATTATAATAAAAAATACTAGTATAAGCGATATAACTAGCCAATAATGAAATAACGTATTTATTTTTTTTTCGCTTTTAAACATAAACTATAATATATAATTATTTAACTAATCTTAAATTTAAATATTGTCGCTATGGTAAATAAAAATATAATTAAAGTCAGAAAACGATTAGATAAGCTGGACAATACTTTATTAGAAATAATAAAAAAAAGATCTAATCTAGTTGATATAGTTATAAAAAATAAAAAATTTAAAAAAGAGATTGTTGATAAAAAAAGAATCAAAATCATTCTTAAAAATATTGCGAGAAAATCAAAAATTAAAAAAATAGATCCCCTTATAACTAATAAAATATGGAAATCTATGATTAAGGCTTTTATTGATTATGAGAACAGAAATTTTAAAAAAAAATGATTATTTACTATGTGGTGGTAGCTTTTTTTCAATAAAATATTCGTGTTTTCTTGTGTTGGGATTATATTTTTTTAGCTTTAATTTTTCTTTAGCTTTCTCACCTTTTGTAGGTTTTTTTGCGTAATAAATAAATTTACTATCTGGATTACTTTCAGGAACCATTCGAACTTTAAGATGAGTTTTTTTTGCCATAATTTTTTATCTTATTTATTTTTTTTAATAATAATTTACTTTTCAATTTAAGAGACTTTTTATAATAGTCAGCTTTTAAACCATGATCATTATGATCGTCAAGTTTATTAATATCCATGTTTATTAATTTTTTGACACCAGAAACTGTCATACCTTTATTTTTAAGGTAAAATTTTATCATTTTTAATATTTGAAGCTGATATGAAGAATAATACCTTCTATTGTTTATTTTTTTTGGCCTAATAATTTTAAATTCTTTTTCCCAATATCTCAAAACATGATTTAAAGGTTTTTTTGTTACGGGATTAACTAATTCTAAAATCTTAGATACTTCTGTTATGCTTAAGAACTTATCCATATAAATTATCTAATTTATTTGAAATTTTTTTCGATGGAGTAAAATTTATTGATTTACGTGAAGAAATTAAAAATTCTTCTTTAGTTTTTGGATTTCTTCCTATTCTCTCTTTTTTATGCATGATTTTAAAAGAGCCTAGGTTTTTTAGATTAAAATTTCCATTTTTTGTGTTATCTAAAATTACATCAATCAAATCATTAATTAATTTTTTTGAAAAATTTAATGAAAATCCTGTTTTTTTACTTAAACTCTTAATTAAATTCTCTTTTTTAATATTTTTGTCAAACACTTTTTGAATGCTTTAAGTTTTTTTTTATTTCGTTCATCAAATTACCTTTGATAATCTTATAACAAAGATCTATCGAATGATAAAAACCTACGGAGTCTATTCCTCCATGACTCTTAACAACAGGTCCATTTAAACCTAAAAATATAGCACCATTGTATTTTCTTGGATCAAGTTTTTCTTTAAATTTTTTTAAAGAAAAATAAGAAAATATTAAAGAAATTTTAGATATAAAATTATTTGTAAGAGCATCTTTTAAGCCTGATGCCATAAATTTAGCAGTTCCCTCTGCAGTTTTTAATGCAACATTTCCTGTAAAACCGTCTGTTATAATTACATTTGAGTCTCCGCTCATAATATTATTTCCTTCTATATAACCTTTGTATATAAAATTTTCTTCATTAGATAATTCTCGCAATTTTTTTGATGCAGCTTTTAACATTTCAGTTCCTTTAATTTCTTCTGACCCAATGTTTAAAAGAGAAACTTTTGGTTTATACTTTGGGAATAAAGATTTAAAAAGGGCAGAACCTAATTCTGCAAAATCTACAAGATTTTGATCATTGCACTCTATGTTTGCCCCTAGATCTAATACAACATTCATTCCTGTTTTGTTTGGCCACAAACCAGCTAAAGCAGGTTTGCTAACTTCATCCATCATTTTTAAAATCATTCTAGATATAACTAATAAAACTCCAGTATTACCAGCTGATAAACTTATATCTGATTTTCCATCAACTTGATGCTGTATACAATTCCACATACTTGTATTTTTTGAATTTTTAACTGCAGTTAGTGGAGTTTCTTCATCAGATATTTTTGTATTTGAGTTTATTATATTAATTTTGTTTAAATTTATGTGCAATTTATTAATTTTTTCATTTAATATTTCTTCTTTACCAAAAATATTTAATACGAAATCATTATTATTTTTATTTTTGTCCAAAAACATTTTTATACCTTTAATTGTTTTTTCTGGAGAATTTTCACCACCCATTGCATCTATTGCAATAGAAATTTTTTTGGACATAATGTGTTATTAAATATCTAGTATTTTTTTTCCGTTGTAGTAACCGGACTTAAGGTCTATATGGTGTGATAATTTATATTCACCGCTTTTTTTATCTTCAACAATGTTAACAGAGGATAATCTGTGGTGAGATCTCCTCATTCTTTTTTTTGACACTGAAGTTTTTCTTTTTGGAACAGCCATAATTATAATTTAAATTTTAGAATACTTTCTATCATATTTTTAAGTGGTAGTTCAAAGCAAAATTTATAAAAATTCGATAAATAAGTTTCAAATTTTATAAATTTGTCATTTTTAGGCTCTTTTAGATCGCTAAAATACTTTAAAACTAGTTTTGAATTTATTTTAAATTTTCTATCATTTTGATCATTATTTTCTATTTTGAGCAATATATCATACAAAATTTTATTCAAATTCTTCATTTTTGTATTAACTGCAACATCTCCAAAACCAAGTTCTCTTAAATTATTTTCTATATTAAAAAATAAACTATCATAAGATTTTTGGTCAAATTTTTGGCCCTTTTTTTTAAAAACAATCATCATGATCGAAAAATGAAAAAATATTAGATTAATACGAGTCTCAAAACTGTCTTGTAATTGAAGATTTTTATAAAAAAAAATATTTCTAGATAAGGTTAGTAATGTGTTGTACAAGTCGCTGTTATGAGAGCTAATTTTAAAAATCATAAAATATTCAAATATTTAATACTTTTTGTTATTTTAATTGGTTGTCAATTACAAGATACAAAAAAAACCCATGGTATTATTTATTTAGAGAACAGATCAAAAACCCTTAAAATAGATGTCTCTAATAAAAATGATGTTATTAAAGTTTTGGGCAAACCCCAAATAAAAAGTTTTGATGATGATAATGTATGGATATACGCAGAAAGAGTTTTAACTAAAGGTAAATTTCACAAATTAGGTAAAAATATTTTAAAAGATAATAATATTTTAACTTTAAAATTTAATAAGTATGGAATCTTAATAGACAAACAATTAATTGATAAAACTAAAATTAATAAAATTACATTCTCAAAGAAAATCACAGAAAATGAAGTATCCCAAAAAAGTTTTGTAATTACTTTTTTAGAAAGTATTAGACAAAAAATGTATGAAAGTAAAAAATAATTTTAATGCGCTATGACTGCTAATAAAAGTAAAGCTACTATGTTTGTTATCTTTATCATTGGGTTTACTGCTGGACCAGCAGTATCTTTATAAGGGTCGCCAACAGTATCGCCTGTTACAGCAGCTTTATGTGCTTCAGATCCTTTTCCGCCAAAATTTCCATCTTCAATATATTTTTTTGCATTATCCCAAGCGCCACCACCAGCTGTCATTGAGACGGCAACAAATAGTCCTGTAATTATTACCCCAAGTAGCATAGCTCCTAAAGATGATAATGCAGATTCCATACCTCCTATTTGTAAAATAATAAAGTAAAGCACTACTGGCGATAAAACTGGCAAAAGCGAAGGAATTATCATTTCCTTAATTGCAGCTTTAGTTAATAAATCAACTAATCGCCCGTAATCAGGTTTTCTTTTACCTTTCATAATTCCTGGTATCTTTTTAAATTGTCTTCTAACTTCAATTACAACAGACCCACCTGCTCTGCCAACAGCTTGCATTCCCATTGATCCAAATAAATATGGCAGCATTCCACCGATTAATAATCCTGCAACAACAAATGGATTTGATAAATCAAATGTAACAGTTATACCCTCCAATGCAGAACCTTTAACTGTAGAAAAATATTTTATATCTTCAGTGTAAGCGGCAAATAAAACTAAAGCACCTAAACCAGCAGATCCGATTGCATAACCTTTAGTAACAGCTTTTGTAGTGTTGCCAACCGCATCTAAAGCATCGGTAGTTTTTCTAACGTTTTTAGGAAGCTTAGCCATTTCAGCAATTCCACCAGCATTATCAGTAACTGGACCATACGCATCTAAAGCTACCACCATTCCAGTAAGAGCTAGCATTGCCGTTACTGCTATAGCAATACCGTATAATCCAGCTAGTTCATTAGTATACAAAATTCCTGCAACAATTATTAAAGCTGGTATAGCAGTTGCTTCCATTGATATAGCTAAACCTTGGATAACATTAGTTCCATGACCTGTTGTTGAGGCTTGAGCAACTGATTTAACAGGTCTATAATTTGTGCCGGTGTAATATTCAGTAATCCAAATTAATAAACCAGTAATTAAAAAACCAACTACTCCACAAATGTATAAATCCATACCGCTAAAAGTTTTTACATTGTTGCTATAATTATTAGTTAGACCAACAATTGCATCAGTTACGGGATATAGAATAATAAGAGAAGTAACAGCTGTAACGATAAAACCTTTATATAATGCACCCATTATATTTTTGCTCTTACCAAGTTTTACAAACCAAGTACCTACAATTGATGTGATTATACAGGCTCCACCTATCGCTAAAGGATAAACCATTAAGTTATAATCATTAGGAAAGAAAATAGAAGATAGCACCATTGTAGCGACAATTGTTACTGCATATGTTTCAAATAAGTCCGCGGCCATTCCAGCGCAGTCTCCTACATTGTCTCCAACATTATCAGCAATTACAGCTGGATTTCTTGGGTCATCTTCTGGTATTCCTGCCTCAACTTTTCCAACTAAATCTGCACCAACATCAGCTCCTTTTGTAAATATTCCGCCACCAAGTCTAGCAAAAATTGAAATAAGTGAAGCACCAAAACCTAAAGCTACTAATGCATTAATAATCTCTCTGTTATCTACGTTTAAATTGATTAGAATAATATAATAAATTGTAATTGCTAATAAAGCTAAACCAGCAACTAATAATCCTGTTATAGCTCCTGATTTAAAAGCTATTGATAAACCTGATTGTAAACTATGCCTAGCAGCCTCTGCGGTACGTACATTTGCTTTTACAGAAATAAGCATACCTACATAACCAGCAACACCTGATAAAAATGCACCAATAAAATATCCAATCCCAACAAGATAGCTAAAAAAATAAGTTACTATTGCAAGAACAATAAAACCTACAACAGCTATCGTTTTATATTGTCTATTTAAATAAGCTTTAGCACCAATTTGTATCGCTTCTGCAATTTCTTGCATTTTTGCATTACCGGCGCTTGAAGAAAGGATTTGACCAGAGAGTAAATAACTGTATGCGACAGCCAAAATTCCAGTGAATGATATTAAGTAAAGTAATTCTAAATAATTAGTCATGTTATAAAACGCATAAATGCCAAATTAATGTAAGAAAGGCAAGCTAAACTTCACTCAAAAAAACAGTTTTTTACTATTATTTTCTTAACACTTTGGCTATTTTATCCAGTATTGCATTAAGATATCCAATCTGAATTTTTTCTAGAAAATATTCTGAGGCCAATAAATATTCATGAATAATCACTTTTTTTGGAGTATTATGCTTAAACATCAATTCAAAAACACCCGCAAATAATATTATTTTAAGTAATTTATCAGTTTTAACTAAATTTATGTCGTTTGATAGGTGTGAATTTATTGTTTCTTCGATTAATTCAGATCTTTCAAGCGTGCCTTTTACAACATCTTTAATAAATTTTTTATACTGATTTTTCTGATAATCAATTTCTGTATCGGGATTCATTAATGCATTATACAATTTTTGAATTATTTTTATTCTAGGCGATGAACTTTTAGATTTTTTTTGGTACATTATTTAAGATAGATAAAACTGCATTTGCGGCTTCCAACCCTTTGTTTACTTTTTTAGAATTATTTTTTTTACTTCTTTCTATTGCTTGAGTTTTGTTTAAAGCAGTAATTATACCATTGCCAATCGGTTTTTTATATTTAACAGAAAGATCTAAAATTGAGTTAAATATAGATGAACATATTAAATCAAAATGGGGTGTTTGACCTTTTATAATACAACCTAAAGCAATAAAACCATCAAATTTTTTTATATTTTTTCTTATAGCAATAGGTATTTCATAAGCACCTGGTATTTCTAAAATACTTACTTTGAGTTTTTTACTAAATAATCTTTTTTTAGCTATAAAAACTAGATTATTAGATATTTTTTTATAATAATTAGAATTAACAATTAAAACTTTTTTCATTTTATAATTATTTGTTTTTTAATTTTCAAACCAAATCCTTCTAGTCCAATAATTTTTTTTCTACTTCTAGATAGCAATATCATATTTTTAACTTTTAGGTCTTTAATTATTTGAGCTCCAATGCCATAGTATCTTAATGTTTTAATATTAATATCTTTTGAAACAATGTTTTGATTATTTATTATTAATAATAGATAGTTTTTGTATTTTGATAATCTTTGTAATGATTTTTTTACTTTTAAATTTTTCAAAATATTTTTTTTTATGATTTTTGTGGTAATCACTCTTATTGGTATAGATTTTTTTTGATTTATAATACCTTTGGTTATTACAAAATTTATATTATTCTCTAATATATTTTTATAATTATAGATATTTAGTTTGACTTGCTTATTTAAATAAACTGTTTTTGATGATAATTTAATAATTAGCTTTTCATATTTTAAACGATAAGAAATTAGGTCCTCAATAGAGGCTAATTTGATTTTATGTTTTTTAGAAAATTTATATAAATCATTTAATCTTGCCATCCTGCCATCTTCATTCATTATCTCACAAATTACTGAACTTGGGTTCAGGTTAGATAGTTTTGATATATCAACTGATGCCTCTGTATGTCCTGCTCTTTCTAAAACACCACCATCTCTCGCTACTAGCGGGAAAACATGACCGGGAGAAATGATTTCATTTTTTTTTACTTTAGGGTTAATAGCCACCATGATAGTTTTCGCTCTATCTTGTGCGGAAATACCCGTTGTAATCCCATTCTTTGCTTCGATTGAAATTGTAAATGCGGTTTGCATTCTAGATTTATTATTTGGAGACATTAATGGTAATTTTAAAATGTTTATTTGTTTTTTTGTTAAAGCTAAACAAATTAAACCTCTACCGTGTTTAGCCATAAAATTAATGCTTTTAGAACTACATTTAGAAGCTGGTATAATTAAATCACCTTCATTTTCTCTGTTCTTGTCATCTACTAAAATAAACATTTTACCTTTTTTGGCATCTTGTATTATTGATGATATTTTAGAAAATTTATTGATAGGCATTTAATTTGAATATTTTTGAACATATTTGCAAAATATATCCAATTCAACGTTAACCAAACTTTTAGTCTTTAAATTTTTTAAATTAGTAAGCGTTAAAGTATGTGGAATCACATTAATTTCAAAAAAATCCTTTTTAACTTTAGAAATAGTTAGTGAAACACCATTTATAGATATCGATGCTTTTTCTATTAAAAATTTTTTTAGATTATTATTTAAAATTTTAAGTTTAATTATCCATGTATTATCAATAATACTAATATTTAAAATCTTAGCTACCGTGTCCACATGACCTTGAATAAAATGACCTGATATTTTTTGACCAAATAAAATAGACTTTTCTAAATTAATTAATTGATTTATTTTTAATAACTTAAAATTAGATCGATTTAAAGTTTCACCGGATAAGTAAAAATAAATAATACTGTTTTTAATTTTTACCAATGTTAGACACACACCATCACAACAAACAGATGATCCTATTTCTTTTTTGTTAAATTTTAATCTAGATTGAATACCAATAAATAAACTATTTTTAGTTTTTTTGAGGCTATAAATTTTTCCCGTATTATAGATAATTCCATTAAACATATTCAAAATTCTTTTTTGTAAAGTTTATCATCATTTAAGTTAATTGATATCTGCTTCAATAATATATTCTTAAAATATTTTATTGTAGCGTTATTTTTTCCTTTTTTTTTAAGCATGTTGTTGCTTTTAAAAATATATAAATCATTAATAAGCTTGTTTTTAATTAGAGTGTTTAGAAAGGATAGTCCTGTTTCCACTAAAATTCGTGAATAACCCATTAAATAAAGTTTTTCGAATAATGTAATAAAATCAATTTTGTCTTTTAAAGAGTCAATAAAAATAATTTTATATCCTTTTTTTTTATAAATTTTGACTTTGTTATTATTTTTTTTAAAAGTTATCAAATAGGTTTTTCTTTTATTTAAAATTTTATTTAACAAAAGATTTTTTTTTAATTTTAAATTTAAGTCAATTATAAATAAATCTGGCTTAAAATTATTAAGGCCAGCTATTCTACAATTGAGCAAAGCATTATCAGAGTTAATACTTTTTGATGTAGATATCAATCCATCATGCTGAGATCTAATTAGGTGAGTAATTTTTCTACTAGAATTATTAGTTATCCATTTGTCTTTATTATTTATTGTGAAATAATCTTTAGAGAAAGCTAATTTTGCTGAAATGAAAGGAATATTTAATTTTTTATTAATAATATAACTATTATAAAAGTTGTTATAATTTTTTGATTTAACTAATTGGCTTTTTATCCCTTTTTTATTCAGAATTTTTTTTGCTTTTTTATGTGTTCTAAGATCTGGGTCCTCGAAAGCATAATAAACATTTTTAATTTTTTTTTTTATAATGATATTGGTACAAGGTAGTGTTTTACCATAGTGAGTACACGGTTCTAAAGTAGTATAAAGTGTTGCTCCTTCAACATTTTTAATTTTATATAATGCGTTGTGTTCAGCATGAGGTCTCCCGCCGGTTGATGTTACGCCAGAGGAAATAACTGTATTGTCTTTAACAACAATTGAACCTACAGATGGATTTAGACCTGTTTGACCTAATTTTTTCTCTGCTACTTGAAAAGCTAGATCTAAAAAAAAATTATGATTTTTTGTCATCTAAATTGCCTATAAACTGTTCAAAATCTTTAGCTTCTTTAAAATTTTTATATACAGAAGCAAAACGAACATAAGCAACTTTGTCTAGTGAAGACAGACCATCCATAATAAACTTACCAATTGTTGGTGTGGGTATTTCACTCTCTCCAAGACCTTCAAGATTTCTTACAATTTTTGAAATAAATTTTTCAATTGTTTCGGAGTCAATTGGTCTCTTTCTTGTAGCTATTCTTATTGATTTTGAAATTTTATCTCTATCGAATGGTTCTCTTTTACCATTTCCTTTTATAACAGTTAGTTCCTGGAATTGAACACGTTCAAAAGTTGTAAATCTCTCTTTTCTATCACAACCACAAAGCCTTCTTCTTCTGATCGCAGTACCATCTTCAGTAGGTCTCGAGTCTACTACAGATGTGTCTTTTTCTCTACAAAATGGGCAAAGCATAATTATTTATCATATATAGGAAAAGCAGTACAAAGATCAATTACCTCTTTTTTAACTTCTTTTTCTATTCTTGAATTATCTGATTTATTTTTACTTAATCCTTTTATCACTCTATATATTAATTCTGCAATCAACCTAAATTCTTCTTCGCCAAAACCCCTTGTTGTGCAGGCTGGTGTGCCTAATCTTATACCGGATGTAATCATAGGGCTCTCTGTATCGAAAGGTATACCATTTTTATTGCATGTAATATTAGCACGTCCTAAAGAAACTTGAGCATCTTTACCCGTAACATTGAATGTTCTTAAATCAAGAAGCATTAAATGAGTGTCTGTTCCTTCAGAAAATATTCTAAAACCTTTTTGAGCTAAACTTGCGGCAAGGACTTTTGCATTATTAATTACATTTTTAGTATATATTTTAAAATCTTCAGATAATGCTTCTTTGAAACAAACTGCTTTAGCGGCAATCACATGCATTAGTGGTCCACCTTGCAATCCAGGAAAAATAGCACTGTTAAATTTTTTTATTAGCTCTTCACTATTAGTTAATATAATTCCTCCTCTTGGTCCTCTTAAAACTTTATGAGTTGTAGATGTAACTACATCAGCATATTTAGTAGGATTAGGATAAGCTCCCCCTGCAACTAATCCTGAAAAGTGCGCCATATCTACTAGGAAATATGCTCCAACTTTATCACATATATTTTTAAATTTTTTAAAATCAATTATTCTTGAATATGCGCTCCCTCCGGCAATAATTATTTTAGGTTTATGTTCTACAGCTAATTTTTCAACACTTTCATAGTCTATTAAACCTGTTTTTTTATCTACTTCATAATGAACTGCATTAAACCATTTACCTGATTGAGCTGGTTTAGCACCATGGGTTAAATGCCCACCAGAATTTAAACTCATACCTAAAATTGTATCACCAGGTTTAATAAGAGCTAAATAAACAGCTCCATTAGCTTGGGCACCAGAATGAGGTTGTACGTTTGCAAACTTACAGTCAAATAATTTTTTTGCTCTTTCAATAGCTAAATTTTCTGAAATATCTACGTGCTCACAACCTCCGTAATATCTTTTAGAAGGATAACCTTCTGCATATTTATTTGTTAAAACTGAACCTTGAGCTTCTAGCACAGCTTTGGAAACTATATTTTCCGAAGCGATTAGTTCAATATGATTTTGTTGTCTTATAAATTCGTCTCTAATAGAGTTGTATAATTCTTTATCAGCATCTTGTAAATTCAACTTAAAGAAATTATTCAAATATTTATTTATTTTAATTGCTGTAGACATATTATATTTTTTTAATTCTTCTCAAGTGTCGACCGCCTTCAAATTTAGTTTTTAAAAAAATTTCAACTAATTTTAACGATAAACTTTTTTTTGTTAATCTTGATCCTAAAGCTATTATATTAGCATTATTGTGTTGCCTAGACAATCGTGTTGACATCTGATTATAACAAACTGCTGCTCTAATGCCTTTAATTTTATTCGCACTTATAGCCATACCAGTTCCTGAACCGCATACTAAAATTCCAATATCACTTTTTTTATCTTTAATTCGTTTAGCAAGTTTTTTTGCATACTCTGGATAATCTACTGATTTATTTTGGTAAGGACCCAGATCAAATATCGAAATATATTTATTTATTAAATGATTTTTAATTTGTTCTTTTAAATTATAACCAGCATGATCTGATGCAATACAAATTTTTTTAAATAAAAAACTCAATTTAATTAAAATTATAATTTAATACACAAGCAACAAGATGAACTCTACTTTCTTCTCCACCATTAAAAGCATTATGATATTTCGTATTATTAGTTATCCAAACAGATCCATCTGCTGGCATATGCTTAGCCACACTATCTATTACCATTAAACATCCTGGGTTAGTAACTATTGGAATATGCAATCTAGGTTCTGGATCTCTGTGCCAACTTAAAGTTGATCTGGGTTCCTTTAATAAAATTCTAATTCTTCCTAATTTGTACTTTGTTGACAAGACATCAATTACTTCTTTAAAATAAGTATTTTTAAATTCTGGAACAAGTTCAGTGTAAGCACTTTCATTAATTGCATCATCTCGAGAAACTTCAACACCTGATTGATTTGGCTTTGTCCAATAAAGACCTCTAGCTTTGTTATTTTTAATAGACTCTGGATCCCCTGGAACTCTAGTAAGACATATAGCTCCAAAATGAGAAATGCCCCCTGCGGTATCAAATTTTTTAATTTTAATAATTTCTTTATAAGCTTCTTGTAGTTTTGATATATCGAAGATTATATTTTGTTTTTGAAAATCATCAAAATTAAGAAGTTTTTTTTCTCTTTTTGAGTTTAAATTAATTATATTTTTAGAATTAAATTTCATGTTTTATTGTTATTTATCTCTTTGTAATATATATTTGTATAATACATTTGTCGCATTATAAATTAAATTAAATCATGATTACTGGTAAATTTCCTAGCTTAAGACTTCGTAGAACAAGAAAGTATACGTGGTCAAGAAAATTAGTCCAGGAAAACAACTTATCTAGTAGTGACTTAATTTATCCTATATTTCTAATTGAGGGGAAAAATAAAAAAAAAATTATTAAATCAATGCCAAATATTTATAGGTATTCAATAGATAAATTAGGAGAAACAATTAACAAGCTTGTAAAAAATAAAATACCAATGGTAGCACTATTTCCGTCTACTCCTAATTCAAAAAAAGATCAGTATGGAAGTGAAGCGTTAAATGAAGATAATTTAGTTTGTAGAGCTATCCAGTTTATAAAAAAAAGATTTAACAATGATATTGGAATAATGTGTGACGTCGCTTTAGATCCCTATACATCTCATGGACATGATGGATTGTTGAAAAATAATTATGTAATAAATGATGAAACTAATGAAATTTTAATAAAGCAATCTTTAATACAAGCTCAAATGGGTTGTGACGTCATTGCGCCCTCAGATATGATGGACGGACGTATTGGAAAAATTAGAAAAGCCTTAGATAAAAATAAATTACACGATGTTCAATTATTATCTTATGCTGTAAAATATGCTTCAAACTTCTATGGACCTTTTAGAGATGCAGTTGGATCTAAAAAATCTTTAAAAAGTGATAAAAAAAATTATCAAATGGATTTTTCAAATAGCAATGAGTCATTAAGAGAGGTAGCATTAGATATAAAAGAAGGTGCTGATATGGTCATGGTTAAACCAGGAATGCCTTATTTAGATATTATTAAATCAGTTAAAGAAAATTTTAAAATACCTGTTTTAGCTTACCAAGTTTCTGGTGAATACAGCATGATTAAACAAAGTATTGATAATAATTTGATCAATGAAGAATCTATAATTGAAAGTTTAATGTGTTTTAAAAGAGCCGGAGCATCTGCTATTGTCTCGTATTTTGCTTTAGATATTGTCAAAAAAATTTTAAATTAATTGAAGTGATTTTCCAAAATAAATCGTGATCTTGGAAACAATATATTATTAGGAATAAAAAATTTATTTTGCAAAACTTGTCTTGTGAAATAAAGCGATTTTCTGATTGTAGCATTAGTGCAATTATCAGGTATTTTTTTTGAAACCAAAAAATTTGGGACCTCATATATATATCCATCAATTTTTATTTTATTTAAAACTTTGGTATCTTTATTATTTTCATATTGGCTAAGATTAGTATCGTAACCCAATTCTTTAATTAGATTAATTTCAAAAAAAATATATAAATAGATCCAATTTTTTAGATTAATTGAATTAATAAAGTTTTCAAAAGAGTTATATATATTTATATTTGGTTGTGACACAGGCAATAAAATATTCAATAATGTACATATTGATATTAATGCTGAGGTTCTTTCTTTATCATTAAAATATAATGGAGAAATAGGTTTAATTAATTCAGTTTTAAAATATCCAATTTTATTTTCACCTTTTGAATTATGAGAAACAAATAATTTATTTGAAATTTGCAAATAATTTCTAATTTTTCTTGAATTACCGCCATATACAATCCCATCAATTTTACCTTTTTTTTGAGTGAATATATTTATTATATTTGCGTTTTCTCTAAACTTTCTCTTTGATAATAAATAACATTCGTCTTCCCAAATCATACATTTAAAATTTTAAGAAGTTTAAAAGCTGCATTTTGTTGAGCATTTTTTTTGGAGGAACCTATACCTATTATCTTTTTTGAATTAGGTATTTGAACTTCAGTTTTAAATATTGGTCTATGTTGAGGCCCAGTTTTTTTAAAGAAGATATATTTAGGTAATTTTTTAAATTTTTTTAAACTAAACTCTTGAAGCTTTGTTTTCGAGTCAATTTGAGTTACTGATGATTTTAAAATATAGTCTTCCCAAAAACTTAAAATAAACTTTTCAGATGATTTTAAGCCACTATCTAAATACATTGCTCCAACTATAGCCTCTAAACAATCACCACTTATTTTGTCGGTAGATCTTTCAAGTTTTTTATGTGACGAACCTAATAATATATATTTTTTTAAATTAATTTTTTTTGCAATTTGCGCACAGGTTTTTTTATTAACAAGATTTGCAAATTTTTTATCAATAATACCTTCTTTTTCTTCAGGATATTTTTCTAATAATTTTTGTGAAATAACCAACCCTAAAACTCTGTCACCTAAAAATTCTAATTTTTCATTATTATTTATATTATTGTAACTTTTGTGAGTTAATGCTTTTTCTAACAATTTTATTTTTTTAAAATTATAGTAAATTATTTTTTCAAATTCTTTAAGATTTTTTTCCATTAAAGTTTATTAAACAATCTTTCAAATCTAAAAGAATTATTTAAATTCCAAATTTTTAACAAGCTACCTATATTTGTATCGTTTGAAAAGAATATCATTTTTGCCTCTCCTACTAAATTCAAATTATTTACATACCCAACGCTATTAAGATATCTGCTATCTTTTGAGCAATCGCGATTATCTCCCATTAAAAAATAATGGTCTAATGGTACTTCAAATTTCTGAGTATTTTGCAGAGTGCCTTTTTTTTTATAAGATACTAAATGTTCAACTCCATTTGGCAATGTTTCTTTAAATGTATTAGTTTCTAATAAAAAATTTCCACACCTAATGATTCTTTTATAATTAAGTGGTTTTCTAAATATTTTTATATCATTAATAAATAATTCACCATTTACAAATTGAATTACATCCCCTGGCAAACCTATTAATCTTTTTATATAATCTGTTCTATTATCCGCAGGTGTTTTAAAAACTACTAAATCACCTCGTTCTGGAATTTTTGAAAAAAAACGTTTTTTTGAAAAGTTAGGACTAAATGGAAACGAATGCTTACTATAGCCGTAGGAATATTTAGATACAAAAATACGATCCCCAACTAATAAAGTTGGCTCCATTGATGATGAGGGTATATAAAAAGGTTGAAATAATAAAGATCTGATTAAAATTGCTATTAATAAAGCTCCTAATAAAGTTTTAATATTATCAATAATAGTAAAAAATATTTTTTTCTTCATAAAGAAATAGTAACAAAAGCAACTGCATATTTTTTTTCATCTGCAAGTGATAATGAAATTTTTATTTTTTTTTTTTTAAACTTTTTTTCTTTTAATTTTTTTGTTTGTCCAGATAAAATAATATATGGTTTCCCTGATTTTTTGTTAAGAATAATAATTTCATTCAAACTAATACCATTAGAAATCCCGGTACCCAAAGCTTTAGAAAATGCTTCTTTAGCAGCAAATCTTTTTGAGTAACAATTGATTATATTTACATTTTTTTTACATTTTAAAATTTCTCTATGGTTATAAACACGATGTAGAAAATTTTTATTTTTTAAAGAATTTTTTATTCTATCAACTTCTATAATGTCTGTTCCAATACCAAAAATATTCATAAATTTAAAATTTTTTTAAATGATTTAATAGTTGATGACATTCCAACAAAAATAGACTCACCAATTAAAAAATGTCCTATATTAAATTCTTTTATGTTTTTTAATTTTGTAAGAATTTTAGCAGAATCATATGTAAGACCATGTCCTGCATGTACTTCAAGTCCTAAATCTTTTCCCATCATTATTACTTTTTCTATTTTTTTAAATTCTTTTTTAAAGTTTTTTTTCTTATTAACTAAATTACAAAATTTTCCAGTATGAATTTCTACGCAATCTGCATTAAGTTCCTTTGCTTGAATTATATCTCTTAAGTTTGGTTCAATAAATAAACTTACTCTTGATTTATTTTCTTTCAATTTTCTAATTAAATTTTTTAAAAAATTTTTATTATGACTTAAATTTAAACCACCTTCTGTCGTAATTTCTTTTCTTTTTTCAGGGACTATACAAATAAAAGGTGGTTTGCTTTTTAAGGCAATCTTTAGCATTTCTCTTGTGGCTGCAATTTCTAAATTAAGAGGAATCTTTAGTTTTTTTTTAATCTTCTTAAGATCAAATTCGTTTATATGTCTTCGATCTTCTCGTAAGTGTATTGTTACTGAATCTGCTCCATTTTTTTCAGCTAATAACGCTGCCCTTAATGGACTTGGGTAAGTTTCCCCTCTTGCATTTCTAACAGTAGCAACATGATCTATATTAACACCTAATCTAATTCTTTTCATTATAAGATTCTACTTCCGGGCTTAACTGGAGGAATAGATGATAATTCTTTTGGTAATTTGTCTTTTTGATAAGTAGGAATATTCAATTCTACTTGGGAAACAATTTTGTCTTTAATATTTGATTTACCATTTGATCTATCTATTATACAGGCATAGCCAACTATAATAGCATTATTTGATTCCACTAACTTTGAACATTCTAGACTTGATTTACCGGTTGTTATTACATCTTCTACTATAAGAACTTTATTCCCTTTTTCTATCTTAAAATCTCTTCTGAGTTTAAACTCACTATTCACTCTTTCAGAAAATATGGTTTTTTTATTTAATAGTTTTCCTAATTCATATCCAACTATAATACCCCCCATAGCTGGTGATAAGATTAAATCAAATTCATCAAATTCCATCTTAATTTTTTTTGCAAGAGACTGACAAATTTTTAAAGCCTGAGAGGGGTTGCTCATTAATTGTGCACATTGAACATATTTAGGACTATGTAATCCAGAAGAAAGAATAAAATGACCCTCAATAACAGCGTTAGTTTCTTTTAAAATTTTTAAAGATTCTATTAATGAAAGCATTTTTTTTCTGTTTATGTCTAATTATTCTAAAATTTAAATTACTTTGCTTTATTTGACTTATCAAGTTTGTAAAATTTTTCAAATCCTTAATTTGCAAATCGAATGAAAACTTTAAATATTTTACTTTTCTTTCTAATATATCAATATTTACAATATTTCCTTTATTTAAACCTATTAATGAGCATATATTTCCTAATGCCCCTGGTTCGTGCGGTAGATCAACCTCAATAGTGCTAGTGTAGTTTTTCTGTACTACTTTAGTGATTTCTTGAGATTTATCTTGCCAATATCTTCTTATTGCGGCTCTTGCTTTCCCTGTTTTTGCTGAGCTTAACCAGTGCAATGAAGGAGAAGCATTTTTTGATGTTATTATTGAAATCATATCTCCATTTTTTAAAATACTTTGTAATGTTGACGCTTGCCCATTAACAGAGCAACCTATAGCGCTATTACCTATTTTTGTGTGCACAGCATATGCAAAATCTATAGGCGTTGCTAATCTTGGTAATTTAATTACTGAACCCTTGGGTGTAAAACAAAAAACGTTTTCTTGGAACATTTGTAATTTAGTAAACTCATAATAATGTTCAGGATTATTACCTGTTTCAATTATTTCAACTAGATCCCTTAGCCAATCATATTCTTTCCATGACAAATCAGTAAATTTTTCTGATGATTTATATTTCCAGTGAGATGCAATACCTCTTTCTGCAAATTCATGCATCTCAAATGTTCTAATTTGAATTTCAATTCTATTTTTTTTGGGTCCAATTACTGAAGTATGAATAGATTTGTACTTATTAATTTTAGGTGTTGAAATATAATCTTTGAATTTTCCAGGAATTGTAGAGAACTTGCTGTGAAAAATTCCAAGTGTTTTATAACAATCTTCTGCTGTTTTTACTATAATTCTAAATCCAATTATGTCAGTTAGCTGCTCTAAAGAGACTTTTTTATTTTGAATTTTCCTCCATATTGAAAAAGGAGTTTTTTCTCTACCTGCAATCTTTGCATCAATACCATTTGCTTTTAGTAATTCTATTAATTCTAATGAAATTGATTTGAAAGTATCATCTTTATTATTTTTTATAAATTCAAGTCGTTTAATTATTAAATCTCTTGCAGGTTTATTTAGTACAGAAAATGAAAGGTCTTCTAACTCATCTCTAATCCTGTTCATTCCCATTCGATCTGCTAAAGGCGCATAAATCTCCATTGTTTCTTTGGCTTTCCTAATGATTTTATCTTTATCTTTTACAAATTGAATTGTTCTCATATTGTGCAATCTATCAGCTAACTTAACCAACAAAACACGTATATCTTTTGAAGTTGCTAATATTAGTTTTCTAAAATTTTCCGCTTTTGAGTCTGAAGAAGCTTTACTTTCTAATGCAGAAATCTTTGTTACACCATCTACTAAATTAGCTACTTCTTCACCAAATTCTTCTTTAACACTCTCGTAAGTAACTTTTGTATCTTCAATAGTATCGTGTAATAATCCAGTAGTAATTGTTGCACTGTCAAGTTTTAGATCAGTCAAAATTTTTGCAACGGCTACAGGATGAATAATATATGGAACCCCTTCTTCTCTTTTTTGGTTTTGATGGGCCTCTACGGCAAAGTTATATGCTTTATTTACTGTATCTACATTTAAAAATCTATTGTAAGATTTTATTTGATCAATCAATTGATTGTTATTAATCATATTTTTATATTAACATTTTTATTAAGTCTTGTAATCTCTATCCTGGATTTAAGATCTAGTTTATTTATTAAAAATTTTACATTTTTCTTTAATATTGGATGACTCCATTTAGGATCTATTTGATTAATTGGATATAAAACAAAATTTCTTAAATGAGATTCTTTATGAGGAATAGAGAGATGTTTAAAATTAATAATATTTCCATTAAAATCTATTATATCTATATCACACACTCTTGGATCGTTTTTCTTTGATTTTACTCTTCCCATTTTTTTTTCAATTAAATTTATAATTTTAAATAATTCATTATAATTTTTATCAAAAGTTCCTAAAATTCCTATGTTTAAAAATTTTGGCATATTTTTATTAGGGTATGATGGTGTCTCATAGAAATTTGAAGTTTTTTTTACTTTAAAGTTTAACTCAATTAAAAAATTGATTGCTGTTGAAATATTTTCAAATTTATTACCAAAAATTGAATTTAAATTAGATCCAATATTTAAATGTATCATTTATTATTTTTACTTAACAGTCTTGCTTTTTCTCTATTCCAATCCCTTGTCTTTTTAACTTGTCTTTTATCATATAACTTTTTTCCTTTAGCTACTGCTATTTCAACTTTTACTTTGCCCTTAAGAAAATATAATTTGGTAGGGATTAATGTTAACCCATCTTGATTAATTCTACCAATAAGTTTGTTTATTTCTTTTTTTCTTAATAATAATTTTCTTTCTCCTTTTGGATCATGATTATTATATGAAGATTGTCGATATAATGGTATGTGAGAATTAATTAAGAATAATTCACCATTATTATCTGCTGCGTAAGAGTCAGCGATACTTCCTTTACCATCTCTTAATGATTTCACTTCTGAGCCCTTTAAAGAAATGCCAGCTTCTAATAATTCTAAAAAAAAATAATTAAAACTTGCTTTACGGTTAAGACAAATAATTTTTTGACCAGGGAATAATTTTTGTTTCATTAAAGTAAATTTGCTACTTTAAGAGCCTCTTTTACTTTTATTTTCGTTTCATCTTTAATTTCAACAAGTGGTAATCTTACTTCTGATTTACACATGCCTAGAATTGAAGCTGCATATTTTACAGGTGAGGGATTGCTTTCAATAAACAAAGACGAGTGTAAAGGTTGAAGTAATTTATCTAATTCAGATGCTTTTTTTAAATCTTCTTGACTAGCTTTTTGAAAATCAGAAGAAAGTTTTGCTGCTACATTTGCAGTAACACCTATTGCCCCTACTCCTCCACGTCTATTAAATTCTAAAGCATTATCGTCATTACCAGTTAATTGAATGAATTCGGCTCCCATTGCTTTAAGCTGTTTATCAACTCGATCTAAATCTCCTGTGGCGTCTTTAACTCCTACTATATTTTTTAATTCAAACAATTTAGCCATTGTATCAATTTCCATATCTATTACTGATCTTGAAGGAATGTTGTAAATAATGATTGGTATACCGACACCATCATTAATTTTTTTGTAGTGTTGATACAAACCCTCTTGAGTTGGTTTGTTGTAATAAGGCGTAACTACCAATAAAGCATCTGATCCAGCCTTTTCAGCAAATTGAGATAGTTCAACAGCTTCTTTTGTTGAATTAGATCCTGTGCCAGCAATTACAGGGATTTTGCCTTTGCACTCTTTAACAGCTATTTCGATTATTTTTTTGTGTTCGTTATGAGATAAAGTTGGTGACTCACCAGTAGTTCCACCCGGAACAATACCGTTAGTACCATTTTCTAAATGATAATTGATTAATTTGACATAATCTTTTTCACTTAAACTTCCATTATTAAATGGGGTGATTAGAGCTACAATTGATCCTTTAAGCATAAAACAAAATAAGATAATAATTCATAACTTATGACCAATAAATTAATTAGTCTAGTATTAATAACATTTTTTTTATTAATTAGTCATAGTTATTCAGAAAACCAGTTTCTTTTTCCCGAAAAAAAACCATCAATATTCAGTGAGATAAATAGAGATATAGGACAAAATAATTTAAAAAATTTGCCTCAGCGAAAACCTATAAAACAAGAAAAACAAACTAGAAAAGATGATAATTACAAAGAAGAAAAAAGTGTAAAAAAGGTCGAAAAATTAAAAAAAGAAGAATTAAAAAAAAAAGATGAAGTAATTACAAATGTTTTTATTCTTCCTCAAAAAAAACCTTCCATTTATAGAGCATCCGCAAAGGAAAAAGAAAAATCATCTATTTTAAACCAGAGAGATTTTGATCGAGCTAAAGAAACTATTCAATTTATAAAAGAAAAAAAATGGAATAGTGCATTAAAAAGTGCGGCTAAAGTTAAAGACAAAGAATTTAGAAATTTAATTACATGGATGCACCTTAAAACTTCAAGAAATGGAGCATCATTTACTGAATATAAGAATTTTATTGAACAGAATGGTGATTATCCGAGAATTAATAGAATAAGATATTTGGCTGAGGAGAAGATATATTTAAGAAATCATTCTCCTACTTCAATAATTAATTGGTTCGAAAGATACCCTCCATTAGGTGGTATCGGAAAAATTAAACTAGCCGAAGCTCATCTTGAAAAAGGCAATACAGAAAAAGTTCGTGAATTAATTAAAGAAGGATGGATAACAGCTGATATTAGAAAAAATGATCTTGGATATTATCGTGCTAAATTTAAAAAATTTATTGATTCAGATGATCATATTAAAAGAGCTGACTATTTAGCTTGGGAAAGAAAACATTGGGATTTAAAAAGAATGCTAAAATATCTGCCTTCCGATCAAAGAGCACTTTATAATGCAAGACAAATTCTAATGAGTAATTCGTACGGTGTTGATAATGCTATTAATAAAGTTCCTGAGTATCTTAAACAAGATCCAGGTTTAGAATTTGACAGATTAAGATGGAGAAACCGAAGAGGAAGATTAGATGGATCGTTAGAAATTTTATACCGAAATTCACTTAAGACTGAAAATCAAATGGTTCGACCTGACAAATGGTGGGATCAAAGAGAGAGTGTGGTAAGAAATTTAATATATAAGAAAAGATACAAATCAGCTTATAAAATTTCTAGCGAACACGCTTTATCCGCAGGCCCATCATTTGCAGAAGCTGAATGGCTTTCTGGATGGATAGCGATAACTTTTTTAAAATCACCAGAATACGCGATTAATCATTTTCAAAACTTTTATAATAATGTTGGATATCCAATTAGTTTAGCTAGAGGTGCATTCTGGTTAGGAGAGTCTTATCAAAAACTTAATGAAATTGATTTGGCTAATAGATTTTATTCAGAAGCTGCTAAATTCCCTATGACTTATTATGGCCAACTTGCTTTTAATAAAATTAATCCAGGAGGAAATTTTGAATTAATTGATCAAAGTAGCTTTGATAAAGAATATGAAAAAGAATTTAAAAAAAATAAATTAATCCGACATATAATTTTATTAAAAGAGTTAAATGCTACCCAATTAGGCAAAGATATTTTAAAACATTTAGCCGATTTAAACATAGAGAAAGGAAGTGAGGTTTTGGCAGCTGAATTAGCAATAAGTGTAGAGCGATATGATTTTGCAATACAAATCTCAAAGAAAGCTTCTTATGAAAAAAGATTTTTTAATAAGTTTAATTATCCAATAATTGCTACTCCTAAAAAAATTAATAATAAAACGATGCCTAAACAAGAAATTGTGCTAGCTATTATAAGGCAAGAAAGTGAGTTTGATAAAAGTGCGAACAGTTGGGCTGGTGCAAGAGGAATGATGCAGCTAATGAAGAGCACTGCAAAAATAGTCGCTAAACAAGCAAAACTTCCATACAGTATTAGTGGATTAACTCGTGACCCAGAATATAATATTAAACTTGGTTCATACTACTTCAATGGATTAATTGAAGATTATAATGGTGTGTTTCCATTTGCAATTGCTGCTTATAACGCTGGTCCAAACAGAGTCAAAACTTGGCGCAGAATTAATGGTGACCCATCAAAAGGACAAATCTCTTATATTAATTGGATTGAACAAATTAGGTTTGAAGAAACTAGAAATTATGTACAACGTGTTTTAGAGAACATAAACGTTTACAAATATATTCTAAGTAAAGAACCTGTGACCATTGATAATTATTTTAATTAATTTTGGCGGAAGAGGAGAGATTCGAACTCTCGGTACGATATTACTCGTACGGTTAGTTAGCAACCAACTGGTTTCAACCACTCACCCACTCTTCCTTATCCACTTGCTATCATGGAAGAAAAATTAGGGTAAATTTATCTTCCATTAACTTTTTATCAAAAAAATAAAATAATTGCGAGCACTTATTTGAAGTTTATTATTTAAGGTTTAACATCAAGCTCATTTAGAATCTTTTTAATAAAAGTTCCTAAAACTAGTGCATCTTTTTTATCTAAAATATTTTCTTTTTCATTATTTTTTTTCATGGAATCAAAAATTTCTCTTTTTAGTTCATTTAATTTAGACGAAGACGTATAATTTTCTAATTTTTGTTCATATTTATTTAATAAAGAAATGACTGTAAATCTGAATAATAGAAGTAATAATAAAAATATTATTGAAGTTTTTAAAATAAATTTTTTCATAAATTATTTTGTAAATATTTCATTAACAATAATATCGTTTATTATCAACTTATAATAGCTTTTATAATTAATCGGTATGGTGTACTTTTCTATATTAGTAGGATTTTTATCATAATAATAATTAGTAAAAATAAAATCTGAATTCAATTTCGAACGTCTACTTGTTCCATTAAAAACAACTTCTTTGGAATATAAATTATTATTTTTGGTAAATTCTAAATAATTTAGCGGGGTAAAACTTGAGGTGGAAATTGAAATTTTTTTGTTATTTATCAAAACATAGTCTATTGTTTTTTTATTACCTAAACCCCAATAATCAATCGGCATCTTACCTTTTATAAATTTATTAGCAAATATATTAAAATAAACGTTTTGAATAGGATGGGATTTATAAATAAAATAAATATTAGTAAATGTTTGAAAAATAATTAGTGAGATTATTAAATTATAAATTTTTACTTTTTTTTTAAAAAATAAAATTCCATATAAAGATAAATAAATTAAAAATGGATACAAAAAAAACAAATGTCTCCAGCCGTTATAAAGCGTAGAATTTAAACAAATTATAAAAAAAATAGGAATAAAAAAATTTAAAAAAATAAACAAGTTAACCATTTGTATTTCATTTTTCCATAAATAAATTTTTTTCTTAAAATCAATATTTAAAAATAAATTTAAATAACTTTTTAAAAAAATGAAAAATCCTAATACTATAAAAAAGAGATAAATAAATGGCGTGGTAAAGGAAAACCAAATAAAAAAATAATGCCAAGGTATATGTTCTGGGTTTAAATATTCACCTAAATACAAAATATTGAACTTCCAATGATTCGGATATGCTGTAGATTCTTTTAAAGCTAAAAAAAAATTTTTAAGAGGGTCTTCCCACAAAAAAGGCCATAACAAATAAACAAAAATAAAATAAATAAAAAATAAAATTACAAAAAATATTAAATTATTTGTTCTTTTGCTATGTTCTTCTTTAAATAAGAAAAATATAAAGGTTAATATCGGTAAATATATTGAAATTATTCTTATGTTTGTTGCTAATGCACAAAATAAACCAGCGAGAATAAAACTTTTTAAGTTATTTGTTCGTAATAATTTAATACAGTAAAATACTGCTATAATTGTTAATGATAAAAAAATTATATCTTTAGAATTATAAAAACTATGCGAAAAAATTCTTGGTGTTGTAAAGAGTATTAAGGTCCCAAGTAAAGCTATTTTTTTGTCTGATAGATTTTTTATTATTAATCGAAAAAAATAAATGCATCCAATAAAAAAAATAATAAAATTTAAAAGGTGTCGTGTTAAAAAAATGTCTTGATTACTAATTTTTAGCCAAACTTGAAAAAAAGAAATTGGTAAATCAAATAATACACCATATGTTTTCCTCCAATCTTCATATAAATTAGGTGCATTTAATAATTCTGCTGACTCAAATGAATTTATCGAAAATAAGTTAAAAATGTATTTAAGTGAAATTAGTCCATTTATTCTATGAAGTTCTTCATCAGGAGTAACTGAATAATCATCAAAAATTACTATCCCTGTTAAAAAATAAATTATAAATATAATTTTAATTAAGTGATTAAAATTTAATTTTATATTCATTTAAATTTGCCAATAAAAATTTCTAAAATAACGGGGAAAAAATGATAAAATTTAATTTTTTTACCTTCTAAAAAATTTCTACCATCGTAGTTAATTGGCACTTCATAAAACCTAGATCCTTTTTTTATTACTTGTGCGAGTATCTCAGCATGTTGGGCAAATCCATTAACCTTGAGTTTTTTTATGTCAATAAAATCTTTTTTAAAAGCAAAATAACAAGAGTAAATATCTGTAAAAGTTGTGTTGTAGAGTATATTAAAAAACAACGTTAAAATAAAATTTGCAAATTTATTTAAAATACTATGCGATCTTATATACTGGTCATAAGAAAATCTGGATCCAATAATTCCATCTGCATTAAATTTTAAAAAAACTTTTTCAAATTTAATTAAATCATCTGGATTGTATTCTAAGTCACCGTCTTGTATAACAACATAATCTCCCGTTGATTTTTTTAATCCAAGACGTACCGCAGACCCTTTTCCCTCATTTTTGTTATTAAAATATAATTTATCATATAAATGTTTATTAGAGTCTAATAATTTTCTAGTTCCATCTAAAGATCCATCATCTATTACAATTATTTCTTTTTTCAGTGTCGAAAATTTTAATTTTTCTAATCGACTAAGAATATCTAAAATAGTTTTTTCTTCATTATATATAGGTACAATAATTGAAAATATCATTTTATTCTTTCTCCAAATATTATTAAATTAGATATCATACCAAAAAGTTTAATTTTAAGTATTTCAATCCTAAAACCTTTTGTATTCAATTCTTCTATAATTTTTTTAACTAAAGAAATATCAAGTAAATTTAAATTTTCTTCTTTTGCAAAATCTTTAAGATTTAAAATATTCAATATTTTTCTATGTATCAGTTTTGGAAGCATATGAATAAATGGAATTTTAGTATGAAAATCAATAGGGTAAAATCTGTAGGGGGTTGTAACAAAAAAATATTTATTTGTTAAGTTAATTATGTTTTCTATCATTTTTTTTTGATTTTTAAAATGTCCAACATGTTCTATTGTTGCAGAAGATATAACTAAGTCAGATTTAAATTTATTTATTTCATCAATAGAAAGTTTCTCAGTGATTGATTTTTTAATAAAATAATTAAAATTTTTTTTTTCTATATTTTGATTAGAGATTGATTTTTTTACTTTAATTGACTCAAATTTTTTCACAAAAAAATTTGAACTGCTTAAAAGGCTTTCCTCTGTTGTTCCAACATCTAAAAAACTATTAATTGAAACATTAGATATTTTTTTTTTAAATATTTTAAACATTTCATATCTTTTTTTTTCAATAATCGCGTCTATAAATCTTAAATTTAGGATTCCATAGTTTTTATTATTCATTATCAAACAATATATTACATTATTAATTTATTATAAGTTTAATTTATCTATTCATTTCATTTCACGGTTATTTGATGTATTTTCTCTCAAATTAAAATTTTTTTTTATGAAAATTCCAAATTTATTCAAAGGATCTTTGTATACCATCGGTGCATCTTTATGGTGGGGGATTATTGGTGTTATTTATTTTAAATTTGTTTCTTTCGCATCTCCTTTAGAGTTGACTATTCATAGAACCATATGGACAGCCTTATTATTGATTATTACTACCTCTTATTACTCAAAATGGGATGAATTTAAAAAAATATTCAAAAAAATAAATAATATATACATTTTATTTTTTACTGGACTGCTGGTTTCAATTAACTGGTTTACCTGGTTATATGCAATAAGTATCAATAATTTATTAGACTCAGCTCTTGGTTATTATATTTTTCCAATATTTAGTGTGTTTCTTGGCATAATTTTCTTAAAAGAGAAATATAATCGAAATAAAATTATTTCAATAATTTTAGTGATCATAGCTATAATTTATCTACTTTTAAAACTTGGGGAGTTTCCCTGGATCGGAATTACAGTTGCTTTAACATTCAGCTTATATGGTTTAATTAGGAAAAAAGTAAAGGTTTCTACAGATATTGGTCTTTTAATTGAAACACTATTGCTTACGCCAATAGCGCTTATCTTGCTAATGTTTTTGATAAACAATAATTTAAATATATTTTCATTTAATGAGCCTGAACTTTCATTCTATTTATTTTGGGCTGGATTGATGACACTAGTACCCCTTTTTTGGTACACAAAAGGTTTTAAATTAATAGGTATTGGTCCAGCAAGTATGATTTTTTTTTTAACTCCTACTGCACAATTTTTTTTAGGTTTATATTATTTTAATGAGCCCTTAATTTTAGAAGAACTTGTAGCATTTATTTTTATCTGGTTGGCGGTAATAATTTATTTAAATGAATTACGTAAAGAATAAGTAAATATCATTAAAAAAGGCACAATTAAAGATATAGCAAATGAAATAAAAAGTAAGTTTGTTTTAATTAAGATAGAAAAATTTTCTATAGAAATTAAATTTCCAACTAAGATACTGCTCTGAAAGGTCTGACTAGGAAAAAATAATAAACCAGATATTAGTCCACAAATAATTGAATAAGCTGCGAGTTTTGAATTTATTTTTTTATTAAAAAAACCATAGAAAATTGTTATTACTGCTGCACAACACAATAAATCAGCTAAAAGAAATAAATATAAAATACTAAAACCCTTAGATGCAAGAACAAAAACCAACACGCTTAACGTTACAATTATAATATTTGCTTGATCTTTAACTTTTTTTCCATTTAAATTTTTATTTATTTGATTTCCATTAACTATTATCAAACTTGAAATGGCATTAATTAACGTATCAATAGTGCTTAATGTTAATGACATAGCAAGTATTAAAATTCCAATTACTATTAAAGATTTTTTTTCATTTAATATTAAATCAAAGAATGCAAGATCAGGGATTACTTTCGGATTCAATGAATATGATAAAAGTCCTGAGTACCCCATCCAAAAAACAATAAAAAAAATAATAATTGATGAATAAATTAAACTTGATTTAAGGATAGAATTATTTTTAGCTGAAAATACTCTTTGCCAATTTCCCTGATGAAATAAGTTAGTAGCCGCAACGGCAATAAAAAAAGTTAACCCGGCTGTATAATTGGGTAAATAATTTTTATCAATTAAATTTGGTGAATTTTCTTTTATTATTTCAAAACTTGATAAATCTATGTTTGATAAAATTATTAATAAAGATGCCAATATAATCAAGACTATGAAAATAAATTGATATTTGTCTGTAATAATTGAAAGTTTAAAACCACCTCTTAATATATATAGTAAACATATGATTAAAGTGACACCTGCAGTAATCCATAACGGTACTTGTGAAATAAATTTCAATAAAGAGGCTATTGCTGTTACTTCTGCTATTAAAAATATTGTTAGATAAAATAATATTAAAAATAAACATATTTTAAGTATTCCTATGCCAAATCTTTTTTTAATAAATTCAGTTAATGTTAGGCCTCTTGGGAATTCTTTTCTTATTTTCGGCCCAAAGTTATACAATAATAGCATTGGTGCAGCTGTTCCTAAAGCATATCCAATAACAGCTCCTATTCCACCCCAGGTCGCGGCTGAAGCTGGGCCAAATAATATCCAGGCTCCAAGCGCTGAAGCAGTTAGACTGGCCGTAAGTGAGAATGTGTTTTCTCGTCTATTTCCAACTATGTAGCTTTTATTGTCTGGAATTTTTTTTGAGTTAAAATACCCTAAACCTATAAAAAATAGGCCAACAATTACTACTGTAGTTAAAGATGTTTGTATTGATGTGTATGTTTCCATATTTCCCTTACTGAATTACCGGTCAGGTTCTTCGGGTATAATCTCAGTCTTTCAGACACCCCGTTCTTAATTTATACACTAATTTCTGGAAGGAAGTCAAATGAAGCTGTGTCTATTTTTGAGGAATGCTCTCTTCTCATTTTCCAATCATTATTTATCCCTGCTTGAGCTATGCTTATTGCGTTTCTTCCGTACTTAGCGTTTGCAAGATCTATCGCTTGCATTAGTGTTTTAGATTTTTTTTCCATAATTGGTGCTAATAAATTAAAATCATTTTCACTAGCCTCTCTTAATTTAGATAAAATAATTCCAGCCTTTTGATAAAAATATCCATACTTATATATTTTTGTTAAACCATTTATAGCTAACTTTACTAGTTC
>Ga0233444_10000704_pt1 | contig 41328 bp, 48 predicted proteins | sample SI_124_October20_6_FD_182792 | JGI IMG/M metagenome (GOLD analysis project Ga0233444, IMG submission 182792) | Seawater microbial communities from Saanich Inlet, British Columbia, Canada - SI_124_October2016_10_MG | ecosystem: Environmental > Aquatic > Marine > Inlet | place: Canada: British... | reverse complement strand
GAAATCAGTTTGAATCCAAAAAAAAAAGTTTTACATTTGCAGCCCTTAAAAAAGGGAAAAATATAAAATTATATATGCCAACTATTGCACAATTAGTACGAAAAGGAAGAGTCACCATTACCAAGAAGAGTAAATCGGCTGCTTTGGATTCGTGTCCACAAAGGAGAGGAGTATGCACACGTGTTTACACGACTACCCCAAAAAAACCGAACTCAGCGATGCGTAAAGTAGCGCGTGTTCGATTGACCAACGGAAAGGAAGTCAACGCATACATCCCTGGAGAAGGACATAACCTCCAAGAGCACTCGATAGTATTGGTTCGTGGCGGAAGAGTTAAAGATTTACCAGGAGTTCGTTACCACATCGTAAGAGGGGCACTCGATACAGCCGGAGTTGAAGGCCGTCTTCAGAGAAGATCTAAATACGGAGCTAAGCGACCCAAGAAGTAAAAAAAACATTAACTCTTTAAGCATTTATTATGAGAAAAAGACAAGCCAAAAAACGTCCCCTTTTACCGGATCCAAAATTCAATGATCAATTGGTGACACGTTTTGTAAACATGATTATGTGGGACGGAAAAAAGTCAGTTGCTTTCCGAATTTTTTATGACGCTATGGCGATCGTAGAAGAACGCAGCCAAGACGAAGAAAAAACACCATTAGAAATTTGGAAAGAAGCATTGTCTAACGTGATGCCACATGTAGAAGTACGTAGTCGTCGTGTTGGTGGGGCAACCTTCCAAATTCCAATGCAAATTCGTCCAGACCGAAAAGTATCCCTTGCAATGAAGTGGATGATTTCTTACGCTCGTAAGCGTAACGAAAAAACCATGGCTTTGCGTTTAGCAAATGAAGTACTTGCAGCCTCTAAAGAAGAAGGTGCTGCTGTCAAAAAGCGTCTAGATACGCATAAAATGGCAGAAGCAAACAAGGCTTTTTCACACTTTAGATTCTAAACGTAAACAACAACTATTGATTTATTTATCATGGCAAGAGATTTAAAATTTACTAGAAACATTGGAATTGCAGCGCATATCGATGCGGGTAAAACTACAACTACAGAACGTGTATTATTTTATACCGGAGTAAGTCACAAGATAGGAGAAGTGCACGATGGTGCAGCAACAATGGACTGGATGGAGCAAGAGCAAGAGCGTGGGATTACCATTACCTCTGCTGCTACAACCTGTACTTGGAACTTCCCGACAGAGCAGGGTAAGTCCATTGATGGATCTAAACCCTATCATTTTAATATTATTGATACCCCCGGTCACGTCGATTTTACCGTTGAAGTTAATCGGTCACTTCGTGTGCTCGATGGTTTGGTTTTCTTGTTTTCAGCAGTTGATGGTGTAGAGCCACAATCTGAAACTAATTGGAGATTAGCTGACAACTACAAAGTACCTCGTATTGGCTTTGTAAACAAAATGGACCGTCAAGGATCAAATTTCCTCGGTGTGTGTAACCAAGTAAAAGATATGTTGAAGTCTAATGCAGTTCCAATTGTATTGAATATTGGAGATGAAGAAGACTTTAAGGGTATCGTTGACTTAGTAAAGAACCGTGCGATTATATGGCACGATGACAACTTTGGATCCACTTTTGATGTAGTGGAGATTCCAGATGATATGAAAGAAGAGGCAAGAAAGTACCGAGCACTTCTTATTGAAGAAGTTGCAGGGTATGACGAAAATCTTCTTGAAAAATTTATGGAAGACGAAGAATCAATTACTGAAGATGAGGTGCACGCAGCATTAAGAGCAGCAGTAATGGACATGTCGATCATTCCTATGGTCTGTGGATCTGCCTTTAAAAATAAAGGAGTACAATTCTTATTAGACGCTGTATGTCGTTATTTACCTTCTCCAGAAGATAAAGATGCAATTGTAGGTACTGATCCAAGTTCAGGAGAAGAAATTTCAAGAATACCATCCATCAATGATCCATTTTCTGCTTTGGCATTTAAAATTGCTACAGATCCTTTTGTTGGTCGTTTAGCATTCTTCCGTGCATATTCTGGTCGCTTAGATGCAGGTTCTTATGTGTTGAACAACCGATCAGGAAAAAAAGAGCGTATTTCTCGTATTTACCAAATGCACTCTAACAAACAAAACTCTATCGATTATATCGAAGCAGGAGATATTGGAGCAGCTGTAGGATTTAAATCCATCAAAACAGGAGATACGTTATCAGCTGAAAAAAGTCCGATCATATTAGAGTCAATGGATTTCCCAGATCCTGTAATTGGTATTGCTGTTGAACCAAAGACCAAAGCCGATGTTGACAAACTCGGGATGGCTCTTGCTAAGCTAGCAGAAGAAGATCCAACATTCCAAGTAAAAACAGATGAAGCCTCTGGCCAAACCATAATTTCTGGAATGGGAGAACTTCATTTAGATATTATTGTTGATCGTTTACGCAGAGAATTTAAAGTTGAAGTGAACCAAGGTCAGCCCCAAGTTGAGTACAAAGAAGCATTGACTGCTCAAGCAGATCACCGTGAAGTGTACAAAAAGCAATCTGGAGGTCGTGGTAAATTTGCAGATATTGTATTTACTATTGAGCCAGCAGAAGAAGGTAAACCAGGCCTTGAATTTGTTAACCTTATTAAAGGAGGTAACGTACCTAAAGAATACATTCCTTCGGTAGAAAAAGGATTCAAAGATTCCATGAAAAATGGACCTTTAGCTGGTTTCGAAGTTGATGCAATGAAAATCACACTTAAGGATGGATCATTCCATCCCGTAGATTCCGATTCTCTATCCTTTGAATTGGCAGCAAAAATGGGCTTCAAAGCTTCAGCAAAAGCTGCTAAAGCAGTAATTATGGAGCCGATTATGAAAGTTGAAGTATTGACTCCCGAAGAAAATATGGGAGATATTGTAGGAGATCTTAACAAACGTCGTGGTCAAGTAAACGCCATGGATGATCGTGCTGGTTCTAAGGTTGTAAAAGCTTTAGTTCCTTTATCAGAAATGTTCGGATATGTAACCTCATTAAGAACACTTTCGTCTGGTAGAGCAACATCTACCATGGAATTTTCACATTATGAAGCAACACCATCAAATATTTCGCAAGAAGTTATAGCGGAAGTTAAAGGTCAACAAACTTAAATCATTAGTACGATGAGTCAAAAAATTAGAATTAAATTAAAATCTTACGATTACAACTTAGTAGATAAGTCTGCTGATAAAATTGTAAAAACAGTAAAAACTACTGGTGCTGTGGTAACTGGTCCAATACCATTACCAACACACAAAAAAATCTTTACTGTTTTACGTTCACCACACGTTAATAAAAAATCAAGAGAGCAATTCAAATTGTGTTCGTATAAACGTTTGTTGGACATTTACAGTTCTTCGTCTAAAACAATTGATGCGCTGATGAAACTTGAGTTACCAAGTGGAGTAGAAGTAGAAATCAAAGTTTAAGTGCAAGAACAAAGAAAAAAAAGAATAAACATTAATTAAATAATCAATATGTCTGGGTTAATAGGAAAAAAAATCGGTATGACTAGCCTCTTCGACGACCAAGGGAAGAACATTCCTTGTACGGTGATCGAGTTAGGTCCATGCGTGGTTACCCAAGTCAGAACCGAAGAGGTTGACGGGTATAACGCTCTTCAACTTGGTTTCGATGACAAGGCAGAAAAGAGAGCAACTAACGCTGCTCTTGGGCATTTCAAAAAAGCCAATACTGTACCTAAGAAAAAAGTCGTTGAGTTCCAAGATTTTGAAGAAGAGTACAAATTAGGAGACACATTAACAGTAGACCTTTTTCAGGAAGGTGAATTTGTTGATGTATCTGGAACATCAAAAGGAAAAGGGTTTCAAGGGGTTGTAAAACGCCATGGATTTGCCGGAGTAGGTCAAGCTACACACGGCCAGCACAACCGTTTACGTGCGCCTGGATCAATTGGAGCGGCTTCTTATCCTGCCCGTGTATTCAAAGGAATGCGTATGGCAGGTCAAATGGGAACTGACAAAATAAAAGTACAGAACTTAAAAGTGTTAAAAGTAGTTGCTGATAAAAATCTACTTGTTGTTAAAGGAGCAGTTCCTGGCCACAAAAACGCTTATGTAATCGTTGAGAAATAATGGAAGTAGCTGTAGTAGACATTCAAGGAAAAAAAACAGGTAGGAAAGTAAAACTTTCTAAGACTGTTTTCGGTATTGAGCCTAACACACACGCTGTTTACTTAGATGTTAAATCACATTTAGCAAACAAACGTCAAGGAACGCACAAAGCCAAAGAGCGTGGTGAAATCAAAGGAAGCACACGTAAAATCAAAAAACAAAAAGGAACAGGTACGGCTCGTGCAGGTTCTATAAAAAACCCATTGTTTAGAGGTGGGGGTCGTGTTTTTGGACCACGTGTTCGTGATTACAGTCAAAAAGTAAATAAAAAAGTTAAACGATTAGCACGCAAATCTGCCCTCACAATTAAGGCTAAAGAAAATGCTATAATCGTATTAGAAGACTTTCAATTTGATGCTCCAAAAACTACTAGCTATCTCAATTTATTAAAGTCTTTAGGACTTGAAAACAAAAAGTCAGTAGTAGTGTTGGCTGAGCCAAATAAAAATGTATATTTGTCATCTCGCAATATTAAAAATTCTCAAGCTATAACAAGTTCAGAATTAAACACTTACAAGATAGTAAACACCAACAGTTTGGTTTTATTTGAAAGTGCAATTGCAGGAATAGAAACCCTTTTGAATAAAGCATAGCGTTATGAGTATTTTAATTAAGCCTATCATTACCGAGAAAGCAACAGCAGATAGCGAAATGAATAATTGCTATACTTTTCTTGTGTCTCCGACTTCTAACAAGGTTGAGATCAAGAAAGCAGTAGAAGCAACATACGGAGTTTCTGTAGAAAAAGTAAGAACCCTAAGATATGGTGTAGAACGCAAAACAAGATACACCAAAACGGGTCTTCAACAAGGAAAAACAAATAGTACCAAAAAAGCAATCATTCAGGTTGCCGAAGGGGATGCTATTGATTTTTATAGTAATCTTTAACAGCGTCACATGTCAGTTAGAAAATTAAAACCGATAACACCCGCGCAGCGTTTTAGAGTAGTAAATGGATTTGACGCAATTACTACTGATAAGCCGGAGAAGAGTTTGTTGGCTCCGAAAAAGCGTAGTGGTGGAAGAAACAACACAGGTAAAATGACCATGCGCCACGTAGGTGGAGGTCATAAAAAAAGATATCGTATTATCGATTTCAAGCGTAACAAATTTGATGTTGCCGCAGAAGTATTGTCGATTGAATACGATCCAAACCGTACTTCTTTTATTGCGTTGTTGCAATACAAGGATGGTGAGAAACGATACATCATTGCTCAAAATGGTCTTCAAGTAGGACAGGAAGTTATTTCTGGTACGGCAGTATCTCCAGAAGTAGGTAACGCTCTTCCTCTTTCTTCCATTCCACTAGGAACAATTATCTCTTGTATTGAATTACATCCAGAAGGAGGAGCTAGTATTGCACGAAGTGCCGGAGCATTTGCTCAGCTTATGGCTCGAGATGGAAAATATGCAACAGTTAAATTACCCTCTGGTGAAACCCGTTTGATTCTAGCAACTTGTATGGCTACCATCGGTGCTGTATCAAACTCAGATCATCAATTACTTGTTTCAGGTAAAGCTGGTCGTTCACGTTGGCTAGGAAGACGACCACGTACGCGTCCTGTAGCTATGAATCCTGTTGATCACCCAATGGGTGGTGGTGAAGGAAGAGCATCTGGAGGACACCCCCGTAACCGAAATGGTGTTCCTGCTAAAGGATACCGTACGCGTTCCAAAACTAAAGCGAGTAGTAAATTCATTATAGAACGTAGAAAAAAATAAATAACTATGGCACGTTCATTAAAAAAAGGACCTTATGTACACCACAGCCTTGAAAAAAAGGTAGTGGCCAATGTTGAGTCTAAAAGTAAATCAGTTATAAAAACGTGGTCTCGTGCTTCGTTAATTACACCTGATTTTGTAGGGCAAACAATAGCAGTCCACAACGGAAGACAATTTATTCCTGTATACATCACAGAGAATATGGTAGGACATAAACTAGGCGAATTTTCACCAACACGATCTTATCGTGGTCATGGTGGAGCCAAAAATAAAGGAAAAAAATAATAGCTCATGGGAAATCGTAAAAGACAATCAGCAGAAGCTATTAAAGAAGCGAAAAAATCGCTTGCCTTTGCTAAATTAAATAACTGTCCGACATCACCACGTAAAATGCGCCTTGTTGCAGATTTGGTTCGTGGAGAAGAAGTAAACAAAGCATTAGCCATTTTGAAATTTAACCCAAAAGAAGCTTCTCGAAGAGTAGAGAAGTTACTTCTTTCAGCTTTAGCAAACTGGCAAGCAAAAAATGAAGAAGGTAATATTGAAAAGGCAGCTCTTTTTGTTAAAGAAATTCGTGTGGATGGAGGAAGCATGCTAAAGAGACTTCGGCCAGCACCACAAGGAAGAGCACACCGAATCCGCAAGCGTTCGAATCATGTGACTTTAGTTTTAGGATCAAACAATTTAGACAACTAATATGGGACAAAAAACAAACCCAATAGGAATACGTTTAGGTATCATCCGTGGATGGGACTCGAATTGGTATGGTGGAAATAATTACGGTGATAAAATTGCTGAAGATTATAAAATCCGAAAATACATTCATGCACGTTTAGCTAAAGCGAGTGTGTCAAATGTAATTATAGAGCGAACTCTCAAATTGATTACGGTAACGATCACTACAGCACGACCTGGAATTATTATTGGAAAAGCTGGGCAAGAAGTAGATAAATTGAAAGAAGAGTTGAAGAAAATTACTGCAAAGGAAATTCAAATCAACATTTTTGAAATCAAGCGCCCAGAATTAGATGCAAGATTAGTAGGAGCAAGTATTGCTCGACAAATTGAAGGACGTATTTCATACCGAAGAGCCATCAAAATGGCCATTGCAGCTGCAATGCGAATGAATTCGGAAGGAATCAAAATTCAAATTTCTGGTCGTTTAAACGGGGCAGAGATGGCTCGCTCAGAATCCTACAAAGATGGTCGTATTCCATTATCAACTTTTAGAGCAGATATTGATTACGCATTGGTTGAATCACATACTACTTATGGAAGATTAGGAATAAAAGTATGGATCATGAAAGGTGAAGTATATGGAAAGCGCGAACTGTCCCCACTAGTTGGAATGTCTAAGAAAACAAACTCACCAGGTGGATCAAAAAACAATAATTCACGTCAACGACGCAGAAACTAATAGAATAAGTAATTAAGTAGGCAAACATGTTACAACCTAAAAGAACAAAATTCCGTAAAGCGCAGAAAGGCCGAATGAAAGGACTCTCGCAGAGAGGTAATCAACTTTCAAATGGAATGTTTGGTATCAAGTCTCTTGATTCGAAATTTATAACTTCTCGACAAATTGAGGCTGCACGTATTGCTGCTACACGATACATGAAACGTGAAGGTCAGCTATGGATTAAAATATTTCCAGACAAGCCAATAACCAAGAAACCCCTAGAAGTACGTATGGGTAAAGGTAAAGGAGCACCTGAATATTTTGTTGCAGTTGTAAAACCAGGACGTGTCTTATTTGAGATATCGGGGGTACCATATGATGTTGCCAAAGAAGCACTTCGTCTTGCAGCTCAAAAATTACCTGTAAAAACTAAATTTATAGTTGCTCGAGATTTTCAAGCTTAATACAACTAACGCATTATGAAACAATCTGAAATAAAAAATCTTTCTTTAGAGGACCTAAGAGATAAGCTAGAAGAGATTCAAAAACAATTGATCGACATGCGCATGGCGCATGCCATAACTCCGATAGAAAATCCCTTGCAGCTAAGACACTCCCGCAAAGTTGTGGCACGTTTGCTTACTGCTATAACCGAAAGAGAACAAGAAAGCTTAGTATAATGGAAAATAGAAATCTAAGAAAAGAACGAATTGGTGTAGTAACTAGCAACAAGATGGAGAAATCTATAGTGGTAGCTGAGGTTAAACGAGTAAAACACCCCATGTATGGTAAATTCGTTTTGAAAACCAAAAAATATGTTGCACATGACGATACAAACGATTGCAACATCGGTGATACCGTTAAAATCATGGAAACTCGACCTTTGAGTAAATCAAAGTGCTGGAGACTTGTAGAAATATTAGAAAGAGCTAAGTAAGATGTTACAACAAGAATCAAGGTTAAAAGTAGCCGATAATACTGGAGCCAAAGAAGTACTAACTATACGTGTACTTGGTGGAACCAAAAGAAGATATGCTTCTCTTGGGGATAAAATTGTAGTAACAGTAAAAGAAGCGTCCCCTTCTGGAACTGTTAAAAAAGGACAGGTTTCTACTGCAGTTGTAGTAAGAACCACCAAAGAAGTTCGTAGAGCTGATGGATCTTATATCCGATTTGATGACAACGCATGCGTGCTGTTGAATCCAACTGGAGAAATGATTGGAACGCGTGTTTTTGGTCCTGTGGCCAGAGAGTTGCGCGACAAGCAGTTTATGAAAATTGTTTCACTGGCACCTGAGGTGCTCTAAGACTCAAGATCATGAATAAAATTAAAATAAGAAAAGGAGATAAAGTTCGAGTAATTGCCGGATCACACAAAGGTGCTGAAGGTGTTGTAGCAAAAGTGCACCGCGATTCGAACAAAGCAATAGTTGAAGGTGTAAATCTTGTAAAGAAACACGCTAAACCAAGCGCTGAAAATCCACAAGGGGGAATCCAAGAAATGGAAGCTCCAATCCAAATTTCAAACCTTACTCTTCTAACTTCCGATGGTCAGGCTACTCGTGTAGGTTATCGTATGGAAGGAGATCAAAAAGTACGTTTTGCAAAAAAATCTAATGAAGTAATTTAGTTATGAGCTATCAACCAAGACTAAAGCAAGAATTTAACGATCGTATCGTTAGTGCCCTAACCGAGGAGTTCGGGTATAAAAATGTAATGCAAGTTCCACACCTAGAAAAAATAGTGCTCAGTAGAGGAGTTGGAGCTGCAGTTTCTGATAAGAAATTAATCGATTATGCAGTAGATGAGTTGACAAATATCACAGGACAAAAGGCTGTTTCAACAATTTCAAAGAAGGATGTAGCTTCTTTTAAATTGCGTAAAGGAATGCCAATTGGTGCAAAAGTTACCCTAAGAGGGGAGCGTATGTATGAATTCCTGGATCGTTTAGTAACTGCTTCTTTACCGCGTGTACGTGATTTTCAAGGAGTAAAAGCAACCGGTTTTGATGGTCGTGGAAACTATAACTTAGGAATCACAGAGCAAATTATTTTTCCTGAAATTGATATTGACAAAGTAAACAAAATTAACGGTATGGATATTACCTTTGTAACTTCTGCTAATACAGATAAGGAAGCAAAATCATTGTTGAACGAATTGGGACTTCCCTTTAAAAAGAAATAGCATGGCCAAAGAATCAATGAAAGCTCGTGAAGTAAAAAGAGCTAAAACTGTTGCTAAATATGCTGAAAAGCGTAAAGCCCTGAAAGAAGCGGGGGATTATGAAGCACTACAAAAACTCCCAAAAAATGCATCGCCTATTCGCATGCACAATCGTTGTAAATTAACCGGAAGACCTAAAGGATACATGCGTCAGTTTGGAATCTCAAGGGTAACTTTTAGAGAGATGGCTAATCAAGGCCTTATTCCCGGTGTAACTAAAGCCAGTTGGTAATAAAACAAAGGAAGCTATGTATACAGATCCGTTAGCAGATTTTTTAACAAGAATTCGTAATGCAAATTCAGCAGGCCATCGAGTGGTGAGCATTCCTGCTTCAAAAATAAAGAAAGAGATCACAAAGATTCTTTTCGATCAAGGATATATCCTCAGTTATAAGTTTGAAGAAACCGATAACAATCAAGGCAGTATCAAAATCGCATTGAAATATGATCAAACTACAAAACAGCCCGTTATTAAAAAGATTCAGAGAATTAGTACTCCTGGTTTACGTAAGTATGCTGGAGCTACAGAACTTCCAAGAATCTTAAATGGTTTGGGTATCTCAATAGTTTCAACTTCCAATGGTGTTATGACCGGAAAGCAAGCAACTAAAGATAATGTAGGTGGTGAATTATTGTGTTACGTTTATTAAATTATAAAAGAAAAAACAATGTCTAGAATTGGTAATAATCCGATCAATATCCCAGCCGGTGTAACGGTAGATATTCAAGCAGACAAAGTTGTCGTTAAAGGTAAATTAGGAGAACTTGAGCAAGAATATGCAGGAGTGTCCTTCGAATCATCTAGCGACACCATCGTTGTTAAAAGAAATACTGAATCCAAAGACCACAAGGCTAAACACGGTTTATATCGAGCATTGTTGGCCAACATGATCGAAGGCGTCTCTGCAGGATTTGTGAAAGAATTAGAATTGGTAGGTGTAGGTTATCGTGCCAGTAATCAAGGTCAAAAATTAGATTTGGCACTTGGTTTTTCACACAACATTCTTTTGGATGTTGCTCCAGAGGTTAAGGTAGAAACTATTTCTGAAAAAGGAAAGAATCCCATCATCAAACTAAGTTCACATGATAAGCAATTAGTTGGCTTTGTTGCTGCTAAAATTAGATCGTTTCGTCCACCAGAGCCTTATAAAGGTAAAGGAGTTAAGTTTATAGGTGAACAATTAAGAAGAAAAGCAGGTAAATCTGCATAAGACAAAAGAAATGGCGTTAACTAAAGAAAAAAGAAGATTAAGAATCCGCAGACGTATTCGTAAAACCATTATTGGTTCTGCTGCGGCTCCACGTTTATCCGTGTTTAGAAGCAATAAAGAAATTTATGCTCAGTTGATTGATGACTTAAGTGGTAAAACAATCGTAGCAGCTTCTTCCAGAGATAAAGAAATTGAAAAAAATGACAATAAATCAAACACTGCTGTAGCCGTTGGTAAACTTATTGCCGGAAAAGCTTTGAAAGCAGGAATTTCTACGATTACTTTTGATCGTGGAGGATACCTATATCACGGTCGTGTTAAATTTCTAGCTGAAGGTGCGCGTGAAGCTGGACTTAAATTCTAAAATAGGAAGATGTTACAAAATTATAAAAACGTAGAGTTAGTAAAACCAGGAGGTCTCGAATTAAAAGACCGTTTAGTTGGTGTACAGCGTGTTACTAAAGTTACTAAAGGAGGTCGAGCATTTGGTTTTTCTGCCATCGTAGTTGTTGGAGATGAAAATGGAGTAGTAGGACAAGGTCTTGGTAAATCTAAAGAAGTTGCTGAAGCAATTTCTAAGGCAGTTGAAGATGCTAAGAAAAATCTAGTTCGTATTCCAATCAACAAAGGTACCGTACCGCATGAACAAAAAGGTAAATACGGTGGAGCCCGTGTGTTTTTGAAGCCAGCCTCAGAAGGTACAGGAGTAATCGCAGGTGGAGCTGTAAGAGCAGTATTAGAGGCAGTAGGAGTACATAATGTACTTTCAAAGTCTCAGGGTTCATCAAATCCTCATAATGTTGTCAAAGCTACTTTCGATGCATTATTACAATTGAGAAGTCCTAATACCATTGCTTTACAACGTGGGATTTCATTAGATAAAGTTTTTAACGGTTAATTTACCTTCAAATGGCTAAAGTAAAAGTAAAACAAGTAAAAAGCAGTATTAAGCGTCTTCAAAATCAGAAACGTACGCTTGCTGCTTTGGGTCTCCGTGGAATAGGGAAAGAAGTTATTCATGACGCAACCCCAAACATCCTTGGAATGATAAAAAAAGTTGAACATTTAGTTTCCGTAACGGAAGCCTAAACTCATAAAAAAATGAATTTAAGTAATTTACAACCTGCTTCTGGAGCGGTACAAAAAAATGCTAAACGTCTAGGACGTGGACAAGGATCTGGTAAAGGTGGTACTGCTGCACGTGGACACAAAGGAGCCAAATCCCGTTCAGGTTACTCAAGAAAATTAGGTTTTGAAGGAGGTCAAATGCCTCTACAACGCCGTTTACCTAAGTTTGGTTTTACTAACATCAACCGAACAGAATTCGCAGGCGTAAATTTAGACACCATACAAGCACTTGTAGATGCAAAAAAAATCAAGAATTCCATATCTTTGGAACAAATAATTGAATTTAGACTTGCAAATAAGAATGAGTTTGTTAAGATTCTAGGAAGAGGAGTCCTAAAGAGTTCTCTCAAAATAACAGCTCACAAATTTACAGCAACAGCTAAAGCCGCAATAGAAGCCGTAGGTGGTGAAGCGATAGAATTATAAAAATATAATGAAGAAGTTTATAGAAACCCTTGTTAATATTTATAAAATCGAAGAATTGAGAAATCGAATTGGATTGACTTTGTCTATTCTTTTGGTTTATCGTTTGGGAGCACAGATTGTTCTTCCTGGAATCGATTCTATACAATTGGCAAGCCTAGCAAGCAGAACTGACGGAGGTGGATTATTAGGAATATTAAATGCATTTACCGGAGGTGCTTTTGCTAACGCTTCTGTATTTGCATTGGGTATTATGCCCTACATCTCTGCCTCAATTGTAGTTCAGCTGATGGGAATAGCAATTCCCTATTTGCAAAAACTTCAAAAAGAGGGTGAAAGCGGACGTAAAACAATCAATCAAATAACACGATGGTTGACCATTGGTATTTGTATTGTTCAGGCGCCTGCTTACTTATTTGGATTGAGTGCTCTTGGAGTACCTGATTCGGCGTTTGTCATTGGAAAAGGGCCTTTATTTATGTTCTCATCAATTTCAATCTTGGTTACTGGTACAATTTTTGCCATGTGGTTGGGTGAAAAAATTACAGACAAAGGAATTGGTAATGGTATATCTTTACTTATTATGGTGGGTATCATTGCAACACTTCCTTTATCTTTTGCTCAAGAGTTTGTCTCTAGAGTATCCGAAAACAATGGAGGACTGATGATGATTTTAATAGAAATGATTTTGTGGGTTGTTGTTATTTTACTGTCCGTATTACTGGTAATGGCAGTACGTCAAATTCCAGTTCAATACGCACGCAGATCTGCAGTAGGTTCAAACAATAATGTTGCAGTTGGGTCCCGTCAGTACATTCCTTTGAAATTAAACGCCTCAGGGGTTATGCCAATCATCTTTGCTCAAGCTTTGATGTTTGCTCCAGCTTACGCAGGAGGTCTCATGGGTGATAGTGACGTAGGAGTATGGTTACAAGCTAACTTTTCAGATATTTTTGGGTTATGGTACAATATTGTTTTTGGCTTGTTAATTATCATATTTACTTATTTCTACACAGCAATCACTGTACCGACCAACAAAATGTCTGATGACCTCAAAAGAAGCGGTGGTTTTGTTCCTGGTATTCGACCGGGTAATGACACAAGTGATTTCCTTGACAACGTAATGTCACACATTACTTTCCCTGGTTCACTTTTCTTAGCTGGTTTGGCAGTATTTCCTGCTATCGTAGTTAAAGTTATGGGTATGCAACAAGGTTGGGCATTGTTTTATGGAGGAACTTCTCTACTTATTATGGTAGGAGTAGCTATTGACACCATTCAACAAGTCAATTCATATTTATTAAATCGTCACTATGATGGTTTAATGAAGTCAGGTAATAATAGAAAAAAAGTAGCTTAGTTAGATATGGCAAAGCAGGCAGCAATAGAGCAAGAAGGAACAATCATTGAAGCACTTTCAAATGCAATGTTCCGAGTTGAATTAGAAAATGGGCACGTGGTGACAGCACATATTTCGGGTAAAATGCGTTTGCATTACATCAAGTTACTGCCTGGAGATAAAGTTAAATTAGAAATGAGTCCTTACGATCTTACGAAAGCAAGGATAACATATAGATTTTAATACAAACAAAAGATGAAAGTAAGAGCATCAATTAAGAAAAGAAGTTCCGACTGCAAGATTGTTCGCAGAAATGGTAAACTTTATGTTATTAATAAAAAGAATCCTAGATTTAAACAAAGACAAGGATAAATTATGGCAAGAATATCAGGAGTAGACATTCCTAAGCAGAAACGTGGCGTTATCGCTTTGACCTATATCTTTGGAATAGGAAAAAGTCGTGCCGAAAAGATTTTAGCAGAAGCTAAAGTAGATGAAAATAAGAAAGTAGCAGATTGGTCTGACGAAGAAACTGGATCAATTCGTGAAGCTGTAGCGGCTTTTAAAATTGAAGGTGAATTACGATCAGAAATTCAATTAAATATCAAGCGCTTAATGGATATTGGTTGCTATCGAGGAATTCGACACAGATCAGGACTTCCTTTAAGAGGACAACGCACCAAAAATAATTCACGTACACGTAAAGGAAAACGTAAAACGGTTGCTAACAAAAAGAAAGTAACCAAATAATCTTTGACTATGGCTAAAACAGCAAGCAAAAAAAGAAAAGTAATTGTTGAATCAGTTGGAGAAGCACATATTAATGCTTCCTTTAACAACATAATCATCTCTTTGACCAACCTAAAAGGGGAAGTAATCTCTTGGTCATCTGCAGGGAAAATGGGATTCCGTGGTTCAAAGAAGAATACTCCATATGCAGCTCAAACTGCTGCTGAAGATTGTGCTAGAGTTGCTCAAGAAGCAGGTTTACGCCGTGTTAAGGTTTTTGTTAAAGGACCTGGAAATGGAAGAGAATCAGCGATCAGAACCTTACATAACAATGGTATCGAAGTTACTGAGATTATCGATGTAACTCCATTACCACATAATGGATGTCGCCCTCCAAAAAGAAGAAGAGTATAATTAATTATAAATCTGCGAAGGAATTCGTGTTATCGGAGGAGTTAGACCTTAATCCATAACACCCTTTGTTTTAAATCTAATGCAATGGCAAGATATACCGGTCCAAAAACTAAAATAGCTAGAAAATTCGGCGAACCGATTTTTGGTGCTGACAAATCGTTTGAAAAACGTAATTACCCTCCAGGCCAACATGGGAACAACCGTCGCCGAGGTAAAAAGTCAGAATACGCTATCCAATTAATGGAAAAGCAAAAAGCAAAATATTCTTACGGGATTTTGGAACGTCAGTTTCGAATTCTTTTTGAACGGGCAAGTAGAAGTAAAGGTGTAACTGGTGAAGTTCTCCTTCAACTTTGTGAATCTCGTTTAGACAATGTTGTATTTCGTTTAGGAATTGCTCCTACAAGAAGTGCAGCACGTCAATTGGTCTCTCACAGACATATTACAGTCAATGGCTCTTTAATGAACATTCCTTCTGCACACATCAAAGCAGGGGATATTATTGGAGTTCGTGAGAAATCAAAATCACTATCAACAATTACACAATCATTAGATCGTAATTCGTCCGTTTACGAATGGCTGACATGGAACAGTGCAACTTTAGAAGGTACCTTTGTTTCTACTCCACTTCGTCTTCAAATTCCTGAGAACATCAAGGAACAATTAATCGTAGAATTATATTCTAAATAATAACCACTGAAGTTTACACTTATGGCTATACTTAATTTTCAAAAACCTGACAAAGTTATTATGATCGATTCATCTGAATTCGAAGGAAAATTCGAATTCCGTCCTCTTGAACCAGGATATGGATTGACCGTTGGTAATGCTCTTCGAAGAGTGTTACTTTCATCACTTGAGGGGTTCGCAATCACTTCTGTCAAAATCGATAATATTGATCACGAGTTTTCAACAATTCCTGGAATTGTAGAAGATGTAACTGAGATTATTCTCAACCTAAAGCAAGTTCGTTTCAAACGTCAAATTGAAGATTTAGACAATGAAAAAGTGACCATCTCTATCGGTGGGCAAGACCAACTCAAAGCTGCTGATTTTCAAAAATTCATCTCAGGTTTTCAAGTTTTAAATCCCAACCACGTTATCTGTAATTTAGAGAGAAGCGTTCAATTAAACATGGAATTAACCATTGAAAAAGGTCGTGGTTATGTCCCAGCAGAGGAGAACAAGAAAGCAAATCCTGAGTTGGGAACCATTGCAATTGATTCTATTTATACTCCTGTTAAAAATGTTAAGTTTAGCATTGAAAACTTTAGAGTTGAACAAAAAACCGATTATGAAAAATTAGTTTTCGAAATTTTAACTGATGGTTCTATTCATCCTAAAGATGCATTGACCGAGGCTGCTAAAACGTTAATACACCACTTCTTGTTATTTTCTGATGAGCGTATTACTCTTGAAGCAGATGAAATAGCTCAATCGGAAACTTATGACGAGGAATCTTTGCATATGCGTCAATTGTTGAAAACAAAATTAATTGACATGGATTTATCGGTTCGTGCTCTTAATTGTTTAAAGGCAGCTGAGGTTGACACTCTTGGAGATTTGGTTTCATACAACAAAAATGATTTGATGAAATTCAGAAACTTTGGTAAAAAATCTCTTACAGAATTAGATGAATTAGTTGCAGTTAAGGGGCTTACCTTTGGTATGAATCTTGCCAAGTATAAATTAGATAAAGATTAACCGACATTTTTATATAAAATAAAATGAGACACGGAAAAAAAGTAATGCATTTAGGTAGAAAAACTGCCCATCGTAAGTCTATGCTCGCCAATATGGCTTGTTCATTAATTGAACATAAAAGAATTAATACAACCGTAACCAAAGCGAAAGCATTGAAACAGTTTATCGAACCATTGGTTACCAAATCAAAAGATGATTCCACCCATAATCGTAGAACCACCTTTAGACATCTAAGAAATAAAGAGGCTGTTTCTACACTATTTCGCGATGTAGCAAACAAAGTAGGAGATCGCCCAGGAGGTTATACTCGTATTATAAAACTAGGAAACCGACTAGGAGATAATGCAGATATGGCAATGATTGAATTGGTTGATTTCAATGAAGTTTATTCTAACTCAGAAGAAAATACCAAGAAAACTACAAGAAGAAGTAGAGCTAAGAAATCAACAGCTGAGGCAACCGCAGTAGAACCAACAGCACAAACAACAGAAACTCCTTCAGTTGAAGAGAAGAATGAAGAAAAGAGTGAAGAGTAAAAGTGTTAATAATTACTAATAATTTCAAAGGATAAGCAGTAACTGTTTATCCTTTTTTTTATGTTTATTTGTAAAAATTTTTAGACCGTTTATGAAGTATCAAAAAAGAAACAAGGCAATTGTATTGTTAGAGGATGGGACAATTTTTTTTGGGAAATCAATTGGAATTGAAGGAAGCGCTTTTGGTGAAATATGTTTCAATACTGGAATGACCGGATATCAAGAGATTTTCACTGATCCTTCTTATTTTGGTCAACTTATGGTATCTACCAATGCTCACATTGGAAACTATGGAACCGCGCCGATAGACAATCAATCTGAGACCATTAAGATAGCAGGTCTGATCTGCAAAAACTTTAGTTTTCAGCATACACGGCCTATTGGCACGAAAAATCTTTTGGACTACTTTAAAGAACAAAACGTAGTAGCAATTTCAGATGTAGATACCCGTGCATTAGTTCGTTACATTCGAGATAATGGAGCGATGAATGCTTTGATTACAACCGAGATTGATCGTCTTGAAGAATTAAAAGCTCAATTAACTGAACAACCCTCAATGGTTGGTAATGAACTGGCTTCAAAGGTTTCTACTCAAGAGCCTTATTTTTACGGAAACCCAGAAGCAACTTATAAAGTAGCAGCAGTTGACTTAGGCATAAAGAAAAGTATTTTAGACAATCTTGCATTACAAGATGTCTACATAAAAGTTTTCCCATATGATGCAACTTTTGAGGAATTGGAAGTCTGGAATCCAGATGGATATTTTCTTTCTAACGGTCCTGGCGACCCTGAACCTTTAATTCATGCACAAAATCTAGCCAAAGAGATCATCAAACGAGATTTACCTTTATTCGGGATTTGTTTGGGACATCAAGTTATTGCAATTGCTCATGGGATTTCTACCTTCAAAATGTTTAATGGCCATCGTGGAATAAATCACCCAGTTTTAAACATAGCAACTGGTAAAGGAGAGATAACTTCTCAAAACCATGGATTTGCAGTGAACAAAGATGAAGCAGAGCAACATCCAGAAGTAGAAATTTCACATATACACCTAAACGATAAAACGGTTGCCGGTCTTAGAATAAAAAATAAGAAATGCTTTTCGGTACAATATCACCCAGAAGCTTCTCCAGGTCCGAATGATTCCAAGTATTTATTCAGTAATTTTGTCGAAAATATAAAAACACACACAACTTAAATTAATAATTTTATGAGTATCATTATTCGAGTACATGCAAGACAAATCCTTGATTCTAGAGGAAACCCAACTGTAGAAGTTGATGTGGTTACAGAGAATGGAATTTTGGGAAGAGCAGCAGTACCATCTGGAGCTTCAACTGGAGAACACGAAGCGGTTGAGTTGCGTGACGCAGGTGATGCTTTTATGGGGAAAGGAGTTCAGAATGCAGTTAATAATGTAAATGGACCTATCTCCGAGCACATTTTAGGAACTTCTGTTTTTGAACAAAATAAAATCGATCACATGATGATTGATTTAGACGGAACACCAAATAAATCAAAATTGGGTGCCAATTCAATTTTAGGAGTTTCACTTGCAGTAGCAAAAGCAGCAGCTAATGAATTGGGTATGCCTTTATATCGATATGTCGGTGGAGTAAGTGCAAATACGCTTCCAGTCCCCATGATGAATATCATTAATGGCGGATCTCATTCTGATGCACCCATTGCTTTTCAGGAATTTATGGTTATGCCTGTTATGGCAGAAAGCTTTTCTCAAGCTATGCAAATGGGTACCGAAATATTTCATAACCTTAAAAAAGTGTTGCATGATCGAGGTTTAAGTACTGCTGTTGGAGACGAAGGAGGATTCGCACCAACTTTAGACGGAACAGAGGATGCTTTAGAAACAATTATTAAAGCTATTGGAAATGCTGGTTACAAAGCAGGTAAAGACGTAATGATTGCTTTGGATTGTGCCGCTGCAGAGTTTTATGAAAATGGGGTTTATGATTACACCCTTTTTGAAGGTGATAAAGGAGTTAAAAGAAGTTCAGAGGAACAAGCCGCTTATCTAGCTGAATTAAGCGCTCAGTATCCAATTATTTCAATCGAAGATGGAATGGACGAGAATGATTGGGAAGGATGGAAATCACTCACAGAAAAAGTAGGAGATAAAGTTCAGTTAGTTGGTGATGATCTTTTTGTAACCAATGTTGAACGCCTTTCAAAAGGAATCAAGCAATCGATTGCAAACTCTATTCTTATCAAGGTAAATCAAATTGGAACCTTAACAGAAACCATTGCAGCTGTCAATATGGCTCACAATGCTGGATATACTTCTGTAATGTCTCACCGATCTGGAGAAACAGAGGACAATACCATTGCCGACCTTGCCGTAGCATTAAATACAGGCCAAATAAAAACAGGGTCGGCTTCTCGTAGTGATCGTATGGCTAAATACAATCAATTGTTGCGAATTGAAGAAGAACTTGGAGATGTGGCTTACTTTCCAAAAAGAAATGCATTTAAAATCTAATTGTAGATAAATTGAATATTAAAGGGGCTTTGAGCCCTTTTTTTTGTTTAAAACACCTAAAATTTGTTAAATTTGCAATCTTCAAAACAACTTCGCGATGGAAAAATCAGTAAAACTTACTTACAAAAATGAAACCTTTGAATTCCCATTAGTAGGTGGGACTGAAGATGAATTAGGAATTGACATTAAAAAACTTCGAGTTTTAACTGGGCTAGTTACTTTGGATCCAGGTTTTAAAAATTCTGGTTCTTGCCAGAGTGGAGTTACTTTTCTAGACGGTGAAAAAGGTGTTTTGAAATACAGAGGATATGTTATTGAAGATTTGGCCAATGGAGCCGATTTTCTTGAAGTAGCTTATCTGTTGATCTTTGGAGAACTACCTACTTCAGCTCAGTTGGATAAATTTCTGTCGGATATTAACGAAGAATCAATTGTTGATGAAGATTTAAAAGTAATTTTGAAGAGCTTTCCCAAAACAGCTCATCCTATGGGCGTCCTTGCATCATTAACTTCAGCTTTGATTGCATTTAATCCTTCATCAGTTGACGTAGATTCAGAGGAAGATATGTATAAAGCAATTGTAACTATTATGGCCAAATTCCCTGTAATTGTTGCTTGGACACAACGAAAGGTTAAGGGACTTCCTCTTAATTATAGCGACAGTAAATTGTCTTATGTAGACAATGTTGCTAAAATGATGTTTAAAAAGCCGAACTCCGATTATAATTTAAATCCAACGATAACAGCAGCATTAAATAAGTTGTTGATTCTACATGCTGATCACGAGCAAAACTGTTCAACTTCAACAGTTCGTATTGTTGGTTCTTCTCATGCAGGATTATTTGCTTCAATTTCAGCAGGGATTTCTGCGCTTTGGGGACCGCTCCATGGAGGAGCAAATCAAGCGGTTATTGAAATGCTGGAAGCTATAAAAGCTGACGGTGGCGATACCAAAAAGTTTATGGCTAAAGCTAAAGACAAGAACGACTCTTTCCGTTTAATGGGATTTGGTCATAGAGTGTATAAAAATTTTGACCCTAGAGCTAAGATCATCAAAGTAGCTGCTGATGAAGTTCTCTATGAACTTGGAATTGTAGACCCTATTTTGGACATAGCAAAAGGTTTAGAACAAGAAGCACTTTCCGATCCTTATTTTGTAGATCGTAAATTATATCCCAACGTTGATTTTTACTCTGGAATAATATACAGAGCTCTTGGAATACCAACTGAAATGTTTACTGTAATGTTTGCTTTGGGTCGTTTACCTGGTTGGATTGCTCAATGGCGTGAAATGAGAATGAATAACGAGCCTATTGGACGTCCAAGACAAATTTATACTGGAGCGACCGAAAAAGTCTTTAAAACCCTTAAAAAAAGGTAGAAAACAGGTTTCTATCTCTTTTTTGCAATGTTATTAATCATTCCATTGAATATAAAAAAATGAAAGGGTACCAAACTATACCAATACAATCTTCCCCATAAACCACGTGGGCGAAAGGTAGCCGTTTGAAATAATGTGTTTTCTACAATCTTAAACTCAAGCCAAGCTTCACCAGGCAGTTTCATTTCGGCATAAAGCAATAGTCTTTTTTCTTTTTTATCTGCAAGTAAAACTCTCCAAAAGTCCAAGGAATCCCCAGTGAAAATTTTGTTTGGATGTGTTCTTCCTCTTTGTAAACCAACCCCCCCAATCAACTGATCTAAATATCCTCTTAATTCCCATAACCAATTTGCATAATACCAACCCTGATCCCCCCCAATCTTCCATAAAGACTCCAACGTTTGTTCGGGATCAATAGAATTTAATTGTTGGGCATCTTTAAGAACTCCGAATTTTGGAACCTGGATGAATTGATTAAGGCCTTTTGGAAGTCTACCACTCACCATACTGTCTTTCCAGCTGCTTACTACAAGGTTTTGTTCGATTTTTTTAAAAGCCATTTGAATGGCTTCCTTATAAGAGTAAGGATTTATTTTCAGTATGGTTTGTAATCTATTATCTTTAGCGACAACCTCCATTTTCATACTATTTACTAATTGTACAGCAAGAGGATAAGATGTAGAAGTAACAAAGTGTAGCCAGTAAGATGAGAGTCTAGGAGTCATAACAGGAACGATCCAAATCCAATTTTTAAAGCCTCTAATACGTGCATATGAATGCAACATTTGTTTGTAAGTTAGAATATCCGAGCCCCCGATATCAAAAGAATCATTCATGCATTTAGGATGCATAAGAACCCCAGTCAAGAACTCAATAACGTTTCTTATAGCTATGGGTTGAGATTTGGTTCGAACCCATTTTGGGGTAATCATAAACGGAATTTTTTCGCACAAATCTCGAATAATTTCAAAAGAGGCACTACCAGAACCGACTATGATTCCAGCTCTAAGAACTGTTAAGTCAAAAGAAGCATTTTTTAGAATTTGTTCAACGTTTTTTCTAGAACGCAAATGCTTTGATAAGTTTTGATCGTTTACAATTCCACTCAAGTAGATGACCTGTTTTATGGTTGTTTTTTCAAGAATGCTACAAAAGTTATGGGCACAAAGATTTTCTATTTTTTCAAAATCTCCACTATCTGAAGACATTGAATGAAGTAAATAATATGCTGCATCAATGTCGTTGGGAACTTTCTCAGCCTCTGATATATCCGAAAAGTCAATGGTAATAACTTTAATTCTTTTAAGAATATCTTTTGTAATTGATAATCTTTTTGGATCCCTTACAGCGCAGATTACCTCATGGCCAGCATCGAGTAATTTTGGAAGTAAACGCATGCCAATGTATCCATTTGCCCCTGTCAATAAAATTTTCATTCAAGCTTATTTTTTATAACTCATCAATAGCTGTAGGTAATACGCTGATTTTTTGGGTATTAATTTTCTTAAAATATTGGTGGATTTTTTTTTCAGTTGCAGCAACTTTAATACAATAGTGATCTCTGTAAATAGAATATTCTTGGGCTTGACCTTTATAAATCTTCAATTTGTAATAAGGAATTATAAGACCATAAGTTTCTAAAAGACTTCTAAAGCGAACGATAATTCCTTTTGGTCTAAGTTCTATACTACAACTGTCATTATTGTTATCCAAAACTAAAAGGTTGTGGATGTCAATAGAGGCGTATGTGATGTTCAATTTTGAGGAACCAATTCCTCCCAATTCCCAGCGTTTTCTTAAAGAAAAAGGGCCCCCAACTTCGCTTTCGATTTGTTTTTTTATTTTTGGATCGTTATACGAAACATTTAAAAGCATTTTTTACTTTAAATATAATGGATATCTATTAAACCTAATAATTTGTCCATAATAATTATATTTGCCGAAATTCATTTATGAAGAACATATCCATTCAACTTTCACAAGCTCTAGAGCAAATTATCGAAGAGACCTATAATGTATCGGTTGCTGCTTTTGAATTTCAAGCAACTCGCAAAGAATTTGAAGGAGATATAACCTTGGTTGTTTTTGCTTTACTTAAAGTTGTAAAAGGAAATCCTGCTCAGATAGGAAGAAACATTGGTAACGCTCTGTTAGAGCGTTTAAAATGGGTAAAGGGATTTAATGTTGTCAAAGGATTTTTGAACATAGAAATTTCTGATGCTTTTTTTATTCAAGAATTACAAAACATCAGAAATAAACCCAACTATGGAAAACTTTCCTTAGATGATTCCAGTGACACCGTTCTTGTAGAATATTCATCTCCAAACACCAATAAACCTCTTCATTTGGGACACATTCGAAATAACCTATTGGGTTTTGCTGTGGCTAATATTTTGGAAGCTAGCGGTAAAAGAGTTGTAAAAACTCAAATCATTAATGATAGAGGAATCCATATTTGTAAGTCTATGGTTGCATGGCAACATTTTGGTAATGGTGAAACTCCACAAAGCACAGGCTTAAAGGGAGATAAATTGGTAGGCAATTATTACGTTTTATTTGATAAAAAACACAAAGAAGAAATCGCAGCATTAATTTCTAAAGGGTTGTCGGAAGAAGATGCAAAAACAAATGCTCCTCTATTTATCAAAGCAAAGAAGATGCTTAAATTATGGGAGTCTGGGGATTCTGAAACAGTGAATTTATGGAGGACCATGAATTCATGGGTTTACGATGGATTTACTAAAACGTATAATTTAATGGGAGTTTCTTTCGATTCGTATTATTATGAAAGTGAAACCTATTTATTGGGTAAAGAATTAATCGAAGAAGGATTATCCCGATCCGTTTTTTATAAAAAAGAAGATGGTTCGGTTTGGGTTGATTTATCGAATGAAGGGCTTGATGAAAAATTATTGTTACGTTCTGATGGAACAGCGGTTTATATGACTCAAGATTTAGGAACCGCTTTACAGCGTTATAGAGATAACCCATCGATGACAGGGTTGGTTTATACCGTAGGTAATGAGCAAGACTATCATTTTCAAGTACTTTTTTTGGTTTTAAAAAAATTAGGATACGATTGGGCGCAATCTCTTTTTCATCTAAGTTACGGAATGGTAGATTTACCTCAAGGTAAAATGAAGAGTAGAGAAGGAACGGTTGTAGATGCTGATGAATTGATGGTTGAAATGAAACAAACAGCAGAAATGATTTCCCAAGAATTGGGTAAATTAGATGGATTGTCAGATAAGGAGAAAACTTCCTTGTATGAAACGATCGGTTTGGGGGCGCTCAAATATTATATATTAAAAGTAGATCCCAAGAAGCGTATTCTATTTGACCCTGAAAGTTCGGTTGATTTTGCTGGAAATACAGGGCCTTTTATTCAATATACCCATGCCCGAATACAATCAATACTAAGAAAAGTAAATCTAGAGGATATTAATATCAAGAGTGATATGATTTTGGATTTGAGAGAAAAAGAGATAATAAAACACCTGATGCTTTATCCCGAAGTAATCCAACAGGCAGCAAAAGCTTACAGTCCTGCTATTATTGCTAATTATAGTTACGATTTGGTAAAGATGTTCAACTCTTTTTATCAGAATATATCCATACTTGGAGAAACTCAAGATGAATTTAAGAATTTCAGAGTAGCATTGTCTTATGAAGTTGCCAAAATTTTAAAAGATTCATTTGGTTTATTGGGCATAAATGTACCCGATCGCATGTAGACAAAAAAGATCAAAAAAAAACCGCTCGTAGAGCGGTTTTTTTTTATTTTAAGGCTTGAGCCCTATAAGTTTATTTTGAACTAACAGCGAGGTTGTAAACAACTAAACCAAATCCAATTTTGTTGATTGCATCTCCAATGTTGTAAATCACATCCATTTGAAGACCTCCGAAGATACCACTGTACCATCCTTCAGTACCAGCCATGTATCCAATAGGATAAATAGCCCATCCAATTAAAACGAACTTACATAAAGTATTGTGTGCAGATTCAACTGCTCCTCCTGCAGATTTGGCAAGCTTAGCAGCTCCACCCATCCAAATTTCATATACTATAACGAAGTATGCGATTCCAGAAGCAAGTCCCCATAGAGCAGGTCCTGAACCAGTATTGTAAACAGCTTCTCCTAGATATCCTGTTACCAACATTACAACAGAAAGGAAAATTAATTTCCACATCAATTGTTTTGTTGCTCCAGCTGCTTTTAGGATTAAATAAAATTCAACACACATTAGTGGAACAGTAAGTACCCAGTCCACGTAGCGGAAGAATGTTGGTGATGTAGGATTTTCCATCTGAGAGGCCCAATAATCACGCATGTACCAGTAGTGAACAGCTGCGATGAATGTAATTAATCCAGAAACCAAAATAGAGGTTTTCCATTTATCGTCAAAAGAACTCATTGAAAGGAAGAAAAACGCCGATGCTGCCATCATTGCCATACATCCTACGAAGAATGTGAATCCTACATAATCGTCTGTAGCCATCTCAGGAACTACAGCCATAAAACTTAAAAATTTTTCCATAATAAAATTTAATTATTTGTTTTTGTTTAGGTAAATTTAAATAAAATTAAACTCACTTACTACATATATGTTAATAATTTTAACAAAAATTTGATTTTATTGTGATATTAAAGACTAAATATTATCAAATTTCTATTTTGGTTACAATTGTGTTAATTGTTTTAGGACACCTTGTAAACACCATTTCTCAAGACTTATTAGGGTTGGTTTTAATTTTTTCAGCGGGGCTTATTCACGGAGCAAATGACATTCAGTTGTTACAAAAAAAATACAGCAATACAGATTTCATTTTTTTCATTTTTTTAATAGCGCTCTACTTTACTATAGTTTTGTTTGGAGGTTTTTTATTTTTTTATTCTCCTAAGTTTGGACTTTTCTTTTTTATTCTATTTAGTGGTTTTCATTTTGGAGAACAGCATTGGTCTTCTTTTTTAAATCAAAAGGTCTCTCCTGTTTTTTTAAATAAGATAGCTTATGTTTTTTATGGGCTTTTAATTTTTGTACTCTTATTTATTTTCCAGGCTGAAGAAGTCAAAACCTTAATCAAACAAATAAGTGAACTTAGCTTTACTGTAAATTTCTTTTATTGGGCTGCTTTGATTTTGGGAATTGGTTTTAGCGGACTAGCATTTTTTTTGCCGATTGACTTCAAGTTGTTCGCTAAAGAAATCTTGGCTTTGGTGCTTTTATGCATCCTATTTGCTAATACCAGTTTACTTTTATCTTTTTCAGCTTATTTTGTTTTTTGGCATAGCATTCCCTCGATTCAAGATCAAATACTTTATTTAAACGATGAAGTTTCGTTCGCTTCACTCAAAAAGTATTTAAAGTCATCTTTTCTTTATTGGATAGTGTCCTTGTTGGGTTTATTTGTTTTTTATTTTCACTTTGATGTTGATTCCGATTATTTTATTCCATTATTTTTCACTTTTCTAGCGGCAATTACTTTTCCACATACCTTAGTGATAGGAATGATTGATTACGAATAGAGAACTGATTTTTGTTTTTGTTATGATTTGGTTATCGCAATAGCTGTTTTGAGATTTAAATCTGTTAAATTCTACTTTAGATTACTTCTTCAATTCCGTTAAAAAAAAGTAAATTTGTTTAAACAAAACAATACTTATGTTTGATAGTTTAAGTGGTAAGTTAGATAAAGCCTTCCAGGTTCTCAAGGGACATGGGAAGATTACTGAAATTAATGTTGCTGAAACTCTAAAAGAGGTAAGACGAGCATTGTTGGATGCAGATGTAAACTTCAAAATCGCTAAAGAATTTACCAATCGAATAAAAGACAAAGCACTTGGACAAGATGTATTGACTACTCTTAATCCAAGTCAGCTTTTGGTTAAGATTGTAAAAGATGAGCTTACCGACCTTATGGGGAGGGAGGTTGTAGGAGTAAATTTATCTTCTAAACCCAGTGTAATTTTGATGTCAGGTCTTCAGGGTTCTGGTAAAACAACTTTTTCTGGTAAACTGGCATTGCATCTCAAAAATAAAAAGAGTAAAAACCCACTTTTAATAGCCTGCGATGTATACAGGCCTGCTGCTATTGATCAGCTAACTGTTGTAGCAGAACAAGTTGGAGCTGCAATATTTAAAAATTTAGAAGAAAAGAACCCTGTTAAAATTGCATTGGACGGAATTGCTTTTGCAAAAGCTAACAAACACGACTTAGTAATTGTCGATACTGCTGGACGCCTGGCAGTAGATGAGGTTTTGATGAAAGAGATTTCGGAAATTCATAAAGCAGTTAAGCCTGACGAAACCTTGTTTGTTGTTGATTCTATGACGGGTCAAGATGCCGTAAATACTGCTAAAGCCTTTCATGATGTTCTGAGTTTTGATGGAGTAGTCTTAACAAAACTAGATGGGGATACTCGTGGAGGAGCTGCTTTGTCCATCAAAACAGTTGTTCAAAAACCTATCAAGTACATCGGTACGGGTGAAAAAATGGAAGCTTTGGACGTATTCTATCCCGATCGTATGGCAGATCGAATTCTAGGTATGGGAGATGTAGTTTCCTTAGTTGAGCGAGCTCAAGAGCAGTTTGATCATGAAGAAGCTCGAAAAATAAACAAGAAAATTGCAAAAAATCAATTCGGTTTCGATGACTTTTTGTCACAAATACAGCAGGTTAAGAAAATGGGAAATATGAAAGATCTCATGGGGATGATTCCTGGAGTTGGAAAAGCAATTAAAGATGTTGATATTGATGATGATGCTTTTAAGTATATTGAAGTAATAATTGGTTCTATGACACCCAACGAACGATCAAATCCCGAGCTTTTGAATTTAAATCGTAAAAAAAGAATTGCTACAGGTGCTGGACGTGACCTAAAAGAGGTGAATCAGATGGTCAAACAATTTCATCAAATGAGCAAGATGATGAAGATGATGCAAGGGGGTAAGGGAAAACAAATGATGCAAATGTTTCAAGGTTTAAGATAAAATAATGAAATTACTAGACGGAAAGAAGACTTCCACAGAAATCAAAGAGGAAATTAAGTTAAAAGTTACGGCTATGAAAACTGCTGGTGAATGTGTTCCTCATCTAGCGGCTGTTTTGGTAGGAGATGATGGTGCTAGTCTAACCTATGTAGGTAGTAAAGTTCGTTCATGTGAATATGTTGGTTTTGAATCAACACTAATTCGTTTGGAGGAGAACATTACCGAAGAGGCATTACTTCTAAAAATAGATGAATTAAACCAAAATGAAAACATCGATGGATATATCGTTCAGTTACCTTTACCCAAACACATAAACGAAGAACAAGTTTTACTAGCTATAGATCCTAAAAAAGACGTTGATGGTTTTCATCCGGTAAACTTTGGCCGTATGACTTTGGATTTAGAAGCTTTTATTCCTGCTACACCTTTTGGAATCATGCAATTATTGGAGCGTTATGAAGTACCTACATCGGGCAAGCATTGTTTGGTTGTTGGTAGAAGTCACATTGTTGGACGTCCAATAAGTATTTTGATGAGTCAAAAAGGTCCTGCAGGTGATGCAACGGTGACCTTAGCTCATAGTCGAACCCTGAATCTTAACAGCCTAACCAAACAGGCTGACATTGTTGTTATGGCACTTGGAATTCCAGAATTCTTAACCGCTGACATGGTTAAAGAAGGAGTTACTGTTATTGATGTCGGAATTACACGAGTAGTTGATAAAAGTCATCCTAAAGGTTATGTCATCAAAGGAGATGTTGCTTTTGATGAAGTAGCCGCAAAAGCAAATTATATCACCCCTGTTCCTGGAGGGGTTGGTCCTATGACTATTGCTATGTTGTTGCAGAATACATTATTGGCTAAACAGTGGAATCAAGCTTAGGATTTTCCATTGCATTGAAAATTTGTAGAATCAACAAAGCAAAACCAACTCCCGTTAAAATAAGGATAATATTCAAAAAACCTTCGGCTGAAAATGAGAGTCGGATCAAAATAGTTGCTATAATAAAACCTGTATTTCTAATTAATTTACTGTATTCTTCGGTGTAGCGAAAAGAGATTAAAAGTATAACTACATCGGTCAAAATTAGGAGTGTAAAAAACTGATTAAAAAACACACTATCAACATTATATACTAGCTCGTTGAAGTAAAAATCTATAATCCAGTTTATGAGAGAATGAAAAGACATAACTACGAGTAATACAAGTAAAACAAGGCTTACTATTTTTTTGGAAGTAATAAAATTTAATAGTTTAGGATCTTCAACAGCTCGTTTGGAAAGTCTTCTTTTTCCAACACTAAACCAATAAATTAGTAAGAAAAGAATTAAAAAACCTATAAGATCGACCATCAATTCCAGATTATGCTGACTTAAATACCAATCTCCTTTTAGATCCATCAAAGGAATATCTTTGAATATTTTTCGAATAACAATAAGTGAAATGATTTCAAATTGTTTTGAGACACAAGAAGTAAAAGATCTGGGCAAGTAAAATACAAGTAAGTAAACTTCGTAAAACAAAATCAATGAAAATGGGGTGTAGATCGCTGTAATTGGATCATTTAGAAGTTCACTATTTATTTCAGCTAAAAAGCTTATTTTATTAGATTTAAGAACAATTAGAAGTAAATGAACCAAAAATCCAACCCCAGCTAATATTAGTATAATTTGTTCAAAAAGCTTTTGAATTTTAGGTTCAAAAACAGTTGAAAAAATACGATTTACTTGTGTGTTATAATTCATTTAGGTAGCGAATAATTGATCTGTATCTCTAAAGCATTTAAATTCTAAAGCATTACCAGAAGGATCATAAAAAAACAAGGTCATTTGTTCTCCTGGTTTCCCCTTAAATCTGAGATAGGGGGCAATTTCGAAGTCTATGTTTTGTGAAATTAGGTGTTTACTGAAATTTTGAAAATCATCCCAAGGGAGTACAATTCCAAAATGTGGGACAGGAACTGATTTTCCATCCACATCATTAAAATGTTTAAGTCCTTTGAAATCGAGATCTTCATGCAATACCAATTGATGGCCAAAAAAGTTGTAATCTGCCCAATGATCACTTACTCTTCCGGGTATCAAGCCAAGTGTTTTTCCGTAAAATTCTTTCGCAACTTTAAGATTGTTTACCGGGATAGCTATGTGAAAAGGAGAAATATTTTGCATGCTTAAAGGTAATCTTTTTTTCGATTATTTTTTTGGGAAGGATTTTTGGTGTTCTAGTCTTAGACTTTTCAATATTAGATTATCTTTGTTGCATGATAGAAATTGAGCTGAATCAAAAAGTAGATCAAGGGGAATATTTACCTTTAATGGAGGCTTTTTATACCCTTCAAGGCGAGGGATATCACAAGGGGAGTGCAGCTTATTTTATTCGAATAGGCGGATGTGATGTAGGATGTCATTGGTGCGATGTAAAAGAAAGTTGGAATGCAAAATTACATCCCCCCACTGCTGTTGAACAAATTGTAAAAGAGGCTAAAAAACACGCTGAAACCGTTGTAGTTACTGGAGGTGAGCCTTTGATGTGGCCGATGGATATTCTGACTTCAAAACTTAAAAACCAAGGAATTATTACTCATATTGAGACCTCCGGAGCCTATGATTTAAGTGGCTTTTGGGATTGGTTTTGTCTCTCTCCAAAGAAAACAAAATTACCTACTGAAGAAGCATATTTAGCAGCTGATGAATTGAAAATGATTATTCACAATCAAAATGACTTTAAGTTTGCAGAAGAGCAAGCCCATTTTGTTCGTGAAGATTGTATCATGTTTTTACAACCCGAATGGAGTAAAAGAGAACAGATGATGCCTCAAATGGTAGAATATGTTTTGAAAAACCCTAAGTGGAAAGTTTCTCTCCAAACCCACAAATATTTGAATATACCCTAAAATGTTAATTTAGCGAGGTAATCGAAATTTGGTCCTTTTTCTATAATTTTGAAATTTAGCCCTGATTTAATACAGGCTTTTTTCAGCTCTTTTGGATCAACATACAACCATGGAAATTCTTCGGTCTCATTTTTAAAGCTAATACCATAATTAACCTCCCCGTAATACACTTCGTCTTTTTTCCAAAGAGCAATATCTTCTTCATCAAAAAGATAAATTAAGTCAGAAGAATCAACAAAAATAGAACCTTCTGGGGTCAATAAGCTTTTTAGATGATTGATTAATAAGGGTAATTTTTCAATTGATTTTCCAATCCCCATCCCGTTCATAAGCATCAGAATGCTATCGAATTTTTGATTTTGAAAATCCCAAATTGAGATGCATTTCGTTTGACTTACTCCTCGTTTTTGAGCTACTTTGATGGCACCTTCAGAGATGTCCAAAGCAGTAACATTTAATTTCTTATGGTTTTGTAAATAAAGGCTATGACTTCCTGATCCACAGCCAATATCAAGAACGCTACCCTTAGCAAGATCAAGTGCTTTTTTTTCTATTTTAGGCATTTGTTTATAATCCCTAAAGAAATAAGAGAGTGGAACGTCATCTTCTTCTGTAAGATTCGTCCAAGTCGTTAAAACTTGTTTTTTTTGATTGTGAAAATAAGCTTCTAGTGCTTTTCCAAAAACATCCTTTTCTTTCAATTTAGTTGTAATTTTATGAAAAATTAAAATATGCAAGCGCGTCTTCTTATCCTCACTAAACAAGCCAAAGATAAGGCAATTGAAACTAAAAAGTTTTTTAATAAACTTAAAAAAAGAACTCCAAAAAATTTAGATGTTCAAGTAGCTCAGATACATGAGGAGGTTTTTGAAAAGACTAATTGTATGTCTTGTGCAAATTGTTGCAAGACTACAGGCCCGCTTTTTGTAAAGCAAGATATTGAACGTATTTCAAAATATTTAGGGATAAAACCTGTTCAATTTGAACAACAATATTTGAGAGTTGACGAAGATAATGATTGGGTGTTGAAAAAAACACCATGTGTTTTTTTAGGGGACGATAATGCTTGCATGATATATGATTTTAGACCCAAGGCTTGCAGAGAATTTCCGCACACCGATCGAAAGAAAATCTATCAAATCGCAAAATTAACTCAGGCAAATACTGCAATATGCCCAGCTGCATTTGATATCGTTGAAAGAATGAAAACCTCCATTAAGCTTTAGTCAGGATAGAGTAAATACTTCGCTCTTATTTTTTTAAAAGCATTGATTTTAGGTATCCAGCTGGCTTTGATTTCTTTTTCTGACAAGCCATTTTTAATATGATTTTCAAGTGATTTAGTTCCTGCGATAAATTCAAATCTATCAAAAAAAAAGCTATCTTTATCAGTAATCATTGCATAGGAATCAATAAGCCATTGGAGCTCTATTTGATTGATTTTCGGATGCTTTCTTAGATCTACCCCATAACATTTTTGTCCTTCCTGTTTCGGGTATTTTGCTCCAAAATTTGGAAAAGGTGTGAACCTAAAATCAAGATTTTTAAAATCTGGATGTCCAAATATTTGAAATTGCATTTCGGTACCTCTTCCAATACTTACTGGGGTTTGCTCGAGCAAACAAAGGCTAGGATATAGGTTTATAGATTGATCATTTGGAAGATTGGGGGAGGGTCTGACTTCCAGTGAATATGGACTTCGGTGATCGTAGTTTTTTATGGGAACCACAGATAACTCACAACGAACTTTATTTTCTAACCATGCTTCGTTGTTGATCATCTGTGCATACTCACCTAGAGTCATTCCATAAACTATAGGGACGTTATGTTTGCCCAAAAAACTCTTGAATTCATCTTCCAAAACTGGACCGTCGATATAATGAGCATTAGGATTTGGCCGATCTAAAATTAACAGGGGAATGTTGTTTTCCGCACAAGCTTCCATAACCAGGTGAAGGGTTGATAAATAGGTGTAGAAGCGTACACCAACATCCTGAATGTCAAAGACCATAAGTTCAATTTCTTTAAGGTCTTTAACTTGAGGTTTTTTGTTTTTACCGTGTAAAGAAATAATGGGGATTTGTGTCCTGGGATCAATGGTATTTTCAACATTTTCTCCATTATCTGCTTTACTTCTAAAACCATGTTCAGGAGCAAAAACTTTTGTAATTTCAACCTTACAAGCCTGTAAAGTGTCTATTAAATGAACAAGTCCTTTTGGGGTTTTGATTAAACTTGAAGCATGAGCAACTACTCCTATTTTTTTATTTTTTAAAAGAGGTAAATAGGTTCCGGTTTGGTCGGCTCCAACTTTTATATAATCTTGTGCATTGCTTATGCCAACAAGACACAGCAAAAACCATAATAAAAGTGTATTTTTGAAAGCAATAACCATAAGATAAGTAATTTGAATTTTGGATTATTTTTAGCGCATCGAATGCGCAACCAAAATATTGATAAAAGTAGTGCATCGAGTCGTATTATAAAAATCGCTACTTCAGCTATTGCTATTGGTCTAATTATGATGTTGATTGCAGTTGCAACAAGTTTAGGTCTTCAGCAAGAAATTAAAAAAAAAATAGTTGCTTTTAGCGGAGAACTTTTTATTGCACCTTTTGAAAATAATAATTCAAAAATATCAACAAAACCCATTCAATTTTCTCAATTAAATCAAGAGAGCTGGAACACTTCCACCGATATTGAACATTATCAAAGCGTTGCTAGTAAAGCGGCATTGGTAAAATCAAAAACAGATTTCGAGGGTTTGGTGGTTAAAGGAGTTGGTTCTGACTATCGGTGGGAAAACTTAAATTCATATTTAGTATCAGGTGTTTATCCTGATACGGGATCAAAGTTGAATAATGAAGTATTGTTGTCTCAAACTATAGCAGATCGACTTCGTGTAGGAATAGGTCATCGAATAACGGCATATTTTCAAAACGAATCTAATACGGGAACCCCAAATACACGCTACTTTATGGTTGTTGGTATTTATGAAACTGGATTCCCAGATTTTGACACCACTTATCTTTTTGCAGATATTCGACATATTCAAAGAATTAATAAATGGAATTCTGATGAGGTGGGAGGATTCGAAGTGTTTTTAAAACAAAATGTAGATTTAGATCAAAAAACCACTCAGATTTACAATCAAATCCCTCCCTATATTGATGCAGTCACTGTTGATAAGATGTTTCCAAGTTTGTTTGAATGGATTTCTTTGTTTGATTTTAATGTGTTAATTATTCTAACTTTAATGATTTTAGTGGGAACCCTGAATATGGCAACTGCTCTTTTGGTTTTAATTTTAGAGCGCTCAAAAATGATTGGTTTATTGAAGGCGATGGGAGCAAAAAACAGTATGATTCAAAGTGTGTTTTTGTGGAATTCATTATACATAATTTTTAAAGGTTTGTTGACCGGAAATGTTATTGCTTTAATTTTTCTTTTTGGTCAACAAAAATTCAATTTTATTCAATTAGATCCCACAACTTATTATGTTTCTGATGTTCCAATTCTATTGTCTTTCACTAACTTCTTGGCCTTGAATGTTGGTGTGGTTTTTATTTGCACTTTAGTTTTATATATTCCTTCTTTCATTGTTACCAAAATAGACCCCTCAAAGGTTATGCGAATACAATAAAAATTTATTGTTTTTCTTAATTAAAACCCATAGAATTAACGTAAATTTGAGATAATATTTTTATTGTATGAAATACGCAGAAAACATCCTGCAAACAATTGGTAATACTCCATTGGTGAAGTTAAATAAAATAACAAGTGAAGTTGATGCTTTGGTTTTGGCTAAAGTTGAGAGTTTCAATCCAGGAAACTCAACCAAAGACCGTATGGCGGTTAAGATGATTGAGGATGCAGAAACTGATGGGCGATTGAAACCAGGTTTTACTATTGTTGAGGGAACATCAGGAAACACGGGAATGGGATTGGCTTTAGCAGCAATTGTAAAAGGATATAAGTTGATTTGTGTTTCAACCGACAAGCAGTCGAAAGAGAAATTTGATGTTCTCAAAGGAGTAGGTGCTAAAGTAGTTGTTTGCCCGACGGATGTTGCTCCTGAAGACCCGAGGTCGTACTACTCAACATCAAAGCGTATTGCTAAAGAAACCCCTAATTCTTGGTATGTAAACCAATACGATAATCCATCCAACTCTTTGGCACATTACGAACAAACTGGACCTGAAATATGGAATCAAACCGATGGAAAAATCACCCATTTTGTGGTTGGAGTAGGGACTGGCGGAACAATATCGGGTGTTGGAAGATTTTTAAAAGAAAAAAATCCTGAAATTAAAATTTGGGGAATAGATACTTATGGTTCTGTTTTTAAAAAATATCATGAAACTGGTATTTTTGATGAAAATGAAATATACCCCTATGTGACCGAAGGAATTGGAGAAGATATACTACCTAAAAATGTTGATTTTTCTGTGATTGATGCTTTTGAAAAAGTAACCGATAAAGATGCCGCAGTTTATACTCGAAAAATGGCCTTAGAAGAAGGTATTTTTGCGGGAAATTCTTGTGGAGCAGCAATTAAGGGATTGATTCAGTTGAAAGATAATTTCAGTAGTGAAGATGTGGTTGTTGTTTTACTCCATGATTCAGGAAGCCGATATATCGGTAAAGTTTATAATGATGATTGGATGCGTAAAAAAAAGTTTATGGATTGAGCTCAAGCCCATTAAAAATATTGTACTGGATTTGAAGAAATTTATTCACAATATTTATGTAAATTAAACGTTAAAATGTTGATATACTATATTTAGATTTGATTAATAAAACACTGACATACTATAAACACCTATTTTTAGGTGGTATTTTGATGCTCTCATTTGGGAACGTTGTCGGTCAGGTTGATTTGGAAATAAATAGAAGTCAAGTAATTATTCCTGCTCAAGGAACACCTCCTCAAATTTGTACCACCGAGACCTCTCCACTTCAATTTAGAATTGATAATATAGGTAATCTGGATTACACTGTAACTAACGCAACTAGTATAACAGTTACCTTAACCCTTTCGGGAGGTAATACTTTTTCTCCCTCAGGATTAACAACCAAGGTCCACTCGTATAGTTCAGCTCCCTCAGTTAAAGGTGGTAGCCCACCAAATACTATAGAGGCCACTGGGGGCTTTGCTACGTTCGATTGGCCTGCTTCTAAACCAATTATTTTTTCAAATTCTATTCAGGCGAATATTAATATTGAAATTGCAACAGGAGTTGCCTCTGACACAACACCAGCTAACAACACAACAGATTATGTAATCGATATAGTTCCAAATCCAATTACTCCTGTTTTATCAGCTGGATCATACGGAGATGGCACTATTAATCTTTGTCAAGGAGCTTTTGTAACATTTACGGTTTTGCCAAACACCGTTGGACTTCGACATGAATTTGATATAGCTGGAGTTGTTGTTCAAAACCTTGTTAACGTAAACACTTATGCAACTTCAGCACTTGTTACCAATCAACTAATTAATGTTACCTCATACAACACTAGCAACTGTGGTGTGACTGGAAATCCAATAAGGGCTTTAGTCCATCCTGTTCCAGTGGGAACTTTGATTTCCGATAAAAGTAATGATGTTGTTTGTCCGGGAGAAGATGTATTATTTACAGCACTGGCGACTGGAGCTGCAGCGGTAAGTCCCCAATATGAATTTTTCTTGGATAATATTTCAGTACAATCAAGTTCTACTCAAGCAACATTTTCTTTGGGTACTGCTTCGATAACTATCGATGGTCACGTTGTTAGGGTAAGAACATGGAACAACACAGGTGCTGGTGGTCTTTGTTATGATGATGACTCAATAACCCTTCGTTTAAATACCTTTTCAAGCACCAACCAAATCACCAATACAACAACAAGTGTTTGTGCTGGAGTTGATCCAGATCCATTTTCAAGTCAATCAAGTTTTTCTTCTGATCTTGGGGGGGATATTGTTCATGTTTGGGAAGAGGATATAAATGGAGATGGAAATTTCTTACCAATCACTCCCGCAGCTAACGGACTAACATACGACCCACCGGTACTCTCGAGAACAACTGCATATAGACGTCTGAGTTATCCGAGATTTAATACCATTACTTGTAATTCTTCGATTGCATCCGCAACTTCAAATGTTGTTACGATAACATTCAACCCAACTTCTGTTGCAAGTTTAAGGTCAAACGCTACAACTTCGAGCAATACTCTTTGCGCAGGAGATTCATTGATTTTGAATGCTTCTTTATCTACAGGTGCCCAAAGCTATATCTTTTACAAAAATAATCAGCCACTACCTCCTTCGACTCCACAATCTTTAGCCACATATACTCTGATAAGTGGCGCATTTGATGATAACGACGTAATTAAAGTAAGGGCATATTCTGGTACAGGAACTGACAGTTGTTTTTCAGAGGCTCAATTTGTAATTCGAGTAAATTCTTTTTCTGGAGGGGCGACTCCAGTTCCAGGTAATACAATTGGAAACTCATTTAGTGTATGTAAAAATGAAACTCCTTTAATCTCATTTACAAGTATATCAACACCAACTCTTTCCAATTCAATACTCACAGATGGAGCAACTATTACCTATCAATGGCAGAGTAGATCTGGTACAAATACTTTTATGCCAATTGCATTTCCTGCAGGAAGAGGGGAATTGTATACACCTTCCTCAGTATCAACTGATACTGATTTTAGGCGTGTGGCAATAAGTACTTTCAATGGTAAAACTTGTAGTCTAATAAGTAACACAGTTCGACTTTCAGTTTCTGCTGACCCTTTAGCTTCTTTGAATGGAACTAATACAGCATGTTTGGGCGAAGCTGTCCTTTTTACTGCTTCTGGAGGAGTACGTTATGAGTTTTTTAATGGAGGAACTAGCCTGGGAGCAAGTAGTACGGTTTCTACTATTTCGAAAACAGATTTACTTGATCTCAATTCAATAACAGTTGAAGTTACTGATGGTAATGGTTGTTCCGTGATTTCTGATCCAATTATAATGAATATTACTTCGCCACCTTCTCCTTCAATTTCTTCGGGTAGAAGTAATAATAGAACATGTTCTGGTGATTACCCTGTATTTACTGCTGGACCTGCAGTTGCGGGTTACACATATGAATTTTTTGTAAACAATACTTTGCAAACAACTGGTGTGTCGTCAAACACTTTTGATTCTAACCTTGCTTCAACAACTGTCAATTTTTTAAACGTTAACACAATAAGAGTTCGTGTTACTAACTCTGGTTGTTCAAGCCAGACAAGTATTCCTTTTTACGTAGATGGATTAACTGGTGCTAATTCAATATCAGCAACTCAAACAATATGTGAAGGGGCAACACCCAACACATTAATTGGTTTATCAAATCCTTTAGCAAATTCTGCAGGAGCAACAATTAGTTATCAGTGGGAAGAAAAATTAATTGGAGGTAATTTTACACCTATTTTTGCCGCTACTAGCCCAGATTTTTCTCCAGGCTCATTGACTGTATCAAGAGTATATCGTCGTTTGGTATACTCAAATTTCAATGGCACCATATGCCCATCCTCTAAAGACTTAGCTGCTTCAAATTCTGTTACAATTACAGTTGATAGTAACTCAGCACCGATAATTAACTTTACCTCAGGACTTCAGTCTGATGTTTTGTGTGCAGGAGAATCTGTTACTTTTGATGCCTCTGGAACTACAGGCGCATCTACTTATGAATTTTATGTGCAAAATATTAGAGTAAGGGCCGCGCTAAATTCCAATACTTTTACACCAATTCTAGGCTCTTTAAATGACAATGATATTGTGAGAGTAAGAGCCAATTCTGCATTAGGAACAAGTTGTTTTTCAGAGCAGAGTATTACAATCAGGATAAATGAACAAGCAAATGCAAATATAATTACAGGTTCTCAAACAGTTTGTTTTAATGGTCCGGTTTCTACATTAAATGGTTCTACTGTGACAGGAACACCAACGATAACATATCAATGGCAGAGTAGAACTAGCACAGACACTTTCAGTGATATTTTTGGAGCAGTTGGAGTTAATTATACCCCCTCAGGTTTATCCTCAACAACAGCTTTTCGTCGTAATGTTTTATCCACATTAAGTTCAAAGACTTGTGTAATTTCTAGCGGTGTAGTTACTGTTACAGTTGGTCCAGGGGCCCCACCTGTTGCTAGACTTTCAACTACAAGCAATATCGGATGTGGAGGTTCTACCCCTCCCATGGCATCAAGGAGTGACTTTATTTTTGATGCAAGTTCAAGTACAAACGACCTAAGTTATGAGTTTTTTGTGGGTGGTGCCTCTCAAGGCCCACCATCTAGTGTTTCAACTATTTCCCTTACACTAACTGATAGTCAAACAGTTCGTGTAGATGTTTACCCATTTGCTAATGGTTCTGGGTGTCCAAATAGTGCTTCTATCACCGTTAGGGTTAATTCAATTATAGGAGATAATATTATTGGGGGAACAGATTTAATATGTGAGAATGATGACGCTTCAGCACTAAACTCTGTAAGTACTCCTACATCCACCACTGGTACTTTAACTTATCAATGGCAATTAAGGTCTGGGACAAATACTTTCACAAATATTAGCCCTGGTGGAAATGGAATAGATTATGATCCTAGTAACTTATCAACCACAACTTTCTACAGAAGGTTAGCAGTTAGTACATTTGGTGGATTGACTTGTTCAGTTCCCAGTAATGTTGTAACCATAACCGTAGATTCTTCTCCAATTATTACGGGAGTTTTAACATCAGATGCCCAAACCATTTGTATTGGAAATACACCTAACACTCAAACAGTTTCTTTCACCGTATCGGCAGCAGCATCTAGTATTGTTTTTTATATTAATAATAGTGCTGTACAAACAAGTACTTCGAGAACTTACACAGCTTCACAATCAATTTTTTCCGAGGGTGATGTTGTGACAACCAGACTTATAAACAGTGCAGGATGTTTTAGCGAGCAAAATTTAATTATCAACGTCAATAACATAGTTCCAGGAAGTATTAGTGGTTCACAAGCTGTTTGTGCTGGTTCTGCACCAATACCTTTAACATCAGTGAGCTCGGGTGTAATTAACGGACTAACAATTGTCTCACCCGGAACTGGAAGTTATCAATGGCAAACTTCTACAGATACTTTAAATTGGATTGATATTCGATTTGCCACTTCCGATACATACTCACCTGCAGCAGCTCCTCCAGCTACAATTCATTACAGAAGATTAACGATAAATACCCTCAATGGTTATCTGTGTGAAATACCATCAAACAGCATAACAGTAAGTGTAGATAATTTACCTACACCGGGATTAACTGCAAACGGTGGTGCGGTTACCGCTCCATCAACGATAACATCTTGTGCGAGTAATACCATAAGTTTTATTGCCTCTGGTGGTACTGAGTATGAATTTTTTGTAAATAATATATCAACTCAATCTCGAGATTCTTCTACAACCTTTTTAGCTTCAAACCCTTCTGACAGTGATGAAGTATTTGTTCGAGTGTACAAAACGGCTTTAGCAAGTTCTTGTTTTGCTGATTCAGGAATAATTAAAGTTGATCTTGAAGCACCACCCGTTGCGAGTATTTCCCCATCCATTTCTAATCGCGTCTTTTGTTCAGGTACTGATGTTTTATTTACAGCCGGTTCGGGGGGAGTTGCATCAGCAACATATGAGTTTAAAGTTAACAATACCATTATACAGACCTTTAGTACAACTAATACTTTCAATACTGGGGATTACCCAGCTCTTACTCTAGTTGGGAACCCTTTTATCGAAGTTACCGTAAGATCTCCCTTTGGATGTTCTAATATTGCTAGTGTAACTTTAATTGAAAATGCGATATCTTCAGTCGGAACCCTAACTTCATCAACTGCAACAGTATGTCTTAACCAAATTCCAGATCCTATTGTTGGCTCAACGGCCGTTGCCTCTGGAAGCATTACCTATGGGTGGCAATCCTCATCTGATGGAATTTCATATACCCCAATTGGTGGAGCAACTTCTACAACTTACACGCCAACTACAGGTTTAATATCGACTACTTTTTATCAAAGAATAACCTACAGTGAAATCAATTCTGTTACCTGTTCATCAACTTCGACACCTTTTAGAGTTTCAATTTCACCTGCTCCAATTCCTAACTTAATAGCTATTCCAGGAGCTTTAACTGCCCCCGCAACTTTAACTTTATGTGATAATACAGGTGTTGGAATTTTTAATGCATCTGGAGGAGCAAGTTATGAATTTAGAGATGAGAACGGAATTGTATTACAAGCCAGATCTATAACCAGTAGCTTTTCAGCAACCACTTCATCAACTTTACTGGATAATAGTCAGGTAATAGTTCGTGTATTTTCTGATGTGGCAGGTGGATGTTTTGAAGATTCAAATCCTATTACAATTCAAGTTTCTCCGCAACCTTCAATAAGTCTTAACACAATTGGAGGACTAACCACCTTCTGTACAGGAGATGTTGTAACAATGACAGCAACTTCTACCATTGCGGGTAGTAATTTTGAATTTAGAATAAACGGAGCTGAGATACAAAGTGGTCTCTCAAACACCTATAGTCGAACGATAG
>Ga0233444_10000699_pt1 | contig 41456 bp, 69 predicted proteins | sample SI_124_October20_6_FD_182792 | JGI IMG/M metagenome (GOLD analysis project Ga0233444, IMG submission 182792) | Seawater microbial communities from Saanich Inlet, British Columbia, Canada - SI_124_October2016_10_MG | ecosystem: Environmental > Aquatic > Marine > Inlet | place: Canada: British... | reverse complement strand
AGTAACCTAACACTATATTGGTATCTTGATAATCGATATTAACACCAACTGTTAGATTATTTTCAGATACACTTAATACGTAATTTCTAAGAGGTTTAATTACTGTTTGATCTTGAGGAATAGCTTTAATTTTGACAGAACCTGATCCATCTATAATGGCTCTTGGTGCAAATCCGTTTAACTGGACTAAACCGCTTTGCGGAAAATATGTTCCTAAAGTATCTACTATTACCGAACTATTTGCATCAACAATTTGAAGTATAGTAGTACCTAGTTGATTTCTTATTCTCGCAATAACGTTATTATCACCATACGTAAATGTGCTTGATTCAATACTATATCTATCCTCAGATGGATTTTCCAGTCGCACCGGAAAATATAATTTATACGAATCTTCTAAATTGAGTGTTGGCTGAAATTTTATTTGAAGTTTAACATTCATACTAGAAGAAAGAACAGATGGGTCATAAGCATCGATCTTTGTTAACAATGATGATCTTCTAAAAGTTTTACCAAATCCAGCTAATAGTGTATCAAAATGTGTTTTAATAAGATTTTTTGTTCTAGCTTCGATATTACCTGACTTTAATCCAGTAAGATTAGGGTCCCATTGAATATTTGCATCGATTAAAAAATCAAGAGAAATTGGCTCTACAAATTTTGTACTTATAGCCATAATGCCAAGATTGTTGGTGTATATATTAACTATATTCGACTTTATATTTATTTTTTCTTCTTCAGTTACACCAGATCCATAATCTAAGCTGATATATACACAACCATAATCAACTGGAATATTATCTTGACTTCCCCAGGCTGCAACTGATTGAATAGCTGGGAAATTAGCTTTAATCATTGATTCGTAATCTAAAGCAGTAACAAGTCTTTGTTGTGTACTAAAAGCAACAGGTGCTAACTGCTTTATAGTGTCAATAGATTGTAAATTAGATCCACTAATTGATTTTGAAAGTGGTATTACATTTACTGGATAGCTTGTGCCTAATATAGATATTTGATTATTTGCGGTAAATGCAATTCCTCCATTACCAGCTTCGCCTGCTGTACTTAAATAGCTCACAACAATCTTATTACCAGCTGTCGGTGATTTGCCAAAAGTTACTCCATCGCCAAAATTAATTTCATAAAAACCATTTGGCGTTTCTCTTATCGTATAATACGTTGAAGTAGAATCGACTGTAACAGCTCTATCTAATTCAGTATAAGTTTCATAAGATGCAGATGTTGTAGAATTATATACTGTTACACTAGCGGTTTTAACGTCGATATTTTTATCTGGAATAACATATACTTGTCTATCTGTAGTTGCTCCTACTATAAATGTCTTATTAGTAATTTTACCTTCATAGGCAATAATTTCAGACGCACCAGTAGATGAATTAAAAGTATAAACTCCGTTAGATTCTACACCAGTGTATCTTTGTCTAGTATGAAATTCATACGAATTCCCATCAATAGTAGTACTAAATGTAAATCCAGGTGGAAGAAGAATAGATGTAGGACGATTAGCTATTAATCCAGTATTAACCGTAGCTTTTAAAGCTACTCTTGAAGATGTTTTAGAAGCAATATCTAGACCTAGCATTTCAGCATGAGATACTACAGAAGGTCTTAACTGAGCAGTATTTAAAAATGATTCGTTTAATGCAAAATTAGCAATAAGACCGTTATAATGTGTGTTATATGCTAAGACATCTAGTATGTTACTTAAACCAGAAGCTTCAAAGTCATAGTCAGTAAACTCTGATTTTTCTTTAAAAAATGTCTTAAGAGCACTTTTTATATTTTCAAAATCAAGTTGGGTTGATGTAATATTTGTTGCCATTTATCTTAACCTTGCTACTGAAGTTTCTATAACTTCTATTGTTCCTGTAGATAATACTAAAAACTCTATTCTACAAAAAATGTTATTTAAATCGGGTCGAATCGTAGATTGAACATTTAATATTTTTGCTCTCGGTTCCCAGTTTTTTACTGCCATTGCGACTTCTTGGTTAATATCATCTTCTAACAAATCATCAGCTAATTCAAAAAGCAATCCAGTCAGATCAGCTCCAAAAGAGTGCTGAAAAGGTTTTTCAAATTTGTTAGTCATTAATAAATTTTTTACAGCCTGTTTAACTGCAGCTGCTTCTGTTTTTTTAAAAATATCACCATTAGTTTTTAAGTTAAACAATAGATTAATGTCTTTACTCTCTCGAATACCAGAAGTGATAATACCTGCAGTTGAAAGATTTCCATCTTCTGTTGAGAATGCTCTTGTTACCATTTTATTCTATCTTCTATTGTTTATTCTATTTATACATTTATTTGTTAATTATTTGTTATTTTAAACTCCAATTAAGGCTTCCTCGGCCTTGCGATTGCGGCACTATAGAATCCTCTAGCCCCACTCTAATAGCCATATACATTGGTCGATCAGCTGAAATTGCTCTGCTTACATAAACTCTATATTTAATAGGACCATGGAAGTCACGTTCATTATATCCGACTTGTTTAAAGAATTCCTTTTCGCCTTCAACATCATGGAATATTAGAGTACTTCCTGGAGCATGTTTGCCAGCTTTTGCTGCAGCTTCTAATTCGTCAATGCTTCCATACGTGCCATTCGGTAGTTTTGTTTTTGTCCCGGCTTTCTTCGGTTCTGGTTCCTTAACAACTTTTGGAGTTTCTTTTTCTTTAACTATTTCAGCTTTTGTTTCAGCTGTTTTATATATTTCGTTTGATCGAGGAGCTGGAATCGATCCGCCTTCTTCATCTCTCATTGTAAATAGACTTGCATCTTTATAAATGTTAAAATCTCCTCCCCAACCCAATCCAAAAGATCTAGCAATTTCTGCGATGGCGTCTGGAAAATCATGAACAAGAGTAGTACCCTTTAAATTCTGAGAAGCATTAATGTTTATACCTAAACCAGACGCATTAGAAGTCCATAAATCCTCTCCTTTGTATTCATCAGGAAGATTTGAATATCTCTGTGTAGTTGTAGAATATCCTTCTAATGTTTTAATTGTATAATTATATTCTGGCCCTTCAAGTTTGTTAATAAATCCTTGAAGATTATCCCATACTACAGCTGATACCATGGCATAAAACCCGCTTTTAGTTTTAATTTTCTTTAACCCTTCCTCAGTAATAGCTGGAGCTGTTACATCTTCTAATTCAATTGCTCCTGTTTCACTTAAAGTTATTTCAATTAAATCTTTAGCTGATTGCAACTCATCATTAAAAATAGTTTCTAGCTCTTGTTTAAATGTAATTTTATAATTCTGTGGTATTTCTGGCATAGTAACTATAATTGAACAATATAATATTTTTTCTCCATTTGATAATTCATCTACTTCATATGTATCGTAAGATAATATTAATTTATCAAATTCTGCATTGTCTTTTAAATAACTAGCTAAGTCAAAAGTTACATCAGGAGACAGCTCACCAGTTCTACCATTTCTAACTTCAAATGCAACTACCCTACCAGTACTTGATAATTTTGTAATAGAGTCTTCTGGGGCAGATTTGTCAGTTGGCCCTAATTTTTGAACACCCTCAACTATTTTTACATTAAATCCATCCATAAATTTAGGAGCTTTTACTAATTTTAATAGCTTAACACTACCAACTAAATTCCTTGCTACTCTATGTCTTTCAATCTGACTCATATGATTCATTGTTTCAGAATTTGGAAAGAATTTTGCGATTGGTACGCCAGCTGAAAGAAGAGTTCCCATTTTAATAGTTTTAATATGGTTTGGATTATATTGTGCTTCAGGTACAATAAATTTAATTTGTTTTTTAGATGTATCGCTCGCTTTATATCTAGAAATTATGGTGGTAGGATCAACCGCACCGATGACTTGCCCTCCCATTCTAGATTGAGTTTTCTTTCCGACTATACGATCTATATGTGGAGGAACTTTTTCAGTATATGAAGAAGACAATACCCCAGCCGCGATTTGCTCTTGAGTAAACGATAAATTATTTTTATTTGCTGGATTACGCATTTTAATTCTTATTTCAGCCGTAGTAAGAGGTTTCTCTGTAACTCCTGCTGTTGTAACGGTTTTATCCATATAATTATAGATTCCATCATCTTCATCTACAAAAACTGATTGTACCATATATGCAGATTTATCTAAGAATATAGAAGAAGTAGTTGCGGTTGGTAATGGCTTTAAATTATCTAATCCACTTGGCCCAAAATCATTATCAGCATCAGTTGGCCATTTCTTTGGTCCCTTTGTAGTATTTGGCGGAATGTCAGCAGTTGTATCTGATGCTACAGTATAACCAAGCGGTGATCCAGTATTACCGCCACTTCCAGGATGAGTATCTGGATCGCTATAATTTTGAGAATTTGTTACATCAGCAGATTTAGCAAATTCAGCTGTGCCTTGTAAATCACCGTATACAACTGGAATATTCATATGACCTGTTGTCACTTGAGTATCATTATAGATAGTTGCAGTTGTTACATTGTCAAGTGCGTTTATTGAATGGCCAGTAAACATATTATAGTTATACATTACAATATTCTCACCACCAATAGTTCCAGTATTACCTGTAGCAGTCAAATCCTGAGCAACAATATTGATATTAGGAGAACTTAAAGATATTTCAGTTTGTGATGTAAGAGTTGTAGATCCTTTGTGATTATAATCTGCTTCACCTCTCACAACAAACTCATAATCTGCTTTTACTGAAGTGCTTAGTTTTCCAAGAAATGTATTTGTAACATCTTTTAATACAGTAGTACTTTTTACTTTTTGAATAGTTTCAGCCATCATGCCAATAATTCGTTTAGTATAAGACCCAAAGACGTTTACGATCCAATGACCTCCAACTTTTAGATTATAATTTCCTCCAACATCAAGATTAAAATCTCCACCGATATTCATATTTAAGTCACCTGAATAAGTAAGATTGCCATTTCCTTCTGTAAATAGATGATGATTACCAGTTATCAAATCTACTCTATTACCTCTTGCATTAACAATAATAGAGCCATCTGGTTTCATTTCAACTCCAGCGCCTGACATATGCTTAAGTAGAATTCTTTCGCTGCCTATAGTATCATCATAAAGAATCACATGGCCTTTCGGTGTCGTCTTAATTGATACTTCAGTTGCAGAAGATGGAACTTCATGTACAAGAGATATATCTTCACGACCTACTGTAACAGCAACGTCTGTTTCTAGGTTATGAATTGTTTCTCCTCTTGTACTTTTTTCCGTTCCTGGTTGATAAAAATATTCAGATCGAGGTAATTCTCCGGCTGGATCTTCAAATCCAGTACCTAAAGTTTTACCTTGTAATGTCGCTTGTCTATTCTTATCGATTAGAGTATCAAGATCTGATCTTAAACTCATGCGCCGCTCCCCCAAAATTTAAAGTCATCTACAGTCTCAATTACTTTTCCAGCTTTATCTTTAATTTCAGTAGCAGCATTAGTAGCGTCTTCAAGATTTAAGCCCTGTTTTAAATAATCTCCTACACTTTGATTATTTACACCGACTCTCAATACCTCATCTGGAATAACATCAAACGATTTTATAACGTCTCCGGCTTTTAATTTTTTGTCATTAAGAAGACTTACAATTTCATCATATCCATGAACTGCAACTGGAATTTTTTCTGGAAGAGGTATCGCGGTTTTTACTTGTTCTTTATCTACTACATTCGGTGAGACCGCTGGCGCCGGTGTAGGAATAACATTTGGAGCATTATACTGTGTCAGAGCATCTGATGCCATAGGCGATTCTCCAACTAAAGCATCCTGATCCATTGCTGGAAGACTAGGATCTGTTTGATTAGTTTTCTTATATCTATTTTTTAAATAACTACCTACATCGAATCCAGGATCTAATTCTTGATCTTGCAATTCGTTATGACCGAATATACTGCAACCTGGCCAAATAGTATAAAATGCTTTACACATCATATCAAATGAAATATATTGTGATGATGTCAACGATTCTCTTCCATACACCCAGTTCTCTTTTTTTTCTGAGGAATATGAATTCAATCCTCCTATAAATGCAATACCAATGCTGTATTTATCGTGACCCGGAGCGTGTTCTCCTTCTATATATACCGGCCGTCCTCTTTCTATTTGTCCATTCTTTTTTATGATATAATGATAGGAGCATCCTTGATGATTTAATGCTATTGATCTAGCATGAACTTCCGCTGCTCCGGCATGTGCCTGATCTAAAAAATGACTAGACCAATGAACAATCATTTCTGTAATTTCTCTTTTAACACTATTAAATTCAGCCACTAATTCGTCGTATGTATTCACTCGAGTAAATGCATATTCACCTGGATTTTCAACTTTTCTAGAATTATCAGATATAGTTGTTTTATTTCCATCCCAATTCGAAGCTGCTTGTCCTATATCACTTTGCGGTGCTGACAACGGAGGAGCATCATTATCATCAGTTTCTACATTGGTAGAAAGATCTGTTGTAAGACTATTAACTTTGTTTTCTATATCACTAATAGATATTCCTAATTGTGATTCAATAATAGCTCTTGACTGTGCAGGATCCATTCCTGGAATAGTAATTTGACCAGTATCTGGATTTACATATGGAACAATATTAGAACCAAAAGTTGTAACTTCACCGGTATTAGGATTTTTCCACGGTACAATTTTACCATCTGTAGCGCTTTTGATTATAGATGCTTTATTGATATCGTTAATAACTTTTGTAAAATTTTCTTCTTTTAGATCTTTTACGGATTGAATCGTGTTTTCAATTGATAAAACCGAACCAGCTAAATCTTGAATACCTCTTTTTATATGATTTTCTGCAGATAGTTTTGCATTTTGAATTACTCCAAGTTTCGCATTTATACTATTGTCAACATCAGTAACAGTCTTTAAAATTTGATCTACACCTTTTATTGATATATCTAAATCTACATTCAAAGCAGAAGATATTCCGCCTAGACCACTAGTTAGACCCTTTAGTTGTGTAGGAATTGATGTTAATCTATTCAAATTGCCTGTTAAATTTGTTCCAAGCCCATCTGCTAAGGCTTCTAATTTAGCTACCTTATCAAGACTATCTTTTGCAGCACTAAGCAATTCAGTTGGAACAATACCCTTCATTATGTCGTCAAATTTTGGAAGTGATCCTGTAACCTTATTGATATTTGATTGAATAGAAGCTGGCGTTCCAAGTAATTTATTAGCTTTCTTAATACCAGCTCTTATATCTGCATTTTCTGTTTTTGGAATACCAACAAATCCAGTATCAGGATTTGTCCAAGGTCGTGCGCTCATTTGCTGAACAATTTCAGCTTCTGCTGCAGTTAAAGACTTATTCATCTTATCTTCAAGACCTGGCATTTTATTTGTTAGTTCTACAATAGGAGCTACAGCAATAAGATTAGCTATACTTTCTTTAGCTTCAGGTAAAGATTCAGTAACTGATTTAATTCCGTTAATACTATTTCCAACTTTATTTAATAGCATTTTAGTATCACTTAGCGATTTAAGGCCTTTACCAACGATGTCTACTTTTGAAGTCAAATTTTCGAAATCTAAAGTACCTCTTACGTTATTTAGTTTTGAATTTAAATTCTTAATATCCACAATCAGCTCTCCTTATGAACTACCACTAACAAATCTACGATGATAAACTTTAGCCCATTTAATTCTTTCTCTTAAAGACTTTGACCAATATCTTCGCCCACCGCTATTTTTACTCGTGCCGCCAGCTGTATATGGACATGAACCAAATTCTCCACCATATCTTATGAACTTAAACGAAGGTCTTTCAAAGAATCTACACACGCTATAAGCAGCATTTGCTACATCACTGCCACATGAATTTATATGTCCCCAAGCACTTTTCTCATTATATTGACCGCTATCTGTACATTCGTGCCATATAAACCGGGCCTGTGCATCCAAACTTTGCCACGGTAAATTCAATTTTTCAGAAAATAATATTAAATTTTCCCAACGTTGACCCCTCCATTGACACAAACCAAATGCAGGAAGTCCAACATCATCAGGATTAATTATTTCGTTCCATGGCCCGCTTTTAAAAAATACTGATTGACCTTCATAGCTACTCTGATATTGGTGTGATTTTGATGCTTTTGTTACAGTATAAACTCCTCTATAATCTCGTCCACCACCTGGTCCAGATTCTATTCTAATATTTCCCATGAATCCACAGACTTGAGCTGGTTGCATAAAATTACTTAAAGCAGTAAATAGTTTTTCTTCTGTTCCATTTCCTGGCATAGCTTTAGCAATTGCTTCTATCTCAGCTGAATTCGCTTGAGTTGAAACTCCATCACCTTTAGAATATTTTCCTTCAGATCTAACTGCAACATTTTCACCGCCATCAACTAATTGATTTTCTAAAGAAGGATCGGTTGCTTGAATATATGACGGTAGTTGTCTAGTAATATAGCTTCCAAGGACTAGAGGTATTTGTGATAACTTTCCGTCTAAAAACATACCATGCACCATTGCACCGCGGCCTAATACACTGTTTTCACCATCACCTGATATTCCAGGAGAAGTGACTGGAATTAAAGTTTGAGCCCAAGGTAAATCAACGTCAGCAATTTCTAAATTATCATGAATACCAAATATTCTAACTTGAACTCTTCCCATTCTTTTGGGGTCGTCATTTCTTCTAACTTTTCCAATAAAAAATCTTGGATCATCTCCCCAATATGCGCTCGATAAACTTTTCATTTAAATCTTACCTTCTTCTATGACCTAATTTAATTAGGCCTAAAGTAGTGGAAAATGCTCCATCTCCAGCCGGACTAAAAGTGTGTTTAGCAGTGTGTATAATATAATCTCCAGATTTTTTTATATCTAACTCTTCATTATTTTCTGCTCTATGATGCATAGCATTCTTTTTAAATTCAACAGATATTTTATTACTTATAGACATATTTTTGTCTTTTGCTAAGAAATTTTTACCTGGAACTGTAATAGTTAATCCAGACTTATGTACATAAGTTCTTAATCCTAATGCTGTTACTTTTAAATTATGCAAGTTTCCATCTTCACATTCGTTATAACCTCTAATATCATCTGGTAAACCACTAGATATTCCACTTTGAGAATGGCTAGTAGTAATATTTGTTATAGTAGCTGCATTATATTGACCAATATTTTTACCTGCAAAAACCGCTTTGTCGTCATACACCGGAATATCTAATTCATTCATAATACCTAGCATTTTTGCTCTAGCAAACATTTCTCCTGGATTATGTTTTCTAACATGAATAGTGCCTTCAAACGTATCAATAAAATTATATGTAGCAGGGCCCAGACCTAGCATATTATACATATTCTGACTTTCATTTTCTTTATACACATGACTTTTAATTAAAAATAATTTTTCAATAGGTTTTAAAGTTTGTGCTTTGGCTGCTATAGCTTCAGAATATGTGTATGGAACTAGCCCAGTTCCTGGATTATTTAAAGAAGGTAATTCTAACATAGTTTCTAAATCTAAAAATCTAATTTTATCATCACCCATACTAGCATACACATAATATGGAAACCCATTCGTTGTCACACATCTATCACATATCCATTTTGCTGCTGCTAAAGGACCCATATTTGGAATAATAACTTTTAAGGTTCCGTCTATAACTGGTTCTCTATTTTTATTAAATAATAACTCATTACTTAAAAAATAATCAGCTCCACTATGAGTATATCTATCTAATTCACGTAGTAAACTTTGTATTATATCAGTAGCAGTACTAGAAAATCCGCCGGCATTAAAACCTCCTCGACTTTCGATGGCTTTAAAAATTTTATTTACACTCATTAAATTTGATTGATAAGCTCTTTCTTCTATTAAATGTAGTAACACAATTTCATTATTATCGTTACTTTTACCAGTGTTCGTTACTTTATTTACAATAAAACGTTTAGTAATAAAGTTTTTACCATTATCATCTAATTCATCACCGCCTAAAATTGTTATTTCAACTCTTTCAGTTCCTTGAAATGGAAATCTATCTCCTAAATTTTCATTATCTAAAAATGCTAAATTTGCGGTTAAAAACGGATTTTCTAAAGATTCAAAGAAACTTATTTCGTTTATCATATTTTTAATATCATAACCTTCAGCAGCCCATTCATTCCAACGGTCTGCTGTTATCACAACTCTTTCGATAACATATTCGTATGGATTGCTATATTTACTAATTTCTGCCATTTGAAAATTATCCAGTCATATGTTCTATAAATGCTCTATGAACTGCCCGAATTGCTCCAGCTTTTAATACTTTAATAGTTCTTAGCTCATCATTTTTAACTGTGTGATGCTCAAATAGAGTGACTTCTTTTATAAGAGAACTTTGATTTTCACTTCCCACATCAATATCTACCCACTCTCCATTAGCATTTTCGTAATGATGAGCAGAATAAATTTCAAGAGATGAGGATTTTAATCTAGCATTTTCAAATAAAGTAATATCAGGATATGGTACAACTGAATCAGGATCGGTCAAAGAAAGAGGATTTTGTATTATTCTATCGAACTTTACTGTTTCTCCGTTTATCCAGTTTCCGGTAGAATTACTAATAACTATTTGACCTAAATCTAAATTTTTTCGAATTACTGTACCTGTAGCGCCTGATTGGGTACCTTCTACTAAACTACCTACACCAAATATTTTGACTAAGTCAGAACTACTTGTAGGGTGTCCTACATGCGGTACTCCATCATCATCAGTTCTAAAAACAAGAGTAGTATTAGGATATGCGGCTGTAGTTTTTTCTAATAGCTGATTATACCCAAGAGGCCATCCACGTCTTCTAACATGATCATTCATCAAATAAAATGTCCAGTAATATTTTGGGTCATCATATAATTTAGCAGATATTACATCTGGTCTATCTCCATCTAAAACAGTATAAGTTAAATAATGCTGAAATGACTCTTTAAAAGTGTCAAGAATATCTGCGTATGCAGATACATTTTGAAAAATTGTAAGTGCATTGTCTGCACCTCCAAATTTATATTGTACATTTTCAAACGGAGCAAAATATCCCATTTAGTATCCTTTCCGTATATCATCTTTATTCAACAATTCATTTTCTCGTAATGTCATAGATATGGTCGTTTCTTGCCAATCTCCACCTTTGAAAAAAGATCCAGATGGAGCATTAAAAGTTGCTTGAAAATTAGTTAAATAACACGGTTTGAATTTTATAAAGTTTCTATTATTTCCTCTATCTCCGTAGTGCATACTGATTTGAATTTCATTTGGAAATCTATATCCAAATGGAACACTTATTCCTCCAAGAGTATCGGTATTAAACGCTTCTGGATATAATTCAGTTCTAAAAAATTTTACAATTTGAACAATTTCAAACGCCTCTTCTTTTGAAACTGGTTGCATTTTAAAACTAAATGAAAATGTTCTTAAATTAGGTTTATCAAATAACATTGTCATATTAGAAATAGGTGAAGTTCTTAATGATCCTCTAACAGCACCATCAATAGCACCATTTTTACCTGCTACTCCAGCAAGACGTGTTGCTCCTAATCTTGCTGCATCTTGACTAACTGAACCTTTTAATGCTTGATAAAAATTATCAAGTGAAGATAAGCCACCACTAGCTAAACCTTCTAACAATCCACCGCCATTAGATATTGCTTCTGAAGCAGCACCTCCCATAAAGCCAAGATCGGCTGTAGAATAATTAACGCCATCTTGAAAAGTTATATTAGAAGGCATATACATTTTACAGCTATTTTTTCCTAATTCTTTTTTTTCATTTGACATAATATTATTAGTAGTTGATTGAAAATTTTCCTGCGTGTGCGGACTAGAGTTTTCCACTACTGGAGCTTCAGTCGGAGTAACACCAGTTGCAGCTCTCATTGTTAGATCTGCTAAGCTTTTAAACATTTCACCAAAAGCTTTCATTGACTCACCTAACTCTGGAGGAGTAGTAATTATTGGTTGAAATAAGATATAAGCTTTATAATCGTTTTCATTTGCTAAAGGAAATTTAAATCTTCTTTTTCTTGTTTTCACTGCATTTGCAGTTGCAACATCGGCTTCAGCTTCGAAATCGAGACCTCCCATTTGCCTCCCGGCACGGGCTTCGAAATCGAGACTGCCCATAAGCCTGGTTCTTGTTCCTCTGAGCCGAGCAGCTGTATCTTCGACGTTAAATACCATACGAAATTTCCTATAAATAAAGCTAAATTCTACTAGTTATATTTATATAGGAAAACATGAAAACATACTCGGGTAAATTTAATCCAAAAAATCCTCGTAAATATCGTGGAGATTATACTAAAATCGTATATCGCTCGATGTGGGAAAGACATTGTTTTCGATGGTGCGATGAACAAACTGATGTAGTCTCATGGTCTAGTGAAGAAGTTGTAGTTCCTTATCTTTATGAAGTAGATAAAAAATATCATAGATACTTTGTAGATCTTAAGGTTACTTTTAAGAACGGAAAAACATTATTAATTGAAATAAAACCAGATGTTCAGACACGCCCTCCAAAAAATCCAGGTAAAAAAACTAAACGGTACATAACAGAAGGTCTAGCATATGTAAAGAATATGAATAAATGGAAAGCCGCTAAATCGTATGCAGCAGATCATAAATGGGAATTTCAGATATGGACAGAGCATACACTACAGCAAATGGGAATAATGCCAAAACCTCCAAAAAAAATGAAACCACTTCCTTCAATGAAGAAACCTAAGAAAAAAGTATAAATAGATTCATGACAGAGATATTTAAAACACTAGAATTAGAAGCCTTTAGAGCGGGAATTACACCTCGTTCTAAAGAATCGCGTGAATGGTTCCGCAAGAAAATTACTTCTATGCGCGGAAAAGAGTTTCGTAGAATTAAACAAGGTACATTAATGCAAGAAGATGAATTGACTCTTACTAATAATACTGATATTGGTAAGATGTGCATGTTCTTCTATGATCCAAAGCACAAAGAAACATTGCCATTTTATGATAGCTTTCCGCTTGTAATTATTATTGGTAAAGCAAAGGGAGGCTTTTTAGGAATGAATCTTCATTATTTGCCACCTACTTTACGAGCTAAATTTCTTGATGCTCTAATGGAAAATGCAGGGCAAGATGATTTTAATGTTACATATCGAACAGTCAAAGCCGCAACAAATATGAAATACTACAAACCTACTATTAAACATTATTTAAAGAAACATTTGAAAAGTAGACTTGCAACTGTGCATGCACCTGAGTGGGAGATAGCTACATTTCTTCCAACTGCATCCTGGAATAAAGCATCTGGTCGAGAAGTATATCAAAATTCGAGGAAGATCATAAATGGGTAATAGTCGTATATTTAATATTGATGCTTTTAAAGGTCAGATCGGAAAAGGCCTAGCAAGATCAAATAAATTTGTGATAGGTTTGCCTGCAGGTAGAACCATAGAAGATGACCACAACAAATTTCAACCTCCAAGCAATGAATCGCGAGTTGCTGCAGTGGCTCAGGGTCTGCCAGCTCGAGATACCTTACATTTTTTATGCAGATCCTGTTCTTTACCTATGAATCAAATGCTAACATCAGAGCGGGTAATAGGAATGAAACAAGAGAAAATTACTTATGGTTATGCTCAATCAGATGTAACACTTTCTTTTTATGAACCAAATGATTTTCCAATAAGAAAATATTTTCAAACTTGGCAAAATACACAAGTAGATCAAGATGAAGGAGAACTTAACTTTAAAAAATCATACGCAAAAGATATGACAATAACTGCATTTTCAACAGAGGGATCTCCTTTATTTGGCGTTTCATTAATAGATGCTTTTCCTGTGACTATAAATCAACAAGATTTTTCGAACGAAAATAACGGTATTGTAGATACAACCGTGACTATAACATATACTCGATATTTGTCACAGATACCCTCCGCTATGAAAAATGTTCCAGGTGGCAGTGGCTTAGGTCTTCCTGACGGAATTGATCAATTCGTAAAAGATGTACGAAATTTAAATAAATTAAAAAGTGTATGGTTAGATCACGAAAGAAATATCGGATAATATTTATAATTTTAAACCATGAGGTAATATAATGGCACTACCAATTTTAAATGACAAACCTAAATATGAAATGACTATTCCATCAACTGGTCAAATAGTACGTTTTAGACCTTATCTAGTAAGAGAAGAAAAGGTTCTGATGCTTGCTATGGAATCAGAAGATTCAAATCAAATGTTCTCATCAATTATTGATACCATAAAGGCGTGTGTCGATACAGAGGAAAGTGATATAAAATGGAATGAACTCGCAATATTTGATATTGAATATATGTTCGTAACTATTAGATCTAAATCTGTTGGAGAAACAAGTAAACTGAATTTAAAATGTACTGAATGCGAAGAATCAAATGAATTGGTTGTTGATCTATCTGATATTGCTCCGGCTATGCCTGATGTGTCATCAACAATTGTTCTTACAGACGATATTAGTTTAGAAATGCAATGGCCAGCTTATAGTGATTTAAATAAAGCTGGAATGCAAGAAATGAGTAGCACTGAACTTACAATGATGATGATTGGTAATTGTATTAAATACGTAAATACAGTTGATGATCAAATTATACTGAGAGACGAATCACAGGAATCAGTGACTGCATTTATTGATTCTTTAAGCACAGCACAATTTGAAATGATAAAAAATTATACTGAGAAAATGCCGCAGATTATAAAGAATATTGAATTTGATTGTGAGAATTGCAATCATCATAATGAAATTAAACTACAAGGAATGGCTGATTTTTTTTAGTATGCCTCTCTCATGATAGTCTTATAAATTTTTATAAGAGTAACTTCAGGATGATGCAAGACCATAATTATTCGTTAAGTGAACTAGAAAACATGATACCGTGGGAAAGAGAAATCTATATTATGCTTTTAAGTGAACACATAAAAGAAGAAAACGACAAAGCAAAAGAGCGTAATCTTGGGCAGACGTAATAGGATAGAATAATATGGCAACTATAGAACAGTTAACACAACAGCTTGTTAGTGTAAACGAGAACCAAAACGACACAGCCAAAGAGACTAAAAAAGAAATTAGTGATCTGTCAAAAAGTGTGAAAGATCTTCTAAAATTTCAAAAAGATCAAGCAAAAAAATCTGGCAGCGATTTAGAAGCTGAAAGAGAAGCATCGAGAAGAGCGGCTGGGGCAGGCAATGCTGCTAGCGGTGCTGGCGCTAGCAGCGTCGGTGGTGCAGCAGGCGGTTCTATGGGTGGAATAGGTTCAATGCTAGGTGGAGTAGCTGCTTGGGCCGGAAAATTTCTCTTAAAATTTACAAAAATTTTCGGAATGCTAAAACGTATGTTTATTTTCGGAGCTCGAGCTACTGGTATAGGTGCAGTAATATATTTAATTTATCAAACCTTTAAAGACATTGGCGAAAATAAAAATTTTCAAGAAGCTATAGCGAAAATAAAAGAAAGTTGGAATTCTATAAAAACTTCATTTATTTCTATAAAAGATAAAATAGTAGGTTTTTTTGTAGATGAAAACGGTGAGAAAACAGATCTAACAAAAACAATAGAAGATACTATAAATTCAATAACTGAATTTCTTGTAAAACCACTTAATAGAATTAAGTGTACTATTCAAGATTTTGTTAGTGTAACACTCTCGTCAGTAGTGAAAAGTATTGAAACCATATTTAAAGGTCTTGATTTAATACTAAGCGGAGAGTTCGGTGCAGGTATAAATGAACTATTTAAAGCTGCTTTAGGCTGGGATTTTAAAGCTGGAAAAATGACATCAGAATCTATGGGTTTACTGTGGCTTCTTAAAAATTCTTACGATGCTGTTCTAAGTCTCATGCCTGACCTTGAAGTGGTCAAAGGCTCTATGAGTAAAAGCTTTAAAGGCTTTTCTGAATTTTTTACTATCGATATTCCATTATGGTTTAGTTCTCGTAAACTAGATTTTGATTTATGGCTCGGTGATGTCAAAATAGCTTTTACAGAAAAGTGGGAAGAGTTTTCTGGATTCTTCACTAAAACAATACCAGACTGGTTTAGTTCTCGTAAACTAGATTTTGATTGGTGGCTTTTAAATCTTGAAATGGATTTTGAAGACAAATGGGAAGAGTTTTCTGGATTCTTCACTAAAACAATACCTGAATGGTTTAGTGCTCGCAAGCTAAATTTTGATTGGTGGCTTTTAAATCTTGAAATGGATTTTGAAGACAAATGGGAAGCGTTTTCTTGTTTCTTTACTAAAACAATACCAGACTGGTTTGAAACTACAAAAAATAAATTTGTAACAGCATGGGATGCCAGTAAAGATTTACTTAAAACTAAGTGGGATGAAGTAGTAAAATTCTTTACTGTAGATGTACCAGAATATTTTACTAATTGGCTTGATACTGCTGTTGATAACGTTATAGATCCAATCGCTGCAACCTGGGCTAGAGTAGTTGATTGGTTTCTTAAAGTCAACACTAATATTGCTACAAAATATGATGAGATTAAAGCTTTCGGTTCTGATATAATATCTGGAATAAAAGATACTTGGTGTAATGTTGTTGAATTCTTCACTGTAGATATACCAGCTAAAATGAAAGCAGTATGGGAAACAATAAAAGCATTAGGAAGCAATCTATTAGGTACCGCAGAAACAGGTCTTAAAATGTATTGGGATCATCTTGTTGATTTTTATACCGTTAAAATACCAGCCGCAATGAAAGCAGTATGGGAAATAATAAAAGCAGGTGGCACAGGTATATTAGATAATATTAGCGCAGGCTGGGAAAGTCTTAAATGTTTCTTTACTGTTACTATTCCAGAAACAATTAGTAAATTTTTATCACCTCTAGAAAATTTTGATCCAATGGCCAAAATTACTGAAGGCTTTGCTACAATCAAAACCTTTTTTACAAAAACTATTCCAGATAAGATTGCTGAATTTAATCCGCTTGGTGAGTTTAATTTGACTGAAGAAATAGGTAAAAAAGTGGCTGATATGCTAGCTATGATTTTTGATCTTATTCCAAGTATAGAAGATATTAAAAATACTATAATAAGAAGCGTAAATAAATTAGGCAGCGCTGGAAAAGCTGTAATGGACTTTTTCGGATTAGGATCTGGAACAGAAGGTCCAGGTCCGTTGACTACACAGGAAAAAGTAGCGCAAAACACTGCAGAAAGAACAGAACAGGGATTAAAACCTTTCGCGCCTTTACTGGGGGTACAAGCATACAGCCCTGTAGGTAAGAAGATGGTCGACCACAATTACACCATGATGGATGAGTTTTTAACAAACGAACATAGTGCTATGAATAAGCATCTAATAAATAAGAAAGCTGACGACGCGCGGCTTGAAAGGCTAGCACAATCTGATAAATTAGGGCTAATAGCTGATAAGCTTGAAGCATTAATATCAGTACAGGCTATGGGACCTCAAAATGAAGGTTTAAAATCTATGGTTAATAATCAAACTTATAATTATGTCACGGCACCAGCAACGTCAACTGATGTAGAATATATGGGGTACGGACCACCTCACTTACAACATTTTTATAAATGATAAAAAAAATGCCGGCAATTAAGCCAGCATTTCTCAGTTATATAGTTATATTTAATCGTTAACTAAATTAGCAAAATGCGACATAATATCGTCATCATCATCTGAACTAGCTACAGCACTCATTGCAGGTTCAGGAGCCGATTTAATAGGTGTCGCTACTTTTTCTTCTCCAAGGCTACGCTCTTGGGCTACTGTGGGAGCTCCAGCAACTGCTGCTTCTCCAAGTACACTCATCAATTTAGTTTTTAGCTCTGTATAAGACTTATATTTAGTAGGGTCATTATACTCAGCCAAATCATGCATTGAATTATAAAGACCTTCAAGTTTTGCATCATCTTCAGAAAGCGTCTCTTGAGAAGCAAATTCTGATTTATCATAGTTGCGATAACCTTCGACATCCCGAATTTTTAGTTTGAAGTTAGCACCAGTCCAAAAATCAAATGGATTGATTGGTTCTTCATCTGCAAATTCTGGTTGCATAGCATCCATTAGTTTATCAAAGATTTTCTTACCATATTGATAGAGAAATACCTTACCTTCGTTGGCAGGATTACCTGGATCAGATACGATAAGAACGTTTGATACATAATGCAAACGACGTTTTTGGTTACGAGCGATCGTCTTATCAGACTCAACACCACTATTCCAAAGACGGCTATTGACTTCACCGACTGGATCATCTTGTCCAATAGATGTAAGTGATCGTTCAATGTACCATTTACCAGTTGGGCCTTTAAAGCCATGATCCCAATAACGAACCCACGGCAACTCAGAACCTTCTGTGGCTGGGAGGAAACGAAGAACAGCATAACCGTTATTCTGTTTATCGACCGTAGGTTTCCAAATACGATCGTCTGTGTATTTGTTTTTAGCACCGCCAGCAGATTCTGCTGCTGCCACGAGTTTATCAATTTGGCCGCGGTTCCGTTTTAGATTTGCAAAAGACATATTGTATTCCTTATATTTGCTGAATTATGTTTTGTATTAACTGAATTATTATACCACATTTTTGACATGAAGTATACCTTTATTTATATTATTTTCTAACAAAAATAACAGTTTCTTTACCAGTGTCAGGATTGACTGATGGAATTGCAACATGACCTTCGGGAACAGGTTGAGTTCCGACATATTGCCATGTATTTCCAGCCGCTGCATTTGCTGGACCAGCAGCAAAAAACTCTTCATTATCATTCAAAAAGAGCATCGTAATCATAATTAGTTCAAACATTCTTGTTTTCCTTTGTGTGTTTATATAGTTGATAATAGTAGTCAAAAGTTACTGGATAATTGTCTGGATCGGGTAGCACTCCTTTAAACATTTTAATAAATTCATTTATTTCTTCATTGCTCATGATTACTCCTTAAAGCACAATACCATTCCCAAAAATAATAAGCATTTAAGAACATCACCGCCACGATTATGAGGCTGCTAGAAAGATTAATTACAATATACGAAAGTATATCTGCAAATACGTATATCACTACATAATCCCACCATCGTATCATTCAAATAGCAATTCATTTTGCTTTGGTAAAAAATTAAGACTCATTGCTTCAGCTTCAATTTTTTCTCGAATCACATTTGATATAAACTTTTTTACATCTTGTGGATCAATATTAGTGATGTCACATGTCACAATAACAGCTTCCATATATGATAGTTTTTTATCAACAACTTGCTCTTCAATTAACTTACCAAACTTGGCTCTGTTCATAAACTTAACTTCTTCTTGCATAACCATCCTTTCTATTTAGCCATAACTCTAACAAGGATTGTATCCTTATTGATGCGACCATTTACTTCATCTTTAGTTTTAGTCGTGAGCTCAGACCATTCTTTTCTAATTTGATTTGCAGATTTTGTTAAAACTGCTTTTATAAAATCATCCGGTTTGCGAAGTTTAGTGCTACGTGAAAGATCAGCATCAAGGCCTAGAATAGTAGTACCCTTTACTTCAAACCCAATAGATTTTTGGCATACATATTCTGTTAGCTCTTTATATTTTACATTAAAGGTATATAAACGCATTGCACCAATTATAGAAGTTGGATGGATTGAAGTAAGCTTAAACTCCTTTGACTCTTTTGCGTAATTGAGTTTTTCAACTTGCTTATCTGCAGTTTTAACCTTTGGCTTACGAGTAGCTCGCAATGCTTTTTTTGATGCCATAAATTTATCAGCATCATTTACGAGTTGATTGAGAAATTCAAAATATTTTTTACGTTCTGAAACGGAAAGATATGAAAATGCCTCGACCAAATCTTCGGTTTTATCTTCAACTAATTCTTTTGCTTCATTACGAATAGGTGTATAGTAATCCAAAACAGCTTTGGCTGTATTATTTGCAGCATCAACTTTTTTTAATTCATCATAGAGTGAATAGTTCATGCATTCCTTATGATTTTTAGGATCATATTGATCAAGAACATATTCAACTTGGGCAATAAATTCTGATGTTTTTTCTTTTAAAATTTCCTGTATAGTTTTTCTTTGAGGTGATGTGTCGTCACCTAGTTCAGCTTTTCGAGCAATATTGTTTTTGCCACGAGTTAGAATTTCTTTCATATGACGATTTAAGCAATCTTCAGCTTTCCACCATACCGGAAATTCCTTACCCATTTCTTTCCATGCAATAGTAGCTGCTACAAAAGGTATAGAAGTAAAAGCCCATTCAGGCGCTTCAATGGCGATTTTAGCCTGATCTTTTGGCATAGTTGTTTTAATATAAGATTTAATTTTTGATGAAACATCTTTTTTATCAAGATCAGTACGGCAATAATCATTGAAATCACGAAAGTTTCCCATTGGCCCTGCCGCAAATCCAGTTGACTTACGTCGGGAAAATGTTTGCTTAGCTTTAACTTTTTTTCCAAGCTTACGAGTTACCATTATTAAAGTCCTCTATTTTGATTAAGTCATAATCTCCATCATCCATTTCTTCGTAATGAATATAGCCATCATGACATAGTTTAGTAATTACAAGATCAATTATGCCTTCGACGTTTTTTTCTTCTGCATTTCTGCGACCAAGAACAAAAGAAGTAATAATAATTCCACTGACTAGTAAACCAAGTTCAAGCATAGTTATCTCCTTAACATATGACTATAATAACACAAATAAGAGTCATTGTAAACCCTTAAACGCATTTTTTTTATTTTTTTTATGATTTACCTGCAGTGACATATGAGCCTTCAGCCATATCATATGCCGCTACTAATTCTTTTAACATGTATGGTGATATTACCACAATATTAAAATCATCGTCATCAGTGTATTGACGAATATAACAAAGTTCTTCGTCAACTATAATTTCAACATCATCGGTTTTTCCATTATTATCTAAAATGGTAATAATACTATGATCATATTTATGTTCAACTGTAATCATAATTTTCTAAGTAAACCTTTTAATTTAACAATTTCAGAATTAGTAAGAGTTGCATAAGGGGCTTTTAGAAGTCGATCGACTACATTAATGATAAAGTCTCTATCTTTCTGATTCATTTCTTAGCGGCCTTTCTTAAGCTCTTGAGGGACGCCGAGATGATAGTTGGATATTTTCCAATATAACTACCTGCTTCTAACATGTCTTTACTCAATAGATGTTTATGATAGTGTTCAATGTTGTCCCATTGCTTAATAATATTTTTTGCTAATTTATCATAAAAATCATCAGATAATATTGGATCATCTTTTTCATAATAAGCATACGATGCCATAAGGTAATATGGCACCGTCATATTCACATTATTAGTAATTATTTTAATAACGTGTTTATCTAAAATCATCTACGCATACTCGCCGCATCAATTGCTGACTGTTTGTTGTCTTTACGAATTGGCATAAGATTACTTTTATGTGTTACAACAATACCAGCAATCTCATTACCTGTATATTTATTCGTTTCTTTTAGTGTACCATTATCAATACTATTTGACAATTGATCTCTTGAAACTTTAAATTTTGGCCGCTCATGACGATAATCTTGTTTAGTTCCTTTCACACCCATACGATCAAGAAAAGCTTGATGTTCAGCTTCCCTTGCTTTCCAACCCGGCTTCTTTTTGATTTTAGATTTGCCATGTACTTGAACACCTTGAATCATATGCATAGACATTGTATACTCCTTTATCGTTAGATTTAATCTATCACACTTTTAAGAGATTGTAAAGGATTATTTTAATTTACATAGAATAAACTTTTGGGCGATAAACATATTTACATTCCTGTACGCTATCGACACGAAAAGACCGCCAGCCTTTTGCGGTCGTGTCCCAGCATGGAATGACTTCAGGATTTACAGCACGAACTTTCTTTTGAGTAATAGGCTCATCTTTTTCAGCAGATGGAATCATACCTTCTAGCAAAGTGCAAGTCATAACTCGCTTATCGCCATTTACTTTTGTAAAGGTTACTTCGCATACACCTGATGTAAGCATTCCCATAAACTTATCACGAGAATCACTGTTAGCGGTTTCATTTAATACTTCAGTCATTGATATTACCCTTTCCGGTAAATGCATCATTTTCTAAATGATACTTATTGATAAGTTTTTTTAAAAACTTGATTTCTTCTTCTAATTGAATAATATGATCAGCGGCTTTCCAAGCATAATGCTCAGTACATCTAGCCTTCCATTCTTCACCTGCTTGGTTTTTAAGTGATTGAACAACTTCAGATTGCTGTGGACGAGGATTAATATCTAAATAAACCTTGTCCACAACATCATGTTCATTTTCCTCCTTTTCAAATCCGTGTGTATTAGGCTCATTCATTAGTTTTCTCCAAATCACTGCAACTGGAATGTCCACTGGTTTTTAATGTTAGAACTACTATGACCCCATCGATCTTGACGTGTTTGACCACGGTCAAGGTGCCAACGATCTTTATTTAAGTTTTCACACATTTTAATTGCATCTTCTTCAGAAGTGCAAACAGTCCTAAGCGTTTGCCCAGATGTTACATGCCACAGCTTTTGATTAATTCTTGCCGGGTCTTGATGAACATTCCATTTAAAATCATTAGTCATAGTAGTCTCCTTTAAAATGCCAACTGAATATCAGCTGGCCCGTTATAGTATTCGTCGCTATGCATACCCATAGCTTCAAGCAACTCATCAGTTTCTCGTTTGAAAATTCCCCAGAACTTAGGATCGTGCTTTTTGATACTTTCAGCATTATGCTGAATATCAAATTTCTTAATTAATCTTACCCAATACGGCGCTTTTGCTAAGCGATCACGATCAAGCTTTTTTCGAAGTGATCGATTACCAACAAACGTTTCAACGTCTGTAAGAAACCATACACCTTTCGCGACTTCATCTCCAAACTGCTCTCTGATGTCTTTATGATTATATGATGTATCTTCAACAACATCATGAAGAAGCGCCACAGACATAGCCACAGTAACACTAACTGGGTTTGGGCCATGAGGATCTGTATAATGCGGATTGTCATCCAGATGCTCTTCGATCATATCAGCAACTGCGATAGGGTGCGTGATGTAATCTTCACCGGTATACTTACGTTTTTGATTGGAATGCGCTTTTGTTGCGAATGTAAGTGTATTACCAAATGCTTTATAATCTTCCATATCGAATTCCTTAGTTAGACAGTTTATAAAGAACTATGCCTAAGTTTCCTGCAGAAATTAATAAAAGTCCATAAGTAACCCAAAATGGATCTTCGTGAAGATCACTTTTTAGATAAGCACGTAAACAGAAAATGCCCACGAAAAGGTTGATAATTGTCATAATTTCCATTATTTTTTACTCCCTAAAAACATATCCCAGAACATCCACATAATACCAACTAACGGAACAGATAGACATATTACAGCTAGAACTATTAATATAACCATTACTAGTAATCCTCTTCTTCATCTTCTTTTTCGATAAACAGTTGATCTGTATTGTTTGCTATAAACAGCCAAACTAATACGCCATAGCACATTAAGTATCCTGCAATCGAGTCCAGTATTATAAGACAAATACCAAGCCCACCGAAAAATAGAGTGAATGCGATCCATAATGGTTTAATCATTAGTAGTCTCCCCAATCTGTATCGTGACGAGTTGTTTCGTGGAGTGTCTCGCCATAATATGTTTTAGCATATTTAGATGCATCAGTATAATGATTAACATTATTTTGACCGCCAGTAAAATCAGCCAACTTTTTATCATCTGCTGTACGCTTTTTACGAGCAACGATACGAACTTTTGCAGTATTTTTACGAATTGTTGCCAACCGCTCTTTGCGAGCCTTTTCGTTTTTTTGCTTTTCAGCAATTGCTTTAATTATTGCCAGCCGATCATCTAGGTTTTTAGCAATCATAATATTCTCCTTTGTTAAGTCTAATCTATCACACTTTTAAGCGAATGTAAAGGATTATTTTCAATATTTTGAAAAGAATTCCAAAGAATTTCTTCCTTTTCAAATGCATCTATTTCCCAAGGGAGATTTTCATAATCAATCCCTTCATATGTTTCGCCAAACCAAGTCTTTTCGATATCACAGAATTTTTCATGAAGGACTTGTTGAACATGGACAAGTTCATGAAAAATTGTTTTTATTATTTCTTCGACTGATTTTTTACTATTAATTTCGATAGCAGCAACGCCATCTTCTTCATCGCCAATACCGTCAAAATAGCCACAATTATCTCCATTTTTACTTTTAAATATAATTTGAAGTTCTTCAAGATCTTCAAGAATAAGCATTTCATTTGCATATGAAACTACCGAGTCAAGAACTTCGTTTGAAATTTTTGTGGGTTTATTGTATGTATCAAGAATCATATTATTATACCGCCATGAGGTCAAAGGGATCGTCGTATAGTTGTTCCCAGCATTCTTCAAGGGCATCTTCATCATTTGAAGAGAAAGTAACAGTATTGTCAGGATTGATTGTGTAGTCAATCCCTAATCCATCAGTGAAGATAGGAAGAAGTGAAAATTGAAAGGTTGGGTTAGGTTGAAAAGTGAAAGATTTCATTTAGTTTCTCCTTTGTATAATATTTTTAATTAAGTTCATTAGGAGAATTTTTGAATGTTTTAATAAGTTGTTTTAAAGTTAAGAGAAAGAATACAGAAGTTGTTGGATTATGAGGTGGAAAAATCATATGTAAAGTAGATGATGGAAGGTTTAGTGATTTGATATGAGAAATGATTTGAGGAATAGTGTTGAAAGTAGTTGTAGAAGTTTGGTTTTGATTTAAGAGTGTGTATGTCATTTAGTTTCTCCTTTGTTAAATATAGTCTATACTATTTTTGGCCAATTGTAAACAAAAAAATGCACCCGAAGATGCATTAAATTATAGGTGTAACATATTTGTCACATTAATATTACCACTCTTTATAGCAACCATCTTCTTCGTTATCATTAAATCCTTTAGTATAATCTACAATTTCTTTTGGAATCATATCTTCCATTTTAATACATGGACTATTATATGTACCCTCAACAAAATAATGAGGATTAAAACCTCTTCTATAATAACTATCGGCGGCTCCTCTATCGTATGGACCACCATGACGCTTATCATATGTCATTATATTTCTCCTATGTTAACATTGCTATAAGAAGACATGCTAGGAAGATGCCTTCAAGAATCGGTTGTTCGAACATTTTTGTACCTCAATTTGTTTCATGGTATATTCCATGTAGGTTGATCCTACTTTGTTTTTTACTTCTTCGATAATTGACTTATCGTCAATATTGTCAGCCAGCCTTTTTGTCACCAGCTTAGAAATAAATTCTAAATCGTGATAATTATATAAGGCTGGCTGACATATTTTCATGCTAGCATTTTTTCTTTACGAGCAGCTGCTAATCGGTCATATCCCTTTTTCCAGACTTCTGGAGATTTGATATTTGATGACTCAGTAACTTTCAACTTCTTTTCTTTGAAGCAAGCTTTAAGATAAGCAGCTTGTTCGCTGCCAATAAAACGAGAAACCAGTTTAAGAAGATTAATACGAAAGCGTACATCGTGGTGCATATTGCCTGCGCTATGTGCCATCTCATGGAGAAGAACATATTGATTTAAACCGCTTTTACGATTAAGATCAATATTATGAGACCATGCTCTGCCCATTGTCCTGCTACCAGTCATTTCAGCCAAAGCAATATTCTTTACACCAGCAGTTGATATTTTTTTCCAAGTCTTTGAAGCTAAAACTTTGTCACAATATTTTTGAGCTTCTTCAAGATTTTTAAACTTTTTACCATATCCATAAGTACGTTCGTACTTAAACTCAGCGCTATAAACTTTTGATTTAGCTGAGTCCCGGGAATGTTTACCATTCTTACGACCAGTTTCAATCAAAGTTTCTTTCTTATTTACATAGTCAAGAAACTTCATAATGTGTTCGCCGTGCCAACCTTTTTCTTTAAGGTCAACTACAACTGACTTTTGGTGAGGGCTATAGAAAATCATACTACATTCCTTTGCATTTCTACAATCATATCCATCCATTCCTTTGCATTTCTACAATCATATCCAATTCAATAGCATCAGCCTTATCATCAAAGACTTCTGACAAAGCCAAGATGTGACCTGCTGGAATTGGATCTTCTGATGATTGTGTGTTAGCGATTAACTGGCGGAGCATCTTAGCAATTTCTCTATATTCTGACATGTTGTATTCTCCTTTGTTAGATATAGTCTATACCATTTAGGAGTAAATGTAAACAAAAAAATGCACCCGAAGATGCATTTGATTATAGGTGTAACATATTTGTCACAATTAACCTTTATAGATTTTAGTAAGCAGATCTTCAAATTGTTCTACTTTTTCAAGTCTATTTGGCCAATGAATATAATCTTTCTGTGGATTTTTCTTTAGATTAGATAGTAATGGAATCATTGAATTATACAGCTTATCAACTTTTTCTTGTAATGCCTCTAAATTTTCTCCAATACTTGCTTGAGATTGAACAGCATCTTGAACTGCTTCAAGTTCTTCTTCTGTAACTGCCGTAAATCCAAAATCAAAAATGTCACTCATCTATTGTTCCTCTATTTCTTTATAACGTCTAGCTATGTACGCATGATAACTTTCTTGTTTTTCGACTGGTGTAATACTTAAATCCATTAGCTTACTTCTTTGTTGTGCGTCATGTATGTTTCTTCTGAAATTTTTTGATCGTTCGATATGATAATAATCAGATATTTGTCTATTCAATTCAATTTCAATTTCGAGTTCAGTCATAGGCTCTGGCCTTCACTTTCAATTATAATCTGTCCGTCTAACATTTTCCATTTATCCAGTACTAAAACAATTCTTTCATTTGGATTTCCTCCAACTTCAACACATCCAATTTCTAAAGGCTTCCATTTTTTAATTCCGTACTGTCTATTTAATCTTTCGATCAAACCTTTTGAAAGAAAGTCAATATTCGTTCTTGTAAATTGAACACATTTTTCAGAAGAATTAAATGTCGTGCCTTCTATTACATGTCTATCATTAGCATCAGCTGATAATATGAAAAGCGAATATATCATCCACATAGCAGTTTCCATCTTTAAAATCCACCAGGAGAGAAATCAGTTCCATTTACAATAATACATGAGTATCCACCAGCAGTTCCAGCAACTGTAAATGTTCCGGTATTCTGATTCACATATACACTAATATCAATTCCCATTGGCTGAGCAAATTGTGGAGGCCGTCCAGGAGGAATTCCAAATATTAATCCTCTTGCTTCAAATAAAAGCTTTTCTCCATGTTCTTTATCAAGTAATGTTTTCAAATATTCTTCGGTATCACATGGAATTCTTATTGATTGCTGTGTAGGATTACGAGTAACGCTATAGTTTTCAAAGTTATTTTTATCTTTTTCAGGACTAATTACATTTGGTTCTAAAGGTTCTATATAGATTTCAGGATCTGCTTTTACTGATATACTTGCAGTGCAAGATGCTACTACAAATATTATAGTTGCTAATAATACTTTCTTAAACATTTGTTAATTCTCCGATTCGTTTCATATATGCATATTTTTCTTTCACTTCTTCGGCTAACTGTTTCTTCAATATTTCGATTGTATTTGCTTGTTGCAGGAGTATCTTTCGATAACGTTCAGCTTCTGTATCGTCTGTTAACTGTACCATATTAATACTCCTTTTATCTTTAGTGTAGATATTTACTACGACGAGTTATTGTTGTAGCATCTACTTCAGTCCTTCGCATGAACGGACCTACTTGACCTCTACACTTACTAATTTCATCGATCATTGATTCATATTCTTCATCATTTAAGACAGATCTATATATGCTTAAAGAACACGCAGCTAATACTCCAGCAATTAACTCGGGCGAATTACCGTCGTCCATTAATTTACCACTAATATAATTTATAATCTCACCCAAGCGCTCAAGTTCCATTTCATCTTTTTTCATTATGGTAATCCGTCCACATAAATTGTTGACCCAATATATTGATTTCCTTTTACATTGGTTTGGCCTCTATAAGATCTGCCATAGCTCTCAGCTCTCCAAAATACTGTTCGAACTTTATAACATGTTTTAGTGTTATTACTAAGTCCAGCCCCAAGTGCCGATCCAATTATTGCTCCTTTGTCATTGCCTACAAGAATTTTTCCAATCACAGCACCAATAACTAAAGAGCTTAAGAAATTAGAAGAGCTTTGACATTGATGGCCACGATCTTGAATATGAGTAACATGAGCAAGTCGAGTAGCGGCGTGACTAGTAGTGCTAACTAATGCAAGTGCTGAACACAATAAAAGTAATTTTTTCATCTTCGTCTCTCCGTTTTATCTAATAACAATTATACCACTTTTTTAATAAAAAGTAAACAACTATTTAAACAGCACAGCTAGCCAATGCGTACAGTCGTCACATGGGTCGTCAATCAACCAATTTCTAGGAAAATCCAAGAGTAGTCTCCTGGATCTCTACTCTTTCATATTTTTTATATTTTTTATGTAGCAATCCATACTGTGATCGCTAAAATTATCTATCTTTAATTTCATAACGCCACCTGCCATGCCTTTTAATCTATCCCAAAATCTTTTAAATCCAGATATTTTTACTACTTGGCCTTCTGAATTCATATAATGTTCTGTTCCGTGATGTCTATAACCCATCATTACCAAGGGCACACGCGTGACAACATCATTATTATTTACGAATCTATGGTGGACTACACCAAGAGATTTGCAGTATTTTTTAAAGCCTACACGAGGAGAACCAAATGTATACAGTTCAACCGGATCTTTTAAAAATAAATTGTGTAAGCATCTTGACGACATAATAGTTGCCATGCCAGCACCAAGCGAATGTCCGCAAAACCAAAGTGTTTTGCTACTATTTGGTTTTCTGGTTAAATCTTCATATATAGCTGGCCAAAGCTCATCGACCTCAGCTTTAAATCCTTTATGCACTCTTGATACAGTTTCAGCCATTACCGGAATAGATTGTAAATCAGCTTTAATATCATTAAATTCTGTAGGCTGTGTTCCTCGACATGCTATAATACAATCATACTTATTCATAAACCGATAGGCTTGCGCACCGTTAACATCATAAAATTCAACGGTATTGAATTCGAGTTTACGGGCCGCTGTTTTAGCTTCTTTAAGATCAGAATATGCGATTGCTGATAGTTGAGCAAACAAGAGACTTCTGGCTTTAAAACTTAATTGATTTATTGGTTGTGCCATAATAGTATTACCTTGTATTTTTTAGATAATACTATTTATATGTTTACTCGCTTAGAAAGACTGCTTCGCCTTTAATTTGCCCGCCTTCTTCACGAAGCTCAGCCTTTGCTTTTTTTTCGTCTTCTAGCTTTTTAATCTGAGCTGCCTGATCTCTAATAATTTTTTGTTGTGCTTCAATATCCATAAATTGTTTATCCAATTCTGATGTTTGAGGAAATTCAATAATTTTACTCATTCACTATCTCCTTATAATATATACTATATATATTTGGCTCCAAGGGCAGGATTCGAACCTGCACGAATATAAATATTCTTTTGCTAAGACTACATATTCACAGCATAAACAGTGCTGCGTGTCTACCTATTCCACCACCTTGGATTATTCTTACTTTTTAAGAGTATCGAGCGCACTGATCATGCGTGTCATACCTATTCCACCCCCAACTCTTGGAAAGAAATCAAATTCAAGAAACTTTTCAAGTTCTGCTTCAACGCGATCTTTACCAAATAATTGGTTAATAAGACCAGCATATTCGCCATTTGAAATAGTATGAAATGTATCTCGCATTTGGTCTTTATCAGTACTGCGTTCTGCACTACCAATTGTTTCCATACCACCAAGGATAACATCAATCTTCTTACTTGTACCATCTTCATTTCTTGACATATTCCAAAATGGACTTGTAAATTCAGGAAATTCTGTAATCATAGAACTACCAAAACTAGCTTCCATTGCTAACTCGTGCTGAGCATCTAATTCTGTAGTAGAACTTAGACCGTAATGTTGTTGCCATTCACGATATGTTTTTTCTGTTGGAATATCAAATCCTAAATGATTACATAATTGATATTCCATAGTCTTAAGATCATCGATGTCTCCTGGCATTTCAAATTCAAACATCGGAAAAATCGTATCATGTCTTCCAGGAATTGCATTTGGTTCTTGTCTATACGAAGTCGAGACACAAAAAAACCCCTTCGAAGAGGGGCGAGTTAATAATTCATATTCCAACCACATCTGGCCAGTTTGAGGAAGAGGCCATATTTGCCCTTCATAATTATATGTTGCTACATTTTCTGGATCTTCACATGCAGCTAAAATGCTTAATCGGTTTTGTGTATGTACTTCTTCAAAGCCTCTATTCAAAAAAAATGACCTTAAAAGGTCAACTGCTTTTGTAAATTTTTTTGGTTCAATCAATTGTGTCACTATCTTATCCTTTTCTTATATTTGCCACATTGGGAATATTTATACAAATAATTTCCATTAATATCATTATTAGCTGAATTATATACAGCCCAACGAAAACAATTCCAAATATTATATGAAGTGTGATAGTACCAAGGGAAAGGAAATTCGTGTCTCCTTTCCCTTAATTGTTTATACCAAGCAATAAATAATTTTATTCTTCTATTCAAAATGCTTACTTAACATTTCAAGACGTTCACTTGCATGACCCATAGTACTAAGCTCTTTTTGCATAGCCTCTACAATATCACTATGTTCGCCAATACCAACAGGATTATTTAAATAAACCATAAAATTAGTTTTAGCTCTTTCTAGTTCACCTTCAGCATGCATACGACATGCTAGCAACAATTGTTCTTTCACTTACCTATCTCCCCTAATGGAATCGCATCTTTTGAATCGATATAATCGTCTGGTGTATATTTTCTTACATTAACTTCTTTTATCATCATTCCATCACGCATTCTATACGTAATAAATTCTTGTCTAATTACTCCTTCTGTTGATGCTTCAAATGCAGATTTAAATGGCCCAGATGTATCTATTTCATCTGAAATTTCAAAAGTATAATCAACCATATCACTAGAACTATCTACTATATAGCTTTGTTCATGTTTATTATGTTCACCATGTCCCCAACCAGAATAGTATTTTGGTGGAACAATATCATTTGGTCCAATTGACTTAGTCATGCTTTTATATCTACCCTTTTTGCTTCAACTTGTGGAATATGTGTTTTTCTACCATCAGCGCCATAAGTCCCATTATGTCCTTCATAAGATTGTGCTAAAGCTTTTTGTGGAGCCTTTATTGATTGTTCTGTTCTTCGTCGAATATTTTCAACAATATTCATTTGTTGTTCTTTTGCGGCTTGAGTCTTTACTATTAACTCAAGAGGCTGAGTGGCATAATGGTGTGAAAAACCTGGTCCTTTTACTTCCATTTATAATCCTCCTTATTATGGTGCGAAAGGTAGGATTTGAACCTACGATCAACCCGTTATGAGCGGGGGGCTTTAACCACTAAGCTACTTTCGCGAATTCTTCTTCTACTACTTTAGCATTTAACAGATCAGCAACTTCAAGTGCTTTATTTTCGTTATCAAATGTTAAGTCAACTACAGTAGGTGTTTTATATATCATATATCCTAATTCACCGGTCATTACAACTTGTTGAACTATCTTATTATTTCTCATTAATTTATACAACTCGTTAATCCTTATATTAGTAAATCAAAGGGGAGACCTTCTGCAGTGCCTCCCCTTCTATCTGCATTTTACGTATGCAGCAACCGGCTGAGTTTCGCGGTATCAGCGCTTGTACCGACCTATAGATTGGGGCCTCCAAAATCTATAGGGTTTCACTAACTAATCACCCTTTAGTTCATAGTTAGTGTCTGGCGGACCCTAGAGGATTCGAACCTCTGACCTAGTGCTTAGAAGGCACTTGCTCTATCCAGCTGAGCTAAGGGACCAATACTTATATTATATTGCGAAACTTTCTCCACATCCACATTGAGCTGTTGCTTGTGGATTTTTTACAACTAAATAGTTTCCGCCTAGTTCAGTTATATAGTCAATCGTACAACCAAATAAAAACATTTCAGCCATAGCATCAATAACTAAAGTGTTATCTATAACCGTCCCTTTTGACTCATCATCTACGTATGTCCAATCATATTTAAACCCGCTACACCCGCCACCTTTTACTTCAAGAAGTACATAATTTTTATCAGCCAAAACTAACTGATTCGTCATATATTCTTTTGCTTTTTCAGTAAGTGATACAATCATTTCTGCATATACTTCAATAGTTCTGGATTGTTAGTTTCTAGAACAACGAAATGGCCAAAATATTTTTCAAATACTTTTACCAATTTATAGTAATCTGTACCTGCGCACATTTCAGACATAATAGGCGATGCTTTCATACCCATTGAATGAGCATATTCTTTTGCTACTTTTAATAGATAAAATGCGTTACCATTAGGACCATCAAGGTCAATAACTATCTCAGAAGCTCTTGTTGTTTTACGAATCATATTAAGGCACCGAATACATAAGGATTTCAAGATATTTGCACAAAGCACAAAAGGCTAAGAACCATACAATACATTTAAATGCATTTGCAATGGTATCAATAAAAATTCTGATAGCTTCTATCATTTTTTAGAGTCTGCCCATGCATGTTTCATACCAAGAACATAGCCAATCACAAAAGCTGAGATTGACATTGCACAAGCAATAAGTGTAATACTAACTTGATAATCCATTATACATTACCCTCTTTAGTGTGAATTAAAGTTTGTGGACCAAGAGCAATTTCAAAACCATTATATTCAGTTTCATATACACCATTTTGTGGTTCATAACGAGGATCAACTACTTTAGCTTGAACCATCGATATAGACTGTTCACCTTGAACATTTTCAAAGCCATTAATGCGTTGAAGCTCATTAAAGATAGCTTGTCTAGGGAAGTTGGAATTTATCGCGCTAAGTTGTGGTTGAGGGGTATTTGTATCAATCATAATCATATCCTTTGTTGTTAGATACATATTAACACATTTTAGAGCGATTGTAAAGGATTATTTTCAATATTATGCATTTTTTTTAATCTTGTTTATGAATTGTACAGTGATGCACGTCTATTCTATGATGATCATGATCACCATTGGAGTCTATCACAGTGTGATAATGATGTGTAGTATGCGAGTATTTTAAATGTGTTCCAGGTGGAAGTACCGTTTCTGCTTCAGCAGCATGTTTGTTACCTTCTACACCACTCATATGAATACCTTTATCACTAGCTTTCGCGTCAACGTGAATCATATGTTTGGTTGTTTTACCTACATTTTCATTATTTGTATTTTTATTTAAAGGGAAAAACTGTGTACTATCATGTCCAGAATGAACTGCAAATCCAGCGCCAGTGCGCGCATCGTGAGTAGTAGAAATCTGAGCCGATGAATGAACAACGCCATCAGTATGTTTTTCAGCATGTTTGATAGCTTTTACAAATGAAGGATGAACACCAGAATAAAGATGTACCCTATGGCCAAGAGGTTTAGCTGCGGTTTTAAGATGATCTGCAGCGTCTTTATCTTGACCAACAAGTGCATGTGGATGGTATTCACCCAACTTTTTATTTTCTGTTTTAAGTTTATGCTTAGTTATAAAATGTTGAGATATCTGACTAGATGCCCATTTTTTACCATCGCCAACTGTGTCAGATTTTCCAGCTGTAAAATGACGAAAAGCTTTGTGTTGCGCTGGTGTCATTTTTTGTTCAAGTTTACTTGATAAAGAGCCTACTTCTTCTATGTCAGATCCGCGATGTGATGTGCTGAGTTCATGACCAGTTTCACCAAAGATATTCTTATTCATCTGAACATCATCAATATGTGTTCTTTTTTTATTATCATGTAAGTCATCACGAGGCTCGTGATGTTTATGATCGACCCGTTTTTCTTTTTTTGCCTGCTTAAAACCGGTAGTATCAAATCCTTCAAATATACCTCTTTCAATTCTTTTTGTTCTAGGAGTTTTGTCACCTATAGCTTTGCTGAGAGTAACCACACCATTGCTCATATAAAAACCTTCATCTTTTATGAATGATCCAAATCTTTCCATTATTTACTTTCGTTATGTGATTTAAAATGATTGAATATATGAGTGTTGCCATCCTCATCAGTATGGCGTGTAGTTTTAAAATGTTTGTGGTGAGAACCTGGCTTTATACCAAATTCTTCTTCTTCTTTCATATTACTATGAGGTTGCATATGTAATACTTCGTCGTCAGGATGTGTATGATAGACATTATAATAATGTGTATTTGATTTATCTGATTTTTTATTTTCAGCAAAAGCTTTAGCAATAGATAATTTTGGTGTAACCGAAGCGTAGCTTACGTGCTCTATAACGCCGTCTTTAGAATCTTTAAGCGCATTATGTGTTCTCGCGCTGACACCCGCAAATAATTTCACGTGAGTACCTGCTTTTCTAAAACCTTTCATTAAATGTGAGTGTTCTTTTTCCCAATGGTCAATATTGTCTTTGTATGGAGTTTTATTACCATTTTTATCTTTTTTAGCTTGACCAAGATGCTTCCAATGATCTTTTGGAACGGGTTTACCATGTTTTACCATGTGCTTATGAATTAAATGTTTATTTAAATTATATGATCCGTTACTATAATTATTTATTGCTTCTTTTGTTTCTTTAGTAACATCACCAGTGTTTTTTGCTATTTCTTTATGTAATTTTACGAAATGTTCGCTACCAGCATACATATCACGCCCGCCATGTCTACGTAACTCGATTTCCATCGGAGCGCCACTTTCAACGTTAGGCTTATAAGACTCTTTGATATTTTTCTTTTTAGATATATTAATCCTATGATTACCAATAGGTTCAAGAATAACTGCTACGCCATCCTTGTTAATATAATAACCCTTGTCTTCTTTTGAATCTTTTGAATACTGTTTAAATGTCTTCATCGTCATCGTCATCCCTGCCATATGGATATTTAAAATGAATAGGTTCAAGAATAACTGCTACACCGTCGTCATCAATATAAAAGCCTTTATCTTCCTCTTCCATGATTATTTTCCTATTTTATCTAAAGTCGCATGAATATCTTTTCTGAGTTTGGCATAACCACTAGGACCATCTAATTCAACATGAGTATTAATATGATTTTTCAACTCAGCAGCATGCTTTGGAAATCTTTTTATAATAGGTTGCAAAAACTTAGTAGGACTCTGTTTTTTATCATTTGATTCTTTTGCTTTTTTTACAGCAAGCCCGTCTGTAAATTTACTAAAAGTTTTAATCATACTATGTCTACCTTTGTATTGCGTTATTTTATTCTATTTATAAGTTTATATCTTTTGTTTTCGCAGAGTCTATTAATTCCTTTATAAGTCGAAGAGCCATTTCAACTTCTTCTTCTTCAAGAAGTCCAAGGTGACCGCTATATGCATCAGCAATAAACATATCAGTAATTTTTTCTGGATCATATTTTGGTTGATGATAACCAGCTAAAAGAGCATGTACACATAGTTCATCTGCGCCAGAAGACGGGACAGGGTTAGTACGCTTAAAGCTATTAAAAAAATCTTCAAAATCCATTAATAAATTCCTCCTGGAATGAAGAAATAATCAATAGCGATCATAGCACTCCCGAGCCATAGACCATATAATATAACATCAAGTGTATCTAAGTTTTTCATGATTTAACCTTTTCTAAGTTTTTCATTTCGATAAGAGCATGACCTTCACGATAATACTCATTACAAAATTTAACGGCCGTAGTTTTATTTATATTAGACGACCATGCAACGAGGGTTTTAACGCCCTCGATCCAGTCATAACAACGAACTTCATACATTAATAATCTTCCTCTTCTTCATCCGAAAACCACATATCGTCTTCACAAGAATTGCACATATGACCATCAAATTGATCTAATTCATCACCACATTCTTCGCAAAATTGTTGCTCTTCCTCTTCGGCATCAAACATGCTTTCGGTATTAAGCTCTGTTTCTAAACCAGGATTTTGTAAGATGTGAAAAAGAGTTTGATCAATAGCGCTTTCAACTGCTTTTTGAAATGTATCACCATTGTAATTGCCTTCATAAAGACGACCACGTGTAAATGGATAGATTATTTCATGAGTAGCAGCATCGATACAATCGTGATTAAGAAGAAAGTTAACAGCACCTGAGCTGTTATTTCCCATACCGTTATTGTATAATTCATGACCTAAGCGGCTAATACTCCGGATCATTTCGCCTGCTACACTATCAGCATCACCTATGGCTGGCATTAGATTAGCTAAACGATCATAGTCTGTTTGGTACTTGCCTTTGTTGGCCCAATAAGTATTTTCCATAGTATATCTCCTTTTGTTAATATCTTTATAAACTAGTTTTGACCAATTGTAAACAAAAAAATGCACCTAAAGATGCATTTTTTTAATATTAGATAAAAGTGTGATATAAATGTTACATTTTATTTAACACCCTTACGAACTTCAACATTATCAGAAAGTTTAATTAGTTTTGTATCTGTTGTTCTGTTATGAATAATAAACTGAGTATCTTTAAACTCTTTAAACATATTAGTCCAGACAGGTCGCCAGTTACGTGTTAATCTTTCGGTATTCATATTGTCTCTATCAGATGGAAGATATAAATCTGTACTAGACGTAATATCAAAAGCAAATATAGAATCAAATCCGTACATATGAATTTCTTCGCATTTCAGTTTGTTAGCTGTGTAATGAGTAGCCATATGACCACAATTAAAATCAGTATAGTTTGCAACGTATCTTGGCAACACCATATAAAATTCTTTGATCTGAGGTGCGTATTTCATATAAAAATCGTTTCTCATCTCCATCCATTTATTGGGTCTTGCGCCTAATACCCAATCACCTGGAACAACAACATCACCATCATGAATTGCTTTCATCATTTTAAAGTCAACCATTACTGTTGTGTATGCGTTGTGCACAGTCATAGGTGGAAGATTGCATAGAATCTTTAATCCCTTTGACGGCTTATAAAAACCTGCGCTTGGGCCGTTACCAATAATATGTGCTGTTTTAGTCATTTACTCATTAGACTCCTGATTTTATCTTTACCTTTATATCCAGTCCAATGAATAGCTTTTTTCTTTTTGCTGTCCTGACCGTCTAGTAATTGAATTCTTAGCCAGTTATATTCGTTTGGAAGGCTTGTGATATATATCATTCTCTGTAAGGGATGCTCTTTTAGCATCTCATGTAATGTTTCTTGATCTCCAACTGATGGTTGAGTTCTTACTAAACCGACCCACTGGTGCAAAATCAATGGAGTACCTTTAAATGCTACAATACCAGAATTATGCCAGACTTCTCCTCTTCTTGCAGACCATGGTTTATCTTCTACCATTCCAAGCCTGTTTTCTTCTACATAATTAAATACACTTGACATATCTGAAAGTATTTCAAAATCAGTATCAATCCAACAAGTATACTCAGAAAGTTCAGATGCATCAAGCATTGATTTAGGTTTCTTAAACCAACCTTTCTCTTTATGTTTAGTCATATCAACAACGTGTTTTATAGGATTATTTTTAGATTTATCTTTTATAGCTTTTAAACAATCTTTTGATACTCCAAAATTAGCAAATATTAGTGGAGTATTATTCCACTTACTATAATTTTCAAGAAACCATGGAAGCATCCATTCAGTTTTTTCATCGCATCCTGTTAAAAATGCTTTATCAAATAATTTCATAAGCTTCACCATATCCATGCTTTGCAAGACAGCCCTGTTCTTTTTGAATAGTTGTAAAGCTATCTTTTGCTTCTGCAACATATGGATATAGCTCGTGTAAAAAATCAAAGCGATTATTATGAATGAATACATCTGTAGGACATGCATCGATCTTAGCACGAGTAATAAGAGCTTTTGCGGCTGATGAATTAATCATGTAAGCGTGGGCGCCTGGAAGATATTGTTTAGATACTAATTTATTTAAACCTAATTTAGATGGAGTATGAAATTTACCATATGATGGAGCACCAATTGAAACCAGAACTGGAGCATCCCAATGCATTCTCGGCATTATTCCTAACTGACCAGTCATAATAGCATCATGCTCAAAAATGATATATGGTTCATCATTCTCTTCAGCGCATTGTTCCCACAATCTATGATGAGAAAGAAATCCGCTCATACATCTCTCTGGTCTTGAATATACTTCAGTAAATCCGGCAGGTTCAATGCCTCGATCTTTTAGCATTTTAATTGGTTTATCTTTTGGAGTAGTAGCTTTAAATAATTCTACATCTTCAATTCCATAATATGCTGCGCTTTTAGTACATCTTTTAGCGACCTGTAAAGATTTTTCATTATTCATTATAGTAATTACATAAGCTTTAAACATATCAATAACTCTGTGCTAGGCGCCATTTCAAGTATTCAAGACTTTCAATGGGTTCATATTTATCAGTACCGCCCATTAGATTTTTAACCATAGTACCTGGTGTTGGATCAACGAAGTGCGGCATGCTGTATCTAGTCTTATGTATATGGCTGTTAACTACACGATGTTTAGTACTTTTAAAATAGTCGTTTGTCCATCTCTGTAACAAGTCACCAATATTACAAACCACTCCATTTGACGCATACGGAACTGGATGCCATTTACCTTCAAGATCTTGAACCTCTAAACCTGGAACGTCATTAATCTGCCATAAAAGTGTAATTGTACCATAGTCGCTGTGCTCGCCAATACGCATTTGACGATCCTCAAGAGGTCCAGTATAAGCTGGATAGTGAATAACTCTAGTTGTATTGAAAGGTTTCATATGAGTATCTACTAAAGTAGAATCACATTTTAAAATTTTATCGAACATTGATAGAATGCGAAGTGTAAGTCTATCTGCAATAGTAATACTTTGAAGAGCTGTTGCCTTGAATCCGTTTAATTCAGTTGGCCACAAATGATCTGGCATTCTTTGATTATTATAATTAAAACTTTCTTTCATATCCTTTGGAGCGGTGGGATCTACGTTTTCGTCTCCTACAATGCTATATCCTAAATTAGTCTCGCCTTCATATGGATATTTATTCTTTATCTCTTGATCTAATTCAAAGAATGATTTCATTTCATCAAACCAACAATTCATATCAGTTTGGTCTTGTGTATCAAGAGCATTTGTAAATACCGCAAAACCAACAGTAGTATAAGCATCTTCAATTTGTGTTAAAACGTTTGAGCTTTTTAAATCAATTACAGGAATCATTTTACTTCTCCAAAGTAAGGGAGACCCGAAGGTCTCCCATTTCAATAATTAATCAGGGAATCGAGCAGTGATTCCTTCAACATAATAATTCATACTATTTAGTTCACCATCAGTAGCTACTTCATTAGCTTGAATGCGAATTTCGCCTGCTTGATCTTTAATAGGACCAGTAAATGCAAAATACTCACCATCGCTAATTTGTTGCATAACATCTGCTGCCATCGCTCGAACATTATCTGGCATATTAGTAAATGGTGCCATCATAACAACACCTTCATTCATATGACCAAAATAATCTTCACTTTCCCAGTTACCATCAATAACAGCTTGAACCTTACGAATATAGTAAGGTGACCAGTTATCAATAGTAGCAGTCAATTGTGCTTCAGGAGCAAATGCAATTTGATCTGATGCTTGACCAAAGCCGTGTTTACCCTGTTGTTCTGCAGCTTGAAGCGGTGCTGGAGAATCAGTATGTTGTGCAACCATATCACAACCTTGTGCCATTAGAACTTTAGCGGCATCAGATTCTTTACCTGGATCATACCAAGTATTTACCCAAACAATATCCATCTCAACATCAGGATTCATTCGTCGGGCACCCATAAAAAATGTATTAATTTCACGAATTACTTCTGGAATTGGATATGCACCAATATAACAAATCTTATTAGTCTTAGTCATCATTCCAGCAATAATGCCTTGAACATGTCTTGCTTGATATAAACGCAATCCATAGCTTGACATATTTTTAGATTGTTTGTATCCAGTTGCATGCTCAAATTTTATATGTGGATAACGATTAGCCATTTTTAGTGTAGCTTCCATATATCCGAATGAAGTAGTAAAGATAATGTCTGCACCTTGTAGAACCATAGCATTAATGACTCTTTCTGCGTCTGGTCCTTCACTTACACTCTCTACAAAAAATGTTTCTACTTGATCGCCAAAATGTGCTTCTACATCTTGTCTACCAATATCATGACGATATGTCCATCCATGATCGCCAGTTGGTCCGACATATACGAACCCTACTTTAACTTTATCCCCAGCCCATGCGCTTGTTGCTAGCATGGCTGCTGCTACGATTGTTAAAAGTTTTTTCATTTCTGTTTTTCTCTTTCTTTTTTAAATTAATGTTGAGTGGTTGTACTAGTTAACCCTTGAACTCTTGTATAGAATGTTTTACTAACGCCTAAATTATCTACTAATTGTTTACACATCAATGCGTCATTTGGCCAAAGGCCATATTTAAAGACGAGTTCTATCATTTTCTCAGCTCCAGATGGTTTAATTATATATGCTGAGTTTCCAGCCAGTCCTTGTGGAATATTGAACTCGTCGATAGTTGGAACTGGCTGTATGTCTTTTTTATTCTTTTTTATAATATCATAAAATAATTGAGCTCGGCGAGTTGCACCAAGAGGATTATTAATACCTATTATATCATATTTTGAATCTAAAAGATACTGGTAATCTAACTTTTTTATAAAAAATGCGTCATGCTCTAAAACTATAATTGGTTCTTTCTTTTCAAAGCACTCTGTCCATAAACGAAAATGAGATACAGCTGCCGCCATTCTTCTTTCTTTAATAGCTGTTGGATATGCTGATTTAACAAGACCAGTAGCTATACAACTAACTTTACCTTCCCATGGATAATTCCATACAAGATCCCAATCAATTATTTCTTTTTTAACTGTACTTTCTGTTGATGCGTTAAATCTTTTTACATTAAAATCGTTTTTAGCATCTCTACAGCTTTGCCAACATGCATTAAATCCTTTTTCTGAAATTGGATTATCTTTAACAGTAATGCAAAAAGCTTTCATTTAATTACCTTTATAGGTTTACAATGTTGCGTATATGTGATATAATAAAGAGTATTCTTTAGTAGGGAGGATAGTATCAGTTGACTTTGTAATAACCTTTGTACCAAGATACAAATTTCTCCACACCTTCAGCAATTGAAACCTTAGGATCATACCCCAGTTTTTGTAGCTTAGTAGTATCAGACCAAGTGGTTTGTGCGTCAGCAGGATGCATTGGCACTAATTCACGTATTGCTTTTCGATTCAAATTCTTTTCTATCTCATCTACAAAGTCCATTAACATTACTTTCTCACC
>Ga0233444_10000697_pt1 | contig 41552 bp, 59 predicted proteins | sample SI_124_October20_6_FD_182792 | JGI IMG/M metagenome (GOLD analysis project Ga0233444, IMG submission 182792) | Seawater microbial communities from Saanich Inlet, British Columbia, Canada - SI_124_October2016_10_MG | ecosystem: Environmental > Aquatic > Marine > Inlet | place: Canada: British... | reverse complement strand
AGCAGCAGCAGTTGCGTTGGTTGCCAGAGCAGCCTTAACGAGCATACGTGCTACGTTACGGTCAGCTTCGTTAGCCAATGCGATACCAGCTTCTTTAGAGTAGATGCTACGTACATCGTAGTGGTTGATTGCTTCGTCAATGTTAGCAATGAACTGGCTTGAGATAAGCAAGTCATCAATCGTGACGATACGCTCACCTGCACGAATAGAACCACCAGTAATTTCGTTTCCGGGGGTCAGGTATTCAGCAGTTGCACGGCCTGTCATTGGGAATGATGCAGACTTACCTTTGGAAATTGTGCGAGTACGCACCTTATCCATAATTACTTTCTTTTCCTCAAAGGCGGTAAGGACTTCCCCAGCATACAGCTTTAGGAATAGGTCACGTACGTCACCTGAGAGGTTATTCTGACCCTGAAAGCTTACGCTGTAAGCAGGGTTTGAAGCAGCTTGTGCCATTTTAAATTACCTCTTAGTAATGTTAATGTTGAGTTGTAGTTACACTCTGCATTACATTACATCCTTTCTCCAAGATTGTCCCTCGCAAGGGGTCAGGGGTAATCGTTTGTATGTGTGCTTTCGTGTATAGGGCGTCCCCTATTAAATACACCCACGTTAGGTGTACTTAAAAGGAGAGGGGAGCAAGCCCCCCAATCCCATGCAACAATTTAGAACAGACTAGACTTAGCCAACTTATCAGCTATGCTTTGCCTGTAGGCAGGGTCTTTAGCGTATCTAGGGTCACTCATAGCAGCAGTAAGTTCCGCTGTACTTTCAAAACGCCCACCTGAGGATACAGCACCTGTGCCACCTTGCATCAGTGTCGGCTCTGCCTCAGAACGATAACGTGCTTTAAGACCTTGTACAGCTAACCTAATCATATTAGGATCGCCGCTTTCCATTGTTACATTGTAGGCATTAACCTCATTATCTGGAAGGTTATCTGCTGCCCACTGAACCATTTGTGCGTATTGTTCTCCACCACCAGCAACATCATACATCTGTTCGGTCATTTGTGCAGCTAGTGCATCCTGACCTGCAACCCATGAATCAACCATGCTGCGTGGGAAGCCAGCCTCTTGCAAGGCGTCATACGCTTCTTCTGATAATCCACCATTCTCTGCGTACTCCTGTTGGAATACATCAAAGTCTAGTCCTTTATCATCTAGTAGTTGTGCCACATCTGAGGCACTTTCTTCACCAGAGACTTCTACTTCTTCTGTAGTCTCTTCTTCTTGCTGTGGTTGACCAAGCTTGCTCTCTAATGCTGAGTAAGCTTTAGCCATATCTTCCACAGACTTAAACTTTTCAGGCAACCAGTCAGGACGTTCTTCAGTCTCTGTACGCTCTTTGTCGAGCATAGCCTGAACATGTTCCTGTGATTCTGGTGTTTCTTCTTGATAAGTATTTAAGGCATCTGCCATCTGTTACTCCGATTCTACTACGCCTTTAGCTACTTGTGGTGCTGCTGCTTGCATTGCACCCATAGCTGCTTGCTGTTCCATCTGTTGTTGCATCATCATTTGTTGTTGCATCATCTCTTGTTGTTTCTGCTCTGGCGATTTAATCAGGCCAGATGTATCAATACCAAGTGATGCAGCCAAACGGTCTATGTAGTCACCTAGGTTCATCTCACTAGCAATAACTTCTTGACCCAAGGGCTGTAAGTATTGCAGAAATGCTGCTAGTTTATTCAAGTCTTGCCCACGCCCAAGTGCTTCGATACCTGTAACGACAGTGGGTTTAACACTATCCTTAGGCATACGAGGCATCTTGCCCTGCTTAGTCAATGATTCAAGTAGCAGGTTGATGAGTGGTAGTTGGAACTCTTGGGACAGGATGGAGTATACACCACCCAAGGCAGTCTCAAGTTCCTGTGCCATGTACCTAATCTCTTCGGCAGTCACACGTTCTGCTGGACGCTGAATGGAAGAGTTAAGTAGAAACGCAGCAGCCAGTCGCTCGTTAATCATACGCATAGTCTCAAGGGCTACACGGAAATCGCTGGACTTCTGCACTTGTAGTGTTGATACATCGTTAGCATCACCTGTTAGGAACGCACCGTTTGCTGCTTTCGCAAGGTTCGCTGACTTAGTGCTACCGTTAGGACGTACCAAGAATAATACCTTAGATGATGCAGCACTACCCTGCACAATAGCTTGGGTCAATGCCTCTAGTGAACGCAAGTCACCGATGTATTCTTCGATGAAACCACGCCCATAATCTTCACCATCAATACGGATAAAACGTAATGGGATAAATGGGTTCTGGTCTTCTTTGAATGTACCACGTGAATTAGGTACTTCGATACCAGCTACCTCTTGATGCACCTCAAAGCCTTTTTCTGTACGCTTGAGACATGTGTACAGGTCATAGTTTTTCTTTGGTGAATCTGATGGGGGTATCATATCCTTGACTGCATCAGGCAGCATCAACGCTGCAACGCTTTCCTTGGTAATAATCTCTAGGATACTACCCATAGCATCACGCTTGGTAGTGTAGCGGTCAGGTCTATATACTTTCATACCGCCCTGTTTAGGCATGTATACCAAAGCATTGCCTGTCACAATAAGCAACTTTAGTGCCTCAAAGACAGGCACACGTATGGCTTTGCTTTCAATCTCCTGCATAGCTGCACGTTCAATACGTGCTAGACCTTCTTCTACTTGACCACGATTATCACCAGCAATAGTTTGCAAGTCAAAGTCGTCAATGGTCAGGCGAAAGAAAGGGCTGTTGGGTGGCAAGAGTGCCATCAATAATTTGGATGCAAGGTTATTTACACCCCTTGCCCCAATGCCTTGATACGGTGTAGCATATACAGATGAACTGCTATGCCCTTCGTCTGGCAAAAGAGTAGGGATAGTCAGCCTTGCTGCTTCACGCCCACGTTCTAGGAACGTATCACGCTCACTTTCTAATTGACTGTAGCGTTTAGCTACTGTTCCTACTTCTTGTTCCATTAGTTATTCCTTACGAAGTTGGAATGTTAAGGCCACTAGAACCCTCACCGCCTACGTTAGCAGCAGCAGGGCTGAGTGTCAGGGCTTTCTTGCCCTTCTTTTTCTTCTGCATCATACCTGAATCAGTTTCGATTTCTGAAACTTCTGTATCTTCTGTACCTTTGGCTGCTGCTGTAGTGGTTACGTCAGCAGGGGCTGATGCTTTATAAACTTTTTTATCATCGCCTTTTCCTGTTACTTTTCTAATTGCGCCGCCCATTACATACCCCCCGCTTTAGGAATCTGTAGACCAGCACCAGTGCTACCTGTCTGTGTAGCAGTGTCAGTGAGTGGTGTCTTCAGTGCTTTCTTACCCTTCTTCTTCTTGGTAAGCTGCTCTGATTCCAAATCTGTTTCATCTAACTCAATGTCTGGTGTCTTGGTTACTGCTGTCACAGGACGCGCAGGTGTTGGCATAACTGGTGGGGGTTTTGGCCCACTAAAAATTCCACCCATGGTATCATTCCTCAAAATCTGTGTGTTGTAATTCTATTAACTTGTCGATGACTGATTGTTGCCCCTGAAGAAAGCTTAGTTCCTCAGGGGTAACGTGTCCAAGCGGCAGTTTGTTAGGATACAACTCTCTAAGGTGGTTAAGTAATCCATCTGTGATGTTAAAATCGTTGCCTAATACTTTCATGGAAAACAAACTTTCGCTAATGTTGTAACTTTAGATGTCTACCAACTCACATGCACCTGCTGTACAGGCTAATGTTTGGCTACCAGAAGTAGTATCTTCCTTTTCATACAGGGATAAAGCAGTCCAGTCAATAGCTTCAGGCATCTGCTTTTTAAATTCCTCGTACTGTTCCTTATCAATCTCTTGATAGGGGGCTTGAGCATACGTGTGGTCACTGTGTGGTAAGAACGATATACCTGAACATATGTCAAAGTTCTCGTAGACCCATGCACCTACTGCCATCCACTCTGCATCCTTAACTGTAATAGTTACTGATGGTTTGTGTTCACACCAGTTGAGTGCATAGTTCTTCCACAGTTCTAACTGTTGTAGTGCAGTCATATCGTTACGAGTAACAGCACCAGATGGTGACTTAGTAGGAAAGCTAAACACTGTAGTAGAATCAGGCTTCATCACACACGGTTCAGCAGGGATACCACTGTCCTTCATAAACTGTGTTAGTGGGTCTTTGTTATCGCCACGTACAGTGCGGATGTAGTACTCGCTGTGTCGTGCATGAATACCTGAGGCTGTATCCGTTAACTGTGATACAGTACCTGATGGTTTGACACAAGTAATAGCAGCAGAAGTAGGTACGCCTAGCTTGTCAGCATAGATACGGTTGACATCAACGGCATGTTCTTTTAATTTTTTCAACCATATTGAACTGTCGGTAGTCTTAGATAGTAAGTAGTTATCCATGATACCTGTTAGTGATACACCAAGCAGACGCTCTTCTTCTGTATTCTTCTGCCATATCTTACGTAAGTAAGGCATCTTAGTAAAGGTAGACTGTGCTGTACCAAGGATAGTAGCTAGTCGTACCTTACGGCGTAGGCTTTCTAGGTCATCACCGTGCCTAACAACCACCTCTGTTAGATTACAGAATTGATAAGGGCGAAGGATAATCTCAGAACAAGGGTTAGTTCCCCACTCATGTCCTGTCTCTCTACGTCCATTCATCTTAACGTGATTGTCTGCTGCTACACGTGAGAAGATACCACGTTCACCAGATTTAGATTCTACAAGAGACAACCACTCACGCATGAACCCTTCCATATCAGGCTTATCTGTGTAGGCTACAGAGTTATTAGCCAACGCACGTTGACCCTCGTTCTCCCACCATTGACCTGACTTAGCGTGTGCCATGCGTCCGTCACTAAGGTTAGACAGGCTAATCATAGCTGAACGGCGAACACCACCCACTACCACAACCTCACCAATCTTACACATAATGTCGTGACACTCAATGCTGGTCAGCTTACGTCCTGCTGCTGCCTTAAACTTATCTACCACAAAGTTAAACAAGTCATTCAGTGGTTCAGGGCCACTAGCCCTACCACCAAAAGTCTTGAGCCTAGCACCTGCTGGCCTGATCTTAGACAAGTCCCACTTAGGAATGTCACCTGAGTACAGGTGTGATAGTAGCTTATGCAATGCCCTAGCCCAGCCTTCCTTGCTGTCCTTGACTGCAATGATGTCATCACTTATTTCTAGTGCATCAGGTACATCAGGAAGCTTGGCAATAGACTGACGTTCTACACTAAAGCCAACACCAGTGCCACACAGTAGAATAAACATAGCCTCATCAAAGGCACGGATGTGGTCTACTGGCAGGTAGCTACAGTTGTAGATGCAGGTGTTGTCACGGTCTGCTGCTACCCCTGCTGTCATCAAGGCTCTCATGCTGGGCATAACTTCAAGGTTGAGGATAGCTTCCTCAATTTCTTTTAGGTCTTTAGCAGGTAGGCCAGTGGTAGCAATGTAATTGATGTATCGTTGTACTGTCTCAGGCCAAGTCTCTCGCCTGTTCTCATCCTCTAACCATCGTGCGTACCTACTAGTAGCAATGAATGTTTGGTAGTCTGTTGGTAAGTAGTTGCTACTCATCTATCGTCACCCTCTCCGTGTAGTGTTCCAGCTTCTTGTCGCTTCTTTAGTTTTTCTATGTTCATCTCTGCAATAGTCTGTAGTGATAGACCACAGTCATGTGCTAGTGCAGCCAGCATCCACAGTACGTCACCCATCTCTGCTGCAATAGCTTGCTTCTGATCCTGCATTGGTATCTCATCACGCATCATCTTAGCAATCTTACCTGCTACCTCACCTGCCTCTTCAGCTAGACCCAAGGCAGGGTATGAGATAGCATACTTCTTAGGGTACACGGCTGTCTTTAACGCACCTATCTGGTACTCATAGAAGTTCATCATTACCAGTTCACTCCATCTGTCTTCTTCATCAGTTCTATCATCTTATCTAGATACCATCTGGCTTTTTCAGCATCCTGAATAGGATTATCCTTGTTCCATAGGCGTGAGCCTAGATACTTTAGTACCTGTGCATGTGCCACTGATATAGATTCATACTCACCAATCACATCTACAATGTAATCCCAAGTCTCAATCTTACCTGTGGTGTAATGTTCTGGACTGTTAACCATGTCATTAATACGTGGCTGTTCTGTGTTAGCTAAGTCTTTCATGTAAGCCTCATGTCTTATTGGGATACCGAAGCTGGTTTCCATAGCTTTACTTCTCCTGTATCTGTATCGTACTCACCGTTGCGTAGGATACGTGCTAGTCGTGCGTTCTCTAGGGCTACTTCTTCAGATAGACCTTTACTCTTAAACGTAGCAACCACTGTATCCCAGCCACAACCAGATGATAAAAGTTTATTAGCAGTCTTGGGGCCAACAGTTGGACAGCCGCTATAGTTATCTGTACTATCCCCAACCAGAGTTTGGTAAGCGAAATTGTAGTTAGCTTCTGCTTCAGAGATTGTAACCACCTCGCCATTAATCCAATGCCTTGCTGGTATAGTGAGTAGGTCTTTGTCTTCAGACCAGATAATAGTGTCAGGGTTTGATGTACCCAATATTCCAAGAACATCATCAGCTTCTAATCTCCTGTATATAACTGTATTGTACTCGCTCATCATAAACTCTCTAGCCCATGTGAGCAGCATAGGTTTACGAGTGTTCTTCCTGTTAGCCTTGTAGTATGGGGCTAACTCTTTACGAAAGTTTTCTTTATCTGACAAAGCCACGATGCAATCTTTTACAGGTGCTTCATCAACCAGCTTTTGTATCTGGTCTTTGATACGTATCGCTACGTCAGATTCAAAACTATGCAGTGTCCACAGACCATCACCCCAATTAATGGGTGTCTCTGCTGACGCTGCCGCTTTGTATGCTATGATGTCACCATCAATAAGCAGTAGGGTCATCGTTTATATCCTCTTCTTTCTCAGCCTTGCGAAGTATGCGTAGTCCTGTTTGTACCTGTATGTAATCTAGGTAAGCTTCCACAATCCACTTAACACTTAGACATATGCTTACACTCAGGAATGAGCAGGTAAGTATAAGCTTCCACACAAAATCAAAGTCCATGTTTATCCCCATGCTTTTTCAAATATGTTATGGCTCTTTCTAAGTAATCCTTACTATCTTTAAACATTCCTAATCCCATGTTACAATTTTTACATAACCACCCACGAAATGTATTTGTATCGTGGCAGTGGTCAAGTACCCAGCTTGACATATACCGTTGTCCAAACTTAGACAACTCCTTAATGTCTTTTAAACAAAGAGGGCAGCAGTATTCATCTGGTGGTAGTGGGTTTTCTAATCTTAACTTTTTAATAACTCTACTGTGTCCACTTTTACAAGACTTGCATCTAGTCTTTCTTTCTGTGTGATGTGTTTCAAAATTAATAGAAGGTTGTACGATGCCACAAGTTCGACATTCAAACTCAGTGGGTATCTGCCCAGTTGCTTCCGTACTTGTACTCACTGTCAAGTCTGCATCTGAATTTGAAGTGGTCTTCAACGTCCCGCATACACCTAAGAATAAGTCTCCCTGTATCATCTTCTTGTCCCTTCTTTACTACTACCTGAACTTCATCGTGGATGAACGCTACAACTCTTGCATCTAACTTTGCTTCTTGTAAGGCACGACATATAAATACATACCATGTCTTACAGATAATGGCACCACAACTTTGTAGTAGGGTGTTGAGTGCAGCATGGCTGTGCCGAATAGGAATGATACGTCCATCCAATCCCTTAACCCAGCCACGCTCGTCAGCAGCTTTGGACACTGCATCCTTTAGATACTTGAGGGCAGGTAGCTTAGATAAGAACTTCTTCTTGATAGCCTTACCTTCCTTCGCACCCTTGCCTATGATCTTGCCTGTCTTCTCATCACCTGAACCATACAGGAATCCATAGATGAATGTCTTGGCATTAGAACGTGTAGGTAAACCAGCAGCTTCCTGATTCTGTGTGTGTATGTCACCACTAACTACTGTGGTAGCATAGGCACCATCGTCATAAGCTGCCATATAATGACCAAGGCAGCGCAACTCAAGGCCAGAAGCATCAGCCCCCAAGAGACTGTAGCCAGCAGGTGCTTTGAATAAGGCTCTACACTCCTCACCATAAGGCGCACCAACACTAGGAACTTGAGCCATGTTGGGGTTGCTGTGTGTACACCTAGACGTAACAGCCCCCATGTGATTAACTCTACCATGTAACTTACCATCCTTCTCCATCTTCAGCCAAGCCTGTTTGCCTGTAGCTATCTGACCGATACGTTTGTTAAGTAATAAGTACTCACTAAGTAACTTAGCCTCAGGCATATCAATACCCGACAGCACAGTCTCATCCACCTTAGGTATACCAGTGTCAGTAAATACCTTGGGCTTCCAACCCCTGCTCATTAGTCTGTCACCAATCTGCTGGCGTGATGCAGGGTTGAATGGGATAGTCTTGGTCTTAGTCTTTAACTCTACTATCGTAGGCTCAAAGGTTGCAACCAACTCTGCTTCGATGTCTGCTCTGCGTTGGGCTAGTGTGCTATACAATTCTTGAGCAGCTTTGACATCAAAGTCAAACCCATGTTCCTGCTGTTGTATCAGCAGTGTGTGTATCTCAGCCTCAAGGTCTAGTGCCTGTTGACTAAAATTTTTTTCAGTAATTTTACGATGCAGTTTACCTGTGACTGTTGTGTCTTGGATGCAGTAGTCGAGCATCTCAGGGGTGTATGCTGCAAAGCTTTCGCTACCATTATTGAAGTCACCTTTTAATTCTCCTAGTCTGTATCCCCATGCCTTGAGGCTATGGCTACCAATTAGTTTCTGTGGTAGTAAACCTTTAGCATGTAGCTTGAAGTCAATCTCTTTGACATCAGGCCAGATTGTTCTAGAGTATACCAACGTATCTACAATGTTACCCTTGAAGGTGTAACCGTGTAGCTTTTTAACCACAGGTAAGTCATAGCTAATAATGTTATGACCTATCAAAGTCTTGGCGTTGTCCATAAACTCCAAGGCTTCTTGTGTCTGTGTTGGGTCAAAGGTGTGAACCTCATCTGTGTGTACATCCCTAAAGACATGACACCATATCTGTGTCACCTCTTCTAATAGGTTGTCTGATTCTAAGTCCCATATATATTCCATGCTGTGTCTCCGCACTAGCTAAAATTCTATGTCGTCATCTTCCTCAGAGAAGTAAGCTTCAGTCATGCGTCCTGTCTCTGCCATATATTCTAATGAGCAACATAATCCTGTATCGCCAGACCATCTGTTCTTCAACACCCTGACCTGACTAACGTGTGGGTTCTTCTTGTCTTGCTGGTTCCTTTCTAATCCTATTACGATGTCACTAAGCTGACCGATTGCAGCACTACCACGTAGTTGTGACATGCTAGTCTGTGCGCCATCCTCATGTCCTCTGTCACCAGAGGGACGCTTGAGGTGTGAGATGAGGATCATACCACAGTTCAACTCTTCAACCAAAGCACGAAGCTTGGTCATAGTGTTGTCAATAATCCTACGCTCATCACCCCCTTCCATACCAGATACAACGATACTAATATGGTCAAGGATAATATAGTGGCAGCCACAACCACGAACAAGATAGCGTATCTTGGATAGAAGGTTATCGCTATCAGTGCTGCCCCAATGGTCATACAGGTAAACCCTGCCAGAACCAACTGTAGCATCGAAAGCATTACGCATCTCCTCTTCAGGTACATCATTGTTGTGTAGGTGTAGTGGCTTGTTGAGTTCGATGGACATCAGGCCTAGAGCAGTACGCTTGATGTTCTCCTCTAGTGCTATGTATCCAATGGTCTCCCCATGTTTAATAAAGTTATGGGCAAACTCTCTAGCCAACTGTGACTTACCAATACCTGACCCTGCTGTAAGCGTTACAATCTCACCCTTACGACAACCACCAGTCTTCATCTGTACCCCAGCATATGGGTAGGCTACTGAAACCTTGTCATCATTCTTGATTACAATGTCCCATACATCCGTACCTGCTACGATACCATCTGGTCTGAAGGTCTTGGCTTCCCACATACAGTCAAGCAATTCCCTAACACGGCCAGCCACCAGCATTTCGTTGGCATCCTTTAGTGGTAGGGTAGCTATCCTACACTTGTTGGGTGGTAGCACAGAGGCACATTCTTTAGCTGCCTTCTGTCCTGCCTCATCGTTGTCGAACATAAGTACAACGTACTCGTAGTTGGACAACCATTCGATGGCCTTGCCTACTGCTTTCTTGGCTGACGTACAGCCAGAGGGCAGTGAAACCACAGGCCACTTGTGGTCTAGTGCTTGGCTAAGAGAGAGGGCATCTAGTTCCCCCTCTGTGATAGTAACAAACTTACCACTATCACGCCACAGGTGTTCGCCATACAGTGCTACGTCTTTAAGATTACCAATGACAGAGAAGTCTTTGTTAAGGAATCGTACCTTCTGTGCCTTCAGTTCACCATCACGACTACGGTAGTTAGCTACCTGTACTGTCTGACCTTTGTAAGATGAGACACCATAGCCCCAAACCTTACAGGTCTTTTCAGTGATACCACGCTTGGCTAGTTCTTGAAACCCCAAGTCGAGAAACACTGTACCATCTGTCTCAAACATAGCTACTGCCTCATCTGTTTTATCAGCAGGGGTCAGTGTCTCACAAGAGAAGCAGAAGTGATTACCATCTGCATACAAAGCATTGGCATCACTACTGCCACAGTGAGGACAGGCTTCATGCCTAATGAACTCACTATCCTCTTGCATCCAACTCTTCCTCTAAGATTGTAGCCATCATACGTAACCCATCTGCAATCCTAGATAGTTCAGGATCAGGGTACTTATCAGCATCATGGCACATCATGTAAGCCATGTCATCATAGTCTACCTCTTCTTTAAGTTCTACGTCATCCATGTAGACTGAGAAACTCAGGCCATGTTTAGTAAACTCAGCCTGTAAATCAACCTCAGATACAATCTCTTCTGCTGTATCTATGATACTCATAACAACCACTCCTTAGGTACTGTACTCTCTGCCCATTGAAAACCATTACGGTCTGCCCATTCTTTACAGGTCATCTTGCTTCCATCCTTACGCTTCTTGGCACCCTGTATTGTAGCACTGGCGTTTTGGAATACAAACCTGATGTCCAACTCTGGATGTTGTGCCTTGACAGCCTTCATCTTTCGTTGGGCATCCTGTCTGAAGTATCCCTTTAGTTCTACAATCATTGTACCTACTGCTAGGTCAGGTATGTAGTGACGTTCCACATAGTAGGCCAGCTTCTCTGGTTCATACTTATATGAAACGCCACGTTCATCAAGGTCACTGATGACCCTCGCCTCAAAAGTCCCCTTCGTTGGCATTGGCTACACCATCCTCGTTACCGAATATATCTGCTGCATTATCTTTTGATACTGCTGCTGACACATAGCCTTCCTCTTCATCAAAGATAGCTGATGAATTGCTGGCGTACTCGACAAGGTTGATAACCTGCACTGCTTTAAGACGTAGTGATACACCCACTTGCTTAGTTGATTGCATCACATAGGGGATAGGTTCAGCCGCTACATTAACGAGTGATCCATTACCTACAAGAACATTCTGTGTCATAGGTGTGCGCTTGGCATCTACAACCATAGGCTTTTGTTCAAAGGTCTGACCGTCACGTGACTTAACACGTGCCTTCAGTTTAGTCTTGAAGACAATGTTACCTGTTGGGTTGCCGTTGTCGTCAACTTCCTGCTTGTATGATTTACGTGTGGACAGGACAGTCTTTAGTTTTGGATTGTCCTTGACAGCTTCTTCAAGCTTGTTCTGAGCCAAGCTATCTAACTGTTCACACACATCTGCTGCTTGTTCTTCTGGTAGTGAGACTTCAATAGAGTATTCACCCTCAGGTACAAACTTTGTATCTGGTTCAAATACTTTTGCCCACTGTGCATTACCTTTAATCTTCAGCATATTTGTAACTCCTGTTCTATGCTAATTATACTTGGCTAGGATGTAACTTTAGAAATCACGCAAAGAAATACTCTGATTGTAGTATCTCACGCAAATTTAATTCACCCCTAGCTGGTGGCACTGGTACATCTTCAGTACCTAGTACCTTGATAGCATGTTGCCTCAACTCTGTCAACACATCATGCTGCTCATACATATTAACAAACTCCTCACGTAATACCTCAGACAACAGTGGCATCATACTACTGTGTGTACCGTAGCTGTCGTGTACCATAGCAAAGTCTTGGATGCCTAGATTGCTTGCCTTGTTGATAGTCTTGGTCATAGCTGACGCATCCAGACTATGGATAAAGTTAGGGCTGCTGCCCAACCCTGTCCTCTGCCTGTTAACAGAGTTTGGTTTGTCTTTAGGAAAGGACAACGACACGATGCCCCCATTGATATGTGTCTTGATTCTTTTCTGCTGCACCTCACTGTATTGTTGTAATACTAACCATCCTGTAGGTGTGACCCACTCCATGTGCCTGTTCATCTGAGCATACACATCAGCCACATCCTTAATGTAATCCATCACCTTACGTGCTGATACAATTACCTCACTGATTGAATCCCATACGTGACCAGCTAGGTAATTGGATGCCTCAAACAAATCATCACCGAATGGGTTAGGCTCACCACCATCTATCTTCTCACGCATAGCTTCCTCTATGTAACCACGACAGGCGTGGCGTGTACCACTGTAGGGTACGATCATTACTGGACGCTTGGCAAGCTTCCTGTCTACGCCAAAGGCCAAGCACTTACGTGCTAGTTCTGTGTCGTCCTGCTGCACACGTGCGATAGTCTTGTCTGCCACCTGTGTGTAGATGTCTTGAGGTATACCTGATGGTACTAAGTTAGTAGCAAGGCCACCCTGCCTGTCCCGCAGTATGGCAGAGAGGTGCTGTAGCCCATTGCAGCTACCATCTGCTGATACAGGTAGGCGTGTCTCATACCCCCAGCTATGCTTCATCAGGCCTGACATCTCGTAACACCATGCCAAGAACTGGAATGGTTTGTCTGCCTCAAGCCAGACCAAGCACTCGTATGGGTTGGATACAATGCGGTGCGCCCACATCTCTGCGTACTCCCATGCCCATGTCTCACGCTGGTCTAGTGTAACCTTGTCGTTACCGTACAGGTTGGCACCATGAATACACAACCATCGTGCATCGTCCCAGCTATTGATAGCCATAGGGTAGCCAAACTCTAGCAGTGCCTTACTCCAATCGGCAGACTGAGGTGAGAGGAACGTGCTGCTTGCATACTTGCGAGAACGGAAGTCGTTCTGCCACACATAATAGAACTTGTCATACTTAGAAAACTGTTCTGCTATCTGTAGTGTACGCTCTACTTGTATGCGCTTGCTCACGCTGCGGTTGTTGAGAGAGTAGATATGATTACGCTTGCGTGACCATGCACGAAAGTCATCCCTCTCAGCCTCAGTCAACTGCTTGGGGTCACGGTCAAAGGGATACTCAGGTAGTGGTATATCCACTTTGGCTGGTAGCTTACCCCACTCATGTCCGTTGTCCCATATGGTACGCATCACCTCAAGCAATGGCTTGTTGATACGCCACTCTGTCCGTTGCAGTGTGTTAAGACAGGCATACTCTTGGCTCAAGTCTTCCTGCTTTAGTCTGCGTAAGTGTGTCTTCAAACTCATTTGCGCCTCACTATAGGTAGTTCATCTATATCGTGACCATGAAACCCACCACCCTGTACATCTGTCCAGTCTTTGGGTGGCACTATGCAGGGTAGGTAGCGTGGTCTTGATACTTCCATGTATTCGTTGAACGCCTTGATAAACTCTAGCGTACCGTCAGTAGGTTTAACGTAGGTAGCCCTGCGTTTACGTTCAGTCTGCTGTGTGTCCAGCTTAACAATACCTGTGTGCTGGATGATGATGTCCACCATCTTAAATCCTACATGCACACGCTCTGACTTTAGCCATGCTAATTCTTCGTAACCATCCTTGTTCATCTTGTGTGTCAGACCGTAGCGTCTAGCACCATAGGCTTTCTTCATAGCCTCTTTGATTGTGTTCTTTGCTACGCTACCTTCTGCGTGTACCCATCTGTCTAGTCTATCCTGCATCTCAATGTTAGTACCAATGGTGCGTGCCACATGCAGCAGTGTGTTCTTCCTGCTGATGCTGTCAACCAGCGACACCACTGAGAGGTAGGCTACCTGCTCTGCATCCATATTCCTGACACGCTTCCATGCTATGTCTCTTGATGGATTGCTGGGGTTGGCTAGGTACTGTTCTATACCCTGTGCTACCTGCCCCACAACTGTACCCACAATGGCTCTACCATGTGGCAGGTGTGATTCCCTACCCTTCTCAATGGCCTTGTCTCTGGCCTTCCTGAAGCGATTGACACCCCCTGTCAGCATGTCTGCCTCAAGTTCAAGCTGGTGTTCAAATAGGTCTTGGTTAGTTTCTAAAGTTACAACCATGATAAGACCCCCCTTTACTATATCTTTAAGATACGGTCAGCATCCCTGCTATACCAATGGTGAATACACCTGCTAACATAACTACAAATTGTATACCTGTTACTGATTCATAGTCACCTAACATACCTACTACTGCTACTGCTATCATAGATACAATCCATACTATAAGTAGTACATCCATCATGCTTCTCCGTAGTTCTCTAGTAACCATGTCTCCAATGGTGACTGCTGTACTGCTGTTGGTTCTTCTGCCCACTGCATCTGACACTCAGGGCAGTAGTATTCAATCATCCCATCCACTGCGTACAAGGCTTCAGCCTCACCACTACAGTGCATACAGTTCTTATACCCCCTGCTCATTGCTCTGTCCCCTCATTGGTACGCAACAATTCCCCAGCTACATACCCCATCTTAAACTTGATATGATACTGAGCCTGTTTGTTCTTATCATACTGGTTGTCATAAGTCAACCCATGATAGCCATTGTGATAGCCCATAACGTAGGCATCATCATACTTGTTGCGTCCCTGATTCATTGTCTGTCTCCGTCTAGTCTGCATCACTGCTCTGTGTACTGGTGTCACCTTCATTAGAACCTTGGCGTAAACTCTACGCCATCCCCATGCTGTTGCTTTAGTGTGTGTAGCTGCTGCCGCATAGCTGTTACATCCTCACCATCCCACTCTGCATCCTGTATCTTGATGGATAGTGCTGTCAATTTTTTGACAGTATACTCTAGCCTGTCGTCAGAGTATACGTCCTTGCAGTATGTATCAATATACATGCTCATCTTCTACTCCCTGTGAATACAGAAATTCCCCTGTGTCACGAATAGTATTCCAATTTATACCGATGGTTGCATTATGCCAAGACTTTAACTTGTGTAACACATCAAGTGCTTGTTCTTTTGTGAGCCAGTCACACTCCATCATTACATCCTCAACAGACCACACGATTGCAATCTCATCGTCCTGTAGTTCAAGCTTTGTCATTGTCAATCTCCTCTACGTCATTGTCTACGACAAGACTTAGCATAGGTTCGTTGTCATTGTCAATGTCTAATGACACTACATACTGGTTTGTCCAGATAGACAAGTCACCACGGTACGCCTCGTATAGTAGGTCATACATTTCTTGTGCCTCGTATACTTCGATGGCCTCGACAATCGCATAACCTTTACGCTGCTTGTCGTATTCCATTAGGGTCATAGTGTGTGCGCCTTCTCCCCCATCCTGCGTTATGTCCAGCCTGTAGCTGTCGTCTAAGTGTAGCTGTAATGTTCTCATCATTTTACAAACTCCTCGCTTGGTATCTTGTCCCACTCACTGCGTCTGATCTTCCACTTGTCTCGCTGTATGGGTGTGCAAAACCTCACCCACTTCCTACCTACTACTACCCACACTAAACGTGTGCCGCATACAGGCCAGCGTGTGTCGTATAGGTCACACCTAAACAGCTTGGCACTAGCCCATGTTTTTTCTGGTGGTTTTTCTATGCAATGGTTAGTCATTAGTCCATCCTCGTCACTGTGTAACCGTCATCAGTTGGTATTGCTACCATAGCATACGGATAAAAGTATACTGTACCCTTGTGCGTCTGCATCTTGCCTATGTATGGCATGTCAGGGTCTTCCTCGTACTCACTGCTATATGTGCCATCATCTGCCACAGTACCATTGAACTTGTGTAATGGGTAGCCGTAACGCCTCTCTAAATATTCTTCTATGTTATCTTCCTGATACAACACACTTTCAGTCACCCAATAGGGCAGTACCCCTAACGATTCGACAAGGTGTTCTTTTGGTGCGTCATAGTCTTTATTGTTGATTACTAGTGTCATCAAATATCTCCAATGCTATATCTATGCTGTACGAAAACACAAATGCGTCACCGTCATGTGGTGCTACATCCTCTGGTAGTTCGTGTTCAATGATATAATCAGCAAGCATCTCGTATATAAATTCTTGGTCACGCTTACCAATTTTATTAAAGTCAATCTGTATGTTTTTTAGTGTCATTTGTATGCCCCTTCCATCATGTCCATGCCTACAATTAGGCCATCAAGATACGTTAACATTTCGCGTGGTGCTAGTCTATGCTGTATGATAGTGCTGCCCTCATTACAAGTTAGCTGCCAGCCACCATAGTGTGGTGCGTTGTTCAGTGCATAGTTTACACCTAGCCGTCTGTTAATTCTGCCTAGTCTGTTTTCTAGCATGTGCTTTGTCACTCTCATTGTCCTAACCTTCCATGTTATAGGCAAAGATACCCCAGCCACAGATCATACACCATACACTTGATCCAAACATTGTACCTGCCAGCCAATTCATTTCACCCATGCCATGCAACGATAGCATAGCCAACCCGAAAAAGATACCTGTCATTAGTAAACTAATTACAAACAAGTCTAACATTTCAAATTTACGTCTTAACATTGTCCTGCCCTACCCTATGTTATGTATTCTGCGCCATGCTACCCATGTGATAGCTTGCATCTCATATGCTTTGATACCATACTGCTTCGCCGCATGTCTATATAAATCCTGCAACATGGCATATTCTTTTTTGCCTATGTTAGTCTTGTCATCTGTCAAGCCTACTCGCTCACCATAGGCAATGTTTCTGGCATGTCCGTCTATGGTGCATGTGTCCTCGCCCATGATATTCTCATAAAAGCATACTATCTTTTGCCCATTGAGTATAGCCTTAGTCTCTGAATAGTCTGGCATGTCTTGCAGTATGCGCCACGCCTTGGCTCTCATGGTGTGGTATGTACTCACCTTTACTGATTCGACATGGTCGCCACGCATGAACGCACCGATCAAGTCGTCTGCATTGGTCACGTTTCTATCCCACTTGTTGTTTGGCGATAGTGCCGCCACAACACCCACTACAATGTGCAACGATATGTCGTGCTTGTCTGCTATCTTTTGGCACTCGCACTTGGCTACATGATACCATGTCATGCCGTGCTTGACCTCTTCTGGATTGGCAAGTTTATAGATTGCCAGTATGTTTGCTACAGTCATTGGTCTCACTCCTAGCTATTACAAGGTACAACAATGACTAGCACTGTTGTCCCCTATATGTCAAGTGCGTGTGATGTCTGCAACACCACCGAAAGTACGGTTGGCAAACGCTGGCACATGCAAGTACCGACTAACCTTGCCTGTATGCAAGCCCATAAACGTGCTACCACTGCTAACACCGAAACGATACTTGTTAACGCGTGGACGCTTGCCTACTACTGCTACAGTCTTGCCGAACATTTTGATAGTTTTGGTTTTCATAATGAAGTCTCTCTCTCAATATAGGCGCACCATTGCACCTTGTAATAGCTAGGCGTTTTTACGGTTGCTATCCCGCCCACGCCTAGCTTGGCACCAGACCTTTGACCCACCCCGCCTCCACTATATTCTGGGTTCTATAGCCACGCCGTTCCACGGACTTCGGTTGTCTTATCGCTATCAAGCGTTTGTTTAGTCTCTAAAGCGTATTCTATTTTTATTCGGTAGTCAATGCACTTTCTGTATTTATTAGGCTATTCTTTTATTCGTATGGCCTAGCAAGGTTAGTCGTACTGCTCTTGCGCTTTCTTTCGGCCTTGTCGAAAGTTTCTTGCTATTGCTCTTGCGAGTAAGTCGGTACGTTTTCTTTCGATGCTTAAACCTACCACGAAATAATTGAGAAAGTAAACGACTAATATTTGACACTTGCAGCGTCAGAATATTGACAAGTGTCAGGTTTTTGACAGGTGTTTATATATACTTAAAGTGTCTAGTGGTTTGTTCTGGTTATGTTCTAGGACTCTAAGGTTTGTTAAGAACAGAACAAGAACAGATAGAGAGAGACACACAAAAGATTCTAAAAGACCCCAAAGAATCTTAGCCACGCCTAACATTTGAAGGCACCCTGAAGAATCTTTGGGGTCGCATAGATTTTAAGGTGTCATGGGGGTCACGCGCATCTACTAATATTATATACCCCCTCAGATTTTTTCGTCATTTTTAGGCCTGTTTAGCACCCTTAATGGTACATACAAAGTCTACAGTCTTCCAATGACCATCTAGTGGATACTCCTCATGCACTATCTTCATCTCAATACAAGCAGGTTCAGTATCAAACCACTGTACATCTTGTGTCAAACAATTGACAGGAGAACATACAGTAAGCATTAGTGTCCATATTACTTCCATAATCTTGCCTTATTCTCATAGCCGAAGCATAAGCAGCATACCTAAAGACCCTTAAAGACCCTTAAAGACTCTTAAAGACCCTTAAAGACCCCCTATCTTAAAGATATAGTAAAGGGGGTCTTGTCTAGGTTGTAACTTTAGAAAGCTATCCATCCATCCTGCTTGTTACTAATGCCAGAAACATTCATGTGAGACATAAACTTTTCTAGTTCACTATCCAGTAGTTCTTCTTTTCTTGTTCGTATTTCTGTATCTGCATCAGCAGCCATTTGCTCTGTCCAGTACTGCACTGCCATAGCAAGTACGTCAAGTCTATCGTCATGTGCTAATGCTCCACGTTGTTTAGTTATCCTAGTCATCTGATAGGTAAGCATGTACTTAATACCCTTTTCAGGGGGCATGTTCTGTACACTGTCATAGTCCTTTTGTATGACCTTAGGGTCTACTACAAGTCTATGCTGGTTCATCACAGGCTCTAACGTATCAATGATACGCATTTCCTTTTGTGTATTATGCCTAACCTCTTCCAGCGTAACTGGATAAGTCTTCAACATGTACGGCTTGAGCAACTCAGTAAACATACCGTCACCAAAGTTACTCTCTATGAGTACCGTATTTACCTGATGTATCTTGGCGAGGTCTGTAAGGTGCTGTAGTGTAGTGTCAGAGTAACCACCCTCAACACCGCCACAGTCCACCACGTACAGATAACCATTCAACATCTTCACAATCGAGTAGGCAGTCTCGTCACTACCTCTACCTGATGGGTCAATAGCCATCACTGAGCCTGTGTATTTAGCCCTACCTACTGTATCTTCTGGCGCATAGTACTTATCGCCACTCAAACCCACGTTAGGAATCTCTGACATGGGCTTCATTATTCCGTACACCATCTTTTCTGGTGCTGTATCCTTGTCACAGGAGTAGATAATTAGGTCACTCAGTTTAAGCGGATATTTGTTTGCGTCACTGAGACTAGTATCCAACATAAATTGCAGAGCAAAACCACTTCTACCATAACTAAGTTCTCTTTCTAATAAGTCTTCATCATCAAATCGTTTAGCGTCCGTAGGATGACCGTACACGGCCTCTAACTTTTCCTGTAGGGTTTCATACAAGAAAGGTGCTAGACGCCCCCCATAGGCCTTCTCTGCGCGTTCTAGGCTAGGATAACGAGCAGGCCATACTCTCATGGCGTATCCACGCCCCAACAGTACGTTATACAGGCTCATTTCATTCTGAGGTGTACCAAGATAAATAATCTTACCGTCAGGCTTCAAGACAGCATCAAATTCCTTAACAGTCTCCCCCAGTTTCTCACGCATCATGTGGGTCATGGAGTTGTTAGGGACTTCTACGTCATCAGCGATAATAATGTCAGCACGTGAACCTGTAAGCTGCCCTGTCACACCCACAGACTTGACTGAGGGGCTACCAGATGCTCTAGTTGGTGCTACATCAAAGGCTATCTTAGACCATCTCTGCCCCTCTTTAGCCACCAAATGCTGGCATATGGGCAATTCCATAATAATACGCTGCGTAAACGTAGAGAAGTCATCAGCACGTGCCTTAGATGCAGACACCACCATAAACTTTAACTGTGGGTCTAGCAGTAACTGGTGTACTACGTAGGCAGCAGTGATATAAGACTTACCTACACCACGGAAAGCTTCAATAATACAACGCTTGGGACTGTGCTGCAAGTAATGTGCAATGTCGTACTGTACTGGTGTAGGCTCTGGTAATCCCAAATGTTGCCATACTAAGTATGTAAAGTTCCTAAAGTCTCTCAGAGCCTCAGGGACGGCGTTTGGTTGTTGCATAGTGGGTACATACCTCTCAAGGCTCTAAGGCCTGTCAGTGGGCTTCTATGAGCGATTAAACACTATTTTATTTGTACATATATAGCATAGTAGTTTTACATTCTCAAATAGCTTCGGAATGTACTGGACAGTCTTACAATGTTTACACACATGTTTAGTCATCATATATCACTTCGATGTCGTGTGTATGTGCATCGTTTACCTTTGCCCATATAGCGTTTATAGGTGCTACTGAGAACTCCCACGTAGCTGCCTTGTCCCCTACGGTAGCAGAACCATCAAGATTAAGACCGCTTGTAGGTGCTGTAGTGTTATTACTAAAGCCTATAGTAATAGAATGGTTGTTGTGGTCATTTTGAATACATAGGTACATACGAGATGGGTTGTTATCTAATACCTTTACCCAAGACTGGTCAGCAGGTAGCGTGACGTTCTTAGATGCTAGACTTGCGTTATGGCCTCTCATTGTACACTCTCCGCTACGTCAAACGGCAGATCCTCTAATAAACTTGCCATAGGACTTTCTGCCATAATAACATCCAGAGATGCACCATTGTCCTTCAAAAATTTGACAGCTACCGACAACTCAGACGCTGTAGCTTCCCCACTGCGTACACGTAGTAACAAGTCCTGTGTTACAGCAGCATGTAAATCATCCATCTGTTGTTTTTCTGTCATGTACTGCTACCTTTCATTAGGTCTTTGAAATATTTAAGAATACCATTATTATCTTTTTTCTTTGGTAGTTTTTTCTTTTTATATCTATCACCTATACCAAGGTTGTCAGCCAGAGTAGGCGTTGATGTACCACTAGTGTTATATTTATTGGTCATTGCCACTCTCCTGTGCGTATCTGCTCCGCAACTTCTACCGCACGTTGGCCTACTTGTTTAGCCCACCTGCTGTTCAGAAATTCGTCTGCTGCCATATCGTAGTTTCCGTCCTTTAGCAGAGCCATTGCGTTTACGAACTTGCCCACTGTCCCTATCCCTACGTTGAAGGTGAAGTTGATAAGGGCTTGAAAACGTGCCGTGTCTAGGTCTTCTGTCCAAGGAAACTTCAGTATGAGTTGGTTTGTTGCTCTCTCTATGTCGTTTATCAGCAACATCTCTGCTTCTTCTTCTGAGATACCTACATCTTCCAAGTTTCTTCCAACACCGATAGTAAGCTTGTCTGCTGTGCATGTATAGGGCTTTAACCTCAATCCTTCGTGACGTTTAAGTTGCTGAATTAACTGTGAATAGTTCATGTTTTCTTCTTATATTTATCTGTCTTTTTAGGAAACCCAGCTTTCATATTAGCATAGGATTTAGCTGATATGGTAGACTTACTCTTAGGTCTGCTAGTGCCAGCTTTTTTACGTTTGTTAATGTTTTCGTATAGGCTCATAGTTACCTCTATTTTTTAAACATCTTAGTAAGTTGTTGAACACCAAAGCTTGCAGCGAATACAACGCCTACAGCAGTCTTATAAAAGTCTGGCATACTGTCTAATGCTTGGAAGCCACGTTGAACGATGTCTTCGTGTCCTGTAAAGGCTAGTATCAGGGGTATGCTCACCAAAATTGTTAGCCACTCATCCTTCCACGAGGATGCAGAAGCCTGTGCCATGGTCTGGTTCCACTCCATTTCACCAGCAGCAACCTTCTTTGCTACAGCTACTTTGGCTTTTTGTGTCTCAACCTTACCTTCCATCCATGTACTGGCTAGTCCAGCTACTGCTTGTACTACTCCTAGTATCATAGTGCCTGACCTCTTAGTTGCTTACATCTAAACTTTTGTGCCATGATAGCACCCTCATGCACCTCTGCAATCATATTACCCATTTCGTAGGCTCTAGCTTTACATTGTTTCTGTGTCTCATAGGGGCCACGTGTATCATGGTATTCCCAGCACATGTCAGGAGAAGCTATAGCACATGCTAGTACTATTGTCTTAAACATTCATACTCTCCTTAATAACCCACAGAATAATACCTAGCATTGCTAGTCCTAGTCCTATACATACTGCCCAATAAAAGACTATAATGCAGTTGTCGGTAAATTGTTGTCGTTCTTTTTCCGCTTGCTTTTGTGCAGCAATTCTTTTACTACGTGCTTCTGCTTGAAACTTAACCCAATCCTGCCACAGTCCTGCCCTACCGTAAAGCTGCATAGCCTCACGCAGTTCGTTTTCCTGCTGCTTAATTTTTTCTAAAGCCATAAACTCTTCTAGGTCATTACCAGACTTACCGCCTACTTGGTTCCAGAAAGAATTTTTCTTTTTGTTGGCTCTAGATTGTAAAGTTTCTTTGGCATCCACGTACTGAGAGATAGCCGTGCCAGCGTCAACTAGTTCCTTACCATTGGCTAGAGTTTGCTTTATAATGGCAAAGGCAGCATTAGCCGCCGCTAGTTCTGCTAACATGGCTATTCTCCTACAGTTTCATTAGTAAGGATGCAGCGAGGCCAACAACAATAATCGTTGACCCCATAATCATTGCTTCTAAACGCCACAGACGCTTATCAAGGCTTTCAAGTTTATCACCAACAGCCTTGTAGCGCACTGCACATTCTTTCTCATGGCTCTCTAAGTCGAGGGCAACACGGAGTTCTGGGGTTACTTCCTGTACTTGTTTCATCAGCCAGCTATCTCCATTGCAGTCAATGTCGATGCTGTTCTCATATGCGTATTGTTGTCGCCATCTTGCCCTGCTTGATTGAAATACAAAGTTCCTGAACCACCTGTGTAGGCCGCTTGCACTTTGTAGGTTATCTGACTTGTGGTTGCTGGACTGTCTAGGTACTGCATAGGAAAAGGAAATGGAACAAAGTAAAAGTGAAAGTTTGTGCTTTCCGTTTTCATACCTACTGCACCAGATATTCTGCTACCTTCTGTATCAGCAATGTAATTTGTAGAATTGCCGCCAGTGAATCGTAACACTAAACCATCAGCATTTGTGTTTTGGACTGATGCCACAACTGAAGCGGTTAGCATAATTTTACTGCTGTTAGATGCTGGGGTGATGTTTAATGTCAAACCGTTTACATCAGCAAATGCGCCACTGTTTGAGAATGAAGATGCAGCAGTTTCTGTTGCGCTAACAACCTGCAACACGCTACCAGTAGGAATAGCCGCTGGCAACGCAGTGACGCTGGTCAAAGACTGATTGTTTAATCTTATTAGTGCCATATCAGTCTCCTAGCCCAGTGCCGTAATTAAAAGTTTTGGTTTGATTACACCAGTAAACGAAGTACCATCCCAATGCTCAGCGGTATGAAGTTCAGCATCATTGCTGGCACCGTAATCACGGCCTTGTATTTTTAGTGTTTTGGCTGTTGTCCAAGTGGATTGTCTACCTGTCGATGTGCTTCCAGTACCGCCTATTGGTATTATGTATCTGAGGCTTTGTTGCCATTGCGGCCTACTTTGACAGGAAATAGTTTGCCTTTGGTCAGTGACTTCATCACTATCGATATAAAGTCTGAAATGGCTTATGGCGTGGTCGTCTATGAAAACATATGCAAATATAAACTCATAAAGTACACAAACTGTGCCGCTTGGGGGTGTATATGATATGCTTGAGCCAGTTATATCGGCATAAGTAGTAGTCATGTCTTGCTTTACAGTCACATTTGCTGCTGTATAAGTTCCACTTGATACTGTGTAATCTTCGCCATCACAGAGCATCACAAGTTGTTCTTTGACATTACTACCGCTTAATCCAGTAAGATTAGAACCATCCAATGCTGGTAATGTACCGCTTGTTGCCAGCTTATCCATAGTCACAGCATTGTTAGCAATCTTAGCTGTAGTCACAGTACCGTCAGTAACACCACCCACACCCAACACATCACCAAGAGCTACAATAAAGTCGATGCTGTCTGAGCTTGTTAGTGCGCTGGCAAATACAAGGTTGCTGCCTGATACTGTGAACGAATCTTGGCAAGCCTGAATGACACCATTAAGTGAAACCAGAAGCTGATTAGCAGTCTCTGGGTAGTATGCCGCAGAACCTAGCGTAAGAGCGTAGGTATCTGTAGCAGAGGCAGTCAGGTTGTCCAGCTTGTGGAACCCACCGCCTACTGGTGCTTTTCCTATGTAGGGCATTATGCTAGCTCCTGTGCCATAATTAAACTAACTGTTCTTTCAATGCCTGTAGAATCTCCATAACCTACTGGTCTATTCAAAAACAAATTCGTTGAACCAGCCCCGCTAAAAGCTAATGTGTATGTTGTGGCTGATGTTGTATTAGGCTCGTCTTGAAAAATAAACTTAACACTATCCAGTGTACTGTCATTATTACCATCTAATGAAGTCATTGAATTTGCTATACCGCCACGCCTATTACCGTCATCTGCTTGCCCTAATCGTGTGCTTGTATTTCTGTACAATGTCCAAAATACATCATGTTGGCTTGTGTTAGGTTCAAAGAAACAAGAAACTGAAATTAGTATTTTTGAACTTGCAGAACTTGGAGTAATTGTTACTTCCATTTTTGAGGTGCTATCTACTGCGTTTGCCGCAGACATAAGCCTAAAGCTAGTGCCACTGCTGGCAAAAACATGACCATCTGTTTTTACTGTAGTTTCTTGATGAACAACAGTTTGCTTTACACCAGATGCAACCCCGCTTACCGTACCAGTGAACGCAAAATCATCAGCAAGGTTCATGCTTTCGGATTGTATTATACTTCGTGCCATTATAGCCTCCTTTTAGTAAGGGCTTGCACCAAGTACAGATGTGTCCCAAGCAGCCTTTAGTTCTTCGATGGTAGATGCTGAAGCAATAGCAGCAGCGGCTGGTGCATCACGCAATGCGTTCTTAGCAGCAGCGATAGCTGTAGTATCTGCACCTGTTTCTAGTGCTTTCATCAGTTCTACGTCTTTGGATTCAAGCAGAGGCTTACGTGCTTCACGTACTTTGTCCTTAAAAATTTCTCTAGCTGTATCAATATCCTCAGAGATTACGTTGCCTGAGAGTACCCAAGCACCACGAAAGTTACGGTCTGAGGGAACGGTTACACTAGCAGCATTTGCCTGATTACCGTCTTTATCTACGATATATGTATCAACCACTATATTCTCCTATGCGGCTATGTTAAGTTCCTCAGAAATCTTCCAAGCATTACGCCATTGTCTAGTCTGAGGTAGTTGTTGTTTTTTGCAGATAACCATCTTAGGACGATTACCCTCGTTATATGTTTTCCATACAGATTCAGGGCAGTCTTTCATAATTAAATATTCGATAGCCTCTTCCTCTGTCATTGCGCCTACAGGCTCTGTCTGATGCAGAAGGTATCCACGTGTATGTTTCTTAAAGTCGGGCTGTGCCTCATCTTTAGCTAACTCATGGTACACCCACACAGGTGGTAGGATACCGCCTTGCAATGCACAACTTAGCCAGTTCGGGTCTGCAATAAGCACCTTGGCACATTCGTCCACACTGTCCTCGTAGACCACCCGATAGTCTGTTTGCACAGGCTCTAGGTTTTCCTTTGCCCAGCATAGGCGGTCAAACAGGTGGGTGCCTTTGAATGATGGTGTTTCCATTATGCTAAGTCTCCGTGAACTGAAGAATTATTAACTCTGTCTGCCCTACCAAAACCAGCATCTGTATAACTAACCCTATAATTGCTTGAGGTTCTTGAATCGTTATGAGAACTACCTGTGTTACTTTGTGCTATGCTGTTTCCAACAACAAAGTCGCCACTATCCATACTGCTTGTGAAAGAGTAGGTATAATCACCGTAGGTATTGTCTAAGCCAGACGCAATGTTGAATGATTTTATTTTGACGGCGGCATCGGTTCCTAGAACCCACGCCTTCGCACTACCCTCGACAACATAGTTCGTGGCAATTGACCCAGCGGTGCTGTGTTCCAGCGTATCTGCTATAATTTTTCCAGCCATTATGCTAAGTCTCCGTGAACTGCAAAACCAAAGTAAGTGATATCAGTATCGACTCCGCTGCTACTTACATTTCTCGTATGAAAATCAGCCGTTGTCATTTGCCGACTTGAAACAGTGCTTTTACCCCACAATCCAAAATTAGCACCAGAATGATCTCTAGTTTGCCCAACGCCTGCTAGACTGTAATTTGCGTTGCTGAAAGCGTTGGTGAACGAAACTTTTGTTGTGCCAGCGGTAACATCGGCAGTTGCAGAAACATTGAATGAATCATAAACAGGATGGTCGGTGCTAGTTTGGTCAATAGACGCCCAAGATTTTGCCAAACCCTGTTCTAGAGACTGTGTAACACTAGCACCAACCGTCACGGTAATGTCGTTGGCGGTGGTCTTGCCTGTGAGGGTATCTACTTTGATTTCACTCATGCTAAATCCCCAACAAAAATTACAAAGTGTGTCGAATCTGAAAGTGCAGCAGATGAATTATGTATTTTGACATCCACGACAGTTGTGGTTGTATCACCAGTCCCTATCCGGCCATAATATGCCGCACCGCCCGCAGTCACTCCAAGATAACTGTCGTCCATTTGTGCTGCTGCGGCGTTAGTCAGAGAATAATCAAAATCACCCGCAACAACATCAATGCCTGATGAAAAATTAAGTGAGTCTGTCAAATTGGCATCTACAGTTCCCGATAGCCAAGCCTTCGCCGCTTCTTGCTTAGTCAGCGTGACTGGACTTGTGCCATCGCTTGCACTGATTGTGTTTACTCTTAGGTCACTCATGCTACCACCATATTACCGTTTACAGTTACAGTAACTCCTGTTGCTACAGTTAGTGGGCCAGCACACAGAGCATTGGTATTAGCCACCACAGTAATGTCTGTGTTCAACTCATCCTCATGTACACGAAATATATCCGCAGTTCCGCCGCCACTGTCTCCAAGAAAGCTACCGCCACCTAGTACAAGGTTAGGGTCTAGCTTGGCTGATGTAACAGAACCATCAGGGGGTACAGATGTCTGCAATGCTAGTGCATTATGCACCACGTAAATGTCATCTGACGCTGTTACAGTGTAACCATTGAGGGTAACTGTAGTACCTGCTGCACCGTATGATTCAGTAGGCTCCTGACGGACGTTATTGATGTACAGGTCAATAGCCTCTGGGCTAGATACAGCGTGGGTCAATGTTAGTGTCCCACCTGTCGCACCTGTTAAGTCTTGTTTAGTAGGGATGCTGCTGTAGCCTTGTACAGCCTGATTACCAATGTAACCCATAGTTCTCTCCCTTACGTGCTAATTGCGTCAACAGCAGATACCCACACATCCAATGAGGATGCCGTATCAGATTCTACCCACAGTCTGTCACCACTAGCTACAACTACTTTTGCACCACCATCAAGAAGCTGCAAAGCACCGCCAGCGGCGATTGGTGCGCCTTTAATGAGGTAGTGGTTAGTGCCACCGTTAGAAAGGTAGCAGTCTACTGTGATTGCGTTAGATGTTGTGTTAGTCATGTGGATACCTACGATGGTATCGTAACTGTCAAAGTCTGTGCCATTAGGTATATCAGCAGCCGAAGTGCCTACGCCCTGTAGCATATATCGTCTAAAATTTTGTGCCATAGTTTATCCTCTATAGGGCGATTGCCATTGCGATTGCGAAGCCGTTAGTGGCAAGACTACTAGTATCTGTAGCTACATCCTGCCATCCTGAGAACGTGCGTACACGCATCACATTGTCTGTGCTGTTGAAGTAAAGATCACCGACATTCACTGTGCCTTCGTTAGTGTTTAGCTGGTAATCTTCTGCGTTTGAATCTGAAGTGAATGAACCGTAGTACACATCTACAAAGTCTTTAGCAGAGTTAGCTGCTTGGTTAGCCCAATACTTGGCTGAGTATTCAGCACTAGCACCTGCACCCTTTACGGCTGTGTCACGGTCAAAACCAGCACCACCACCCAAAGCCCACTGTTTAGCGGAGCCTTCTAGGTTTGTTACTTGTGTACCAATAGCGTATTCTTTAGATGAGAACTCAGTGCCATCCACTAATCCTGTGGTTTCTACTGCCCAATCTTTAGCAGGGCCAGCACCAGCAGTATCTGTGATACCTGTACCACCTACAGACCAAGCCTTCGCTGAGTAACCTTCACCTGTTACTGCTTCACCGTCTACCTTGACAGCCCAGTTCTGTGCATTAGTCTCAGATGTTGCTGCATTAGTCTCACTGGTAGCTGCATTAGTACCAGAGGTAGCTGCTGCATCCTGATAATGCTTGGCTGAGTAGTCAGTAGTTGTACCATCTGACAGTGTGTACTGTGAATTAATCGGATGAATAGCCAGCTTAGTAGCATCTGGAATGATGTTACCTGTAGCTGTACTAACTTCAGCTTGTGCTGCCACAATAGCTGCTGCTTCTGCTGCTGTAACAATGCTATCTGCATAGGCTTTTGTAGCAGCGTCTGTGCTTGCTGTAGGAGAGCCTACGTTAATGATCCTATTGTTACCCGCATCCCAGCGATTAGTTGTGTCAAGACCAATAGTGTCTCCAACCCTGTCCACTGCCTCTTGAGAAGCGTGAAAGAGTTGGATAGCACTGTTGTCTAAGTCTTCTTCTGTGAGAACTGAGCCTGAGGCAAAGTCAACTGCACGTGTAGCCAAGTCAGTTGTACGGCGAACCTGTACAATAGCACTAGAAGCTGGTGCAGATGTTAGCTGTACACTTGCAGCAGAAGGAAAGGTCAGGCCTGTCTCAGCCACACCATCTACCGTGACGCTAATCTCACTGGTATTTTGATATGTAAAGTTGATGGCAAACGTATCTGTTGTACCATCCCCTGTGTAGTTAGTATATGAAAGAGCCATCTCTTATCCTTGTGTTTGTATCTAATGATGTAACTTTAGGTTAGTCTGCCATAGAAGCTGCACCGTTAATTAACTGCCTTGCTCCGTATAAAGAACTAAACGGTAAAATCCTTAGTAAACTCCTAAGTTCATTCTCAGTTAAGTCATCACCAGCTATCATCTCTCCTAAATCTTTTGCACCAGCAGCACCACTGACTATCCAAGAGGCAACAGCAGGTGTTAAGCCTTTTGTTTGTCCATCTAGAATACCTGTTGATACTTGGTACAAATAAGCAAACAAAGATGCTGAACCTATTTGACCTAAAGAACCAAGCCAAAAACGGTCAGCTTGCATTTGTCTTTCTAAGTAGTCTTCTCTATCACTACGTCCAAGGGAGTTAAGGTGTGTACGTGCAGTGTACATAAGCATACCTAAACCAGCAGCAGATGTCAAAATTTTAGCTACATCTACAGCATCACCATTAGCTGCTCTAACAGCCAAGCGTCCTGCTTGTTGTTCTAAAGAAGCCATAGGAAATGACAAGAATTGAAATGCTGATTTACCTACTTCACTACGAAGCAAGTAATTTACAGAACCGTTATTAACTTCCTGTACAGATTGTGTAGCTTCTCTTCTAGCAGCACGTAAGAAAACATTACGAGCTTCCAAAGCAGCAGCCCTCTCTGCACCTGTTACGTCTGACCCCCACTTCTGTAGGTTTAGTACATCAAGAACACCTGTCTGTGGATTTATTTCAGCCCACTTCTGTATCTCCTTGTTTATGGCTACACCCATAGCATCATTGATACCCATCTGTTCACGTTTAATACGTGAGAAGGGTAGCTTACCGCCAGCAGCTTTTGCTTGCCATTCTGTAGCAAAGTTGTACATAGACAACCTACGTAGCATATCAGTTACACCCTGTAGACCAGAAGCTACTGATACAAAGATACGTGCCTTACCTAACCATTCATCAAGCCCTGTTACATCACCTTGAATAGTACCATACTCTTCAAAGATAGAACCCTCAGTTCTACTACGTACTGATGTAACTTTAGTCATAAGACCATCACCACCAGTACCAGTAAATACCATCATCTCATGGGCAGCTTTGTTTTTTAACTGCCCTGTACGTGCATCAATAACTAGCTTGTTTAACTGTGGTACTGTCTTTAGTAGTGTCTTAGTAGATGTTTCAAACAAGACGTTAGTAAGTTCCATTACGGCTGACATACCTGCCATGCCCATATTTGCAGCAAAGCTAACTTCTCTAAACCTATTAAAGCCTCTACGAGTTCCGTATGACCAGTCTTCTCTATACGGTAGTCTACCTGTTACACTATCATAAAGAAACTCAGCAGCCCTAATTTCTTTTGCTACCTTATCAGGATCAGTACCACCTTTTACCTTGCCGATAATTGTGTTAAAGCCTGAACCTACCTTGTTTGTATCAATACCGTTAGTAGCCAAAGATGCAGCACCTGCTGTCTGAAACAAGTACTTTTCATATAGGGTTCTACCATTTGTCTCTAGTAAATCTACAAACCTAAGAGTAAAGATATTACCAGCATCATCTCTAGCTAAAACTTCAGCAGTCTCATCTAGTTGCATACGATGTCTAGCACGTGGATTACCTTTAACTTTCTTTGGTGTCTGTGCAGCAACCTCAAGAATAATATCTATTTGTTCTTTGGTAAATTCACCTGAATCTTTGAGTGCTAAACGTGCTTCATCTTCACTAGCTAATCCATCCCCAAGTTTACGTATGTTGTTATTCTTTGGGTTGAGTAGAGTACGCATGTACCCTTTGGCTAGTTGTTGGATAGCAGCTTTGACAGCTTTAGGGCCAGCAGGTTTACCTTTAGCTTTAAGTGCTTTAGCCATATTTAGTTCGATGTCTGGCTGTCCACCACGGATAGCTGCCTCACCTAAATCTAGAAAGGCATCGTTAATATCTCCGTCAGCCTTGTCACTTAACTTAGCGGCTTGGCCTTTATTACCAAAGCGTAGTATTGAAACTTGTTGCCTATTAACAATACGTGGTAAATAGTTTTGTATCTTACCAAACATCTCAGGTACAAAACCAGCAGCATTAGATTCTATAGCTGTTTTAAACATTCTGTCCATGTTAGCACTATACATGTTAGCTATCTCTCTAACCTCAGGTATTACCCTAGCGTTAGGATTACGCATAGCTTCACCAACCATAAACTCTACGTCTGTTTCTTTTACATCAAGTTTCTTAGTTGCAGTCTTATACAATTCAGATAGTTTTGTGGCATCTTTAAGTATAGTTGAAGATACTAACGTATCTCTTAGTTCCAAGGCATTACTACCTACTTCTTTTCCTGATTTATTACCAAGACTATTTAGTGCCAAGCCATCACCCAACCACCGCAGTACAGGGTCTTCTGAGTTTTTTAACTGAACAATAGTAGAAATGACACCACGTGCGCTGGCAAACTTACCCCTTTGCTTAGATGTCTCTGCTAACTCTTCTGGTGTCATATCCGTAAAGTCTTTACGTGTAAGACCAGCTATAAGTGAATCACTATCAAAGTCAGCATCAGTGCGTGGGGTGTCTAGGTTAAACTCATCAACCTCATCTACCATTCTGGTAAATTGTTCTGCAATCACATCATCTGAAAACTGTTTTACAAGTGCTTCTTGCTCTACATTAAGAGGCTTGCCTTCTGCTTTCAACTGTTGAATTTCATGGAAAGCTTTACGCTTTTGCATATACCTGCCATACTTGGTAAATCCACCAGTTATGCCACCACCTAAAGCGGTAGCTAACATAAGCTGATTACCAGTAATATCGTGTACAGTTTGTGCGCGAAGAAGTTCTAGACCACCCATTGTGGCAGCACCTGCACCTGTAGCAAACAAGGCAGGGGCTTTCTGAAACTTTCTAAATAACTGTGTACCTCTGACACCTAGTAAAGCAGCAGTACCAGTAACAGGGGCAAGAGGTGGGGTAGCAGCAGACACAGCAGCAGCCACACCAACAGCAGCAGTAGTATCTACAGGGTCTAAGAAGGCTGATGTCATGTAAGCTGCAAAGCCTGTCATACCTGCATTAGACATATCTTGGTAAAGTTGCTGGCTAAGTTTTATTTCATGTGCAACTTTCTTAGCACCGCCTGTACCACGCTCTTCACCAGCCTTGAGAACTTTCTGTACTAGCATCTCATCATCAATGCCATCTAAAAGCTCAGTAGCCACCTCTTGAGTAAATGGTCTTTGGTCATCAAAGTCAGGCGCAAAGTATCTAACAGTAGAAGCAGCAGTTCCTTGAGTATATTGAGATTGACCAAGCAAACTAAAAAAACCTTTGGCATCCTTCTCTGCTTCTGCCTGTGCTTGCCGTACTTGGTATTTGTTAAATTGAGGAGTCTCAGGTGAAGTTGGTAAGGGAGAAAACCCTAACTCCATCTGAATAGCCTCTAGTGATTTAGCCATAATAACTCCTCAATTTAATATTATCCAAATATGTTATCGTACATACTAGTAAACAAGTTCTTTGCTTTCTTCACTGCTTTTCTAGTGTACACGCCAGCTTTTAATTCAAGCATAGAAGGTAAGCTTTCAGTAGGAATGTCAGAAGCGTTTTGAACTCTTCTAAAGTCCACCTGCTTCTCATTCATGCTGTAAGAAGACATGGTTACTCTATCACCAGTGTTACCACCAATAAAGAATACCTCATCACCTTCTACTTTTACAACAATACCTACGTGACCATATCCTAACTTAAACTTCTTACGCTCTTCTGGTGTATGTTGTTTAATCATTACGTCACCAGCTTTAACTTGTGTAGGCTCTACTTGAGTACCCACATTAGTGTAAGCTTTGGCACGTATCTGGTCAAACTTGTCTGTACCAAATAGAGCCTTAGTGTCGATGCCTGAATCACGTAAGACCTGTGTTAAGAAAGCAGCACACCATGCTTTATTTGTGGCAAACTCTTCCGCTGTTTCTTGGTCTGGGTTCCAATTACCTACAGATGTTTCAAAGAAACCTTTAACAGCAGCAGCACCCTCATCTGTGTTCTCATCAATACCGTAGTATTTATAAGCAGCATCAGCAGGGTTTTTAGCTAGGGCAATATCTACAACAGCAGAAGCCGTTGGTACATCGCCTACCTTTAACTGTTCTTTCTGCGGAATAAGGTCTGTATCAGCATGTGCCTTAGGTATAACAGCCTCAAAGACAGATGTGGCTGCATCACCTGCACTACTAGCAAGTTCATTAGCTACTTTCATGGCTCTGTTCTTAGTCTGTGTAGCCCACTTGGTAGCTGTAACTTTACCATCTTCTGCTACATTGTAAAGCATGTTAAACTTAGCTTTAGCAAGAGCAGTTGCCTGTTCTACAGAACCTTCAGCATACTGTGCAGCTTCTTTAATTGACTCCATAAACTTAGGCCACTCCTTAGTGACATTAAATCTACCTAGCTGATAACCCATCTGGATCATACCAGACTTTGCTGTTTCTGGTAGGCTTTGAAAGCCTTCTACTACGTCAGTAAAGTAGTTGTCAATCTTAGCCACTTTGAGTGCAACAACAGCAGCAGATTCCTCTGGCTGTACGTTGTTGATGTCAGCAATAAGAGCCTTCTCATCATCCTCTAGTGATACAATCTGTAGACCGTGACCTACTGATTGCTTACCCTCGTCATCATAGGGGGTGTATTCAAAACCCTCATCTTGTATGATTGAGGCAGTAGCATTAGCTGGTGCTACAACAGCATCACCTACACTACCAACCACATCTTTAAGTTCTTGTCCAACATCTTCAAACATCTGTTCTGCTGGGAACTCTTCAAAGATGTTAGGCATACTTAAACTAGGTGTTAGGTTAGGTGTTTCATCATCCTCTGTTGGTTCTGCAATTTCTTTACCTGCTTTAACGTCAGCGTTATAAGCTTTGACTGTATCTTCTATGAACTTAGACTTACGCCCTTCAGCAATGCTAGGTAAACTAACTCCCATAGGAATAAACCATGTGTTAGAGTAATCACGTTCACCGTCTTTTATAGCTATAGCTCGTACATCTAACATATTATCATTGTTAGGGTTTGTTTCGTATTCTAAGACAAAACTAGGAAGAAAAGCTTCACCACCTAAAGGAAGTTCTAAGTCTTTAGTATTTAACTTTAAGTTTATGGCACTACGAAAGTCTTTATTAGCCATAGCTTCTTCGTTTAATGCCCCTAATACTGCGATACCTTTATCTACTTTAGCTGATGTAAGGTTTTTAGCACGTTTAATAACTGTAAACTCCCCATCACTTGCAGGGGCAGCTACATAGCCATCAGACACTTCCTTTACAGCTTGTTCAAATACATCGTCATCGTCCCTAAAAGGGTCAACACTTTTTAGTATTCCAAACCTTTTTTGTACGGCTGGGCGCATTGCTTCTACGTTAATAGATTCTGCAACATCATCATCAACAAATGGAAGAAAAGTAAACCAACTCGTATCAATAGTATCTTTTAGGTCTTCCTTTGTAAAGGTATATTTAGGCGCATCTTCTGGTTTATACCTACGAGCATACTGTAAAGAACTCTTAAAGTCTTCGTTACCTACCTTCATGTTAGACCTAATGGTGTGAAACATTGTTCTTTGGTCTTCGTCTTCTAAGAAGGTTTGTAAACCAGCTTCACCCTGATAAGCATACACTTCTTCAAACAACAAGTAAGCATCTTTTGCTGCTTCTAAAGATTGGCTATATTTAGTGCCATCTTCTTTTTCTGCGTCTAATGTATCTATGTCCCCAGAAGACCATATTTTTACACCTGAGCGTTTTGCTTCAGCAATCATTGGTGTATCAGCACCAATACTAGCATACATTTCAAGTTTTTTTCTTTTTAAGTCTACCACTCTACCGTTAAAAATAGCTATTTCTTCTGGTGTATCTTTAGGTAATTCAGCTACTTTGTTAAATTCTTCTTGATAGATAAATTCAGCTACATTAGCGTAATCTGTTCTAGAAAACTTATGCGTAGTACTTTTACCATTAACAGTAAAGGAAACATCTGTCTCCATGTTAATGCCAGAGGCGTCACCATTAAAGGCTCTTGACATGGCATCAGTTGCCATAGTAGTTACAGCATTATCTTTTGCAACAGAAAAGCCAACACTAGCAGAAGAGGCTTGTGCTTTTTTAATGTCAGTATACTTATCTAAATGTCTAGGAATACCAAATTGATTGTTTGATAAGGAACTATCTAAGTACTGAACCAGTGCGCTGTTAGGATTTGTTTCTCGTTGTTCATGTGCTATTCTTACTAGTTCATCGTTTACTTCTGCTTTAGTAAAGTTAGAACCATAGGCAGTCATAAAACCATCAACAAGAGTTTTGATAGATTCTGCACCGTTGTTGTAAGCTTGTGGGTCTGTTGTTAACGCAGTCTCACTAAGTTTTACTTGACTAATTATAGATGTGCCAAGAGTTTGTAAATTTACTCTTTTGTTTTCTTTAATCTTGGCAGGTTCGTAAACAGTCTTGCCCCATACATTTGTCAGGGCTTCCATGTTTATAGAAAACTGATCCAAAAGCATAGGGTCAATGTCTGTGCTTTTAAGCTTGTCTAGCTCATCACTAACAAAATCTCTACGCTTTTGTAGAACATCTGCCGTATTCATCTGCAAATATTCTTGCTCGTTTGTTGTCCAATCTTTATCTAGTTCTGCTTCAATAATCTTAGCTTGTTGGTCTAGCTGTGAAGCATGTATACGTCTTTGTCCAGTTTCTATCTCACGCTCACGCTTTAGTCTTTCAGTTTTACGTAGGTCAGCATCTGCTTGTATAGCAGGAGTTATAGCTGTGAGGAATTGTGACAACTGACTAGGTTGTTGCTGTGTCTCCGGCGGTCTTACATAAGTCTCTACAGGAGCAGCTTGTGGGCGTAAATCAGACTGTGTGGGTGCGTTTAATCTACCCACTTGTACTCTAGATTGTGCCATAATAACTCCTTATTAAATCTTAGGCATACCAGTAATATAGGCGTATGTAGAAGCTGGTGTCATACCTGCTTGTACTGCTTTTAAAGTACTTTGTTGAAGTGGGCTTGCTGCTACAGACTGACCCATTTGACCTACAACTGGCATAGTAGCACTAGTAGCAGTCATAGGATTTGCGGAACTACTGAATGGACTTTTACCTGTCATCATTGTTTCTGTTGCATAAGCACTAGCAGCAGTGCTAAGTGCGTGTGCTAGGACATTAGGTTTATAACCACGTGGAAGTGAGTTAATCCTGTTTAACATCTCTGTATTAAAACCCTGCTTTTCGTCTTCTAGTTGGTCTAGTACCATACGTAAGTTATCGTTTAGAACTGTAGCACCACGTAGTTCACGTGCAGTAACCATATCTTTCTGAGCTTCAAATGTTCTTCCTGATAGACCTGATTCACCAGCAGCTACCTTACGTGCTTCTCTAGTCTCTAGGGCTTGTAAGGCTAGGTCAAATTTTTTACCTGCTGTTGCCTCTGCTTCCTGTATTGCTCTCTTATTTAAGGAGTTTATCTTTAGGTCACGTGCAGCAGCAGAGTTAATTCTGTTTTGTTGGTAACGTGCCTCTGTTCTTTTGGCTTCACCTTCTGCTTGAAAGTAGCCAGCAACACCCTGACCTATAGTCAGCATGGTCAATGGATCCATTATCGTATCCTCACAAATTCTAGAAATGGTTTATTACCTACGCCCCATTTCTCATGTTTCTTGATAAACGTGAAACCAACAAAACGTAGCCAGTTGATAGCTACTGTATAGTCTGCATCTACTGCATTAGTAAGTAGGGGGTATTTTTTATTAGCTTCTTCTACCCATTTACGTGAGCCACGTAGGAATGGTAGCCATACTTTTTTAATAGCTGGCGAGGTCAATAGCCACGGCACTGCTACGTCATCGTCATACCTAGCTAGTCCGTATATACCAGCTATCTCATCTGTATCTGTTACTATAATAGTCCAGCACTCTTCTGATTCATCAAAGCCTACCTGTAAGGCTTCTCTTGTAGTACCATGTGAGGCAAGTACCTCTTCCCTATCCTCAGGGCGTAAGTTGTCACAAAGATATTCAACATCTGATTGGGTACTCTGTCTCACATGGACTTTCATTACATTCTCCTAGAACGTAGAACATAGAAGCCTTCCCACTCTGCTGATTGGAACACACATGGCAGATGGCTATCACTTTTTAGTACGATACTAACTTTGTCTGACTTAGCCAGAATACCAAACTCATATGTACCTGAATCAATGGCGGCTCTATTAAGTATGTTTGCTGCACCACTCACAATACGTCCTGTAAACTTACGATTGTATGTGGTACGTCTAGAAGGTGTTACATCTACCTCAAAGAAACCTGTGTTGTTATAGACAACTGCATAGTTTCTAAGGTTCAGTACACCTGTGGTTACTGGTTGATTGGCTTGCTTTACTACAGGCTCAGAGAACTGGTACTTAAATGTGTACGGAATACCAGCATAAACTATTTCACTGCTAGCTAACTTACCTGCTACATCTGCTAGGTTTATTACATTACCTGTTTGGTCAATGTAGATTGTGGCTGCGTCAACGTATGGTACTGTAGTAAGACCAGCAGTTTCTAATTGTATGCGTCTATCTAGATGGATGGAAAACTGCCCTGTGGTGTAGTTCGTTGCATCATCTACCGATAAGTTGATACGCTCAAGGTATAGATTAGTACCCCTCTTGATTAGTAGTGTAATATCTGCACGGTTAAATGAGCATCCTATTACATCACCATCAAACACCCAGCGTGACCATGACGACTGTAACTTCTCTCTGCCTGACCAATAGTACCTGTATACATACAAGGCCTCTGGGTCATTGTCAGTCTGTACCAGTAGCATATCTTCATTGGATGATGCTTGGATATTAGTTACATCACCATTGAGGTACTCAGGTACGTGTGCTGTAGATTCTGTAGCATCGTTAGTATCTGTGTCTGTATCTACATAGTACTCCCACATGCCAGACCATGCGCCACGCTTAGATGCGAAGTACACAAACTTACCTGCTTGTGCTGGCTTGGCTCTAAGGGATGCCTCAAACTCTGTGGTGTTAGTAATGTTTACAGTCTCAGGGGTAAGTACAGGGTCAGCAGTTAGCTTGAACTGTGTAAGGTCTGAGAATAGTAGTAAGGCCTCGTTGAAGGGTACAGCATGTTTAAGAATACTAACCTTATTAGAGGATACTGCAACATCAATGGGGTCACTATCAACAATAGTAAGTGTAGATTTACGGAAGAAATCAAAGTCAACATATTCTCCTGCACGTGCAAAGATAACATTCTCATCAGCTAGAACACCTAGCCTATCACGATGGAAGAAGATGTCAGCAAGGGTATAACCTATGAATGATGGAAAGTCGTTAGTACCGTCATCACCCACCCTACGGTCAGCGTAACTAACCTCATCAAAGATAAAGCTACCGTCTGGTTGCTTGGCTAGTTTATGTGGTAAGGTGGTAGCATCAAGGTCTATAATAATATTAGGCTCAATGGTTTCTTTCCACACACCGTCTGCTGTAAACTTGACGTAGTAATCGTCCTGTGCCTTTTGGTTGTCGCCAGATACTTTAATGTTAAAGTCTACTGGCCCCTCTGTGGGCAGCTTCTTAAAGTCAGCAGTCTCAGTCTTAAACAACAGTAAGTGGTCACCACCGTGTGAATCACCCACCTCTACTGTAAAGTTAGTCGTATCATCTGATTGGATATGTATAACAGAACCGTAGCGTGTTAGTGTCAAACCTGTGACAGCAGTACCGTCAGTAATGTTATCATAGTAAGTAGTGTTAACTGCTGTGCCTGAGAACGTATCTAAGTTCTCTGCAATCAAGTCTGTTGATGCACCACGTTCTGCGTCCTGTGTTAGTGCTGTACTACTCTGTGTCGATGCCTTAGTAGCAAACTCAACAGTGCTTGTGCTTGCACCCTTTGTTAGTTTTAATCTGTATGTTGAAGAGTAATCAGCTTGCTTGACATACACCAATGCCTCAGGATTACGTGAGGGTGATGTGTTAGTACCTTTAGCTACTACTGTGTTCTTGTTTAGAATAAAAGTTGTATCAGCAATAGAGACAGCAGCCAACTCTTGGCTTGGGTCAGTCAATCCAGATAGGTATGAGGCTGCATTATTAGTTACAGTCTTTGATACACCATCCTTGTCAAACACGTTGATTGTGCCAGCAGTATCAACAACCATAGAGTAGAACTCGTTCTCATCTCTACGGATAGTGTGGATAAAAGCCTTGTCTATGTTGTTAATAACTCCTAAGTCAGCAATGTGCTGAGAACTAGGACGCTTAGATAAGCCTGTTACAACATTAGATAAACCGTTTTCCTGTAACTCTGCCTGTGTGTTAAGACGTAGAGATGGTGGTTGTTGTGATACACCGTTAATCAGATTGGGGATAGATTGACTGATGAGTGCCATTAGAGTGTTCTCCGTCCCTGCCTGTCGATAATACTAAAGGTGTCATAGTTGTCAAAGATATTGTGGTCATCAGCAGCCTTGTCGAACTCTTTAAGTTCTGTCAGTGCTTGTGCCTCATCTCGTATTTGGAAATCATGTAATGTGTTAGAACCCACAACTCTATCTTGGAAGATACGTGTGGCTCTCATTACTATGTAGCGTTTAGCCACCTCTGGTAAATCTGCAAAGTTTAGCTGTACGACAACATCAAGTGCTGCCTCTGCATTGATTGTAAATGTATGGTTCTTTCTATCATACATCTTCAGACCACGTTGTACTAGGTCTGGACTGTCTGGTTTTTGTGTTGCATCTGCACGTAGGATGTCAGTGCCTAATATAATCTCACCGTTAATGTCCTGTGCGTATGACTTATTTAATTCTGTATTAAAGTGCCAGCCCATAGACTGCACTTCACGGTCAACTGTATCTACAATAGTTTCTGCTACCTCTGCCTCAAGCAAGCCAGATGATAGACTACTAACTGGTGCTTCGCCAATGGCAGAGAGCATTATGTTGACCGCATCTAATTTAGTTGTTCCTGCCATGTCGTTTACCTATGCTTTCCACTTAACCTTATTAGCCCAATAAGCTGCGCTTGATGGCCCTTTGGCTATGTTCTTAGCGTGTCTGCTTTTGAAAGCTTTACGTTGTTCGGCTGACTGGTTTGTTTTAGCACCTCGTTCACCAAACCTAATAACTTTTGGTTTCTCTTTTGTGCCTACCAGTACAGCATGTGATTTGTTACCCTTAGGAGAACGCTTTGGTATACGTAGTCCTTGGAAGGTTTCACCTGCGTGTGTAATAGCCATATCACTTCTTCTTATATTTATCTGTTTTAGATTTCATAGGCATACCAGTCTTCTTAGCCGCAGCTTTAGCCTGTGCCATACCTTTTTTAGTATACTTGTATTCTTTACCTGCTACATTTGGCATATCTTACTCCAAATAAAAAAGGAGAGAGGCTCTAGAAACCTCTCCCCTCGTTAGATTACTGTTCGATCAAGCCGATGCAGCAAGCAGGACGCAGGACGTTATGCCCCATTGCGTATTTTGCCACCATCAATGTGCCTTGACGGTTAATTTGATACTCAGATTCCATGCCCAAGTCAAGCAACTTGACAGTAGCAACGGCATCAGGAGTAAATACAAAGCCACGGAACTGCTTGGCTTCTGCAACCATGTCACGAGTATCAACAGCAGCAGTTGGCAGGTCATAATGAGTTGTACGGCCTGAACCAGCAGTGTTTGCTAGTGGTGCGTTGTCAGAAGTCTCACCTTCCGCAGCATTACCTGTTACCAGTGAAGCATACAGGTTGTTTACGTTAGCATGGTTTGACATGATAACTGGCATACCAGCGATTGATGGTACTGTAGCACCTGCTACTGAACCTGTGCCACCAAAGTCACGGTTCATGTAAACAAGCTTGCTACCGTCAGTAACGTCAAGCAATGCGTAGTACTGGTCAGGAGCCAGAACAACGGTTGCACCTTCAGTTGGTACGTTCTTGACTTCCATCTCTTTACGAGCATCAAAGATAGCTTTAGCAATCTTAGCTGGGTCAAGTGAATCAGCAGTAGCTGTACCGATGTCTACGTTGTCTGTAAAGTCTTCCTCAGTAAACGCTTTGTAGTCTTGGATAAGACCAGCAGCAGCAGTTGCGTTGGTTGCCAGAGCAGCCTTAACGAGCATACGTGCTACGTTACGGTCAGCTTCGTTAGCCAATGCGATGCCAGCTTCTTTAGAGTAGATAGAACGAACATCGTAGTGGTTGATAGCTTCGTCAATGTTCGCAATGAACTGAGAACTAATCAGCAAATCGTCAATGGTTACAATGCGTTCACCT
>Ga0233444_10000690_pt1 | contig 41754 bp, 33 predicted proteins | sample SI_124_October20_6_FD_182792 | JGI IMG/M metagenome (GOLD analysis project Ga0233444, IMG submission 182792) | Seawater microbial communities from Saanich Inlet, British Columbia, Canada - SI_124_October2016_10_MG | ecosystem: Environmental > Aquatic > Marine > Inlet | place: Canada: British... | reverse complement strand
AAAAAGCTTGCAGTTATAAAATTCGTCGATGATGCTCTGGGAGAGAATAATGTAACAATCAGCTATAGAGAGTTGTTTGAAATTCGACAGGGTGATAACGCATTGGAATTATGGCTGAAACCCGGGGCTAAACTTTTGGTGGGCAAATATGAGGTTGAAATTGAATCCAGAGTAACAGGTGTTGGTGACCCACCAGATGCTGTGACATTCACGCTCGAGATTATATCCCGCCCGCTTAAAGATAATTCGGGTGATGGTCAGTTGCCCGATGATGGTTTGCTGGATTTGTCAAGCGATCCTGAAAGTAACATCCATTTTCAAACAGCTGAAATCATATAACAAGTGACATGGATTTGCTCTGGACAGGCGTTCCGATTAGGCTCTGAAGTTCTACTGGCTGATCCGGTATAACCCACCCTTGGCTTCGTCACTTAGCAATAAAATACTGCCATCCGGTGCTATGGTAACATCGCGCACACGGCCAATAGCGCGATCCATTACAATCTGTTCATCAACCGGCGTGCCGCCCACCAGCCGCACCAGATATAATTGCCTGAACTTCAATGACCCGATAAGCAAATGTCCCTGAAAAGCGGGAAACATGGCGGCGTCATGCGGGTAGAATGCCATGCCGCTTGGCGCGATGGACGGATCCCATACCCATTCAGGATCAACATAGCCAGCCAGGCTTTTATGCTTGCTGACCCGCATACCAGTGGCATATTCACGGCCGTGGCTGACAGTTGGCCAGCCGTAATTCCTGCCACCAACAATATGGTTGATTTCATCGCCGCCGCGCGGCCCATGTTCATGTGTCCATATGGTACCTGTCACCGGGTCGGTTGTCATGCCCTGGGGGTTGCGATGGCCGATCGACCATAGTTCCGGTGCCCAGCCGCCGCGCTTTGGATTGTCATCTGGCACACGACCGTCTGGGTGTAGCCGGATGATTGACCCCGCATGATGTGCGGGATTCTGCGCATTATCGCGGTCACCGCGATCACCCAAGCTGGCAAACAGATAACCAGCCTGTGATCCAGTCCTTGGGATTGCCATGCGACAGCCAAAATGATGACCTGAACGGCTGGGGTTATTGGCGGTAAAGATGGTTGTGCGGTCAGTCAGATTTTTGCTGTCTGCATCCAGGCGTGCCCGATCAATCGCCGTTGATGACCCGCCCGACAGCACCGCCGAATAGCAAAGATAGACCCAGTCTTTATGCACCATTACATCAAGCAAGCCGCCCTGACGCTTGTGATATACATCAGGCACATTACCAATCTGGTGGGCGTTGCCGGTGGTCAGATTGATCTGCAACAGATTGCCGCGACGCTCGGTCACTAATAATTCGTCATCACGCAAAAAATCCATGCCCCACGGATGATGCAATGCGGGACCGATTTTGCTGATGGCAGGCTCATTAGCTGAAGCCAGAGTGATGCTGGCACATGCAGACACAAAAAGTGCCACGCCTATAAGCGCGGCTCTTTTCATTTTATGTATCATGATCCGTCTTTGAGCTTGTTCAATGCGCTCATTACCGCGCGGATCGGTGCCATCGTGATTGACGTATCAATGCCGACGCCGAATATGGAACGCACATCATTGCCATTCTCTACCACCAGTTCAACATAGGCGGCGGCTTCGGCTTTGGACGTGGCTTCGCGCGTATTCTGGCCAAAATCGGCAAGGCGGAAATTAAGGTCAAATTCGTTCCGCATGGCTTCGACAAAGGCTGAAATAGGGCCATTGCCGATGGCGCTGATGCCGACTTCCTTTCCGTTATGCATTACGGTTGCGGTAACGCGCTCATCATCCGAATTGCGGCTGGCCTTGGCAACATCAAAGCTGACAAGCTCAAAGGTGCCGGTGGGGCGGATATAATGCTCTTGTGCCAATTCCCAGATACGCTGGCTGGTAATTTCCTTGCCGGTGGTATCGGCCTCGCGCTGAACAATGCCGGAAAATTCGACTTCGGCGGCGCGTGGCAGGCGGACATGATGATCGGCCTCCAGCAGATAGGCAGCGCCAGCTTTTCCAGATTGCGAATTAACGCGGATAATGGCCTCAAACGTGCGTCCAATATCGCCTGGGTCAATCGGTAGATAGGGGACTTCCCACGTATTTTCATTGGCGTTCATAAGCGCGTCCATCCCTTTGCGGATAGCGTCCTGATGACTGCCAGAAAAGGCGGTATGCACCAGCTTGCCGGCATAGGGATGACGTTCCGGTACAGCTAGTTGGTTACAGAATTCGGCTGTTTCAACAAGTTCGTTAATATCGGAAAAATCGAGGTTTGGGTTTACGCCTTGCGTAAACATGTTCAGTCCCAAGGTGATAATATCGACATTACCGGTGCGTTCGCCATTGCCAAACAATGTGCCTTCGACACGGTCAGCGCCCGCCATTAGCCCCAGTTCGGTGGCGGCGACCGCACAGCCGCGGTCATTATGCGGATGAAGCGACAAGATCACGGCATCTCGGTTGGAAAAATTACGGCTCATCCATTCGATCTGATCGGCATAGATATTTGGCGTCGACATTTCGACGGTGGCTGGCAGATTGATAATGGTCGGGTTTGCGGATGTTGGCTGCCAGACATCCATAACAGCTTCGCAGACATCCAACGCATAATCCAGCTCAGTGCCAGTAAAGCTTTCGGGGCTATATTGCAGGCGCAGATTTTCCGCTCCACATTTGGAAATGCGGTCAGCGACCATTTTTGCACCATCAACAGCAATCTGTTTGACGCCATCACGATCAGCTTTAAACACAACACGACGTTGAAGTGTGCTGGTTGAATTATATAGATGCAAGATAGCATTTGGCGCGCCATCCAGACTTTCGATTGTACGATCAATCAGATGTTCACGTGCCTGTGTCAGCACCTGAATTGTTACATCATCCGGCACATGGCCATTTTCGATTAATTCACGCAGAAAATTGAAATCTGTATCGGACGCAGACGGAAAGCCAACTTCAATTTCCTTGAAGCCCATTGCGACAAGAATTTTGAACATGCGCATCTTGCGGGCGGCATCCATTGGCTCGATAAGTGCCTGGTTACCGTCACGTAGGTCAACCGAACACCATACAGGTGCGGTGTTTATACGCGCTGAAGGCCATGTCCGATCGCTCAGATCGGGGCCTTCAAACGGACGGTATTTTTCAAAACCCATGCCAGGCATTGTGCGTTCCTTATCCAGAAATAGTTTTATCGCTTCATTTTAACGAAATAAATCGCTTTTATGAATTACAATATGTTTGCCACGTTAATATATAACCAGTGTAAAGGCCACAACAGACATATTTTATGATGATTTTGGCCATATCGTCACAGATTGAAAAAACCGGTCATATTTGGGCGGTATTGATGATAAAAGTGGTGTATAGCAGTCCTGTAAACAAATAATCAGCGCCCCGCGGGCAAGTGACATATGACAGATTTAGATCAGATCCGTAACTTTTCGATCATCGCACATATCGACCATGGTAAATCAACCATTGCCGACCGTTTGATTCAAACCTGTGGCGGGCTGAGCGAGCGCGAGATGAAAGATCAGGTGCTTGATAATATGGATATCGAGCGTGAACGAGGCATCACCATCAAGGCGCAGACCGTTCGGCTGAATTACCACGCCAAAGATGGCAAGGATTATGTGCTTAATTTGATGGATACGCCAGGTCATGTCGATTTTGGTTATGAAGTTTCACGTTCGCTTTCGGCTTGTGAAGGCTCGCTTCTGGTGGTTGATGCTAGCCAAGGTGTTGAAGCCCAGACGTTGGCCAATGTATATCAGGCTATCGAGGCTGATCATGAGATTGTGCCAGTGTTGAACAAGATCGATTTGCCGGCGGCCGAACCTGATCGTGTGAAAGCACAGATCGAAGAGGTGATTGGCCTGCCATCTGACGACGCGATCGCGGCCAGTGCCAAGACCGGTGAAGGCATTAACGAAATTCTCGAAGCTTTGGTCACGTCTTTGCCAGCACCAAAAGGTGATCGTACGGCACCGCTAAAGGCATTGCTGGTGGATAGCTGGTACGATGCCTATCTGGGCGTGATGACATTGGTGCGGGTGCATGATGGCGTTATGAAAAAGGGTATGAAAATCCGCATGATGGCATCAGGCGCAACGCATGTGATTGAACGCGTCGGTACCTTTTTGCCAAAACCGACATCGGTTGACGAGCTTGGGCCTGGCGAGATTGGTTTTATCAATGCAGGTGTAAAAACCGTTTCGGACGCCAAGGTTGGTGATACAATTACTGATGAACGCCGATTGTGCGAAGAGGCCTTGCCAGGCTTTGCCCCATCGGTGCCTGTTGTGTTCTGTGGCCTGTTTCCGGTTGATACGAATGATTTTACAGGCCTGCGCGAGGCGCTGGAAAAACTGTCCTTGAATGATGCGTCTTTTTCATTTGAGGCGGAAACATCTGCCGCGCTTGGTTTTGGATTCCGCTGTGGGTTTTTGGGTCTGTTGCATATGGAGGTGATCCGCGACCGTTTGACGCGTGAATTCAACCTTGATCTGATTTCCACCGCACCTTCGGTGGTTTATCAGATGCATTTGACCGACGGAAAGCGCTTTGATCTGCACAATCCGGCGGATATGCCCGAGGTAACTAGGATTAATGAGATTGAAGAGCCCTGGATCAAGGCCACAATCATGACACCGGATGAATTCCTGGGGTCAGTTCTGACATTATGTACCGAGCGTCGCGGCGAACAGATTGATTTGACCTATGCGGGCAACCGCGCGATGGCGGTTTATCGGCTACCCTTGAACGAGGTTGTTTTTGATTTTTATGACAGGCTGAAATCTATTACCAAAGGTTATGCCAGCTTTGATTATGCGATCGATTCATATCGTCCGGGCGAACTGGTGAAAGTGTCAATTCTTGTCAATGGTGATCCAGTTGACGCATTGTCGATGATTGTGCATCGCGATCAGGCTGAGGGCAAAGGCCGAGCCATCTGTATTCGGCTGAAAGACCTAGTGCCACGACAGATGTTCAAGGTGGCACTGCAAGCGGCGATTGGCGGCAAGGTTATTGCCCGCGAAACGATTGCGGCGCTCCGAAAAGATGTTACCGCCAAATGCTATGGTGGCGACATTACGCGTAAGAAAAAGCTGTTGGAAAAGCAGAAAGAGGGCAAAAAGAAGATGCGGCAGTTCGGCAAAGTCGATATTCCGCAAACGGCCTTTTTTGAAGCTTTGAAAATGGGTGATAACTAATTTTGGATAGGTGGCATAACTAGGTCGCCCCGTTACGATGTACCGTTACGATGCCCCGTTACGATGCAAGGCGCGTTTTGAAACGCGTTGTGAAGATCCCTTGCGACGAAGACGCGAAAGTCCCCCAAAAAACAGGGCGCAGATAATAAAAATCAACGCCGCTGGCCAGCCAAGCAGACTGGCAATTAGGGGATGCCAGAGAAACGGTTCGCAATTAAATGCAACGATCAGGCCGCATGGATCTATATAGCGGCTGATAATCGCTTCGCCGACCTGTAATGAAGCGCTGTGATGCTCAAACCAGAACTGTCCCAGCACGATGCTGGGGCTACTGGTGGCGGTTACATCCAGCCAGATAACATATAGCGCCAAAAGCGCGAACAAAGCCGCAATGGTTTTAAAAAAGATTCCTATCATCAGTTCATATTGACGATTGCAAGAGCCAGTCACAAGCGCAAAATGCCGAATGGCTGAATATAAATTGAGCCTTGAAATATATCAAAAACATGGATTTACGCGGTTTCATCCAATGTCGGGTTGCCGCTTTGCAGATCATGTGGTGTTTTCGTCCTATAATGTAGTGGGCACTTAAGGTGATGACAGCCAGACTGACCACTCAATAAACCAAATTTTGCCTTATAGAGTCACTTTTCAGAAGCACGGCTTGTTTACATGCGGGGGTGAGCCTGTTAATTTGCCGCACATGCGGAGGGGTGGCCGAGTGGCTTAAGGCGCACGCTTGGAAAGCGTGTTGAGGGTAACACTTCACCGGGGTTCGAATCCCCGTCCCTCCGCCAGACCCCCTTATCTTTATCTAATAAATTGCTTCATTTATGGCCGTTAGTCTCTGATTATATGGTGTCCGGCATGCCATCAGGTAACATATTTAATTAACTGCGCTGCGGATAAAGAATATCTGCAAATCTGGACACTCACGCCTAACTATAAACACTCATTTATCAGCAAAAAATGCCAAAAGCTTGAATGCTAATTCATCTGGGGCTTCCTCAGGAATGGCGTGGCCACACGGTAGCGCAAAACCTGTTACATTTTTTGCCTTTTCCTGCCATGCCGCTTCAACATCATACAAATCACCGACAACACTCATTGTACCCCAAATGGCCAACAAGGGGGCTTCAATAAGACGCCCTTGATCTAATTTGTCATGTTCTAAATCAATGCCGGCTGAAGCACGATAATCCTCACAAATTGCATGAATGGTTTTTGGATTATTATAGGTGCGCAGATATTCTGATATAGCTTCATTGCTCACCGCCCCTTCAATTTTAACCTGACCAGCTATATGGCGACGCAAAAAATACTCGGGATCACTAGCGATCATTCTTTCAGGGAAATCATAAGGCTGAATTAAAAAGAACCACCAGAAATATCGTGTGGCAAACTCTTTGTTTGTTTGCGCATACATCATATCTGTTGGGGCAATATCAAGTACAGCTAATCGTTCAACTGCATTTGGAAAATCAAGAGCCATCCTGTGCGCCACGCGCCCGCCACGATCATGTCCAACAACAGAAAAATGTTCATGGTCAAGTTTTGCCATCAAGGCAATTAGATCCTGCGCCATCACCCGTTTTGAGTAAGGATAGTGATTAATATCACTTTCTGGTTTTCCACTGTCCCCGTAGCCGCGCAAATCAGGTGCAATGACACGATAGCCAGCATTAACAAGCAGGGGCGCAACTTTCCGCCATACGATATGTGTTTGTGGATGCCCATGAAGCAATAAAATCGGGGGACCATTGCCAGCACTGGTATAATTAATCTCGACATCAGGCAAAGTTATTTTTTCAACTGTGAAACCGTGCAAAAACTTGGACGCTTTCATCTATGGCATCTCCAATACCGCATCAGCAATCGCCTTGCCGCATGTCACCGTGTCTGCACTACCACCAAGATCAGCTGTCCTAAATGATGCGTCTGACAGTACTTGTTCAATTGCCGTGACTATTGACTGGCTTGCTTCCTTGACACCCAAATGGTCAAGCATCATTGCCGCAGCCCAAATCTGGCCAACAGGGTTTGCAATTCCCTTCCCAGCTATATCTGGCGCAGAACCATGCACAGGTTCAAATAGCGATGGAAAGACACCTTCGGGATTGATATTGCCTGAGGGTGCGATGCCTATGGTTCCTGTGCAAGCTGGCCCCAGATCAGACAAGATGTCGCCAAAGAGATTAGAGGCCACAACCACGTCAAACCAGTCTGGGTTTAAAACAAACTGCGCGGTTAAAATATCTATATGATATTTATCCACTTTTACATCGGTGTAATTTTTCGCCATTTCTGCCACGCGCTCATCCCAATAAGGCATGGTAATTGAAATACCGTTAGATTTAGTCGCCGAAGTCAAATGCTTGCCACGTTCCATGGCAAGCTCAAAAGCATATTTCAAAATCCTGTCAACACCTTGGCGACTCATCACAGTTTCCTGCATGACAATTTCACGATCTGTATTAGGGAACATCTTGCCACCAATCGAAGAATATTCACCTTCAGTATTTTCGCGAACAATCATCATATCAATGTCGCCTGGTTTGCGATTAGCCAATGGAAGTGGAACACCAGCCATGGCGCGGGCTGGACGCAAACTGACATATTGGTCAAATTCTCTTCTGAACTGAATGAGTGAACCCCACAGTGACACATGATCGGGGACAATATCAGGCCAACCTACCGCGCCAAAGAAAAGCGCATCACTTTGGCTCAATTGTTCCTTCCAATCATCTGGTAACATCTGACCATGTTTTACGAAGTAATCTGCAGAGGCAAAATCATATTCAATAAAATTCAGATCAAACTTATACTTCTCCTGAGTGGCTTCTAATACTCTTAGCCCCTCGGGAACAGTTTCTTTTCCAATTCCATCGCCAGGGATGACTGCAATTTTCCAACTATTTAACAAAATATCTAAAGCCTCTATGATTAGAACATCAACGCATCTTTTGATTTAACACATATCAAAGGCATAAGAAAATCTTTACATAAATTTTGACCCTTGATGATTTAACCCTCGATCCGATCACAAAGAATTCAATGTATAAGTTCACGCGTCATTGAATTAAATCATTCTGAAATAGGAAACGGGATCAGCAACCTTGAACGAATGTGGGGTCTAGATTGTTACAGTCAGAATACATGATTCAGATCAGCGGCTTACAAAAGGGTTTGGAATCCCGTCTCTCCGCCAGCCGTTGTAAAATGCGTGACGTTGTCTGTGCGCTGGCTAGCTTTCATATCGCGTTTCGCCACGCCGGCTTGTATCCGTTGTCAATTCAGTAAATAGGGGCGCGTGCGCACGTTGTGAGCAGGCCTTGCGCAGGCACAGATGGCAATTGATACCAATCTGGCTAAATGACCGCTCGGCCGAATTGGCAAGGCCAGAGGTATAAATCAATTTATCAGCATGTTTAATTTCACATCCAAGCGAAATCGAAAGGCGTCGGTCTTGGGTATCATGGCTGTAAACAGGTCGTTCAGTTGTACAGCTAAGTGTAAAGAATTGTTCCCCATCGGGAAGTTCGACAAATTGCGGCAGAATCACACCCGGCATGCGAAAGGCAGTATGAATGTTCCATACGGGGCACGATCCGCCATGTTCGGCGATGTTAAAGGTCGTTGCGTTAAATCGTTTGGTGACATTGCCAGCCTTATCAACCCGCAAAAAGAAGAAAGGTACGCCGCGACGCCCATGTCGTTGCAAGGTGGTCAGGCGATGACAGACCTGTTCGAAAGATACCAAAAATCCCGAGGCAAGACGGTCAATGTCATAGCGGCTTTTCTCTGCCAGCGTGATGAACTTTTCATAAGGCATGAGAAAAGCGGCGGCAAAATAGTTTGCTAATTCTATTTGGCACCGCGCTATGTTCGTCTGTGTTCCGAAGCGGCTGTTGTCAGTTATGCTATCCAATATGTAACCAAATTCTACAAAACATAGGATATGTGCCAGCTGGAAAGTGCGGTTTTTATGGTCAAGAGCTTCGGAAAGTTGAATATCCCCAGTTTCGGCGTCAAAAACCCGTAATGCGCCATCCATTGACTCAACCGGAATGATACGAATGGTTATGCTATGTCGATTTTTCAGACGATCTTTGAGCATTGCATAGGCGTCATCCGCGTCATAGTTTTCTTCGGTTGCCAAGGTTTCGGCAGCGCGTTCCAATACATCAAAATGGTTTAGATTATCCCGAAAGAAATCGTGGATCATGGTTTCTGGAGATGTGTCGAGTATTTCTTTTGGCATGCGCTCACTGCCAAGCTGCATGATTTTTTCCATTGATGTGCGGTGACTTTGATAAAGCTTTATGAAGTTGTCAATCAAGCGTGGGGCGTGATCGATGGCAGCGCGTAATTCGTCAAGATCAGGCGGATTGCCTGAAAAAAGAGGGTCTTGCAACATATTGCGCAGGTCAGATAGAACCGTCGTATTCTTTTCCAGAACCACATCACGCCAATCAACGTTATATTCATCAGATAAAGCCATCAAAACCTGCACTGACAAGCTACGCTGGTTTTTTTCCAATAAATTGACATAGGCAGGGCTGATGCCAAGCTTTTCAGCCATCTGGGCCTGTGTTTGTCCGCTGTCACGGCGAAGTTGGCGAAGCCGGGGGCCAATAAATGTTTTGCGCATGATGTCCTCTTGATCCAACCAAATATTTACAAATTAACATATTTTGCACAAGTTATATACACCTTATACACATTCACACCAAAATGCGTGCATGGGCTGTTTTTTTGGGTAAGGGTCAATCTTGGAGATAACCTAATGGAGATTGATAATGATTGGATATAGAACACTTGCAGTTCCCGGACCAACAAACATGCCTTTCCGCGTTCGTCAGGCTATGGACATTGCATTAGAGGATCATCGCGCGCCGGATCTTCCCGAATTTACTTTACCGCTATTTGCTGATCTGAAAAAAGTATTCCGTACCGAGACGGGTACGGTGTTTGTTTTTCCTGGATCAGGTACCGGTGGGTGGGAAGCCGCTTTGCGCAATACCTTGAGTGCAGGTGATGGTGTTCTAGCGTCTTCATTTGGTCAGTTCTCTGATCTGTGGGTGCAGATGTGCCGCCAACTCAATCTGAATGTGACCTGTATTGACCAGGAATGGGGCAAAGCAACGCCTGTTGATGCTTATCGAGAAGCTCTTGCCGCAGATAAACATCATAACATTAAAGCTGTTCTGGTATGCCATAACGAAACTGCGACAGGTGTGACCAGTGATGTTGCCGCTGTCAGACGTGTTATGGATGAGCTAGATCACCCTGCCATGCTGTTTGTCGATGGCGTGAGCTCAATAGGTTCGATCGAATTCAATATGGATGAATGGGGCGTTGATGTCGCTGTATCTGGATCGCAAAAGGGATTTATGTTGCCGACAGGCCTAGCTATCGTCGGGGTCAGCGAACGGGTGCTTTACGAAATTAAAAATGTATCAGCGCGTGATGCAGACACCTATTTGGGCTGTGGTTATTTTGATTTTCATTACATGGCTGAAACCAATCAAACAGGTTATTTTCCCTATACACCAGCAATGACGCTGATGCGTGGATTACGCACGTCAGTTGATATGCTGTTGGAAGAAGGTCTGGATAATGTGTTTGCGCGTCACCATCGACTTGCCGAAGGCGTTCGTCGTGCGATAACAGCATGGGGATTGCGTAATTGTGCCGTAGATAAGGCTAATTTTTCAGATACGGTAACTGCAATTCTGGTTGATGAAGATTGTAACGCGAATGATGTGATCAAGGCGGCCTACAACAATTATGGCGTTTCGCTTGGTGGTGGCCTTAGCAAGGTTGCTGGCAAGGTTTTCCGCATTGGGCATCTGGGCTGGCTTAACGAAACCATGGTTCTACAGATGCTAGGTGGTGCCGAAATGGCTATGCGTGACGCTGGCATAAAGTTTGATGCCGGTTCAGGTGTTGGCGCTGCTGTAACCTATTATACCGATACGCACGGTGAACAGACAAAATTACTAGCTGCCGAATAGATAGTTGGCAAAACTCCCAAGACTTTGAACAGGTTGGCAGATTAAGCCAGCCTGTTTTTTTGGCGTGCGTGATTTGATGTCGTGAAGATGTTCTGTTGCTGAAAGTGGAATTTGCTTAATAGACGCCCGCAATTTTTCCCCGCATTTGAATAAGTCCCAAGACCACATCTATAGTTGGTGTTGGTATATCCGTAATGCGACCAAGCTCTTTTACAGATCCGACCAAAGCGTCAATTTCCATAGGCCGTCCCATATCTAAATCCTGCCACATAGACGTTCTGTGCGCACCAACGGCAGCACCACCTTCGATGCGTCTATCTACGTCTATTGGAAATTTAACGCCTAGTTTCTCAGCGATTTGCTGGGCTTCAAGCATCATATTGCGGGCGACTATCCTTGTGCTTGGATCCGTGCATAAAATATCAAGCGTTGCATGCGTAAGTGCCGATATAGGATTAAAAGAAAGATTACCCCATAATTTAACCCATATTTCGTCTCTTATGCGGGGGCGGACAGGCGCCTTTAGGCCAGCCTCGGTAAATATTTTGGACAAGGTGGTGATGCGATCTGATTTTTGTCCATCGGGTTCGCCTAGCGAAAATCGGTTACCTTCAATATGCTTGATAACGCCTGGTTCAACGACTTCTGCAGCAGGATAAACAACGCATCCAATGACTTTTTCAGGACCAAAACCGTTCCATTGTGCGCCTGCGGGATCAACAGATTCCAACTGGGTGCCATCAAGATGCCCACCAAGTTTGTAGAAATACCACCAAGGGACGCCGTTGACACAGCTTAGGATTGTTGTGTGTTTGCCAATAAGTGGCGCCATTTTCTCAACCATAGGTGGGACAGAGTGCGCTTTCAAAGTGATAACCAGATAGTCTTGTTCGCCCAAGTCCGCCGGATCGCTTGCTGCGTTGACGCTGACATTAGTTTCGCCAGTTTCTTCGATCAGGCGAAGGCCATTATTGCGCATGGCGTCCAGATGTGGCCCGCGGGCAACAAGGCTCACATCAGTGCCATTTGCCGCCAGCTTGGCTCCAAGATATCCGCCGATCGCACCAGCACCGAAAATACAAATTTTCATTCTTGTTCCTTTTCTATCTTGTTATTCGACAAGGCCTAATTTTTCAGCCAACCCAATTCGTTGCATCTTACCAGTTGCGCCTTTTGGAATTTCGTCAAGAATAACAACTTTGCGTGGCACTTTGAAATCAGCCATACGTGTTGCAGCGAAAGTGCGAATATCCTGTGCTGTGGCCTGTGCCTCAGCTTTTAGCACAAGCGCGCAAGCAACCTCTTCGCCTAATTTGGCATGCGGCAATGCAAATGTGACAACCTGCGCAACGGCAGGATGATCCATCAGAACTTCATCAACTTCAAGTGGACTTACTTTTTCGCCACCACGATTGATGATTTCCTTCAACCGTCCGGTCAGGCTCAGATATCCATCACTGTCAAAGGTTCCTTGATCGCCAGTGCGAAACCAGCGGGATCCGTCAGCCATAAAGAAGCTGGCTTCATTTGCGGCTGGATTATTTTCATAGCCCGGGGTGACATTGTCACCTGAGATCACAACTTCGCCAATAGCATCCGCGTTCATCAATTCATTTTCGGTTTCATTGGCAATTCGCACAAGCGGGCCAGCCTCTACACCGACAGCTCCTGGCTTTTGTGGTTTTGGTGGCAGAGGATTTGATGCCATCTGATGCGCCGCTTCTGTCATGCCATAGCTTTCGATAACAGGCGCGCTAAAGGTGTCCACCAGTTCATGCATAACCTGTGATGGAAGTGACGCCGATGACGAGCGTAAAAAGCGTAGCTTCAAATTCGCAATGATATCCTTGTTCCGATTAGCACGGCTTAAAATTGCCTGATGCATCGTCGGAACGGCTGTGTACCAGCTAGGATTAACATCCTTTATCACCGAAAAGAAACGCAAGGCGTCAAAGCCACTTGTGCAGCAGACAGAGGCTCCAGCAACAAGTGACGCGGATACGGCTGCCAGTAAGCCGTGAATATGAAATAATGGCATTATGTTCAAACAGCGGTCTTCAGGCGTCAAAGCCAAAGTGTTCTTGATGTTAGTTGCCGATGCCGCCAGATTTGACTGAAGCAACGGAACGATTTTGGGACGCGAGGTGGTGCCTGACGTATGCAGAATTAATCCAACATCATTTTCATTCGTCAGGCTTTTGTCGCTTTGCCAATCATCCGTTTCAGTCGCGGTCATGCCGATGCTGTCCGGCGTGAGGTCAAAATGTCCTGCCTTGGCATCAGCGGCGCTATGGGCGCGTAAAATCCGTAGATCTATGGCTTTTGCCGCTTCAAGGGCAGGGCCAGTATAATCATGTGGCAGGATAATGGCCTTTGCGCCTAAATCCTGAAGATAGAACTCATATTCATCCTGTCGGTATGACGGATTCAGCGGGGCGGTTACAGCCGATTGCATGACCGTGATAAAGGCCGTGGCCATTTCCGGCCCATTTGGCATGACGATGGCGACCCTGTCACCGCGTCCGATGTTACAATTATGAAGCGCAGTGGCAACATTTTGCGCCAAATCATGAAGCCCACCATAACTGAGCCAGGGACGCCCCGGGGCACCAATAGCTGGTGCGTCTTTGGGGTGCAACGAGATGAGAGAAGAAAGCGTTGTCATGACATCTATCCGTTATGAGCTGGTTATGGGTGTGTGTTTTAAGCGAGACTGGCGGGCATATTTTATCAGTGGTAGTAGGAAAAACAACAAAGCCAAACACATAAATGTGCCTGACAATGGACGTTCGAAAAACGCGAATATGTTACCTTGTTCAGCAATCAAAGTCTGGCGAAAACTTTTTTCCATAAGCGGGCCCAAAACAATTGCCAAAACCAAAGGCGCGAGAGGATAGTCTGCTTTGCGCAGAATATAACCCGCCCCCCCAAAGGCAACGATAAGCCAGACGTCATGCATTTTTTGACTTGGCGCAAACCCGCCAATAATACAAAGCACAAGCACAAGCGCACATAAAACAGTTGTTGGCATTCTCAAAGCCCATACGAATAAGGGTATCAGAGCAATATTGATAATGACCGATGCAAAATTAGCCGTATAAAGCGAGCTGATTAGTCCCCAGACAAAATCAGGTTGCTCGATAAACAACATGGGGCCAGGAACGAGTCCCCAAATAACCATACCGCCAAGCAAAAGGGCCGTTGTAGGTGACCCCGGAATACCAAGTGTCAGCATAGGCAATAATGATCCTGTTGATGCCGCATTATTTGCCGTTTCGGGTGCGGCGACACCTTCAATATTCCCTTTGCCGAAGCTTTCCGGCTTTTTTGATGATGACTTGGCCATTCCATAGGCCATAAGCGAGGCTGGTGTCGCCCCCGCAGCGGGTAACATGCCAACAAAGAACCCAATCAGAGAACCCAGCGTCATGGTCTTCCATAATTTAACAAGTTCACGCAGGCCAGCACCTAATTCGGCAAAGGTTATGCGGGCATTGGTAACCTCGGTATTTTTATTCGATGTTTCGATGGTATAGAGAACTTCTCCAACACCATAAACACCAATGGCTAATACAAGAAAACTTATGCCTGAATAGAACCCTGGTAAATCAAAGAAGATCAGGCGTGGTTGCCCTGAAATAAGATCAAGTCCAACAGTCGATAGCACCAGACCAAGCATGATCATGACCATCGTTTTATAAACATTGTCATTGCCCAGACCAACAAAGGTCGTGAAGGCAAGTAACACAAGCGCAAATTCTTCGGCAGGCCCAAAGGCAAGAGCTACATCGGCCAAAGGCACGGCAAAAACGGTGAACAAAATAACCGATACGGTGCCGCCGACAAAAGACGCAACGGCTGATGTAATCAAGGCCAATCCGGCTTTGCCTTGTTGCGCCATTGGCCGCCCATCAAACGTGGTTGCAACGGCGGTTGATGCCCCTGGAATGCCAAGTAATATAGAACTCACCGCCCCGCCATACATGGCGCCATAATAAATAGCAGCAAGCAAAATGATGGCAGATTCAGGTGGCACCAGAAAGGTCAGCGGCAAAACGATTGCAACGCCATTCACCGATCCCAAGCCGGGCATGGCGCCAATAAACAGACCAGCTGTGACACCAGCAACAACAATCATAATGTTAAATAGAGACAGAGATGTTGAAAAACCGTCTAACAATAAGCCAAGCGTTTCCATTCATCGAATCCTTAAAAAAACAAATTATAAAGTGGGAAGAAAAGTGGTTCGGTTATCCCCTTGGGTAACAAAATTTTCAGCGTTACCTCGAAGAAGAAGAAAACAAATACAGGCGTTATTAATGTGATGATCGCCGTCAGCTTTAAACTATGTTTACCGAATATCCGCAAATACCAGAACAGGAATAATAAGAGCGCTACATAGGTTCCAAGAGTGGCCATGATGGCGACAGTCACAAAGATAGCAATACTGACCTTTGTTACGGATGAGACTGTTTCGGGCTCAAAAAAAGGTATATTCGCCTTTTGTTTAGATGCGCGAAGTGCGCTTAAAAATACGCCTAATGCGCTGAAAAATAGAATTACAGATAGCCAAAACGGAAATGCACCACCGCCAGGCCCGTCACTAGGCACCCAGCCTATGGGCAACTCTTTCGCATGCCACATAAAGTAAATTGCCAAGCCCATTAGCACTAAGGATATGTTTTTATCAGCACGATGCATAAGGCTCCCCCTTTTTAACCCGATAAAACTATTGAGAAGACACATCTTCTCAATAGTTTGTTTGATGTCTGTCTGATTAAAATGGCCTTACATGTTTTTCAGAATGTCGGCATGCGCCGCACGTTCTTTCAAGAAATAAGCCTGTAATGCGTCACCGCTGAGGAAATCTGTCATCAGCGCTTTTTTGCTAGCATAGGCTTGCCATTCTTCTGACTGCGATAGTTTTTTGAACATATCAACATAATAGGCAACAGCAGCTTCAGGCATCGACGCAGGCGCGACAAAACTACGTTGCATGTAATATGTCATCGGATGACCAAGTTCAGCCATGGTAGGCACATCTGGGAACACGGCCAGACGCGTTGGTGTAAAGGCCGCTATCGGACGTGATTTACCAGCTTCAAAGAAGCCCATTTGTTCGGACGGGTTGTTTACAGTGCTGTCAATATGACCGCCGACCAGATTTTTGGCCACTGTGCCACCGCCCTTAAACGGAACATAGATATGTTTGATGCCAAATTCCTTTTCCAGCATGGCAGTTATCAAGCTGTCTTCCTGGCCAGAGCCTGTACCGCCCATTTTCCATGTGCCGCCTGCCGCTTTAACTGCCGCCACATAATCATCAAGTGTTTTGATGTCGCTGTCAGCATTGACCCATAGGACAAAGGTATCGACAGCCATACGAGCGATAGGCGTGAACTCTTCGATATCCACGCCGATGTCTGTGCGTAAAGGTGTCGTGTAATAGCTATTCAAAGTTGCCATCAATACATGCGGGTCACCTGATTTGTCTTTTAGGTAACGCATGGCCTCGGCACCTGATCCGCCACCTTTATTGATTGGCAGTACAGGCATTGATGCAAGATTTTCTTTTTGAATGATAGACTGAAACAGTCGTGCCAAACGATCAGCGCCACCGCCTTGACCAGCCATAATAACCATTTCAACGGGCTTAATAGGTTTCCAGTCTGCGGCAACAGATGGCATTGATGCCATTATTACAGCCAAACCGCCTAACGCACATTTGGCCAGAATTTTTGATGTTTTCGTAATCATGTTCGTATTCCCCCTCAATGTTTTTCATTTCCGTTGATAAATTGGTAGGGAGAGAAAAATGATTAATAAACCAAATAAATGTTAATTTGTAATCTTTTACAAATTAATTATTAACATTTTACAAACTTACTTTGAATCGCTTTACAACTCATAGATTTTTTCTATAAAGCGAAAATGATTATGTAACATATTGATTTAAATCAATTAATTTTAGATCCCTATTTCATCATAGGGTAGATGGCTGGAAATAGTGGCATTGACGTGTCTTTTTCTAGGATTTGGAGCTGCCAAAAAATTGAATATTTGAATAGAATTATCGTTTGGTTTTGATGTTCACAACCACCAGGAACGCCATCCTGTTTTTCCATTTGGCTTAATAGTGACTATTTCATAAAGCTCATGCCTTGGCATGGTGGTTTCAGCCTCATTAAAAAGTATCCCTATGCTAGATATGAAAGCTAAGGTCGAAAGTTTTGTGATTTGGGGTTAGTCTAATTGCAATATTTCGCGTGTATCTATCAGACTTTATCGACTTCGGAGCTAAAATGAATTTACCTGATTATGCATCTGCACCTATAGTAAGCCAGATTGCCGAAATGCTGGATGATGGGCTTATCATAGCGGACAACAAGGGAACGATCCTGTCTGTTAATGAAGCGGCAGTCCGGTTTCTGGGTCAAAATTTGATAGGTCAATATATAGTTGATGTGGTGACGCATGACGATATTGGGCGGGTTTTTGCGTTGGTAGCTGAAGGGCGCATTGCCCAAGACATGGTTTATAAACCAACCGATATGGTATCAACCGAATTCGCTCTGCGGCTAAAACCGCTGGATGATGATATGATTGCGTTGCTATTTCTTGACATGACTTTGCAACGTAATCTTGAAAATGTGCGCCGTGACTTTGTCGCTAATGTCAGCCATGAGCTGCGCTCGCCTCTGACCAGTCTGTCAGGGTTTATTGAAACCATGATCAATGGCGATGTGACTGATGAAGCGATGCAATTACGATTTTTGAAAATCATGGATGAAGAATCCAAACGCATGACCCGTCTCATTGACGATCTTTTATCCCTGTCACGTGTCGAAGTATATGAGCATATTATTCCTGAAGACGATGTGTCTGTGCTGGCGATGATAAGTGCGGTTCGTGATACGCTGATCGGCAAAGCCGAAGCCCGCAACATGCAGATTATTGTGCGCGATAACAGGCTGGATAAAACCAAGCCTGCCCAGATTCTTGGAAGTTATGATGAATTGACCGAGGTTTTTGTTAATCTTGTCGAGAATGCTATCAAATATGGGTTTGAAGATTCGCAAATTGTGATCGAACTAACCGAGCCGATGCCAAGCCAGCTTCAAATTGATGTTATTAATCAGGGCGAGGGTATAGCCAAACAGCATCTTTCGCGTATCACCGAACGGTTTTATCGCATTGACAAGGCGCGGTCTCGCCAAATTGGTGGTACAGGTCTTGGGTTGGCCATTGTAAAACACATTCTTAACCGACATCGTGGACATATGCGTGTGGAATCAATGCCGGGTGCGTCCACGGTCTTTAAGGTAACCTTGCCTCTTTTGCAGTCAACTGGTGACTCTATAAAGTAAAACTAGCTTTGCTTATCCGCACCAAGTGCATTGTCATAAAACTGTAATATTTCTTTAATAAATAGGTAATCCAGACGATGGAATATTCCCTCACCTTCAATAAAGGAGGTTGTTTCATCGTATTGGGAGCTATAAATGCGTAAATCAGTTATTATTTCAAGTGTATTGGCTGGCATGATGCTAGCTGGCGTTGCACAGGCACGGGACTATATCAGCATTGCCGGATCTTCAACCGTTCTGCCATTTGCAACGATTGTGGCTGAGCGTCTAGGTCGTAACCCTGACTTCAAAACACCCGTTATTGAATCTGGCGGATCATCTGTCGGTAAAAAAGGTGTTTGTGATGGCGTCGGCACCGAATTCACTGACATTGGTAACGCTTCATCACGCATGAAGGAAAAAGAGTTAGCCTATTGTGACACTAACGGTGTCAAGCTGACAGAAATCAAAGTCGGTTATGATGGCATTGTCGTTGCTGGCTCAAAAACTGGAGAGCTTCTGAAAATCTCAAAAGCTGACCTTGGTAAAGCTTTAACGGCTATGGTACCAGCAAAAGAAATCAGAAATAATAACATCGATGTGATGGTTCCTAACCCATACACGAAATGGTCGGACATCAACCCTGATCTGCCTGACGTTGCTATTCGCGTTTATGGCCCACCGACAACGTCGGGAACACGCGCGTCATTTGCCGAAATGGTGAATGAAAAAGGCTATTGCAAAAAGGACGCTGAAGCCATGCGCGTTCTTAAATTAATTGGTCAGGAAGCCAAGAATTGCCGCGCCATGCGTACTGATGGTGCCTATGTTGAAGCCGGTGAGCAGGACAATCTGATTGTTCAGAAGCTGAGGGAAGACCCAACATCATACGGTATCTTTGGCTTCTCATATCTTGATCAGAACTCTGACACGCTTCAAGGTGCGGTTATTTCTGGTACAGCACCCACTTTCGACAATATTGCAACCGACAGTTATTCAGTATCACGCGCGCTTTATTTTTATGTGAAGCATCAGCATATGGGTGTTATCCCGGGTATGGCTGAATATATGAATGAGTGGACAAAGCACTGGGACGAAGATGGTATTCTTGCCGAATCTGGCATGATTCCAATGCCGTCCAAAGAACGCGCGTCTTATGCTGCAGCCATGAAAGACTTGCCGCTTTTAACAGCAGACATGCTTAAGTAGATACGTAAAAGAGGGAGTCAGCGTCTTTGCTGGTTCCTTTTCTTGAGAAAGGTAATAATGCGGTGCCTCTGCTAACTCTTGCAATTATCGTTCTGATGATCGGTGCCGCTTGGTTTTATCTTGGTCGTCGGGCGGCGCTTTTGTTGCGTTATCGTGAAGCGACCAAACTTCATTCTTTGCCGCATTATTATGGTTTATTTGTTGCCCTGTCGGCTATCTTGCCAGCCTATGCCTTGCTTGTTGCTATGGCGATTGGCGATGATTTAGTGTTTTCAAATCTGATTATTGATTATGTGCCGCTGGAAGTTCAGCAAGCCCAAGATTTCAACAAGATTATCGTGCTGGCGCAGATACAGAATGTTGTTGATGGCATTAATTTTGGCACGCCGCCCGAATGGGTAACAGCCGCAGGGGCTACCTGGGTTAAATGGGCTGATTTTTCACGGATGCTGACAACTATTCTGGTTCTGGCACTGGTGCTAGGCAGTGGTCTGGTTGCCTATCTGAAGATTAACCCGTCATTTCGATCACGCAACGCTGTTGAACGCATCATAATCGGGCTTCTGGCTACAAGTTCAGTGATTGCGATCCTGACAACAATCGGCATTGTCTTTTCAGTTGTTTTTGAATCGATGCGCTTCTTTGCGTTAGTGCCTATTCAGGATTTTCTGTTTGGAACTGTCTGGAATCCGCAATTTGAAGGTGCAGAACGCGCCGGATCAGGTGGGGGAACGGCGCTATATGGATCGGTGCCATTGTTTCTAGGGACGTTTCTTATTTCCTTTGTTGCTTTGTGCGTCGCGGTTCCAGTTGGTCTATTTAGTGCCATATATCTATCTGAATATGCTGGTGCACGTGAGCGGGCAATCTTCAAACCACTGATGGAAATTCTGGCGGGTGTGCCGACAGTCGTTTATGGATTTTTTGCCGCGCTGACGGTGGCACCATTATTACGAACTGGTGGGTCTTTGATTGGCTTGGACGTGGCATCTGAATCAGCACTGGCGGCTGGTTTAGTGATGGGGATCATGATAATTCCATTTGTATCATCTTTGTCAGACGATGTGATTAATGCTGTGCCGCAAGCCCTTCGAGACGCTGCTTATGGCTTGGGATCAACCAAAAATGAAGCGGTGCGCAATGTCGTTTTGCCTGCCGCATTACCAGGTGTAGTTGCGGCGGTTCTGTTGGCAGTATCACGCGCCATTGGTGAAACAATGATTGTTGTCATGGCGGCGGGGCTAGCGGCAAATCTATCTTTCAACCCACTTGATGCGGTCACGACGGTGACATCCCAAATCGTAACGATTCTGGTCGGCGATCAGGAATTTGAATCAGCCAAAACGCTTTCAGCCTTTGCACTTGCATTGACATTGATCGTTATTACGCTGGCATTGAATTTCTTTGCGCTTCAAATTGTAAAGAAATACCGAGAGCAATATGAATAATTCAAAGCTTGGGCTTTTGACGCCAGAACAGGCGACCAAACAGGTACAGAAAAGTATCGACCGTCGCAATAATCAGGAAAAGCGGTATCGCTTTTATGGGCGACTGGCGATTGCCATTGCGCTTATATTTCTAGTGACTTTGTTTGTGACGATTATATCAAAAGGCGCGCCAGGATTTTTCCAATATTATGTGACTCTTGATGTGGAACTGGATCGTGAACGGCTTGACCCTAAAGGTGATTTGTCAACTGGTTCGCTATATAGCGGCGATGCGCGTGGTGTTGTTCGCGAAGCCTTGTTTGCGGTTGTAAATCCCGAAGGCAGATCCGGGCGGCGTGCCGCAGGAAAGATGGTCTCGTCAGGAAGCGAAGAACGTATTCGTAAATTCGTGCAAAAGAACCCAGAGCTTTTTGGCACGATTCAGCCAATACGCTTTGCCCTTGATGATGATATTGATAGCTTCATGCGTGGTTTTATCAAACGCGAAACCCCCGAGGCTGATCGCCGGATTAATGATAATGTAATTGGCTATGTTGATTTGTTGAATGCGCAGGGACGTATCAGTTATAATTTTAGTGATTATCTGATCTTTGGCAGCGCATCACGTGACGCTGAAATGGCAGGCATTAAAGGTGCCTTTATCGGTTCGATCATGACCTTGGCGGTTTGTCTTGTTCTGTCTTTTCCCATTGGGGTGGCGACAGCGGTGTATCTTGAAGAAATTGCCAAGAAAAATCGCATAACTGAATTTATTGAAATTAATATCAATAATCTAGCGGCGGTGCCGTCGGTAGTGTTTGGTATCCTTGGACTGGCTATTTTTATTGGTGTTTTTGGGATGCCGCGGTCAATACCACTTATTGGGGGTGTTGTTCTGGCGCTGATGACACTGCCAACAATTATAATTTCATCGCGAGCTGCCATTCGAGCGGTGCCGCCTAGTGTACGCGATGCGGCCTATGGTGTTGGCGCGTCACGGATACAGACTATTTTTCATCATGTCATTCCATTGGCAATGCCTGGTATGCTGACAGGTACAATTATCGGTATGGCACAGGCGCTTGGGGAAACCGCGCCGTTATTGATGATCGGCATGGTTGCCTTTATTGTTGATGTGCCAGGCAGTGTGATGGATCCGGGCACTGTTTTGCCTGTACAGATTTTCATGTGGGCAGACTTTGCCGAACGCATGTTTATTCAAAAAACGAGTGCTGCTATTATTGTGTTGCTGGTATTTTTGGTGGGAATGAACGCATTTGCGATCATACTGAGGAAACGTCTGGAGCGCCGGTGGTAGTTATCATGGGTGCATGCACATCATCTGGGGATAAATCTATATGATGAAGATATCGAGAGTGACGCTATGAGTACGGCAGAGGTTAAAACCAATACCATGGGTAATATCCATGTTGATGATGCGCGCATGACAGCGCGTATGGTCGATGTTTTCTATGGTGACAAGAAAGCCATTGATAATGTGTCATTGGATATTGGTAGCAAAGAAGTGATTTCGCTTATTGGGCCTTCTGGCTGTGGGAAGTCAACGTTTCTGCGCTGTTTAAACCGTATGAATGATACAATCGATTCATGCCGCGTTATGGGCACAATTGCGCTTGATGGTCAGGATATATATGATCCGTCAGTAGACGTTGTGCCGTTACGTGCGCGTGTGGGCATGGTCTTTCAAAAGCCAAACCCATTTCCAAAATCAATTTATGATAATGTTGCCTATGGCCCCCGCATTCACGGGCTGGCTTACGATAAAGCGCATCTTGACGCCATTGTCGAAGAAGCTTTGCAACGCGCTGGCCTGTGGGCCGAAGTGAATGACAGATTGACCCAGTCGGGCACTGGTTTGTCTGGTGGACAGCAACAGCGTCTTTGCATCGCGCGTGCAATAGCGGTCAGTCCTGAAGTCATTTTGATGGATGAACCATGTTCGGCGCTTGATCCTATTGCTACTGCGAAAGTTGAAGAGCTGATAAATGAGCTTAGTGCGGAATATTCGATTGTGATTGTAACGCATTCGATGCAGCAGGCAGCGCGTATCTCGCAACGTACGGCCTATTTTCACCTTGGCAGGTTGATCGAAGTTGGACAGACCAAGGATGTCTTCACGAACCCGCTGAATCAACAAACGGAAGCCTATATTTCCGGTAAAATTGGATAAACAAAACATGGAAAACACGCATATTGTCTCGGCATTTGATGATGATTTAAATAATCTGAACGCGCGTATCGAACAGCTTGGCGAGCTGGCCAAGGAACGTTTTGTCATGGCGCTTGATGCCATTGCAACACAAGATAGTAAAACGCTTGATCATATTATTGCGGGCGATAAGGAGCTTGACGTTCTTGAAGCCGAAATCATTCAGACTGCTTTTGAGATTATTGCGTTACGTTCCCCGCGGGCGACTGATTTGCGTCGGGTCATGGTTGCCTCAAAAATTGCGACAATTTTTGAACGCGTTGGCGATTTTTCCAAGAATATAGCTAGACGTACCAAAGCCATTGCGGCGTCCGGACATGAAACCATTCCCGATGTGAATATTGGGCGCATGGGCCATATGGCCGAAAAAATGATTAATGACGCCATGCTTGCCTATCATAATCTTGACATAAAAGCGGCTATAGAGCTTCGCAACAGCGATGTCGAACTAGATCATATGCATACAGCCTTTTACAATGAAGTGATGGCCATGATGACAGATGATAGCAAGGTCGTTGGAAGCGGTGTGCATTTGCTGTTTATTGGCAAAAATATTGAGCGCATTGGTGATTATATGACTGGAATCGCTGAAGAAATATATTTTCTTGTTGAGGGAACTCAGCTTGAGGATGAAAGGCCCAAGGCAGATAAATCAAGCTCAAAATTGTCATAAGTGCAAGGCCATTAAGGATAGTATTAATCCATGAACGCGAAAATTCTGATTGCTGATGATGAGCCAAATCAGCTTGAGTTGCTTTCATTCAATTTGAAGCAAGCTGGCTTTACGGTGTTTACGGCTGCTGATGGGAAACAAGCGGTCACTATGGTCGAGGATATGCAACCGGATCTGCTTATTCTCGATTGGATGATGCCGCATATGTCGGGGATAGATGTGTGTCGGCTTCTTCGCTCACGAACAGAAACCAAGAATCTGCCAATTATAGTTTTGAGTGCCCGTGGTGAAGAGGGTGATCGCACATTGGGGCTAGATACGGGTGCAGATGATTATGTTTCAAAGCCATTTTCGCCACGTGAACTGGTGTCGCGTGTCAAAGCGCTGTTACGTCGGGCACGACCAGCTTTAGCAAATGACATGATGGAGTTTGAAGACCTGCAAATTTTTCCAAGCCGTATGGAAGTGCGCCGTGCTGGCAAGATTGTGCCGCTTGGCCCAAAGGAATATCAACTGCTTTTGACATTATTTGAACGTCCTGGTCAGGTATTTAGCCGTCCGCTTTTGTTAGATCGGGTCTGGGGACATGGTGTGTTTGTCGAAGAACGTACAGTCGATGTCCATTTCAGTCGTCTGCGCAAAGCCATTAATGGCGCGGCATCGGACAAGGATAAGCGTCCGAATTTGATACGCACAGTGCGCGGCGGTGGTTACGCTTTACGAACGCATACGTAATCTGCATGTCCGGCAATTTCAATTACTGACGGGTGCTATCGCGATAGGCTGAAGGCGCGACACCGAATTGCTGGTGAAATAGACTGTAGAATTGCGACAGTGAACCAAAGCCTGAATCAAGGGCAATGCCGACAATCTTGTCATTCGTATCCATCAATAATGCGCGGGCGTGGTTAAGCCGCAATTCATTGACATATTGCGTCAGTGAACGGCGCATAAAGGCATTAAATATAGTCATTGCATAACCTTTTGATATGCCAGCTACGGCGGCAATATCGGCTATGTGTAGTGTTTGCGTGTAATTTTGCGCCATAAAGGCGACCATCATCTGCACCTTGCGTGCCGCCGCTTTGCGTTTGAATGTCTGTTTGCCAGATGTGGCACCAACTACGCTGTCATTGTCCAAAGTTAATGCACTCCATCCATCAACGGCCATGCGTCGCAATCTTAACTGAATTTCGGCAATAGCCAGAGACGCCCGAGGGGCATCATTGCTCTGAAAATCGTTAAGCCAGCGTGCCATCAACGGACTATCAAGATTGCTGGTATTATCGCTTACCACAAAAAGACCGTCAAAAAGATGCTGCATCAACTGGTCAGGTAAAGGCCAGGTCACGACTTGTGACAGCGGTAAATAGGCAATATGGATAGAGTCAGCGTCGTTAACCCTAATTACACGATGTGGAACCTGTCCCCAAAACAGCACCAATCGGTTAGCTGGAATATGAACGATACCTGTCGGTAGTTGATAGACCATGCTGCCAGTAGTTAGAAAATTGATCTCGATATGGCCGTGCATATGGGTTTGCGGCATAATATCAGGAATATGATGTTCGACAAAAAACCCTTCTGGCACATGCAGATGTGTTTGCGGCAGCATATTATTCTGCCGTTTTGGGCTTTGACTAGCATTATTCATGTCTGACCGAATTACTTTCATATATTTAAATTAACCACTTTTTATGACTATACCAGAATGTTTTATGACTTTTTAGGATGTTTGTCTTGGGATTCCGTTCCACAGTGAGCATGTAGCACTCTGCCTGCGGGCGTTGCTGTCACGATATGCATGAAATTCCTGGGAGGGACCAATGAAGAAATTTTTGATGGGGATGGTTGCCGCTACTGCGATGGCTGCAACTGTTGCAAGCGCAGGAACGCTTGTTATCAACACCGATACATCGGATCCGGCGCCAAAAGAAGCGTTCGAAAAGATGATCAAGAAATTTGAAGCTGAAAATCCGGATGTGACTGTTGAGTGGAATCTTTTTGACCATGAAGGTTACAAGCAATCTATCCGTAACTTTTTAACAACGGACGCGCCAGATGTTGCAAATTGGTATGCGGGTAACCGTATGCGCCCCTTTGTGAAGGCAGGTCTTTTCGAGGACGTATCAGACATCTGGAGTGATTCAGGATGGCAAGATGGTGCGCTGACAGGCTCAATGGCGCATGCCAAAAAGTCTATGACAATTGCTGGCCGCCAGTGGGGTGTGCCTTATACCTATTATCAGTGGGGCGTTTACTACCGCAAAGACATCTTTGAAAAGATGGACATTGCCGTGCCAACTACATGGGCAGATTTTGTTGCTGCCTGTGCCAAGTTAAAGGCTGGTGGCGTTACACCTATCACAATAGGTTCAAAATATCTCTGGACAACAGCAGGCGTGTTTGACTATCTGAATCTGCGCACAAATGGTTATGAATTCCATATGGATCTTGCGCTTGGCAAAGTGCCTTATACCGACCCTCGCGTGCAAGCCACTTTTGACAAGTGGGACGAGTTGGTCAAGCCAGGCTATTTCATTGAAAATCATGCGGCCTATAGCTGGCAAGAAGCTTTGACACCAATGGTCAAAGGTGAAGCTGCCATGTATGTCATGGGTAATTTTGCTGTTGCGCCTTTGCGTGAAGCTGGTTTGACTGACGATCAGCTTGGGTTTTTCCAGTTTCCTGAAATCACCCCAGGCATCCCCATGGCCGAAGAAGCGCCAACCGATACGATTCACATCCCAGCAAATGCCAAGAACAAGACTGACGCCAAGCGTTTCTTGATCTTTATGGCGCGTGCCGATGTGCAGACCGAAATCAACGGTATTCTAGGTCAGTTACCAATCAACAATGCATCAACCGTAAAGGATGATAAATTTCTCAAGGCTGGTAATAACATGCTGAACAATGCCTATGCGATGGCACAGTTCTATGACCGTGATGCCCCTGCTGAAATGGCGTCTGCTGGCATGAAAGGTTTCCAAGAATATATGGTTAAGCCTGATCGCCGTGACGCGATCCTGAAGCGTTTGGAAAAAGCGCGTCAGCGCGTCTATAAGTAATGTAATTACGGGAAGGCTGGTGTCTATCGGCCTTCCCTTTTTTTATATTTATTCCGTTTATTATTTGATTTTAAAATTTAATTTGGTTTAGGCTGATGACCACAGCGCATGAAGCACAAACAAATGTGACGCTTCGCCAGTCGGGTTGGTGGAAGCGTAACCAAAGAGCACTTATGCCATGGCTGTTTCTTATGCCAGGCATTTTCTTGTTTACGGTCTATGTTTTGTGGCCAATCATGTCGTCAATTTCGATTAGCCTGTATCAATGGGATGGGCTTTCACCAGCAACCTATGTGGGGCTGGAAAACTACATCGAATTGATGGATGACGAAGAATTTTATACAGCATTATGGAATAATGTCCGCTGGCTTGTATGTTTTATGGGCGCGGTGCCGATTGGTTTGGCTTTGGCACTGTTTCTCAATCAGGTGGTGTTTGGCATCCGGCTGATAAAGTCGCTTTTCTTTTTTCCGTTTGTTATTTCACAAGTTGTTATTGGCCTAGTATTTACTTGGTTCTATGAGCCAAATTACGGCATTATTTCTCCGTTGCTTGATCTGGTCGGGCTTGAAGGCTGGGCTATTCTGGCAGATGAAGATTATGCGACTTACGGTATCATTTTTGCAGGCATTTACCCGCAAATTGCCTATTGCATGATCCTTTATCTTACCGGGCTTAACAATGTCAGCGCTGACCAGATTGAAGCTGGGCGTATGGATGGGGCAACTGGTTTTTCATTGTTCTGGAATATTATTCTACCACAATTACGCCCAGCTACCTTTATCGCTGTTGTCGTGACCATTATCGGATCACTACGTAGTTTTGATATGATTGCGATTATGACGCAAGGTGGGCCATGGGGGTCAACAAACGTGCTTGCTTATTTCATGTTTGAACAAGCCTTGAGCGAATATGGCTATCGTATGGGGTATGGGTCGGCTATCGCTACGATTCTGTTCTCGATCATGATGGTCTATATTCTGTTTTTCATATATCGCATGTATCGCGATGAAAAGCGGGGGCTATAGGCATGTTTCCAACGCCAATTGAAAAAGCCAGCCCTGCCAATCAAATGCTTTATAAAATAGCATTGCCAGTTGCCTTGCTGATATGGCTGGTACCTTTGCTTGGGGTGGTGATGACCGCGGTGCGTGGATCTGCCGATATTACAGCTGGTAATTTGTGGGGCGTACCAAGTGAGTGGCAAGCGATCCAAAATTTGACCGACGTCTTTACCAATACGCCCATGTTCATGTTCATTTTGAATAGCTTCAAAATCACCATACCAACGGTGATTGGCGCTGTGGCTTTGAGCTGTATGACTGGCTTTGCCCTTGCAATTTACCGTTTCAAGGGCAATCTGCTGATTTTCTTTTTGTTTGTTGCGGGCAATTTTATTCCCTTTCAGATTCTGATGATTCCAGTGCGTGACTTGACCTTTCAAATTGGGCTTTATGATACCGTTACTGGCTTGGCTATGTTTCATATCGCCTTCCAGACAGGGTTTTGTACATTGTTCATGCGTAATTTCATCCGCGCATTACCTTATGAACTTATCGAGGCGGCGCGTATTGATGGTGCGTCCGAGTTCAAGATTTTCTGGGCGGTGGTTCTGCCCTTGATCCGCCCTGCGATTGCAGCCCTTTGCGTGCTTATTTTTACCTTTATCTGGAATGACTATTTCTGGGCAACGGTTTTGATTCAAGGTCAGCATGCGATGCCTGTTACGGCAGGCCTGAAATCGCTAAATGGACAATGGATTTCTGCCTACCATCTGATTTCGGCAGGCTCGATTATGGCGGCATTGCCACCTGTGATTATTTTCTTTCTTATGCAACGGCATTTCATTACGGGTCTTACGTTTGGAGCCAGCAAAGGCTGATGTTTAGCAAGGTAAATAGATGATGAAAATTGCAATGATAGGCGCTGGCAGTACCGTTTTCATGCAAAACATTCTGACGGATGTGTTGCTTGAAGATTGTTTTAAAGATTGCTATGTGGCACTGCAGGATATTGATGAAAAGCGGTTGAAAACATCACAACTGGTTGCTGAAAAAATTAGTTCTACGGTTAAGGCTAACCCAAAAATTACCGCGACAACTGATCGTCGATTAGCGCTTAAAGGTGCAGATTTTGTTGTGATCATGATACAGGTTGGAGGTTATAAGCCGTCCACTGTGATTGATTTTGAAATTCCAGCGAAGTATGGCCTGACGCAAACGATTGCGGATACGCTGGGTGTTGGTGGGGTGATGCGTGGTTTGCGAACCGTTCCGGTTCTGGCTGACATTGCCCGCGACATGCTGGATATATGCCCCAATGCCCTGATGCTACAATATGTCAATCCAATGGCGATCAACTGCCTAGCTTTGTCACGGATGCTGCCAGATCTGCGCTATGTAGGCCTATGTCATTCGGTGCAAGGAACAGCCATTGATCTAGCGCGTGATTTGGGTGAATCCATTGATGATATTGAATTTGAATGTGCAGGGATCAACCATGTCGCTTTCTATACCAAATTTGCCAAACGATATGCTGATGGCAAGGTTGAGGATCTGTATCCACGCTTGCATGGATTAATTGATGGTCGTGATTACGGTGCCAATTATGATGGCTGCACGAATCATGTACGTTATGAAATGCTGCGACGGCTTGGATATTTTGTAACTGAATCATCCGAGCATTTTGCTGAATATACGCCATGGTTTATCAAGAATGGCCAGCCGGAACTCATCAAAAAATTTGATATTCCTATCAATGAATATATTCGTCGTTGTGAAGATCAGATCGAAAAATGGGATACACAGGAACAGGCATTGTTATCCGACAGCCCCATTCTATGTAAAAAGTCAGTTGAATATGCGGCGCGTATTATGCATGCGGTGGTGAATGACGTTCCTGACCATATTAACGGTAACGTATTGAATGATGGATTGATTGGCAATTTACCCGCCAATGCCTGTGTCGAGGTGCCATGTATTGTCGATAAGCGTGGTATCACGCCTCAGGCTGTTGCTGATTTACCACCGCATCTTGCCGCGATCATGCAAAGCAGTATAAATGTTCAGGCGTTGACTGTTGAAGCTATCATCACGGGTAAAAAAGAACATGTCTATCACGCGGTGATGATGGATCCACACACAGGTGCTGAGCTTAATCTTGATCAGATATGGAAGATGGTTGACGAGCTTCTTGACGCACATGCTGGCTGGTTGCCTACACTAAACTAATGGCAAATTTTCATACAAAATATGTTGATCGAGGGAATGGGCGTAGCCTATGGCTATATGCTGAAAGCGCGCGTGATTACGACCTGCTTGATAGTTTGCCATCCGTGCCAAGCGCTGATGCACATATGCGTTGGCATCCGTTATTGCGGGAATGGGTTTGTCACGCTGGGGCACGGCAGGGGCGTACCTTTTTACCGGACGCTGCCGATTGTCCGCTTTGTCCCGCCAGCAACGGTGGCAGGCTCACCGATATGCCAGCTACCAATTATGAAATTGCGATCTTCAGTAACCGCTTTTCTGCCTTATCAGCCGAAGCGAGTACGCCGCCGGAACTAGGAGTTGCAACAGTGCCCGGTATTGGGTTTTGTGATGTCGTTTGTTACAGCGCTGACCATAATTCATCGTTTGCAACGATTGGCATTGACCGAATTAGCTTGCTGATCGCGGCGATTGGTCATCGCTGGGACGCCTTGATGGATGATGGCCGCATTCAATATGTTCTTCCTTTTGAAAATAGGGGCCGTGAGATTGGCGTGACGCTGGATCATCCGCATGGGCAGATTTATGCCCTGTCACATATTCCAGCTTTGATTGCACGTGAGGCAGACAGTTTTGCCGCGGCAAATCCACTTGATGATATTGCGACGCGTATTAATCCTGACCTGATTCTGACGCAAAATGAGAGTGGTCTTGTTATGGTGCCAGAATGGGGACGTTATCCATTTGAAACATGGGTTGTGCCTCACCGCCGCATGGCGTCCCCTGCTGAATTTACTGAACGTGAACGTATCCAGTTTGCTGCTTTGATGCATGATGCTGTCTCGCGGTTGGATGCTGTGCATAAAACGCCGATGCCTTATACTTTGGGCTGGCACACGGCACCACGTGGTACGCAGGACAGCTTTCATTTCTATTGTGCTTTTCGACCATTGCGTCGCAGTGCTGACAAGCTGAAATATCTGGCATCGGTCGAGCAGATCACTGGTACATTTCTGGTCGATATTCCGCCTGAACAGGCAGCTGAATTATTGGCGGGCAGGCTGACGCCACATGCGTAGCGCATTGTTTGAAAATCATTTTGGAATTGTGCCAGATGTGGTTGCGATTGGGCATGGCCGTGCTAATCTGATTGGCGAACATACCGACTATAATGATGGATTGGTGATGCCAGTATTGCTCCGACATCATACGGTTGTTGCATTGTCACCGCGTGACGACAATATGATCTACGGTGTATCAGACAGATTTGATACGCTTAACCGTCCCGTTGAAAGTCCGTGCGATGGTAGCTGGCTTGATTTTGTACACGGAGCGTTGGTAATAGCAGGTCAAAACGGATTTTCCAGCAAGATCAAAGGACAGGGCGGTGTAAATATTGCCGTGTCATCAAACGTACCAGCTGGGGCTGGGGTATCATCATCGGCGGCTTTTGAAATTGCACTTTTGCGGGCGTTGGGATCATTAGCGCCGAACGTATTTGATAGGATCAGTCCGGCACATTTAGCGCGTATGGGACAGCAGATAGAACATGAATTTGTGGGCACAAATTGTGGCATTATGGATCAGATGATAGCGGCAGTTGCACCTGTTAATCAGGCTATGCTGTTTGATATAAGGTCGATGGAAACACGCTGTTTGCCACTTTTTGTCGGACATGATTTTCTGGTCATTCATTCGGGTGCTGACCGTAAGTTATCCGAAGGTGCCTATAATGAACGTCTGTTACAATGCCGCAATGCCGCTTGTGAAATGGGGGTTACGTCATTGCGTGACGCTGATCTGGCTGGCTGTGCCAGACTTGCTGATCCATTATTGCAGAAACGGGCTCGCCATGTGATTTCGGAAAATATCCGCGTTCAGGATGCGGTCGTTGCATTGGAAACAGGCAAGGCAGATAAATTCGGCCAGCTCATGGATGACTGCCATATTTCGCTTGATGTTGACTTTGACGTGTCATCGCCGATTTTGAATGCTCTGGTGGCAAACTTGAAAGCGGCTGGTGCCATTGGCGCGCGGCTGACAGGTGCGGGTTTTGGTGGTTGTGTGATTGCGTTATGTGCGCGGGAACAAAGCGCGCATATCCTAGCCGCGATTAGTTCATCAAATCCAAAAGCGTGGCTGGTGGACCGTATCGAAGGTCTATAAATCAATCTGCATAATGCTGACGCCAGCGGCTGGCACATCTTTCGTGCCCAAGATGAATGTGCCTGAAAAGCTGTCAGGAATAATTGTAATTTTTCTGCCATAATTAACAAAAATAAGCTTGTTGCCACGTTGACGCACACGTAAATAGTTAGGCATTTTATGCGGTATGATTCCCGCATCGAGCATAGCTTTGCCGATAACATTGTCAGCTAATTCGGCATCTGGCCAGCCAGCTAGATAGGATGTGCGATTGCTTTTTATCACTGCTGGATATCCATCATCGCCAGTTGCAATCAGGGTGCCTTGCGCTGTTACATGTTCACGCCAGATTTTGAAATTGCCTAATATTTCATCATCTGACACGGAAATTGTCTGGCTTGCAGGCAAAGCATCAACGCGGGTTATTGTAACACCAGTGACACTGGCTAGCGGGCCAGGTGCCAAATTTTTAGGCAGTTGAAAGTCGATTGTCTTGGCACCAGTGCGCGGACCAATCAAAATCTGTCCGTCAAAACCTTCCATCTGCTGCGCCAGACTGTCTGGAACATGCATAAGGCAGGGTGCGATAACCAGAGCATAACTGCTGATATCATCATGTGGGCCAATGATATCAACGGAGCCGCCTTGTCGGCGAATTGAGCGATAAAAATCTAGCATCAAGGGTAGATAGGCGAAATCGTCACTTTGGCCATCAAGTTCGCTGATCCAGTCAGCTTCATAATCATGTATCAGGGCAATCTTTGCCTGTGTTGTTTCAGCATCATCAAGTAGTTCAAGTTCGCTGGCAAATCGTTTTGCTTCGGCAAGACCGGCAGCGGGTTCATTATTGCGCAACATCAAGCCAGCATGCATCTGTTCTTGGGCAAAAGGGGCTTGTCGCCAGCGGAAATAGCTGACCAGCTCGGCGCCATGCGCGATAGCTTCCCAGCTCCACATACGCACAGCACCAGCTCTTGGTACTGGATTATATTTTGCCCAATTTACCGGCCCTGGCTGCTGTTCCATAATCCATAAACGCCCCATGCCGCGATACAGGTCATGATGAAAGGCTTGAAAGTCAGGTTCACCGGTACGCATGCACTCATCATAGGTTTGTTGATCATGTGCGGTATTTGCGCTTGGGTAGGCTTGCATATTTTGCAACATGCCAAGTGGATAGCTGTCCCATGACGCAATATCCAGATCGGCTGCGACCGGCCTATGATCAAATTGGGCAAATGCGCCCATGTAATTATGAGCTATTGGCCGACCTGGTGACAATCGGCGCAGAATATCAGCCTGCTCTTTGTTGAACGCGACAACGGCCGCAGTGCTATAGCGCCTGAAATCAAGGCTATGAGCTGGATTGGCTTCGGTAACAGTCAGATTCGGCAGTTCAATTTCTGTGAAACACCCTACCTCCATCGACCAGAATGCATTGCCCCATGCCGCATTAAGCGCTGAAACCGTACCATAACGGTCAGCAAGCCATGCCTGAAACCCAGCCTTGGCGGCTTGGGAATAGGAATAAATCGTGTCATGACATCCATATTCATTATCAGTTTGCCATGCGGAGACAGCGCCTATTTGTCCGTAACGCGCGGCGATCGCTTCGGTGATCCGACATGATTCTGCGCGATAGCCTGCATGTGAAAAGCAATAATGTCGACGCGATCCAAAACGCCGCGGTGTACCATCAGCTTCGATGGCAATCATGTCAGGCATTTCATCAACTAACCATTTTGGCGGGGTAGCGGTTGGCGTGCACATGGTTATTTTCAAACCTGCGTCGCTTAGCGTTTTGACTGCCCGATCAAGCCAGTCCCATGAAAAAATATCTCTTTTTGGCTCGATCCGTGACCACGCAAATTCGGCAATACGTACCCAGGAAATTCCCGCCGCAACCATGGCTTTGGCGTCAGATTCCCACATGTCTTCAGGCCAATGTTCGGGGTAATAGCAAACCCCAAGCGCTGGAAAACTATTATGCGGGTCAGATGACAATGACATCAGGCAGACGCCATAGTGGTGCTGAGCGTAACCCCATTGCTATCAAAGTGGTGCACTTTTTTGGCATCGAAAGTCAGATACATGTCTGCACCATGTTGCAGACCAGACTCGCCTTCTAGCTTGGCAGTGATTTCAACATCATTACCAAGGTCAATATAGGCCAGAGCATATTCGCCAAGCTGTTCGATATGCCTCAGCCTGCCATTAAGCTTGGCCTTGGCTTTGGTTGTATGGATCAGATGTTCGGGACGAATGCCAATTTCGGTCACATTATCTGGCGCTGATGTCAGGGCTTTGTGGGTTGTTGGAATGAAGTTCATTTTTGGGCTGCCAATAAATCCCGCAACAAATTTATTGGCAGGTGAATTGTAAAGTTCAAGCGGGGATCCAACCTGTTCAATATGTCCTGCGTTCAGAACCACGATCCGATCAGCCAATGTCATGGCTTCGACCTGATCGTGGGTTACATAGATCATCGTGGCATCAAGGTCATTGTGGAGCTTGGCTATTTCAATGCGCGTCTGCACACGCAAGGCAGCATCCAAATTTGACAGGGGTTCATCAAATAGAAACACCTTTGGATCGCGAACAATCGCGCGTCCGATAGCCACACGCTGGCGCTGGCCACCTGATAGATGCTTGGGCAAGCGTTTCAGATAATCGGTGATTTGCAAAATGCTGGCGGCACCATTTACGCGGCGTTCAATCTCTGGTTTTGGGGTTTTGCTTTGCCGCAAACCAAAGGCCATATTATCAAACACAGTCATGTGTGGATAAAGCGCATAGGACTGGAACACCATAGCCACGCCGCGTTCGGCTGGCACCACATCATTAACGATTTCATCATTGATCGTTAGGGTGCCACTGGAAATATCTTCAAGGCCAGCGATCATTCGTAATAGGGTTGATTTACCACAACCGGATGGCCCCACAAAAACCATAAATTCACCTGACTTTATGGTCAGGTTGAGATTGGCAATAACTTCGGTTTTGTCATAGGACTTATGAATATTGGTTAAAAGCAGATCAGCCATATATCTTTGTCTCGCCAATGTTTTTCATGCTGTTGGCGATTCCCAAATTGTTGTATTCAATTGGTGAAATTCTATCAGCCGCATATTGGCATTACCAACTATTTTGTAATTTAGCGCATGTTTTTATAGCACCTTGCCAGCCAAAAGTGTTGAATGGGTACATATCTGTTGTCATGGACAAAATTGATGGTTTGGAAGTGTTATGAATAAACCAGACATTCCGATTTTTGATGGTCATAATGATGTTCTATTTCGCCTGTTTCAAGCTGGTGGCCGCGACCATGCAAAAAGTTTTGTCACAGGCCGTGATGGTCATATTGACCTGAAAAAAGCCAAATTGGGTGGTTTGGCAGGTGGGTTTTTTGCCATCTATGTTCCATCGCCAGTTGATCTTGATCTCAAATTAGAATTGATGACGCAAGACAAGTACGACCTACCTTTGCCGCCAGCGGTTGATCTGTCTGATGCCTTGCCCATTGCCTTGCAACAGGCGGCGATCCTTGCCGAACTAGAAACACTGGGCGCGCTGAAAATTTGCACCAGTGTGCATGACATTAAAACCTGCATGCAAACGGGGTTAATGGCGGCTGTCATGCATATGGAAGGAGCAGAGGCGATTGATGCCGATCTCTATAATCTGGATATTTTTTATCGGGCGGGACTGCGCTCGCTTGGGCCAGTCTGGAGCCGCCCGACGATCTTTGGTGAGGGGGTTCCGTTTCGCTTTCCTAGTACAGGCGACGTTGGTGGCGGTTTAACCGATCATGGTGTCCGGCTTGTCAAGCGATGTGATGAATTGGGCATTATGCTGGATATGTCACATCTGAATGAAGCTGGATTCTGGGATATTGCCAAGCACAGCACAAAACCACTGGTCGCAACACATTCAAATAGTCATCTATTGTCACCCCATGCCCGTAATCTGACTGACAAGCAACTGGCGGCGATTGCCGAAAGTAACGGTATGGTAGGGTTAAATTTTGCTGTCGCCTTTTTACGTGCTGATGGTAAAATGCTGGCCGATGTTCATTATGATGTTCTGCTGAGGCACCTCGATCACTTGATCGAACATCTAGGTGAAGATGGTGTCGGTTTGGGGTCAGATTTTGACGGCGCTGTCATTCCCGAAACTATGGGTGATTGTGCTGGACTTGCCACGTTTCGAGATGCGATGCGTATGCATGGCTATAACGATGCGCTAATGAGCAAACTTTGTCATGAGAACTGGATGCGGATGCTTGCCCGTAACATGGGTTAATCGATCTATTTATAAAGGAATTTGATATGGAGCAGATTAACCCTCATGCGCTGATCGCCATTATTGTGGCAGGTATCGGTTACGGGATTTATATTGGTGCGGAATCACTGGAAAAACGTTACGCAAGCCATGACCAGATCAGCAACATGCCTAAATGGTTAAAACATATTGGCGGGGCTTTGATGGTTGTGCCGATCGCCATATTTGTTGCGCTATGGGCATTCGCCAAATTCTAGCCCCAAATTTTAGCTTAGGTTGCCGCGCTGGTTTCGCGAGGCGACACCAACGCCAAGCCTACAAGCATCGTTGCCATTGATACCCATACCCATGCCGAATGGCTCTCGCCAAACAAGACCATGCCCCAGAATACGCCAGCTAAAGTGACAACATAGCCAACCTGACTTGCAAATAATGGCCCCGCGCGATCAACCGTCATAACGAACATCGTATAGGCGATTGTCGCTATAAGCGCCAGACCGACAACGCCCCATTCAATGACGCCAAATGGAAATTCTGGCAAGAACAGGGTATCATTGGCTAGCGTGACGGGAAGTAACATCACCGCCGCCGCGATATTCATGCCACAGGCAATCCGGATGGGTCCCAGACCGAGCATTTTCCAGCGTGCCAGCAGGATGTTTTGGAATGCGAGGGACAATGAACTGACACAGGCCAATAATAGCCAAGGTACTGCGCTCCGGCTTGGCAGGCTACTTTCGGGCGCAACCAGCAACAAGATTGCGCCAGCACCAAAAAGAATCCCCGTTACACGACGCCATGCTATCTTTTCAAGCTTTAATATCAGCGCCAGACAATAGGTCAAAATGGGTACCAAAGTAACGGTAATGGCCAGAATGCCTGCTGGCAGATGTGGCGCTGCCAGATAAAAACATGCGCCTGGTATGGCGATACCAAGTGAACCAACAATAAAATAAATCCGTAATTGTGCAGTGCCCAGCGACATGGGTCGCCGTCGTGCCAGCGTAAAGGTTAATAACAATACACTGGCAACGATCGCTTGCCAGAAAGCAATCCCCATCGGCGTGCCACCCGCATTGATCGCAATCTTGGCAACCGAAAAGGATACCCCCCATAACATCCCCATGCACAGCATAAATATCCACGGCAGAAAGCGGGCTAACATATGATGAAATCTCCCTAGTGTATGTGTATGTGTATGTGCATGACTGCATCGGTGAGGTGTGGCATCACTGTGATGTTGCAAGCGGGTCAGGTCAATCATTTTCATCAGGCGTTATATATGATGTACTGATGGGCGATCAGAACGACTGGCAAAATGGTGTCCGAATGGATGTTACGGCATATAAAAAGCTGATCTTGGCGGAAATAGCCGAGCTTGAGGGCTTAAGTAAAAGCAGTAAATCGGGTTGGGATCCGGTGATCCTGGATCAGCAATCGGTTGGCCGCCTGTCGCGTATGGATGCGATGCAACAGCAATCAATGGATCTGGCACGTGAACAAAGACGGCAACAGCGTCTTGGCATTCTGGCGGCGGCCTTGCAACGCATTGAGGCAGATGATTACGGATATTGTCTGCGATGCGATGAGCCGATCAAGCCCGCGCGGTTGACCATTGACCCAGCGGTTACAATATGCGTGTCATGCGCCGATTGATGATAATAATATGTGCGGTGTGAACAGGCATATTCATTCCTCATATCATTTATAAATAATATAAAATATTGAAATATAAACAAAAGTTAGCTGTGTTAACGTTAGTTTAACCCGTTTTGCGTACCCTTTTGGTTCAATTTGTCGAATCAAAGGGGTTGCTGATGATACCGCGCCAGTTTGCATTTGCATCCGGTTTACATCATTTTTCCCCGCGTTACATTGTACCTGCTCTGCTTTTAGGCGCGCTTAGCGCCTGCGGCGGCGGTGGAGGTGGCGGGGGAAGCGGCGTTGCGACTTTGTCAGAATATAGGCATTGGCTTGGGGCGCGCTTGCAAACCGGCCAATCTCTAAATCAACAGTCTTCATATGCACTAAAGAATAGCAATGTTCTCTCCGCGCATGCGCAAGGGTCAAAGGGTAGGGGTGTTACAGTTGCCGTCATAGACGGTGAAATCGATTTGACGCATCCCGATTTACGAAACCGATGGGTGCGTGACTCGAATGGAAAAGTAACTGGGTATAATTTTGTGGAACAACATTCTGACGTTAGGCCGATAGTCCAGCGTCGTGACAAGCCTCGATCCGATATTTCTGAACCTGATATTGCCAATCGGATTAGAACTGCCGAAGCTACACGTGGAGTCTCTTTTACGCGAAGCATTTCGCATGGAACACATGTTTCTGGCATCATTGCAGCTTCAGATAATGAATTTGGAACAGTGGGTGTTGCGCCTGAAGCCTCAATTTTACCTGTTACTCTTTTCAGAGAGTTTTATTCAAGGCCAGCTCGTAAACGGCCTCAAGGCTCTGACCCTAACCATAGTAGTGGTGCAGGATGGAATAATAGAGTTGCGCGAGCGGTTGATTATGCGGCCAGCAAAAGCCCGTTTGTTTTGAATAATAGCTGGGGGAGTACATGGGCGGCAGAAGTTGAATGGGGATCAGATAGGCCCGGAAGCCCAAAAACCTATTTTAATCTGTATAATTACTTTCTCCATGGCCAACGTCATGCAGATATATTCCAGAAACCAGCCCGTGATGCGTGGTTGCGGGTTGCAAGCAAGGATATTGTCGTCATTTTTTCGGCGGGAAACGGTGGCTGGAACAGCGAGACAGGTAGAATACCAGTCTATGCAACAAAATATAGCGCAGATAAGCGTTATACAGATGAGCCGATCGATTATTTCACTAGCATTGGTAAGGTTATAGACGGAAAAGCTATCCCATCTAATATACCTAATCTGGAATCAAGTTATTTTCTCACGGACGGGGCTTTTGTTGGAAAATGGCTGGCTGTTGTAAATTTAGATGAAAATAACAGGATATATAGATCTAGTAACGGGTGCGGCATCGCCAAGGCATATTGTCTGGGCGCCAATGGCGTAAATATCCGGTCAACAGGTGTGCTTGAAGATAGAGATGCAAAAAATGGATATGTCAATTACTCTGGCACATCAATGGCGGCGCCGATGGTATCGGGGGCGCTGGCGGTTCTGAAAGGTAAAGATCCGCGTCTAACCGCCAAGCAGGCCGTACGGATTATCCTTGATACGGCCACCGATCTGGGCGCGCCCGGGATTGATGATGTTTATGGTCATGGCTTGCTGAATCTGGCAAAGGCATTGGAGCCACAAGGCGCGGCGCGCGGCGCAGGGCGGCATGCCAGTGCCTTGTCTGGTTTTGACCCAAGGCAGAATGCGGTGGCATTTTCCACCGCCTTTGGCAATGGTGGCGCGCGGCAGTCACTGACCTCGGGCGTATTCGATAAATATAACCGTTCCTATCAGATGAAAACGCCGCTACAGGCACCAATCCGCAAAGCCCCCAGCCTTGATGCCTTGATGCAGTTTCATCATGGCAAGGTCAGCGCGGCGTCGCGAACGGTGGCACTTGATGCTGATGGTAGCCTGTTTTACAGCATGTCGGATGACCGTTATGGCCAGCGCGGCAAGGGTGTGTCGTTTGATATGTTTGGTGACGTGCAGGGCACGCCTTACCGCACGCATCTTTCCTTTGCCAAGGTCAAAATTGCCGATGCCATGATGCCGTCATCGATACATAAAAGCATGTGGAGCGGGCTGGGCAGTCACAGCCGTGACCATATGCAAGGCCGGTTTGATACCGCGTTGAATGAAAATCTATGGCTGGGCGTTTATACGGGTCGCGGACAGCTAGGCGGCACTGGTACGACAACGCGCACTGATCGCGCGGATGATGATGGTTCATACAGGTTTGATGATGTTGGTATGGTGTTGACGCATCAAGATAGAACAGCAAGGATCAGCCTGTCAGCCGGACGTTTCTTTGAACATGGACGATTTCTGGCAAGCCGTTCCGAAGGGGCGTTCCAGCTAGATAAAGCCACCGGATCGGATTATCTACATCTTGGCGCGGCGACGTCATTATCACCGCATATTCATTTGTCTGCTGATTATATGAAGGTGAAAACAAAGGTTGATTTTCGTCACAATGCCTATGTCGATGATATGACGCTGGACGCCGATAGTGCCGATGCCCGCCTGACGGTTACGAACGTTATTGCCGATAATGAACATTTTGCCTTGGGCTATCGTCTGCCATTGGCGGTACGTCATGGCGCGATGGCGCAGCATAGTGTGAAAGGCTATGACAAATCGGGCAATTATAACATCGCTATTGACCGGATTGATTTTGCCGTACCAAAGCGGCACCGGATTGCGCATGTTACCTATATGCGTCAGTTGAAAGCGCAATCAATCGGGGATGCTTCGTTCCGCTGGTTTATCGAAGGCGCGTCACATCAGAACTGGGGTAATATTGCAGGCAAGAAAAATCGCCAGATAAGCACAGGAATTGTTGCCAGTTTCTAGGTTCACTAAATAGAAATTTTCAGACTGGCCTGTGGCGCTGTGGCGCATAGGCTGGCATAGGCAGACAGGACGAATCATGCTAGCTGTATGGGATAAAGGCATGTCCCAATCAGAACAGGCAGGATCAAGCAGATGCAGACCCCAACGTCCCCCATTTCATATGGTACCGCTTTGACACGCGGTTTAAGGCGGCGCTGTCCGCAATGCGGGATTGGCACGTTGTTGCGTGACTATCTTAAACCAGTCACAGAATGTGAAGCCTGCAAAAGTGATTTTAGCCATATAAGCGCTGATGATGGCCCGGCCTGGGTCACGATACTATTGCTTGGGCATATTGTTGTGCCGCTTATGCTCTATTTTGGCCGTGACGATTCGATCCCGCTCTGGATTGCCTGTGTCATATT
>Ga0233444_10000682_pt1 | contig 41894 bp, 35 predicted proteins | sample SI_124_October20_6_FD_182792 | JGI IMG/M metagenome (GOLD analysis project Ga0233444, IMG submission 182792) | Seawater microbial communities from Saanich Inlet, British Columbia, Canada - SI_124_October2016_10_MG | ecosystem: Environmental > Aquatic > Marine > Inlet | place: Canada: British... | reverse complement strand
GCCGATAAACAGCGCATTGGTCGGTTTGAACAATCCCATCGCGGAACACTTTTCTTAGATGAAATTGGAGATATGCCGCTGGCGTTGCAATCCAAGTTACTCCGAGTTTTGGAAAACCATTCAATTCAGAGATTGGGCGGCAAAGCGGATGTTAAGCTGGATTTAAGGATAGTGTGCGCGACACATAAAGATCTACATGAAATGGTCGAAAATGGTACATTCCGCGCGGATTTATTCTACCGATTAAACGTCTTTCCAATCACTGTTCCACCTCTCAATCAAAGAGGCGAGGATGTTTTGGAGCTGCTTACAGCGCTGTTAGAGAAGAGACTATCGCAATCACCTGACGTTTCCCTTCCCGTATTTTCTCAAACTGCTTTAGCGGTCTTGATGAATTACGATTGGCCTGGGAATGTGCGCGAATTAAGAAACGTCGTGGAACGGGCTTTCATTATCTTTTCCGGGGCCGAGGTGAGCGGCAAACATGTTCGGGAAAACCTTCTGACGCTTCGGGTGCCTGGCGTCATTCCCGAAGAGGAAAACAATGCGATGTGGGAGGCGACACGCGATTTGTCCGGCCATGGGGCAGGTCAAGTTTTTGGTTCGGGCGAGGCTCCGTTACCTCATCCGGAAGATTATAGGAATTGGTTTGAACATGACGACCACATTGATTTACGGCGACACTTAAGAGACATTGAAGTCGTGTTAATTGAGGCCGCGCTTCAGGAGACAGGCGGAATGGTCAGCGCTGCCGCTGATCGCCTTAACATTGGTCGAACAACACTTATACAAAAGATGAATAAGCTCATGATTGCAAAAGATCTTAAAGTTAGCTCTCCTTCGCCCAGGCATCCATGAGCGTGGTGATGTAATCACCCGTTGATTTGAGTTGGGTAACGGCTTTTTCCATTTCTGCAAACTTACGCAGCTCTCTCGCCTGTATAATGTCAGCTTTAGTGTCGGCTTCGGTCAGCTGTTCGCTGTATTCGCTGGACCGGGCTTTGAGATAAGTTTCTTTTTTGGCGATATCCCCGGCGGTGGCGGTGATACTCTCTAAATACGCCGATAATTTATCGACTAAGGACTGGCCAATATATACCTGGCTGGTCAAATCGCCATCCGCTTGCTCATGGCTTGCTGCGTTTATGACCAATCCAGTAAACTCGCCGCCGATTTTGTAAAACTCGCGTGCACCGTCGCTGTTGGTTCGAGATGATAGCTCAATTCCATTGAGCGTCGCGGTATCACTGGCGGCATCATACGCAAAGCTATGGGCACCCGCGGGCGGAGTGGCGCTGGAGCTAAAGTCGACCTGTAAGGCGTCTAGTTCCATTGCATTGACAGAGTTATAAATTGCATCCAATTTCTCAGGATTGTTGATAAGAGTAGCCTCAAGTTGAGCCTCGTCCAGGCTCAAGGTTCCGTCCCGATTGGTTTTGACACCGACTTCAGACAGATACAGCGGCTCATCGCCAAACCCATTGAGTGGTGCGGTGGTGATCGAACTTAATTCACGCTTAATCGCAGATATGGATGCATCGCCAGCCAAGGCGCCCGGTTCCGCTCCATTGGCTCCTCGGGCTGTGGCCGTTTCCAAAAAACTGCGCATTGTGTTGATTTGATCGATCAGAGCTTGCAATTCGCCTTTGACGGCCGTTTGATTTGTCGTGACTGTCAAATTGACATTTGAGGCGGTGACCTCATTAAGCGTTAAAGTCGCACCCGCTACAATGTCAGATATGCTGTTGCTTTCGCGTGATATGGTGATGCCGTTTACAATGAGCTCTGCGTCCCAGGAAGCCGTGATCTCATTGCCGCCGTCGGTCGTGTCAAAATCTGTTGGGCCGTCGGATGAGGCCGTCAGACGCAGCGCGTTATTTGCGCCATATTCAGACATTACACTCAAGGAAAATGTACCATCCCCTTTGGCAATGACCCGAGCTGTGACACCGTTTATGGCGTCCAAATCCTTTGAAAACTCTAAGAGTGATGTGCCGCCGCTGGCGATTGTAACACTTTGTGCGGTATTGGCCGCGTTGGCTGTGAACAGATTTTCCGTGGACCATGTGCCTGTCTCTACGGTCAAGGTTCCAGCCGGAACGGTAGCTTCGAGGGAGGCAAAACCTGCAAATTCTAACACCTGCCGGCTGGCCAATTGGTTGGTTTTTACTGAAATTGATCCGGTTTCCAGCGCGCTCATGTCGTGAACGGCAATGGCGGTGGCTGCGCTGGAGCTTTCAGCTTGAAATAGGCCGGTTGCACCTGCAACGCTCAAGGCACCCTCCAGAGTTGCGGCGCGCGCGCGAAATTTTGCAACCTCGGAAATTGCCAGATCATTTTCGCTCACTTGTTTGTTAATGAGTGCCTTTGCAGGTTCGATTTCTGCTGCGACGATACTGTCCACCAACTGTGTGATGTTCAGGCCGGAGCCGCCGCTGTTCAAAGTACTCAAATAATCGACAGCCATGAACCTATGCCCTTTGCTCTACTCTCTTGTAGTATAACGACCAATCTCAGAAGATTTTAAATTCTGCGTCTGGGTTAAAAACTGATTTCAATTTCGATCCGACGGTTCTTTTCCCGTCCCTCTGCCGTGTCATTATCTGCTACGGGCTTGGTTTCGCCGAGGCTCACGGCCTTCAACTTACCGGCGGGCACAAGTCCGGTGGATTGCATAGATTGCACCACGCTCGCAGCCCGCGCCGCGGCCAAGTCCCAATTATCTCTGTAGAGCGCCCCATCAGAAATTTGAACATTGTCCGTGTGACCGGTGACCGTTACTTCGCTGTTGGATGTCATCGAGGCAAAAGCCACTCGGCTTAGAATATCGGATGCGGCACCGGTGAGATCTGCTGAACCTGATGGGAAAGCCCCGCCCGATCCGACGGTTACAAAAACAGAGCCATCACGACGCTCGACGGTCACCAGGCCTTGTTCAATTTCATCTTGCAGCGCAACGGCCAATTGATTTTCGGTCAATGTCGCATTGGCCATAATGGCTTGTTCACGAACCTCTTGTTCTTGCGTTATCGCTGAGGGTCCGGGCCCCTGTCCCTCGGCGTTGGCTGCCATGGACAGCTCTTTTAACTGCTGCTCCAAACCGCCCAACAGAATTTCGCTCTCGGCTTGTCCGCTGGCGTTGCGTGCTTCGGCCAAAGCTGCCAGGGTCTCCTCCAACAGACTGGGCAGGTCTTTTTCCGTATCATCTGGGGATGGGAAATTGATTACAACATTTTCACCCAGCATTTCAACGGAGACGTCGCCATCTTGAATAGCAGATTGCAGCGCGGCGCCCAATTCGGCCGCGTCCATCTGAGCTGCCGTGCGCTCGCCTTGCATGTCGCCCGCTTGTCCGGTCCCTTGATTTTGACCGAAATCATCTTGGCGATCCCCGTCAACCGAATCTTCTTTTTTGCTGTCGACCTCAATTTCTGGCTTTTGTACCTCTGTGGTTTCCTGCGTCATCTCTTGAGTTACAGAGGGGCTTGGTGAGGGACTAAACTCCAGAGAAATCACGGTTGTTCCCTTGGGCTGTTCCACCACGGGCACGGTTTTTTGCACCCCGAAAGCATTCTTAAGAGAACCGGAAATCATTTTAAACTTCGGAGTATTAAATTCTGCAAAAGACAAAATAAGAACGAAAAATGCCATAAGCAACGTCGCCATATCGGCAAAAGTTGCCATCCATGCCGGCGCACCCACCGGCGGACATTTTGGGCATTCCTCTTCATCTTCGTCTTCTTCAATATCGGCAGGTTCAGCCATAACAGCCTCCAGTGTGGCGCAAGTTGGTGTTGATAATTCTACGCCGCTTCAAGTTTTGCTTGTTGTTTTGGTGGCAAGTTTGCGGCCATTTGGTCTTGAATAGTGCGGGGGCTTTCGCTTTTCGCAATGCCGCTCAGGCCAGAAATAACCATCTGGCGATAGGTCGTTTCATGGACAGTATAGCCTTCAAGCTTTGTGAGCATGGGTGCGAATAGCACATTGGCAATAAACGCGCCGTAGAGTGTGGTCAGCAAGGCCACAGCCATGGCTGGACCGATCGCTTTTGGGTCAGCCATGTTCCCAAGCATGAGCACCAGACCCACCAGCGTGCCGATCATGCCCATCGCCGGGCCTATATCGATCCAAGCCTTGACGACGCCTTGATTGGCTTCGTGTCGGAGCTTCATCGCCTTAATTTCTTGAGTCATTTGCCGCACCAATGTGCGCTCATCGGCGCCATCGACCAGCATCTGTAAGCCTTTCTCGAAAAACTTGTCTGGTACCTCCTGGCCCTCAAGAGCCATCATGCCGTCCTTTCGTGCGACAGCAGCCAGTTCGATCATGCGTTCAATCATTGCATCTGGTTTTTTCACCGGCGGTAAAAACGCTTTTGCCATGGCACCAAAGCTGCCGAGAAATACCGGCAGTGGCGCTGTGTACATGACGGCAAAAAATGTTCCACCAAACACGATTAAGATAGATGCAGTATCAATGAACGCCCCGAGGCCCCCCCCCGAGAGCATGGCGCCCACGATCATGCCAACTGCGCCCAACAGGCCAATAAGAGAAGCTAGATCCATTCTGAGTACCTTTTCATCGTTATCACCTTTCAGCTTCAATTTTCGTACCAAGTTGGAATTGGCCGAAAATTATATTGTTAAAAAACGCCACACAAATGTCGAAGATGGTATGTATATTGCGGTATGTAACGCGATAACTGTAGCGGTGAGATAAAAATGTTAAAGACTATAATGATGGTTTTGGGGCTGATTTTAGCTACGTCCACTCATGCGCAATTCTACAAACAAGGCAACCTTGTCACAGATTTGGAGCAAGGCATCATTTGGCTGCGGTGTTCCTTGGGACAGCGTTGGGATCCGTCAACTGAGCAGTGTCAGGGCGAGGTCATGCGGCTGAGTCATGCTGAAATAGATCATGTAATTTTACAGGCAAATCAGCAACTTGGAGGAAAATGGCGTTTACCTACATTGGCTGAATTAGAAAGTATAGTGTGCCTTGAATGTCCAGCGCCAAAAATAGATGCGGAGGTGTTTCCGAACACTGCAAGCGAGCCCTATTGGACATCGGAAGCGAATTGGATCGCTCCACGGAGCCGTTGGAGCGTCAGTTTTATGACGGGTTTAAAATACGGCAGATTCTTTCCACAGCAGCAATTGGCTGGCCGTCTTGTTTCTGATCGTTAGATCAATTTAAAACGCCACATTGGGATGTTATCAAATTACATTTCTAGCTATTTGTTTGTAGTAGACTTCTGTTAGCGCAGTCGCAAAACCCTTTTAAGAGCTTTAAAACTTCAACCCAGATCTTCCCGTGGGCGGTTCGTAAACCGCAGGTCATAGAGCTGTCCGTTCCCGGCTCATCCACCCTTGGCAGATGCAGAATCGGCTGTGGTCCAATTTGCCGCTTTTTGGTGATTTAAACCAATGAATTCAAACCCTTTATAAAGCCATCATTACTTCTATTCTATCATATCAAGACAAGGGCCCTTAGATGGGTGCTATTACGCACCATTGGGATCCAGATGGCGCCGGATTCCACGATCTATAAGGCCGAGCTCTCAAGCGGTGCCCAGCGAGATCCTTATTGCGCACTCTTGTGGCAGCCGCATCGTCGTCTCGGATGAGGATCTATTTTGGTGGGGACGTTTTCTTAAAGCTGGGCACATCTGTTGGAATCTGATGAAAGGGCTGCTTGTCTACACAAAAAATTGCAGCCTGAGGGCGAAACCATGAATGATCATCCAAGGTGCCAATTTTTAAAACCAACATGCCAGGCCGAGGTGGGCTTTTAACGCAAACATGAGTGCCGCAATTGCCGCAAAAATATCTCACGCGCGGCTCGCTTAAATCGCTCCTTGCGAAGGTTTTGAATTCGCCTTGTGTGACCGTAAAAGTATCTTCTGAAATCACAATTGAGGCATTGGGTTCACCGCCCGAAAGGTAGCGGCATTCTCTACAATGACACAAAATTTGCGAGTGTATTGGCTCCTCAAATTCAAACTGAATATCTCCGCAATAACATCTACCGCTATGTTTCATCTAACCTGCCCCTAATCGTTCTGCTACCGTCAACTCTGCACCAACCCAAAAGATTCTCAAGAGAAATTTGGTGTGCAATGATCAGAGTTGGACGCGATCTTAAACCAATTGCAAACTTGAATGCCCCAGCTGGGCTTTGATAGATCATGTACATGTAAGATAAAAGTGACTATCTTTTTTCGAAATGATTTGTCATCCTTTTGGGATGACAAATCACATTTTACTTCCTTATTTCAAAAGCAGTTACAAGTTTATTCATATAACATCATCGCGGGTATCTATAATTTGATATGCGTTAATGCCTATTTTAATGGGAGAATGGTTGGTGACCAGATTGAACATATCAAATATGGCAATGAAACTACATTCGATTTTGCGTGTAAAATCATATACATTCATCAGGTAGTTTTGAAGAAGGATTGCTCAATAGTATCACAGACCCGATCCTGGTCTTTCTCAGTCAGACCAAAATATAAAGGGATTGATATACTTTTTCTGTAATATGCCTCTGCGTTTGGAAATTGTCCTAATTTGAATCCCATACGGCGGTAATACGGGTGTCTATGAATCGGAATATAATGTAAGTTCACTCCAATACCAGCTCTTCTCAGGTCATCAAAGATCTTAGAATGATGAATTTCAGGGACTTGTATGACGTATAGATGCCAGCTGGATCCTGTGGATCCAGCTTGTATTGGCCGCTGTACTGGAAGATCTGCTAACATCTGGTCATAGCGAGCAGCAATCGCTGCGCGGCGGTCGACAATTTCTGTAAGTCGCTGCATTTGTGTAAGGCCAAGTGCAGCCTGCAATTCGGTCATGCGGTAATTGAAGCCCAATGTGACCTGTTCATAATACCACGCCCCTTGACTAGGACCTTCGTAGAGCTCGGGATTACGTGTGATACCATGACTTCGGGCCAAATCCATAGCTTCAGCAATTTTTTGGTGCTGTGTCGTTGCTAGACCACCTTCAGCTGTCGTTATTATTTTTACGGGGTGGAATGAAAAAACAGTAATATCGCTGTAGTGACAATCTCCTACGGGTCTGCCTTCATATGTTGCGCCAATCGCATGGCTAGCATCCTCAATGATAGCAATGCCGTACTTACGCGCAATCTGGGAGATAGCTTTCATATCTGCCGATTGACCACAAAGGTGGACGGGTATTATAGCTTTTGGTAGCTTGGAAGCAGTTTTTAACTTCGCTTGCAAGGCTTTTGGGCACATTGTGTAGTGTATTGGGTCAATATCAACAAAATCAACTGACGCGCCACAATAAAGTGCACAATTTGCTGAGGCTACAAAGGTTGTTGGAACTGTCCAAACGACATCCCCCGGTCCAACGCCTAAAGCTATGCAGGCAATATGGAGAGCGGATGTCGCAGAATTTACTGCAATGGCATAGGCAGCACCAGTGTGTGCACCTACGGCGGCCTCAAAAGCTGGAACTTGTGGTCCTTGAGTTAAAAAATCAGAACGCAATACAGATATCACCGCATCGATGTCATCTTGACAAATGTCTTGCCGCCCATAGGGTATGAAGTCGCTTTTCGTCACTTACTTTCCGTCCATTTTTGCTTTTGGTTATTTGCGATGTCTTGTTGCAGCAGAACCTTTTTCTAACGTGTTAAAAATTCCCTCAAATTCTGCCAGGTTTTCTTTCTGCATTTTGAGGGCCAAATCGAACCAAAGATTGCGACCCGTTGGACACCAAATGATACGCATTAGATGTTCCCAATTTTGGACTCGTTGCAAGCGATCCAGGCAACCAATTCTTCGCGCTGCATCCATTCTGTGTTATTATCAGATGAATAGGTAAATCCGTCCGGTACTTTAATACCATCTTTGATTCGATCCGCACTTGATGACCAATTGTTGATCGCAGGCAGAATTTTAAAGTGTTCGGGGTATTCGTAGGTGTGAGGCGCGTCTTCTTCACCAATCATCTGCTCATGTAGTTTTTCCCCTGGTCGTATTCCAACAATTTTTTGGACTGCGTTTTGCGAAATAGATTTTGCAATATCTGTAATTTTCATGGATGGGATTTTTTTAACATAAATCTCTCCACCTTCCATGTCAGCAAAAGCTTGCCATACCAATTTAACCCCTTCGTCCAGGGAAATCATGAATCTAGTCATGCGTGCATCGGTTATTGGAAATTCACCCTTATCTTTTATTGAAATAAAGAATGGAATAACAGAACCGCGCGACCCCATAACATTTCCGTATCTGACTACGGCAAAGCGCGTACCATGTTCACCCCCATACGAGTTTGAGGCCACAAACAGTTTATCAGAAGCTAATTTTGTTGCGCCATACAAGTTTATTGGTGATGATGCTTTGTCTGTAGAAAGCGCAACAACCCGTTTAACACCACAGTCTATTGCTGCATCAATAACGTTCATTGCTCCGTTAATATTAGTTTTCACACACTCAAACGGATTATATTCGGCAGTAGGTACAATTTTGGTAGCCGCCGCATGGACCACATAATCAACACCACGAAAGGCGCGATACAGCCGTTCGCGATCCCGAACATCACCTATGAAAAAACGTACGCGCGGGTCGCCGCCATAGAGTTTGGCCATTTCCCACTGTTTCATTTCATCACGACTAAAGATTATAATCTTCTTAGGATTATATTTCTCAAGTGTTTTAGGCACGAAAGTTTGGCCAAAAGATCCGGTGCCGCCTGTCACCACAATGTTTGAATTTTCGAACATGGCGTTATCCTTTCACGCTTAAATCTCTATATTATTCATCTGTTGTTCTACGATACTTGCGGCTTTGTCGAGGTTATCTGACACATTGCCATAAATTTCCCGCAAAGCTGTGTTTGGCGTGTGGGGTAGACAGTCTTCAACGAATCTGGTGAAGTTGTCTAGGTTGTCAACATTGGGGAGACATTCAAATATACGCTGAAAACTATTCATTACAGCGACAGGTTTACCTTCATAAACTGCATCTAAAATAGTAGTAGAAGGATGAGATATTACACAATCCACTAATGCCATGACATCGTTAATTGTCGCCATAGCCATAATGCCATAGTGTCGCTCTGATCTGATTATGTTCGGACAATCTTTGCACATTTTGGCAATTTTTTGTTCTACGTCGCGGCTCCGCTTTCCACGATGACCTCGCAGTATGAAAGCAATATCGGGCCGTGATTGGGCTGCTGCTTTCCACACTCTCAAAGCCATTTCAAACATTTGATCTGAGTAGCGTTCCTTCTCGAAGCCAAAATTATGACATATTAATACTCGACGAGAAAATTTTGAAAGTTCTGCGGCAAGTCTATCCTGGTTGGGCCAAGAACTAAGTAAATTGGTTTTTGTGATACCGGTCACATGCATTCGATCCGCCACATCTGGGGCAAGAAAACTTGCCGCTGCATTTGGTAGATCTGCCCATATCAGTAGAGTTTGTGAATAATAATCCCAAACATCGCGCAATACTCCTTTTGTTTGTAGACCCTGCTGCACCATGCCATGTTGAATAAAAACAACATTTTTTTTCAAAATTTTCATGAAATTATCTCGAGGACGAAACTTACCGCCGTAAGCAACTGGGTCGGAATGCGTTAACATAAAATCTGATCGTGCAATTTGTAGCCAGCTAAAAAGCTCTATCCGTAGGAGAGATTTGACCTCATAGGGAACTCCTGATGCTTTAAGCGCGTGTTCAAGTCTTGCGTCAATTTCTATAAGCCTGTGGTTAATGATAATTTTTACATCAACTTTGCCGCGTTGATGAAGGCGGATCATTAACGGCATGCATGAATCAAACGCTGGCATATGAGGTACGATCAGGAGTATGTTTTTTCTTTTATAATCCATTGATATAACCATTACGCTGTTTGATACTTCTGGCGATGAGTTTAGCCGTATCACTATTAAGTGACGCAAACGCTCTAGCCTTTTTTTGCGTAATCTGAACGCTTGGCAGATCTTTGTTTAAAGCTAGAAGATAGCTGCACATGGCTTGTGGAGTGTCAAAGGTTTCAAATACCCCTGCTTCTCGCGCAGGCTTTGCAATAAAATCCACTCCATAGGTGGAAGGCCCCATAACAACTGGGCATCCAGCAGACAGAGGCTCAATAATGTTGTGTCCACCCATATCTGTAAAACTCGCACCCACAAAAACAACATCTGCAAGTCCCAGGTAAAAGTCCATTTCACCGAGTGTATCCCCTACAAGCACCTTACTTTTATATTGTATTTTATCAGTTATTTGACTGCGGCGTGTATAGGGAATTTTACAAGAGTGTAATAATTTTGAAATAGAATCAAATCGCTGTGGGCTTCGCGGCACCCATATTACACGTGCTTGCGGTGCTGCTTGAAGAAAATCTGTGACAATTTTTATTAACACAGCTTCTTCACTTTTAACGGAAGACGCAATCATAAACGTAAAGTGTGCGTTCCAAGTTTGGCGTACAACGCTACCATAATCCAGAAGCGCTGGATCCGGTTTCGTATCAAAGCGTAATTCACCTGTAATAGAAACGTTCTCAGGACGCACCCCGGTAGCGATATAGCGCTCAACATAATCTTGCGATCGTGTGAAAATATGGTCGAACAGACGGTACAAGTATAGTCCGTGTCGCCGCCAGGTTTGCAAACGTTTCATGCGATTCATTAAAAGATTGCCATTTGCCATGAACATTGGGATGCTCAATCTGTCCGCTTCGATCAGCATTGCTGGCCAAATTTCAATCTCCAAAACAACACCGAAGGCTGGCTTGGCGCGTCGTAAAAACAACTGAACTGTCCAGAAACAATCGAATGGCGCGTAGAGGTGCGTTACCCGAGGGTTACTTCCAAACTGCTGCACGCCGCGATCAAACCCCGCTGGTGACAGGTGTGTTAGGAGAACATGATGCCCATCGTTAAGAAACTCTTGCACTAAAGGACGCGCAGCGTTCATTTCTCCGAGCGATGCTGCATATATCCAGACCGCGCCCTTAGCACCAACGGGTCCTAGTCCCCAACGATGGCTCATGTGATACAGATGCCCTGGTTCTTTTCGCGCACGCCATAAAGCAAAAAGACCTGATAGCGGCAGTACTAAATGATAGGCTATTTGATATATGAAATAGGCCATCCGTGTTGTAATCGGAAGTTCACGGCGTTTGGAATGGGTCCGCATAAATCAGCCTAAACCTAGTGTACGAAACATTGCTTCAGCAAGCTCCCAATCTTCGTGTGTATCGATGTCTTGCACCCGCGACCGTGGAAGCGGTACACCTGCGACTTTCCCTTCGAAAATAGATTTTCCCGCTGACCATGAAGTAGCCTTTGCCCAATAGAATTGACCCGCATCATGAAAATATTCCTCTAAATCTTGACTGCGCGTTATGAACTGCTCCGGATTTATCATCTCTATCTGATCCAACGATTTTGCACGCAAAGCCCGTTGGATAGGAAAGGGGTAACTTGTCACAGACATCGCAAAGTCCGCATGATTTAACTTGTTCGGACCAATAGCCAATTTTTCTGGCTGTAAAAACGGGGCGGTGGCATACAGGCAACATACGGCGCAATCATTATCTAAACCTAAAGTGTTAACCGCATGCGCCATAACATCAATGGTTGTTGCAAAATCGTCTGACAAATTCTGAGGCCTTTGAAATGGCGCCTCAACACCCATAGGGATTACAGTCTCCATGATTTCAATATCGTCCGTCGATACAATGATACGTTCAAATATGCCTGCAGATTGCGCAGCAGATACGGTCCATTCGATAATTGGCTTACCGCAAAAGAGTTTGATGTTTTTGCGAGGAATACGCTTTGATCCACCACGGGCGGGGATAATGCAAATACTCATAATTGCTCCTCATGAAGAGTGTAAGTGATTTGCAAAGGCGTATGTCCATTGGCATTCATTTGAGCTTGCCGCATATGATCTCCAACAGGTACATGCAAAATAAAATTGGCGCTACGCGTAGATTTAATTTCGGGCAAGGGACTGTATTCATTTAAAATTTGTTTAAGCAAAACAGGTAGTAAATGGTCAAAACCTGGGATTAAATGTACACCAATTGAATTATCGTTTTGCAAATAAAAATTCCCAACGCACTCAGTTGCTACGAAAACCAAATTCCAGCATCTGTAAGGGTATGTTTTAATAAACTCTTGGTGATCTTCGAAGGTGGGTAACTTGATGTGGCTGATTGTATGTTCGCGTAATTTAAGGGCTTCATAAAGGGCGTTTATATGATCGTCCTTTGGAACGATGCCCTCAAATGTCAAACGACGATAATTATAACAACAAAAATCTTCATCCTGGCTAGTTTTCACAAAACCGCAAGCTGCAAAGCAAGCGCGGCTTGCTACATTATCATTGCGAATGCGCGCTCGAATAGGCATAGAACCTATTTGAGCTATACCTAAAGCCAACAAAGATTTACCAAAACCTTTTCCTTGCGCAGTAGGGGCAAGAGCAAGTGATACAACGGCATGATCATGTTCAACATTGAAGCGAACGACCCCGATTGGAAGCCCGTCGTATTCCCCAATAAATATATGCTGGGTGGTACTTTGCAATGTGTGAGTTAACCAACTGATGTGATCCTCCCAAATTAGTGGCTTCGTTCGTTCTGACGCTGCCCTGATATTTGGGTCATTTCTCCAATCAAATAAGTTCTTAGCATCACCTATTTTTGCCAATCGTACTGTGATTATCCCAAGCATGTTAACTGATATCCTCGTATCGGATGGGTGTGCCCTTTGGGATGTCGCACAATGCGTACTTTTCATTTAGAGCGGTTGGATCATTCGCTGGTATTCCTGCATTGGGACGAATAAAGCGGAATAGATCTGAGGTAATTTTTTGACCTTTTTTAATGTCTGCCGTGGCAAATGCAGAACGTCTGCCAATTGATTTATTGACAATTTCAGCATTTGTTGTTCGCTTGGTTGGCGAACCACGAAGTGCCATGATATCGTCCACGCCTTTGGCGATTTCTCTCATAATTTTTGGAGTGGCTGAAAAACGGTGATCAGGCCCTTCACGAGTAGGGTCATTGGTATAATGTTTCTCAATAGCAACTGCGCCCATTGCAGCTGCAGTCAAAGGAGCGATAGACCCGATTGTATGATCGGAGAAGCCTACCAACCGATTGAAGCGATTTCCGATTGCTGTCATAGCATTCAAATTAATGCTGCCCAGTGGTGCCGGATACGATGAACAGCAATGCAATAAGATGATTGTTGCTGCATTATTTTTGTCCAACACTTCGAGAGCGTGGTTGATTTCAGGTAACGTAGCCATTCCAGTTGAGAGAATAATTGGTTTGCCAGTTTGGGCAGTTGTGGCCAAAAGATCATCGAATGTCATTTCGAAACTGGCTATTTTATATATTGGGCAGTCCAGTGTTTCGATAAAATCTAAATCGCGTGGATCGTAAACTGAAGTGAATGGAATAAGGCCGCGTTCACGCGCACGCTGAAACAACGGTTGATGAAATTCCATCGGCATTCCTGCACCTTCATAAAGGTCGTATAGGGTCGGACTGCCCCAAATTGGATCTATTTTCATAGCGCTATGATTTGATCGCATAGTTAAAGTATCGGCAGTATAAGTTTGTAACTTCAAACAATCCCAGCCCGCATCTGCCGCAATGTCTACTAAAGCCAAAGCCTGATCAAGATCACGATCATGGTTTGCACTAATTTCAGCTATGAGTAATGGGCGCTCTTTTGGACTGATTGTGCGATTTTCAATTGTTAAATTTTTTAGGCGCATATCATTGGTCCAATGAATAGATTGCGTTGGTTTAGCTATTTTTGCTTTTAGTTCTCAGACGAGTATTTAGCAATCAGAGTTTAGCTAAATCTTTTGTTATCTTCAATACGATATACGCGACGCCACATGTTTTTCGGTAGATACACTTTATTGAGAAACCGCGACGCCCTCGAACTATGTGCTACCAAAAGCCCATTGCTTATGCATTGATGATGGCAAAATTGCGTAATAAACAGGTTTCAATTGTTGCGGCTTACTAATAGCCTGCGCGGACGGGTTCCTGCCTTCCGATACTATACTATAAAACATGAGAGGATTAAGCGTGCGGTTAGCTCTATTGGTTTTTTATTTATTTTTTACCTGTCAGTCAGTTGCAGCCCAAAGCATGACAGAAGATCAGGTCAAGCAACTGGCGCTTGAGGCGATTTTGGAAAATCCAGAAATTATCATGCAGGCGGTGGCCATCTTGCAGCAGCGTGAAAAGGAACGGGCAGCTTCCGGGGCCAATTCTGTGCGCTTGGAGATCGAATCTGATCCCAATGCCCCCAATCTTGGGAATCCCGAGGGGGATGTCACGGTGGTGGAATTTTTCGACTATAATTGTCCCTACTGCCGAAGCGCGGGCCAGACGGTGCAGGCGCTCCTCGAGGCCGATGCAAATGTGCGGGTCATCTATCGTGAATGGCCGATATTGGGCGATGATAGTGTGATTGCGGCTCGCGCCGCTTTGGCCGCAAGGGAGCAGGGCAAATATGAGGCCTTCCATTGGGCTTTGATGAACGGGGACGGGCGTGTCACGGAGGCTGTTATTTTCAAAGTGGCACGAGATTTGGGCATGGATGTCGCCAAGCTTGAAGCAGATATGGCAAGCCCCTCGGTCGAGGCGCATATCGCCTTGAGCAATGCTCTGGCGCGGCAATTGGGCTTTACCGGGACGCCGGCCTTTATTGTCGACGATAAAACTGCGCCTGGCATGTTGAGCGTGGACGAGATCACCAGGCTGGTGGCGGAGGCGCGCGCCAATCGGTAAATCTTGCGGCGCCTATGTGTCGTTTTTGGAATGGCTTAAAGGTTGGTTTTGCGCCACATCAAACCAAATTGGTTTGATGGAGCATTGCAATGACACCCCCGAATATTTTGTTGATTATGGCCGATCAACTGGCGCCGCACTTCACTGGTGCCTATGGTCATACGGTGGTAAAAACCCCGCATTTGGATGCCCTGGCCGCCCGCGGGATGCGATTTGATGCGGCCTATTGCAACAGTCCGCTTTGCGCCCCGTCGCGCTTTTCCATGATGGCGGGGCAGTTGATTAGCAAGATTGGCGCCTATGATAATGCGTCTGAATTTGCCGCCTCCATCCCGACCTTTGCCCATTACCTCAAATCTCTGGGCTACAGCACATGCCTGTCTGGAAAGATGCATTTCGTTGGGCCCGATCAGATGCACGGGTTTGAAAGCCGGGTGACGACAGATATTTACCCGTCTGATTTCGCCTGGACTCCGAATTGGCAGCAAGCCGATGAGCGGATTGATAAATGGTATCACAACATGCAGACCGTTAAAGAAAGCGGTCAAGCCATGGCCAGTTTTCAAATTGACTATGATGACGAGGTGGAATTTGCCGCCAAGCGCAAGCTGTTTGATTATGCCCGCGATGGGGCTCAGCCTTGGTGCATGGTGGCCTCGTTCATCCATCCCCATGACCCATATGTGGCGCGGCCCGAGTGGTGGGATCTTTATAGCGATGAAGAAATAGATATGCCGCGGCATCCCGAATATGCAACTGATGCCTTTGGTCAGCGGGTATTGGCGGGGATTGAGGCCTATTCCAAACCCCTAACGCAGGAAGAGATCCGGCGCGCGCGCAGAGCCTATTACGCCAATGTCAGCTATTTTGACAGTAAGATCGGCGCTCTGGTTCAGACGGTTGAAGAGATGGGGCAGCTGGACAATACCATCATCATCGTCACTGCCGATCACGGCGATATGTTGGGGGAAAAAGGCCTGTGGTATAAGATGAATTTCTTTGAGCATTCCGCCCGCGTGCCCTTGATTATGGCTGGCCCCGGCGTGGCGCAGGGGCAGACGGCCAATGCCTGTTCGCTGGTGGATATCTTGCCGACGATGGTCGAGGTTGGCGGAGGCAGCGCGGATATGTTTGGCATGCCGGTGGATGGGCGTTCGTTGATGGCTCTGGCGCGCGGTGAGGATGATGGAATCTCAGAGGCGATTGGCGAATATTGTGCCGAGATGACGTGGCATCCGGTGTTTATGATCCGCCGGGGCGATATGAAATATATTCATTGCGACAGTGATCCGGCGCAGCTGTATGATCTGGCGAATGACCCTTGGGAGCTTGAAAACCTGGCCGAGCATCCGGCCTATCAGGTGATTGCCGAGGGATTTGGACGGGAAGTGATGCAGCGTTGGGACAGCGCGGCCTTGCGCGAGAACGTCATGGCCACCCAGAAAAATCGATTTGCATTAAATGCAGCGATGCAGGCTGGCGCATCTGAACATTGGGATTACAACCCGCCGTCTGAAGCTGCGCAGCAATATGTGCGCAATCATATGGATTGGACTGTCGTGGCCGAACGCTTTCGCTTTCCGCCCGTCGGGTGACACTGGACATTGATCCATAAAAAGGCCCCCGCGTCTTTCGATGCGGGGGCCCGTTTGTCGCGTTTCATGCGGCCAATCAGTCGTCCTGTGGCAGCATCAAGTTAAGCACCACGGCCAGCAAAGCTGTTGGCGCAACGGCGGAGGTTGCCAAAGTTTTCCACACACCAGGCAGATATTGTACTGCGCTTGGCACCAAGTTGAGGCCAAGACCGACAGCGAGCGACACAGAGATAATGATCATGTTGCGACGTGACATCTTCACTTCGGTCAACATATTCATACCGGCCGCGGCGACCATTCCGAACATGACAATCACGCCACCGCCGAGAACTGGCAAAGGCATGGAGGAGATGACGGCGCCGATTTTTGGGATCAATCCACAGATGATCAAGATAATCCCGGCGATGGTCACCACATGGCGCGACATGATGCCGGTCATGCCGACAATGCCGACGTTTTGGCTGAAGGATGTATTTGGCAAACCGCCAAAGACAGCCGCGACCGCCGTGCCCAAACCATCGGCATAGGTCGCGCCAGCGATTTCTTCATCAGAGGCGTCGCGGCCTGCGCCGGCCTTGGTGGTTGCTGAAGCATCACCCACAGTTTCAATGGCTGAGACCACAGATACCAATGTGACACCGATCACCGCGCCAAGACTGAATTCGAACCCATATGGCATAACAGTTGGCACTTGAAACCACGCGGCTTTCGTAACGCCGCCGAGGCTCACCATACCGGCGAGGCTGGCAACCGCGTAACCGGCAATAAGACCGATCAAAACCGCTGCGTTGGAAATCAGGCCTTTGGTTAGGAATTTACAGGCCAAGGCCACGACTACGACGGTTAAGGCCACTGTCCAATGCTTTAAAGAACCGAAGCTTTCAGCAGACATTTGAAACTCTGCCGCGCCACCTGCTGCGTATTTAATTGCGACGGGGATGAGGTAAAGACCAATCGCCAAGATCACCAGACCGGTGACGAGAGGTGGGAACATGAAGCGCAGCTTCTGAATCACACTACCCAAAGCGAAGTGTACGATGCCGGCTATCAAACAGGCGGTCAGGGCGACGCTTAAGCCTTGGGTTGCAGCCACACCGGCCAAAACACCGACAAAAGCAAAGCTGGTGCCCTGCATAATGGGCAAACGCGCGCCAACTGGGCCGAGGCCAACAGTTTGAAACAGAGTTGCCACGCCTGCAAAGAGCATGGCCATTTGGATAAGGTAGAGCTGCTCGGCACCACCAAAGGCCAGGCCAGCGGCCCCCGCGACGATGATAGATGGGGTTACATTTGAGGCGAACATCGCCAGAACATGTTGCAATCCCAATGGGATAGCCTGCCCCATTGGGGGCGTGGCGTTTGGATCGCCATATTTGATATCAGACATTTCTTTTCCCTTCGTTTTGAGTATTGGCGCCTGCCAATTATCGATCCTTATTTTTGATTTCCGCGTCATTGATTGAACGACCGCCCACGCCCCTGGACCGTTGGGACGCAATGACTGCAGTTTATTCATTTTTTTCCCTCGAGGTCAAAAAAACTTTGGCACAATTGTCGTATTCCTTAGATCTGTGGGCGCGGCTCCACAGGGCTGGGCAATTTACCGGCTAAAATCACCGGACTTCACTCGTTTTAAATGACTTTTGCATCACCCAGCCGCTCCGGCAGGTTATTTGGCCCGATGGCAACACTGGGCTGCGCCTGCCTGCCCCCGGCCGGTGCCTTCAGCATCTTATTGCACGATGCAGAGGTCATTTTAATCAATTGTTAGGACTTTTCGGGTCATAGAGGTTTTATTAACTTTTGGGGCGATACCATGAGCAGCTTACAACAGAATGCCTCCTTTTTAACATTTTCGGGCGAATTGACCTCTACTGGTGCGGTGCGATTGCTGTCCGTGTTGTTGCAGGCGCCAGGGCATCGCTTGACGCTGGAAGCCAATGGCGGTGGCGATTGGCTGCGCGAAGACCTTGCTGAATTGGGCGCGGAGCTGTTGCGCGCCGCGCAGCGCCGGCCGGTTCGGCGTGATTGGTTCCTCTATGACCTGCCAGGTTTGCGACTTGAGGACTTTCAACCGGATGTCGATGCTAAGACTCATCCCCAGGTGACCTTGCGACTCACCCGCGGCGGTGTTCAGCAATTGGTCGCCAAACCCTGCGCTGAGGGCGCAGTGCCAGCTTTGGAAGATGTTGTGCTGCCATTGCGCAACCTGTCGGCCTATCTCCATGCGATGGGCGATCGGGCAGTTCCTCAACTCGGCGCCCAGGCTTCCAAAATGACTGCGCGTCAGATTGATGAATTTTTATTAGCCTTCGGTGGGCGCATTTTAGAAGCTGAACAGGAAGACGTGCTGCCTTTGCACCGATACTGGCGACATGGCTAGACGTGAAATGTGATCCGTTTTGGGACAATGGCGCAATTGCAAAGGTTGATGTCGCACAGGCGCTTGCCAATTTGCCGTGATAAATTACTTTCACCACATGTTTATAGATGCTCTTCAGTATATCGCCCCCAGCCTCGCTGTGTTTGACCAAATGCGCGCTGGGCGTTTGTCTGCTGTACATGTGACCGTTGGATACCACGAAGATTTTCTCGGTGTGGTGGAAAACCTTCAAGTTTGGAACCGTTGGTTTGAAGAGTGCAGCGATGTGATCGCCCGCGCCGTGACCTGCGAAGATATCAGGGCTGCCAATGCTGCGGGCAAAACAGCTATTTTATTTGGCCTGCAAAATCCTTTGGCGATTGGGGCGGATATTGGGCGGGTCGAAGTCCTCGCACAATTGGGCATTCGCTTTTGCCAAATCACCTATAATCAGCAATCCCTCCTTGGCGCTGGCTGTTTCGAGCCAAATGACAGCGGCCTCACCGCCTTTGGCCGTGAAGTCGTCAACGAAATGAACCGGGTCGGCATGGTCATTGATCTGTCCCATGCGGGTCATCAGACCGCGATGGATGTGGTCGATTATTCGTCGCGTCCCGTCACCGTGACCCACGCCAATCCAGATGCATGGCATCCCGCGCCGCGAAATCTGCACCACGATCTGCTGCAAGCCTTGTCTGAGCGCAGCGGCATGGTGGGCTTTTCACTCTACCCGCACCACCTGCGTGGTGGCAGCGACTGTAGCTTGTCCGAGTTTGCGGCAATGGCGCAGGAGATGATGCAGCAATATGGGGCTGGAATGTTTGGAATTGGCTCGGATCTGTGCCAAGATCAACCCGATAGCGTGGTGAATTGGATGCGCAATGGCCATTGGCGCAAGCATCCTGCACCGCCTGTCGCCTTTCCGGCTTGCCCAAGTTGGTTTGGCGACAACCGCGATTTCCCTGGCCTGGCGCCGGGGCTATTGGCGGCGGGCATGACAGAGGTGGACGTTGCAGGCCTTATGGGGGGAAATTGGATGAAGTTTTGGCAAGAGGCTTTTGTAAAGCCATGAAAGATTCCGTGATCAATCAGGGCGATCTGCGCCCGGCTTCTGAGGTGATGCGCTTACGGCGCATGGGGTCCATGTTTCCCTCGCGCCTGTCCTTCCTGCGCACATTAACCCGTCGTCTGATCGCAGATGGCAGCCGCGTGAGCCGGCCGCATTGGCAGATTGACGGCGATGGCTATGGCACGGCGGTTTATACGGTGACACTGGGCGGGCATCGCTATTCGCTCTTTGCCATGACCCAGCCGCTCGACCCGGATATGCGCACCGACCGGGTTATTGCTGAGGCTTGGGATGCGGCCTTTGTGCTATATGATGGGGTTCCAGATGCTGCAGAGATTGCGCGCCTGGCAAGCCAGGCTCCTTTGCAAGAGGCGGGCCGGTTCACACAAAAAGATCTTTGCCTGTCGCGGGCCAATAAATCTGTCCGCTTGTTTGAGCAAATTGTCAGCGCCCTGCGCTCAGGCAGCCCCTTGCCGATGGGGATGATACATCAGATCGGTTATTTGATGCGCACCACAGCGGTCTACGGCAATGGCAAGTTTGGCATTGCTGATCGGCGCGTCGTGGCGCAAAGGCCGGGGCTTGAAGGGCCGTTCATGGCCGAAATGCTCACAGTCTGGCTGATCCGCACTTTCACCCATGATTTGATTGAGCATATGGGGGGCCGGCCTCTTCCAGCGCGGGTGAAACGGCAATTGGGCATTGGAAATTCAACCGGCTTGGGCATGGCGCCGTTTTTGGTGTCGCACCCGCTCTTGCTGCACTCTTGGATGATCAGCCGCGAAACCGCTTTGGCGCGGGTGCGCGATGCGCAGATTGATGCCGGCGCGGCACAAAGGCTGATCGCCCTGGCACGGCGTGCCGCACAACATTTGCTTGAATGGAATATCCCGGATCCGACGCATCAGGCGCGGATTGTCACGCTTCGGCAAGAATGGGCGACTCTCACGCTGGGGCTGACAGAGGCCAGCCTGTGCCAAGACGGTGCTGTTGAAGCGCTTATAGCGCGCAGCCGCGCGGGCAGCTATGATTTGCAAGAATTGGTTGTCAGCTGGTTGATCGAACCTTTTGGTGATTTGGTGGATGGTTTGACAGACTGTATGGCCAATCCGTTTGATCCGGTTTTACATGCGCAGATGAGCTGTGAAGAGCTCCGTGTGCTCTTGCAGGAGCATTGCGGCTTTGCAACCCAGATTGATTTTACAGATCCACAAGCCACTGCGCAATTTTGGTATGTCTCTGAAGCCAAGCTCGAGCCACGAATTGGGCAACGCCAATCGGAGCCGGGCGCAGATCGTGAAAGCCCGCTGGATATCGCGCGGCGCATTCAGAACCTTGCCAATGATTTGCCCGGTCACAGCGGAGCGATTTGGCAATTTTTGACACAATTTCCCGAGCATCGCTATGCCGTCCAGCGGGTACAGGCTTTGGCCCAGAACCATTATGCGGAAATTCGCGACAATTTGGTGGATGCGGATATGGCACCAATTGATATGCTGCGCTGCAAATTGTCGTTTTTTGGTGCCAGTAAATTTGATCCCAAGTCACAGCTTTGGACCCGGATTACGCTGGCGCAGGGTGCGCCTCTGGCGCAAGATTTGGCCGATGGCACTGCGCGCGACGATTGGTGGCTTCCGGTGTCCGCGCCATGATGGTCTCGTCCAATGAAGTACAAATGCTGGTGCTTAAAGCTTGCCGTGGGGTGGGTGTTCCAATGGGACAGGCCCGAGAGGTGGCTGTGGCGCTTGCAGAAACGCCGCAAGCCCTGGCAGCTTTGCTGCCGCATTTGGCGCGGCCGATGCAGCCGGCCAAGTTCGATTTTTCGGACGGGCTGACGGTGCAGGACGCATCTTTGCTGCGCGACTTTCCGGCCTGTGCGGATGCGGCGGCGCTCGGAGTGCAAAAGGTGCGAATCTGTGATCTTGCAGCCTGTGACCTGGCCCATGCACTTGCCCGGTCCCGCGGTCTGACGATTGCGGCGGAAGGGGCAGATGTGGTTTTCACCGGAACAGAGGCGGCGCCTCCAGAGGCATCACGTTGCGCAGTGCTTCCGGAAATTTGGCAGCAAGTCACCAGCTTTGCCGCTTTGACCTATGTGCCAGAGACCGATGCCTCTCGTGTTGGCGGAGCCGGGGCTGGTTTGAGTGATAATGACTAGGCCATCATGACGGGGCGATCATGACGGGGGCTGGCTGAATACGTCCGTTTCATAGCGCACATGTTCAAGATACAGCCCATCGGGCGGGCAGACGGGTCCGCAGGCGGCGCGATCACGGGCGGCCAATGCTTCTGCCACCCGCTCGGGCGGCCAAGCGCCAGCGCCGCAGCGCTCAAGCGTGCCGACCAGACTGCGCACTTGATTGTGCAGAAAGCTGCGCGCTTTGACATGAAAGCGAATCTCTTGGCCCTCCGGATAATCATGGGTGGTGATATCTAAGACATCCAAGGTTTTGATCGGGCTTTTTGCTTGGCACATGGTTGAGCGAAATGTGGTGAAGTCATGGTTGCCCAAAAGAAAGGCGGCGCCGGCGCGCATGGCGTCTACATCCAGCGGGTGCCTGGATTGCCAGACCAAGCCGGCGTCATGGGTTACAGGGGCCGCGCGGCAAACGAGCCGAAACAGGTAGTCGCGGCCAATAGCGGAAAAGCGCGCATGCCAGTCTTGATCCACCTGCCGACAATCGAGCACCGCAATGCGATTGGGTTTCAGATGATAATTCAGCGCGCCTTTCAGCTTTATTGCGTCCCACGTCTTGCGCATATCGCAATGAGCAACCTGTCCCAGCCCGTGTACACCCGTGTCGGTGCGCCCAGCGGCCGCTATGCTGGGCAGGTCGGGCTCTAGCTTTGCCAAGGCTTGTTCCAGCGCAGTTTGTACGGTGGGCAGATCATTTTGCCGCTGCCAGCCATAGAAACCTTGGCCATGGTATTCAATTTTCAAAGCATATCGAGGCATAGATCTGCCATTAACCCGTAGATACAAATTTGGCAATTGCCGCAACGCCCGGCACGGATCACATTGGCGCGCACCTGGGAACGTTTAAGCCTAGGCAAAGAGGTCACCGCTTCCTATCTATGGAAGACAGACAAAGGGAACCCATGGTTTTAACATCAGTGACAGATCGCCTGGGCAATGCTGCGGGCAGCGCAGTTGGGGCGGTGTCCGGTCGTTTTGCGGATCGGGTCATCCGCCTCGGGGTGACAGGGCTCAGCCGTGCAGGCAAAACCGTGTTTATCACCTCTTTGGTGGCCAATCTGCTGAACCGAGGGCGCATGCCGCAACTCTTGGCCGCCAGTGAGGGGCGCATTCAAGCCAGTTTTTTGCAGCCTCAGCCCGATGACACGTTGGCGCGGTTTGACTATGAGGCCAATCTCGATTCTTTACTGCGGCCCGCGCCACAGTGGCCCGAAGGCACCCAATCTATCAGCCAACTGCGCCTGTCGTTCAGGTTGGCTCCGCAGGGCATCTTTGCGGCCATGGCGCTACCAAAAACGCTGCATTTGGACATTGTGGATTACCCTGGCGAGTGGTTGCTGGATTTAGGCTTATTAGACCTGAGTTATGATCAATGGTCTGAGCGCGCATTACAGGCCGCTGACGGGCGTGCACAGGCCAAAGAGTACCAGCTCAAATTGACTGCTGTGGATGGGGCAAACCCCTTTGATGATGTCACAGCTTCTGAATTGGCCAGAGCCTATGCGGCATATCTCATTGCTGCGCGCCAAGCTGGATTTTCAAACTTGACCCCTGGGCGTATGCTTTTGCCCGGTGATCTGGCCGGCTCCCCCGTGTTGACCTTCGCGCCTTTGCCTGCGGGCGCGGGTGACAAGCGATCCTTGCGCGCGGAAATGCGGCGGCGGTTTGAGGCCTATAAGGAAAAAATTGTGAAGCCGTTCTTTCGCGACCATTTTGCCAAATTGGATCGGCAAATTGTCTTGGTGGATCTGTTGAAGAGCTTGGCGGACGGTCCGGCTGCGGTCGCGGATCTTGAACAGGCGATGACTGGTATTTTGAGGGCATTTCGTCCGGGACAGCGGGGATTTTTGCGCGAATTACTGCGCGGCCGGCGCATAGACCGGATTTTATTTGCCGCCTCAAAGGCAGATCACCTGCATCACGCACAGCATGGCGCCGTGCAAGATTTAGTGACTGCGCTCACGCAATCGGCGCGTGATACGGCGCGGTTTCGGGGGGCTTTGACCAGCTCAATTGCAATAGCGGCCCTGCGCAGTACGGTTGAGATTGACCTGAATCGGAACGGGCACAGCCTGCCGGGGGTTAAGGGTTTGGCGCTGGGGTCTGGTCAGACTGTGGGATTTTATCCCGGGGAGTTCCCAGCGTCGCCCGCGCGAGTTTTGGCGCAAGCCCGCGCCGGCGTTTCGCAATGGCAGGAGGGTGCTTTTCACGATCAAGCCTTTGCGCCTGCGCCCTTGTCTTTGCCGCCGGGCTATGGCCCGCCGCATATCCGCTTGGACAAAGCTCTGCAATTTTTAATAGGAGATGTTTTGTGAGGCTGCATTTATCCCCTGCTGAACGGTCTGATGCCACACAGATCAGTGCAATTTTGGAGGAATGGTATCTTGCAAACAGCTGGATCCCTGCTGTGCATGATCTGGTGGAGCGCGAAGATTATGGCCGTATCTTGCTCGATCATACTCAGGTGACGATGTTGCATTGGCAGGGGCAGTGCGTTGGGTTTTTAGCTCTGGAAAGGGATATTGTGCAATCGCTATACATTCGTTCAGAGTTTCAAAGGCGCGGATTTGGGCGCGCGGCCATGCGCTATGCGCAAAGCCAATGTGACCAGCTTTGGCTTTGGGTGTTTCAAAGTGACCGCAGGGCGCAGAGTTTTTATCGCAGCTTGGGCTTTCAGGAGGTGGAGACCAGTGACGGCCGGGACAATGATTATAACCTGCCTGATGTGACGCTGTGTTGGAGGCAGGCCCATGGATGAAAAACGCAATGCGCCTTTGGTTGTGGAGTTGCCGACATCTGCCGAAGATGTAACTCCAGAAACTGCTCCGGTGCTGCCCGAGATGGGCCTGGAGGCAAGCCAGAGCCCTACCGGTTTTCAGGCCACAAGTTTGATGCTTGGCCGCCGCCCCGGCCGCGCGCTGCGCTGGGCTTGCGGATTGTTCAGCGGTTTTGTGGTGCTTAGCCTTTGCCTGACCATTTGGGAGTTTTTGACGGGGTTGATGGCGCGCTTTCCAGCGGTGGGATGGCTGGCCCTTGCCTTGCTATTGGGCGCCTGCCTTGCGGCCGTTTGGGTCGTCGGCAAGGAGATTTCGGCTCTGCGCCGTTTGACGCAGATTGATCAAATTCAGCAACGGGCCAGCGATGCCCGCGCGTCTGGGGCGCTCGTCGAGGCGCAGAATGTTTGCGCCGAGCTTGAGGCGCTCTACCGTGGCCGGCAGGAGCTACGCTGGGAGGCGGCCCGATTTGCGGAACAAAAACCAGAAATATTTGATGCGGACGGGGTGATGGAGGCGGCAGAGCGCGCGCTGCTCTCCCCTTTGGATCGTTTGGCCGAGCAAAATATTGAGGCCGCCGCCCGTCAGGTCACCACTCTCACCGCCTTGATGCCGCTGGCCTTGGTGGATGTGATTGCAACATTGATCACGAATCTGCGTATGATCCGCAGGATTGCTGAGATATATGGTGGTCGGTCCGGATTTCTCGGCAGTTGGCGTTTGGCCCGTCTGGTCTTTGCGCATGTGATGGCAACCGGGGCTGTGGCCATTGGCGATGATCTCATTGGCTCGGTCGCGGGCGGCTCTGTTTTGGCCAAATTCTCCAGAAAATTTGGCGAAGGGGTTATCAATGGTGCTTTGACCGCGCGTGTGGGCATCGCGGCCATGCAGCTGTGCCGTCCCTTCGCCTTTCAAGCCGGTGCATCACCCAGCGTGACTGGCATTATGAAGCGGGCGCTCTTGGGGGTTTTCGTGTCGGATCGGACGCGCTGAAGTGTTTTTCAGCCCTGTGGCAAACTCTCTGCGTCAAGCCAGTTGTGCAGCGGCACAGAGGGGCCTATAACCGGCGCAAGATGGAACGGATATTGATCATTCTACGAATTATATCCCCGGCACTGTGACAATGCAGCTGCCGGGCCAAAGGCGTTGGAGCCCACCGCGCCGCCTTTCCCCAGTTTATAAAAGATGAGACGAGATATGTCCGAGCAAGCAACTGACTACAAAGATACACTCAATCTGCCTAAGACAGATTTTCCCATGCGCGCCGGCCTGCCAAAGCGCGAACCCGAATGGCTGGCCCGTTGGGAAGAGATCGGCATTTATGACCGGTTGCGGGAAAAAACCGGTCGTGAGAGTTTTACCCTGCATGACGGGCCGCCCTATGCCAATGGCAACCTGCATATCGGCCATGCACTCAATAAGATCCTCAAAGATATGGTGGTCCGCTCGCAACAAATGATGGGCAAAGATGCGCGCTATATCCCAGGTTGGGATTGTCACGGTTTGCCCATTGAGTGGAAAATAGAAGAGAAATACCGCAAAAAAGGCCGAGATAAAGACGCGGTTCCGATCGTCGAATTTCGTCAGGAATGTCGCGAATTTGCCGCGGGATGGGTTGATATCCAACGCGAGGAATTCAAGCGACTTGGCATCACCGGCAAATGGGAAAATCCGTATTTGACTATGGATTTTCATGCGGAACAGGTGATTGCGGCGGAATTTCAGAAATTTTTGATGAATGGCACACTGTATCAAGGTTCAAAACCTGTGATGTGGTCGCCTGTTGAGAAGACAGCGCTTGCGGAAGCTGAGGTTGAATATCACGACAAGGAAAGTTTCACAGTCTGGGTGAAATTTCAGGTGGTTGGCACGGGTGATGCGACGCTAGACAGTGCCAAAGTTGTGATATGGACCACGACGCCTTGGACCATGCCGTCGAATAAGGCGGTGGTTTATGGTGCGGGAATTTCCTATGGGCTTTATGAGGTGATCGGCCGGCCTGAGGAATGTTGGGCGCGGATCGGTGAGCGGTTTATCTTGTCAGATGCATTGGCCGAAGATGTCTTGGGCCGTGCGCGGCTTGAGCCGTCGATGTATCGCCGCCTATGTGATATCACGCCCGAGGATTTGGCGAAGATCCAGTTGCGCCATCCTTTGCATGGGGCTGACGGCGGTGAGGGCGAATGGGATGACATCCGTGATTTCCGCGCGGCTGATTTTGTCACCGACAGTGAAGGCACCGGATTTGTGCATTGTGCCCCCTCGCATGGGATGGAAGAGTTTGAGCTTTATCGTGATCTGGGCATGTTGGAGCAGGTGATTACCTATAACGTGATGGAAGATGGGCGTTTCCGCGCTGATCTGCCATTCTTTGGCGGCAAGGCAATTCTCAAGCCCAATGGCAAAGAGGGCAATGCCAACAGCGCGATCATTGAGAAACTGGCCGAAGTTGGTGGATTGCTTGCGCGCGGAAAAATAAAGCACAGCTACCCACACAGCTGGCGCTCTAAGGCGCCTGTGATTTATCGCAATACGCCACAATGGTTTGCCGCAGTCGACAAGCCGGTCAACGATGGGCAAGACACATATGGCAAGACCATCCGTGAGCGGGCGCTGACCTCCATTGACGAGCTGGTCACCTGGACGCCCACGACCGGGCGCAATCGGTTGTATTCGATGATTGAAGCGCGACCGGATTGGGTTTTGTCGCGCCAGCGTGCTTGGGGGGTGCCTTTGACGTGTTTTACCAAAAACGGCAGCCTGCCCACCGATGATGATTATCTGCTGCGCAATGACGAGGTGAACGCCCGCGTGTTGGACGCTTTTGAGGCAGAAGGTGCGGATGCTTGGTATCAGGACGGCGCGAAAGAGCGGTTTTTGAGCGGTATTGTGGCCCCTGAAGACTATACGCAGGTGTTTGATATCTTGGATGTTTGGTTTGACAGCGGTTCCACGCATGCTTTTGTCTTGCGCGACCGAGCCGATGGGTCTGAAGATGGCTTAGCTGACCTCTATCTTGAAGGCACCGATCAACATCGCGGATGGTTCCATTCCTCAATGTTGCAATCTTGCGGTACGCAGGGCCGCGCGCCCTATCGGGGTGTTCTGACCCATGGGTTCACGCTGGATGAAAAGGGCATGAAGATGTCTAAATCAATCGGCAATACGGTTTCGCCGGAGGATGTGACCCGGCAATATGGAGCGGATATTTTGCGTCTTTGGGTGGCGCAGTCTGATTACACCAGTGATCTGCGGATTGGTCCGGAGATTCTCAAAGGTGTGGCCGATAGCTATCGCCGTTTGCGCAATACGATGCGGTTTATGCTCGGCTCATTGGCGGATTTCACCGCAGCAGACCAGGTGGCGCCCGAGGCAATGCCGGAGCTGGAGCAATGGGTTTTGCATCGCTTGGCGCAATTGGATGCCACCGTGCGGGAGGGCTATGCGGCCTATGACTTCCAAGGGGTTTTCCAAGCCTTGTTCCAATTCGCAACTGTTGATCTCTCCTCATTCTATTTCGATATTCGCAAAGACGTGCTGTATTGTGATGGCGATACTCCCGAACGCCGCGCCGCGCGGACGGTATTGGATATCCTGTATCAGCGTTTGACGACCTGGCTGGCTCCGGTTTTGACCTTCACGATGGAAGAGGTTTGGCTTGAGCGGCACAGGGAAGAGGGCAGTTCGGTGCATTTGCAAGATATGCCGCAGACCCCGTCCAGCTGGTCCAATCCTGATTTGGCTGAAAAATGGTCCAGCATCCGCAAGGTACGCCGTGTGGTCACCGGGGCGCTGGAAGTGGAGCGGCGTGAAAAGAACATTGGCTCCAGCCTTGAGGCGGCGCCGGTTGTCTATGTATCTGCCGATGTGGCAGAGGTGTTGAAATCTGTGAGCTTCGCAGATTTATGTATTACATCTGGCATTGAAATTTCGACCGAGACAGCGCCAGAGGCCGCTTTTGTTTTGGAAGACACAGATGGGGTGGCGGTGTCCTTTGCGAAGGCCAGTGGTGAAAAATGTCAACGCTGCTGGAAAATTCTTCCCGATGTGGGTCAACACAGCCATGCCGGTGTCTGCGGGCGCTGTGATGCTGCGCTGGGCTAGGGCCCTATGTGATTTAAGAGCGGGGGGCCGTGTGCGCCCCGCTTTCGTTCGCAAAGTGCGGACGCTGTGACCGGGCTAGTGTTCAGCTCGGTGGTGTTTGCCGCCGTGTTGCATGCCAGCTGGAATGCTTTGGTCAAAACTGGACAGAACAAGCAATCGGGCATGCTGCTTCTGACTCTGGCTCATGGGTTCTTTGGGCTTTGTATTCTCCCCTTTGTTCCGGTGCCGCAGGGCGCGGCTTGGCTGTGGCTCACCGCCTCGGGCCTTATTCACATGTTTTACCAACTGTTCCTCGGCTTTGCCTATGAGCGCGGTGATTTAAGCCGGGTCTACCCGATCGCCCGCGGCGCGGCGCCGTTGATCGTTTTGATCATCAGCCTGTGTTTTGGCATTGATTCCTTGCGGGGTATGGATCTGCTGGGGATTTTGGTTTTGGGGCTTGGGATCGTTTTGATGGCCCATGGGGTGTTCCGCTCGGGCGAGGATCGCCGGCTTATTCCCCTAGCGCTTGGGTCAGCGGCCGCCACGGCGGGCTATTCCTTGGTGGATGGGCTGGGCGCGCGTGTGATGGGGGATGCGCTGGCCTATGTCGCGTGGTTGCTGATTTTCTCTGCGGTGTTTTACACACCCGTAATTTTGGCGTTACGCGGTCGCTCGGTGCTTCCGCGGGGAGGCGGGCAGATCGCGCTTGGGCTTTTGGCCGGATTTGCGTCTTTTATTGCTTATGCGATTGTGGTTTGGGCGATGACAGTCGCGCCCATCGCCCTGGTCACCGCGTTGCGTGAAAGCTCCATTCTGTTTGCCATGCTGTTGGGCTGGTTTTTCTTCAAAGACACGATGGGTCCGACCAAGATCTTGGCGGGGCTGGTGATTGTCGCCGGGGTCGTGCTCACGCGTTTTTAAGACTCTGCCGTCATTTGCTGGACAATACCGGCAAATAGTAAATATGCCGAACAGGCCACCAAGCCGAGATTGGCCACATAAACCTCAGTGAAATTGCCCCAAGCAGCCCAAGCCGCGAAGCCCACCCAAGCCAAAGCAATGGGCAGGGTCAACGGGCGCCAGCGCTCCGTGCGCATGGGATGGACAAATTTAAGCGGCAGGAACATCGAAACGGCCAAGAGCGAAACTGCCGCAAGAATAACCCAATGGTTAGGTTCGGTGGCAAAGATGACAATCACCGCCATATTCCAAGCGCCAGGAAAGCCCTGGAAAGAGTTGTCTTTTGTCTTCATGCGCTGGTCTGCGAAATACATTGCGCTTGCAAAGGTGATGACAATGATTGCCATCCAGCCGGACCAGCCGGCCAATAGGCCACTGGCAAAGAGCGCATAGGCAGGAATGAAGACATAGGTGAGATAATCAATGATCAAATCGAGCAGCACCCCATCAAACAGCGGTGCATTGGTTTTGACGTCATAGCGACGCGCCAAGGGGCCATCTATCCCATCAACGAAAAAGGCGACGACCAACCAGACAAACATCATGTCCCATTTTTCATTGACCGCTTCCAGCATTGCCAACATGGCAAAAACCGCACCGGTTGCAGTCAGCAAGTGAACTGCCAAGGCTTTAATTCGAATATCCATACACCCGTATAGGCGCAATTGCCATCAAGTGGCAATCAAGCTTTGGGATGGGCGGCGTTGTAAACATCCATCAAGCGAGCGGTATCGACGGCGGTATAGCTCTGCGTGGTTGAGAGCGAAGCATGGCCGAGCAGCTCTTGGATGGTGCGCAGGTCACCGCCGGCGCTGAGCAGATGTGTGGCAAAGGAGTGGCGCATGGCATGCGGGGTGGCGCTTGCGGGCAAACCCAATTGCATCCGCGCGATACGCATGGATTTTTGAACCAATCCCGGCCCCAATGCGCCGCCGCGTTTTCCTCGGAAGATCGGATCTTTTGCTCCGATATGAAAGGGACAGAGATCTGCATATCGCGTGAGCGCGGCACGGGCGACCGGTAAAACCGGCACCAAACGCTGCTTGCCGCCTTTGCCGGTGATGCGCAAGACTTCGGGCAAGGGATGATCTGCCCCGGTTAATCCGAGTGCCTCAGATATTCGCAGACCGCAGCCATAAAGCAGGGTTAAAACGGCCACATCGCGGGCGGCAATCCAATCTTCTTGGGCCTGGATCTCAAGGGTCTTAATCATGTCATGAGCGGCATCCTCCGCCAGAGGGCGGGGCAATTTGCGCTCGAACTTTGGCGCGCGTGCCAATAAGACGGCTGTCGGTTCAAGCGCATGTCGCTCGGCGAGCCAACGAAAGAAGGTTTTGACTGCGCAGAGCGCACGCGCCAAACTGCGACTGCTCACGCCGCGGCTGCGCTCATGTGCCATCCAGGCACGCATGTCCCGTGTCGCAATGGCGGCCAATGGGGCCAGCCCTTGCCGATCGCCGCTATGCTCAGCCATGAAAGCGGTAAATCTAGCGACATCGGTTGCATAGGCACTTAGAGTGTTATCGGCCGCAGATTTCAAAGCGCGCTCATGTGACAGCCAATGCTGCATCGCGTCGCGAATGGCCGGTGATATCAAGGTGAGGTCAGACCTCTGTGACATCATCGCCCCCTATGCCAGCCACCGGCGCAGGGCGCGCTCAAAGATTGTTGCAAAAAATGTCAACAAATCTGTTCCCTGGGCGGGAGAAAATTGCTCGGGATCTTTGGCCGCGAGGATCAACAATCCGGGCAGGGTGCCTGCGCCAAAATCAAGCCGCAAACAAGCTTCAGACCCTACGGGCGTGATCTCTTGGCGGTAGACAAAAACATCTGGGTCCGTGACGGTGCGCAGAGTCACTTTTTCGTCCAAATTTGCGGACAGGTAACGGGCGATGAAGCCTAAAGGCGCGGGTTTCACACCAGGGCCCAGCTGCGCGAGGCTGGGATCGGGAGTTTGATTTTGAGTTTCAAGAATCAAACAGGCGTAATCTATCCGCAAAATATCGACCATCTCAGTGCCGATCATGGTCAAGAAGCTGCCAAAATCGGTTGGTTCCATGATTTTCAATAAGGCCCGATGGATTTGTTGCGTGCCAGCGAGATTGTCATACGCGGCTGCAATAACGGAGCGGTTGGTTTCTTCAAGCCGGTCCAATTGCGCCTCAAGCCGCTTCATGGCAACGCTGCGCAGGTCGACGATATTCTGCCCTAAGGCTTCATCATGAGATGCCAGCAGCGCGCGCATGACATCCGGGGCGTCAAGAACGATGCGTGGGTTCTGAGTGATGATATCGCGTAAAATATCTTCGGCTTGCGCTGCGGTTTGCGGTGTCATGGCTGTCCCATTCACTGATGCGATGGTTGTCCCATAGAGGCTCGAGACAAGTTTACCATAGGTTAGAGAATTTTCTGACCTGTTTTTGCCCAATCCGACATAAATTGCTCCAAACCCTTGTCGGTCAACGGATGATTGGCCAGGGATTTGATGACATTTGGCGGCGCTGTGATCACATCTGCTCCGATTAAGGCCGATTGGGTGACATGGTTAACGGTTCGGATAGAAGCGGCCAATATTTGCGTGTCAAATCCAAAGTTATCATAAATTTGGCGGATATCTGCGATTAAATCCATACCGTCGATGTTCACATCATCTAGGCGGCCGATGAAGGGGCTTATGAAAGTAGCCCCGGCCTTGGCGGCCAAAAGCGCTTGGTTGGCGCTGAAGCAGAGGGTGACATTCACCATTTTTCCCTCACTCGACAGGGTCTTACAAGCCTTGAGCCCGTCCCATGTCAGTGGCAATTTGACCGTGATATTTGAGGCAATTTCCGCCAGCTTGCGCCCTTCGGCGATCATATCTTCCGCTTCGGTCGCAACCACTTCGGCGCTGACCGGGCCCGAGACCAATTGGCAAATCTCGCGTGTAACTTCAATAATATCACGACCAGATTTTAAGATCAAAGAGGGGTTGGTTGTCACCCCATCGACCATGCCTAAATCGTTCAATTCGGCAATTGCGTCTATTTCAGCAGTATCAACAAAAAATTTCATGGCGTATGTCCTTGATAGGTTGGCCTTCGTTGGGGCAAGCTTTATCGGAGTTTTTAGGGCACTAAAAGCCCTGCTGTTAAGGAAATGTCGTGTCAGAGCCCCAATTCTTTCATCAAGGTGACTTGGTTGCCGTCCTAACCAGCCAACCGCTGGATCGGGTGCTTGATTATAAGGCGCCGGAAGGTGGATGCTGGCAGGGGGCTTTCGTCGAAGTGCCTTTGGGACCGCGAAAGGTCTTAGGTGTCGTTTGGGGGGCTGGCGCGGGGGATTATGACCACGCCAAGATCCGCCCCGTGATCCGCGTGCTTGATGTGGCGCCCATGCAACAGAGTATGGCAGAATTCCTGCGCCGGGTCTCGGACTATACGCTCACACCAATGTCGAAAATGCTGCGCTTGGCCACGCGCGCACCGGGCTTGGGTGATCCGCCCTCGATGCGGCATGTTTACCGTTTGGGTGCGCAGGCCGAGGTCCGCATGACCGACGCACGGCAAAAAGTGCTGGCGGTTTTGGAAGAATTTGCAGAGCTGAGCTTTACGCTCAAGGAACTGTCAGAGGCGGCAGGCGTGACCGCATCGGTGATCAAAGGCCTGGTGAAACTGGGCGCGGTGGCAGAGGTGGCCACGCCGCAAGACATGCCATTTGCGCATTTAAACCCGAGCTTGCCCGGCAAGAGCCTGTCAGAGGATCAGGCCCATGCGGTTGCGCAATTGCAGGCAAATTCCGCAGGCTATCGCACGACGCTTTTGAAAGGTGTCACAGGATCGGGGAAAACGGAGGTTTATTTGGAGGCGGTGGCCAGCTGTCTCAAACAGGGGCGACAGGCCTTGGTTTTGTTACCTGAAATCGCTTTGACCGCAGAGTTTTTAACCCGTGTGGAGGTCCGCTTCGGCGCGCGCCCAGCACAATGGCATTCGGGCGTCACGATGACGGAGCGCCGCCGCACTTGGAAAATGGTCGGGCAAGGTCACGCGCAAATGGTTGTGGGTGCGCGGTCGGCCCTGTTTCTTCCGTTTCAAGATTTGGGCCTGATCGTGGTCGATGAGGAACATGACAGCAGCTACAAACAAGAAGACGGCGTTCTGTATAACGCGCGCGATATGGCCGTGCTGCGCGCGTCTTTGGTTGGCGGGCAGGTGGTGCTGGCCAGTGCAACGCCCAGTCTCGAAAGTTGGGCCAATGTGGAGGCCGAAAAATATACGAAAATCGAACTGAAAAGTCGCTTTGGCGCGTCGGTTTTGCCCAAAATGATGGCGATTGATATGCGGCAAGAAGATTTACCGGCGGATCGTTGGATATCTCCCAGTTTGCAAAAGATGGTTGAGGCCCGCATCCGGGCGGGGGAGCAATCTTTACTTTTTATCAATCGCCGCGGTTATGCGCCCATCACCCTCTGCCGGGCATGTGGCGATCAGGTGGGCTGCGATCATTGCGATGCGCGGATGGTCGAGCATCGCTTTCAGAAGCGTTTGATGTGTCACCAATGCGGCGAAAGCAAGCCAGTGCCGAAAATTTGCCCCAGTTGTGCGGCGGAGGATCGTTTGGCTGTGGTCGGGCCGGGTGTGGAACGCCTGGCAGAAGAGGCCACAGCGCTCTTTCCGGAAGCGAAAGTCGCGGTTCTCTCGTCAGATTTATTTGGCTCTGCCCGCGCACTTAAGGAGCAAATTGCCAAACTCGCGGCCGGTGAGGTGGATGTGATCATTGGAACGCAGCTGGTCGCGAAAGGGCATAATTTTCCAAAGTTAACCTTGGTTGGTGTGATTGATGCGGATTTGGGGTTGCAAGGTTCAGATTTGCGCGCCGCAGAACGGACCTTTCAGCTTATGCGCCAAGTGGCTGGACGTGCCGGTCGGGCTGACAAGCCGGGTGTTGCGGCATTGCAAACTCATCAGCCTGAACACCCGGTCATTCGTGCAATTTTGGATGGCGATGAAGAGGCCTTTTGGAGCGCTGAAGCGCAAGCGCGTGCACAGGCCGGTGTGCCGCCATATGGGCGATTGGTCGGAGTTGTTTTATCTTCACCCGATGCGCAGGAGGCCTTTGAGGTGGCGCAGGCCATGGCGCGCAATTGCCAGCCCTTGACGGATATCGGCGCACAGATCTTTGGGCCGGCCCCGGCCCCCATTGCCCGCATTCGCGGCCGCCACAGGGTGCGTCTCTTGATCAAGGCGGAAAAGAACGCCCCTATTCAGGCAGCTTTGAGCGCTTGGACGGCCCTATTCAAACTGCCAAATTCCCTCCGCTTATCAATAGACATAGATCCGCAGAGTTTTTACTGAAAGCGCCCGGCATAGCCTGGCGGCCAGACCATATGACTTGGCCCGGCTATTGCGCTGCAATGCCGTCCGGGCCGGGATCAGCGAGGGCCACAATATCGAACATGATCCGATTGAGCTCAAAGTCCTTGGGCGTGTAGATGCGCGCGATGCCCATTGCGCGGAGCTTTTGTGCATCGTCATCGGGAATAATTCCGCCCACGATCACCGGAATATGGCTCAGCTCAGCGGCGCGTAGCTTGGCCATCAACTCTTCCATCAAAGGCATATGTGAACCGGAGAGGATCGACAGGCCGATCACATGCACCGCGCCGTCGCGCGCGGCTGTGATGATCTCGTCTGGAGTGAGGCGGATGCCCTCATAAGAAATCTCCATTCCGCAATCACGGGCACGGGTTGCGATTTGCTCTGCGCCGTTGGAATGCCCATCCAGACCCGGTTTGCCCATCAAAAACGTCAGCTTGCGTCCCAGTCGGTCGCTGACCGCCGCGACTTGATCGCGAATCTCATCTAAGCCTTCCGTGCGATTGGACGGGGTGCCGCTGACACCTGTGGGGCCTCTATATTGACCGAAAGCTTGGCGCAGGACATCGCCCCATTCGCCCGTAGTGACCCCGGCTTTCGCGGCGGCAATAGAGGGCGGCATAATGTTGCTGCCATCGAGCGCGGCTGTGCGCAGATCCTGAAGCGCATCGGTCACGGCTTGCGCATCGCGCGCATCTCGCCAGCGGGTCAGGCGCTCGATTTGCTCGGCTTCGGTCTTGGGATCCACTGTCATGATAGCATCATCGCCCGAGGTGAGCGGGCTGGCTTCACCGTTTTGATAGGCGTTGACCCCGACCACAGTCATATCGCCGCTTTCAATTTGCCCAATCCGTGCAGCGTTGGAGTCGACCAAACGCGACTTCATATATTCGATCGCCTCTACGGCTCCGCCCATGGAATCGATCAGTGCCAGCTCAGCCCGCGCGCCCTCCTTGAGTGCTGCGACTTTGCGTTCCACCGCGGGATTTTCGTCGAACAGATCCTCATATTCCAAAAGATCGGTTTCATAGGCCATAATTTGTTGCATCCGCAGCGACCATTGCTGATCCCAGGGGCGCGGCAGGCCCAAAGCCTCATTCCAAGCGGGCAATTGCACAGCGCGGGCGCGGGCCTTCTTGGATAGGGTGACGGCCAGCATTTCGATCAAGATGCGATAGACGTTGTTTTCCGGTTGTTGTTCGGTCAGGCCCAGAGAGTTGACCTGAACACCATAGCGAAAACGCCGCATCTTCGGGTCGCTCACCCCATAGCGCTCGCGGCAGATTTCATCCCACAGATCCACAAAGGCGCGCATTTTGCACATTTCAGTGACAAAACGGATGCCGGCGTTCACGAAAAAGCTGATCCGCCCGACCATCTGTCCAAAATGTTCTTCGGGCACTTTGCCTTTGAGGTCGTCCAAAACCGCAGTTGCTGTTGCCAGGGCGAAGGCCAGCTCCTGCTCTGGTGTCGCGCCGGCCTCTTGCAGATGGTAAGAGCAGACGTTCATCGGATTCCACTTGGGCAGATGCGCGCGCGTATAAGCGGCGATATCTGTGATCATCCGTAAGGAAGGCTTGGGCGGACAGATATAGGTGCCTCGGCTCAAGTATTCCTTAATGATATCATTTTGCACAGTGCCTTGCAGCGCGCTGATATCGGCGCCTTGTTCATCGGCCGCGGCAATATAAAGCGCCAGCAGCCAGGGTGCTGTGGCATTGATGGTCATGGAGGTATTCATCTGATCAAGTGGGATATCTGCAAATAGCGTGCGCATATCCCCCAAATGGCTGATGGGCACGCCCACTTTACCGACTTCTCCGCGCGCTAAGATGTGATCGCTGTCATATCCAGTTTGCGTCGGCAGATCAAAGGCGACCGATAGGCCGGTTTGCCCTTTGGCGAGATTGGAGCGGTAAAGAGCATTCGAAGCCTCGGCCGTGGAATGGCCTGCATATGTTCGAAACAACCAGGGACGATCTTTTTGCACTTGGGTCATGACGAGCCTCTCATTCTTGTGTGCGAAATATAATTGCGCATTTCCACTTAATGGAGGAATAATCCCACCCTGTCAATTCGCTGCAACGCGGCAATTTTTCTATCTGGCGCAGACCCGCCTTTTCGGGCAGTTTGACTGAATGTTTGAGACAATCGAACTTCCGATGTGGTTTGTGGTGATCGCGGCGGTCTTTGCTGCGATTGCCGCTTTGGAGCGCGCCTTGATCCCTTCGGTGCGGTGGTTTTTCCGGCGCAGAATGCAACGCGTGGTCACCCGGTTAAACGCGCGTTTGGACCGGCCTATTGAGCCGTTCAAATTGGCCCGCCGCCATGATATGATTCAAAGACTGCTTTATCATCCAGATGTGATGCAGGCGGTCAATGATCATGCCCGCAAAGAGGGCATCCCGGAAAATGTCGCCTTTCAAGAGGCTCGGAAATACGCGCGAGAAATTGTACCGTCTTTTAGTGCGACAGTCTATTTTACTGTGGCCAGCACCATTGCCCGCTTTCTCAGCGAGACACTTTACAGGGTGCGAATCGGCCGTTTTGAGGATGTCTTGAGCGATCTAGACCCCAAGGCAACTGTGGTATTTGTCATGAACCACCGCTCAAATATGGACTATGTTCTGGTCACTTACCTGGCCTCAAAACGGTCTGCTTTGTCTTATGCGGTGGGCGAATGGGCGCGGATCTGGCCGATCAGCTTGCTCATTCGCGCGATGGGCGCTTTTTTTATTCGCCGCAAGTCGCGCGGGTTGCTGTATCGGCGGGTTCTGGCCCGCTATGTGCAAATGGCAACGCAGGGCGGGGTGACGCAAGCGGTGTTTCCTGAGGGCGGCCTGTCTCTGGATGGGCGTTTGGCGCCGCCGCGTTTGGGTTTTCTGAACTATGTTCTTTCCGGTTGGGAACCACAGGCTCGGGACGTGGTTTTCGTACCAGTCTCGATCAACTACGATCGAGTCTTAGAGGATTACATTTTGCTGGCCGCTGGCAAGCGCGGCCAAAGGCGTTTTGGCGCCAATATCTCAGTGATTGCGCGGTTTATGGCGCAGCAATTCTGGCTTTGGTTGACTGGCCGGTATAAGCGCTTTGGGTATGCGGCGGTTCATTTTGGCAAGCCGGTTAGCCTGTCAGACGTTCATAGACGGGAGGGTGCGATCTCCTCGCCTGTGCTTGCACGCGAGATCATGGCCCAGGTCGAGGCCGGCATACCTGTTTTGCCAGTTCCACTCATCGCATTGATACTCATACAAAAAGCGCCTCTGCGCGCATTGGAGCTTAATGCGGCATTTGTGGCTGTGATGCAGGCGGTTGAGCCGGAGTATTTGCCCGCCACTCCAGATGCTTGGACGGAGGCGGCGGAAGCGGGCGTGCTGAATTTGATGCAGCGCAAGCTGATTGTGCATGACGCGGGGCGTTATGTCATTACCGAGAAAGGAAAATCTGTTCTGCCCTATTATGCGGCCAGCCTATCTCATATATCAAAAATATTGACCAAGTAATTAAATTACAAATTAACGCAAAAATTGGTTGCAATATTGCGCGATGGATTTTACCCATTGGGGTGCAGGTTGATTCTGCATCGCAGCAATATCGTAAGGGGCCTCTCATGCCATTGGATTCAAACTCACCCTTGACCGCCTATACCGCGGAGAAAAAAGACCTCTATGACTTGGGCGAAATGCCGCCCTTGGGTCATGTGCCAAAACAAATGTACGGTTGGGCCATTCGCAAAGAGCGCCATGGCGAGCCAGATACAGCTATGTTGCAAGAGGTTCTGGATGTGCCGGAGTTGGACAATTACGATGTTTTGGTCTTGGTGATGGCGGCTGGAATTAACTACAACGGTGTTTGGGCCGCATTGGGCGTGCCAATCAGCCCGTTCGATGGCCACAAGCAACCCTATCATATCGCGGGATCTGACGCGTCGGGCATCGTTTGGGCCGTAGGCTCGAAAGTCACACGCTGGAAAGTGGGCGATGAGGTTGTCGTCCATTGCAACCAAGACGATGGTGATGATGAAGAATGCAATGGCGGTGATCCAATGTATTCGACATCCCAGCGCATCTGGGGCTATGAAACCCCTGATGGCTCATTCAGCCAGTTTACCCGGGTTCAAAGCCAACAGCTTATGCCGCGTCCGCAGCATCAAACTTGGGAAGAAAGCGCCTGCTACACGCTGACCTTGGCCACGGCCTATCGCATGCTCTTTGGTCACGCGCCCCATGAGTTGAAACCTGGGCAAAACGTATTGATTTGGGGTGCATCGGGCGGGCTGGGCTCTTATGCCGTGCAATTGGCCAATGTGGTCGGTGCCAATGCCATTGGTGTCATAAGTGACGAAAGCAAACGTGATTTTGTCATGGGGCTGGGCGCCAAAGGCGTGATCAACCGCCGTGATTTCAATTGCTGGGGAGCCATGCCCACGGTCAACACCCCGGAATATGCCGCTTGGTTCAAAGAGGCCCGTAAGTTTGGCGCCGCGATTTGGGAGATCACAGGAAAGGGCAACAATCCCGATTTGGTCTTCGAGCATCCTGGCGAGAGCACCTTTCCTGTCTCAACTTTCGTATGCAAAAAAGGTGGTATGGTGGTCATCTGCGCTGGCACCACCGGTTACAATTTGACCCTTGATGTGCGCTACATGTGGATGCATCAAAAGCGCCTTCAAGGCTCTCATTTTGCCAATCTCAAGCAGGCCGCCGCCGCCAATCGGTTGATGTGCGAAGACAAGTTGAACCCATGTTTGTCTGAAACCTTTGATTGGGTCGACCTGCCCGAAGCACATATGAAAATGCGCCGCAATGAGCATCTGCCGGGCAATATGTCAGTATTGGTGCAAGCGCCCCGCCGCGGATTGCGCACGATTGAAGAGACGCTCGCGGTTGCGCGGTAAAATAGCCTCCGGGAGCAATTAATTTGCTCCCGGCAGCCAGGGGCGCGCAATAGCTCTGGCCCCACGGCAAGCCATTGGCTAAACAAAGGCATGTCACAGACCCCAATTTCCTATTCCGAAGATCAGGCTCAGGCCTATGACACCATAACAGAAATTCTGCGCTCTGCGGGCGTGGATCTGACCAATGTGCATGTGACCCCGCCGCCAGCGGGTAAGGACAGCGTGGCTGCTGTCATTGGCAAGGCCGGATCGGGAAAAACCCTGCTTTTGGCCCAGCTTTATCATGCGCTGAAAGACGCGGGGCTGAACATCCTGTCTGGAGACTATGAACCCCGAGCGCGCAAAGACCGCCGTACCTTGGCGATTTTGGCGCCCACCAATAAAGCTGCGAGCGTGTTGCGCAATAGAGGTGTGCCAGCGACGACCATTCACCGCATTCTCTATACCCCGATGTATGATCCGGAGTATGAGAAAATCGCAGAGTGGCTCGGTGGCAATGGCGCGCGCCCCGAGGTGGAAGGGGTCAGTGACCTCGCGTTGGACCGGGCATTGAGCTTTTTCTCCTCTAATGCCTCCATTCCCGGCGCTTTGGCGGCAGCGGGGCTGCGTGGTTCGGACTTCATTACCGGATGGAAGCGCCGCGAGGAGCCTTTGGATATCGGTTTTGTTGATGAAAGCTCCATGCTGGATGCGCAGCAATTGGAAGATCTCAAAGAGATTTTCCCCACGTTGATTTTGTTTGGAGATCCGGCGCAATTGGCACCGGTGAACCAATCCGGGGCGATGGTGTTTGACGCCTTGCCAGAGGAGCGGCGCTTGGTGTTGAGCCGGGTACATCGCCAGACGCGGGACAATCCAATCTTGGATCTGGCCCATGCTTTGGGCGACCCCTCTTTGCAGTTTTCTGATTTCGAGCAGATGGTGCAGGACGCATCCAAGCGTGATGATCGGGTGGTGATTGGCCAAAGGGTTGAATCTGACCTTATGGCTCGGTCACCGGTATTGGTGTGGCGAAATGTGACTCGGATCAAGCTCATTCAAGCGTTCCGCGGGGCCTATCAAGCCCCGATGGAGGAGCTCTTGCCGGGCGAGCCGTTGATTTGTGATGGAATCGAGCTTCCTTTGAAACACCGCAAAAAGCGGTTGGATCTAGAGGCGCGCGGTCTGATCAAAGGCGCGCAGGTGGTTTATCTTGGCCCTGGCCGTAAACCTGGATTTTCGCGCCTGCATGTCATCGGTGCAGAGCAACCCCAGCTGAGCGCCGCCAGTATCGTCAAGATAGAAATGCCCGATGAGGAAGAACCCTTCATTCCTTTCGCCGCTCGCATGGGGGCCACATTTTTGCATGGTGCAGCGGCGACGATTCATAAGGCTCAAGGCTCTCAATGGGATACGGTACAGGTGTTTGCGCCGGATATTTTTGTCGCCGCCCGCATGAACCGGACAGAGGCGGGCACCCAGCTTTGGAAACGTTTGGCCTATGTGGCGATCACACGCGCGGAGAACCGGCTCATTTGGGTGGTGCGCAACCGGCTGGCGCGTCCGAGTGGCGCTCTGGTGGTCGATGACTTGACCGCAGATGTGCCGAATTTTGAACTGACGATGGAGCCGATTGAAGATCAAAAAGACGGGGCATTCTGAAGCAAAGCGTGGCGGGCCCACCAGAACAACCGTGTTGGTACTGAATTCCCGAGGACCTGTATGTACAGGTGGGCGCCAGGTAAAAGAACCAGGGTTCAATCAGAGCCAGCTCCCTCGGATTGCGTATGGCCACT
>Ga0233444_10000678_pt1:10000-42129 | contig 42129 bp, 55 predicted proteins | sample SI_124_October20_6_FD_182792 | JGI IMG/M metagenome (GOLD analysis project Ga0233444, IMG submission 182792) | Seawater microbial communities from Saanich Inlet, British Columbia, Canada - SI_124_October2016_10_MG | ecosystem: Environmental > Aquatic > Marine > Inlet | place... | reverse complement strand
CGTTTAGCAATTCAACAGCTTCAACGTTTATCGCGTTAACCAAATAGATTTCATCATTACTATACAGGGAAAAATTAAAAAATATTTGATTTTTCCTTGTTTCTTTTTTATAATGTCTTTATATTTTCGAAGATGAACATTTCAGAAAAATAACTAAATTTATTCTGAATATACTCATCTTTTTTAATAAATTACGAAACTTTTTCATTCCAACGTTCTAATACGACTGTATTTGATCCATCTTCATTTTGTTGATATTTAACAGGTTGAAATCCAATTTTTTGACTTTCACCAATAATAACTTCTCCAGCATATTGTTGTGCAATCTTATCGATAAAACTTTCAACTGGATAAGCTTGTTCCCAAAAACTCATATCTACAACCAATTCGTATTCTTGACCATTCCAACAAAACTCAATATTATACCCATTTGATTGATTAATAATTAAATTAGAGTTATATGATTGATCTGTGGAACCGTTAATCGGATTATTTTGTCTTTGGTGTACAATATCCAATTTATTTAATGCTTTCTCTAAATAAAAAAGATTTTGAAAACTTGTTTTCATGTTAGTAAAATGAGACATATTTGTTTTAAAAATTTAACGTTAATACAGTTTCATACGTTTAATTATATTAAATAAGATTATAATATTTACGTCTATTTTTTGTTTGTTTTTTTTTTATGATTAATCTTTATAATTACAGAACATATTCTTTTTACGTTCTGTAATTATAAAGATTAATCAGTAATAATTTTTGCCTTTTTTAATATGGCACTAACAGTTTCTGTAGGTTGTACACCATAACTTAACCATTTTGTGATTTTTTCGACATTAAATTTTGATTCTTTTGTTAACGTATTATAGTATCCTAACTCTTCAATAGGACGACCATCACGTCTAGTAGTATTTTCCATAACTACTAATCGATATGATGGTTGTTTTTTTCGACCTGTTCGTTTTAATCGTAATTTTAACATAGTTAAATATTTATAATATATAGAAGTTTAAATTAATAATTTGAATGTATTTTTTTGATTAATACTAGCGTCTTGAGTAATACTCAATAACTAATAACTCATCTAATTCTAATAAAATATCATTGCGATCACAATAATTCGTGATAGTTCCTTCTAATTTTGTATTATCAAATTTAAGATGATTAGGTCTATCGACAAATCGAAGATTTTTTAAATTATTTTCAACTAGGGTTTTTGATGTCAATTTTGGCTTAACGCCAATAACATCATTTACACGACATTGGAAACTTGGAATATCAACAGTTTTACCATTAACAGTAATATGTCCATGATTTACTATTTGACGAGCATTAGCCATTGTTGGTGCAAAACCAAGACTGAAACAAATTGCATCTAATCGCATTTCTAAAAGTTGTAACAAGATTAAACCTGTTACTCCTTGACGTCGACGAGCCTCTTTAATATAACGATATAATTGGCTTTCAGTTAAACCATAATTATATTTAAGTTTTTGTTTTTCTTCTAATCGAACACCGTACTCTGTTGTTTTTTTATTGGTTTGAGTTTTACCATGTTGTCCGGGTTTATCTTTTTTCTTTGACTGTTTTTGTGTTAATCCTGGCAAACTGCCTAAACGTCTTGTTATTCTTAATTTAGGTCCACGGTAACGTGACATAAAATGTTATTTATTTGTTAATTAAATTTTCTTAATTTACCTGGTAAACAATTAATATAGGGCGAGTGACCGGACTTGAACCGGCGAATGGCGGAACCACAACCCGCTGCCTTAACCACTTGGCCACACCCGCCAAACTATTTACATTTATACTCTAACAGGTTATATTCCTGTTAGTCTAGAGTATTGTAAAAAATTTTATTAAGCTATAATTAATAAACTTAGTTAATGTCTCAAATTTATACATTTTTTTTTAATGGTAAAGAATATTATACAAAACAACCTATAACATTGATTGATCTAATTTCATACTTCAATTATAATTCATCTTTATTTGTATTAGAGTACAATAATTTTATTTGTAATAAAAACGAATGGAGTAATATTACAGTTAAGAATAAAGACAAAGTAGAAATCGTAACGATTGTTGGAGGTGGATAATTCTATAAAATTTTTATAGAATTATCATTTTTAAATCCGACTAGTTATATTATACTCTTTTTCAAGGACTAATTCTAATTGACTAACAATTTCTTCGACTTCTTTAGTTACCAATGTTTTTTCCATTGATTGAAATGTTAATTGAATACATAAGCTTGTCTTATTTTTCGGAATCGAATTACCTCGATATTCATCTAATAATTCAATGTTTTTTAAAAATTTTGTACCATTATTTACGATTGTTGTTTGAATTTGATCAAAAGTAATATCTTGAGTAATAATAAAAGATAAATCTTTCGTTATTTTAGGATATAGTGGATATTGTTTATATAAAGGTAATTTTATTTTTTGTAATTCATCTTTTAATAATTCTAAATCAAACTCAAATAAAAATAATTCCGTCGAAACATTGTTATTTTTTGCTAAGATTGGATGAATTTGTCCAAAAATACCTAAACTAAACTTATTCTCTAAAAATAATTCAGCTGTTCTATATGGATGTAACAAATGTTGATAAGTTTCTAAATTTGAAATTCTCCAAGAAATTTGAACATTTAATTTTTTAAAAATTTTTTCAATTTTCCCTTTTGCTTCAAACCATGATAAACTTTTAGCCTTATCATTCCACTCTCGCTTAAATTTAGCTCCTCCAAAAATACCTGAGATTTTTTCTTTTTCCAAGTATTTGGAATTTATATCACCAGAAAAAACATGTCCATATTCAAATCCTTCTAAGGATGAATTTCCTTGTTTTACATTTTCACTAATAATTTTGACTAAATTAGGTAATAAACTTGTTCTTAACATTGAACAATCAGTAATTAAGGGATTTACAAGTTTAATACTTTCAGTATTTTGTTCATTGACAAGTGAATATTGTATCAACTCATTAAAACCTTCATTTAAAAAACACGTTGTTATTTTTTTACGAGTTTGATAACTAAAATCTTCGGTTCCAATTCTATTAATATTTGGTAAATTAGTAACAAAATTATTAAAACCATGTAATCGACCAATTTCTTCAATTAAATCTATCTCTCTTTCTAAATCATCTATTCTTGCAATAGGTACTTCAACAGTCCAAATAGATTGTTTATCATCAAATATAAATGTAAAATCTAAGCGATTTAAATATTCAGTAATTTGACTAGGGACTAAATTTTTAGGGGTAGTTTTTTGACTATCAAGAACTGGTCCTAAAATTTCAATAATATTTTCATATTTTAAAATAATTTTTCTAGGCTCCGGTTTAACAGTTTCTGATGTTGTATGAATTTTACATATCAATTTTGGATTTGTAATTTTGAACAACGCAATTAACTTTAGTAATGCTTCAGTAAAATAGCTATTATTTAATCCTTTTTCATAACGTGCTGAACGATCTGTACGAAGTCCTATACTTCTTGATTGTTGACGAATCTTTTTTGAGTTAAAAATTGATCCTTCAATCAATAAAGAGTTTGTTTGGTTTGTATAACTAATAGTTTTGTTAGAAATAATTCCAGCTATACTTAAAGGATAACCATTAGCATCTAGAACTAAAATATCAGAAGTTAAGTTATAGTTAATATCGTTACTAGCTAAAAAAGTGTCATTCTTTTTACTTGGTTTTAACGTTAAATCGAAATCTTTACTTTTTACATTGTCTTGAATTTTCTCTAAATCGTAAAATTCAAATGGATAACCTGTTTCTAATAAAATATAACTTTGAAAATCTAAGAAGTTGTTTGATGGCTCAACTCCAGAACAAAGCAATTTCTCTGTCAACCAAGTTGGTATAGTAAAATCTGTTAAATTTTCAAGTGTAATTGCAATAAAACTTGAATAATTAATTGATTTTTCAGAATTAAATAATGTTTTTTCAATATTATTTTTGTAGTCAAAGTTTTGATTTGTATATTCTGAATTTATCAATGGCTTGTCGATTAACGATGTAATTTCTTTTGCAATTCCTTTCAATGATAAACTATCTGCACGATTTGCAGTTGCAGAAATATCTAAAACAATTCGTTTTTGTTTATTGATTTCTAATTCTAAGATTTCTTCAACTTCAAATCCACCAAGTGTTAGTTTATCAATTAAATCTTCTAATTTGATTGTTTCAAGATTGACTAATTCATCAATCCAATCTAATGATATATACATTTTTTTAGCGTACTATAAGTTTCTATAATTAATTAGCTTTAGTAAATACTAATCCATTACTTTGTCCATATCTTTCCATAAATCGCATGAAACGGTCCCAAGCTTCAGGACTTTTCATAATATAGATAGATTCAATTGCTTCTGGTTTACCATTAACAAAGCGTGCATTAACATCACGTGTCTCAATAGTTCCTTCTTCATCAACAAGGTACATTCCTGTAATCTCACCTTCTTTAGCAGTGTTCTTATCTAGAATATTAGGATTTTTAAATCGGAATGTTGCTGTTCCTGTACTTCCATCTCGTGAACGCGTTAACCGTACATCTGGTAAAACTTTTTCATCTAATCCTTTTATAAATTGAATTGTCGCTTCCATAAATTTACTCGTAAAAGTCTATAATAGTTTTAGTTTTTTGAATGTATAATTTAATGTAAATTATATCTCTTAATCAATTCAAATAACATTTGTTTAACTGGGGTGGCAGGATTCGAACCTACGAATGGCGGAGTCAAAGTCCACAGCCTTACCGCTTGGCGACACCCCAAAACAGTAACACAGTTTAAATTTTTTGAATTTTAAGTTATTGGGCAAGAAGGGATTCGAACCCCTGACACCGTAGTTCGTAGCCACGTGCTCTAGTCCACTGAGCTACAAGCCCAAACTGTGTTACATGTAACTATAATAATAGTAAGTATCAATTTTCGTAAAGCTTTTATTGTAAACATTTGAAGTAAATTACTTTATTGACTTGCAAAATTTTATTAATTTACTTTAGAATCAGATTTCAAATACTTTTTATTAGAATTACGGTAGTAAATAATTTTTAATTATGTCAAAAAAAATATTATATCAAGATAATGCTAGACGAGCTTTAGAGCGTGGAATGGAAATAATGGTCGAAGCCGTATCTGTTACATTAGGTCCAAAAGGACGTAATGTTGTACTAGAGAAAAATTATGGTTCACCACAAATTGTAAATGATGGTGTTACGATTGCTAAAGAAATCAAATTACCCGATCATATCGAAAACACAGGAGTTTCCTTAATTCGACAAGCTGCAGCTAAAACAAATGATGTTGCTGGAGATGGAACAACGACAGCAACTGTTTTAGCATATGCTATGGTTAAGGAAGGATTAAAAAATGTTGCAGCTGGCGCAAATCCTATTTCTATAAAACTTGGAATGGAAAAAGCCACTCAATACTTAGTTACACAAATAAACGAATTTGCTCAACCAGTAGAAGATATTCAATCAATACAACAAGTAGCCTCAATTTCAGCTGGAAATGATAATGTTATTGGTTCATTAATTTCTGATGCTTTAGATAAAGTTGGAAAAGAAGGTGTAATTTCATTAGAAGAAGGAAAAAGCGTTGTAACAGAATTAGAGATAACTGAAGGTATGAAATTAGAAAAAGGATTTATTTCTCCTTATTTCATAACTGATACAGAAAAAATGCAGGTATCATATGATAATCCATATATATTACTAACTGATAAAAGAATTACATTAGTTCAACAAGATTTATTACCAATTTTAGAACAAATTACTAAAACAAAACGTCCTTTATTAATTATTGCAGAAGATGTTGAAAAAGAAGCATTAGCAACGTTAATTTTAAATAAGTTACGTGGTATTGTGAATGTTGTAGCAGTTCGTGCACCAGGATTTGGAGAACTTCGTAAATTAATGTTACAAGATATTGGTGTATTAACAGGTGGAACTGTTATTACTCAAGATGCAGGATTAAGTTTAGATAATATTCAATTAAATTTATTAGGACAAGCTAGACGTGTAATTGTAACTAAAGAGAGTACAACAATTGTTGGAGATGGGTTAGAACTTGACGCAATTAAAACACGGTGTGAACAACTTCGTAAACAAGTTAATGTTGCCGATACAGGATATGAAAAAGAAAAATTACAAGATCGAATTGCAAAATTATCGGGAGGAATTGCTGTTATTCGAGTAGGGGCTGTAACGGAAACAGAGATGAAAGACAAAAAATTACGATTAGAAGATGCTATTAATGCAACTCGAGCTGCAGTTGAAGAAGGAATTGTACCAGGTGGTGGAGCTACATTAGCGCATTTATCAGATAATTTATTAACATGGGCAAAAAATAATCTTCAAGAAGATGAATTGATTGGAGCTATGATTATTTCAAGAGCGATTGTAGCGCCTTTACGCCGTATTGCTGAAAACGCAGGTATAAATGGTCCAGTAATTATAGAAAAAGTTCAACAACAAGAATTTGAAGTTGGTTACAATGCTGCTCAGAATCAGTTTGGAAACATGTATGAAGAAGGTGTGGTTGATCCCGCAAAAGTAACTCGTTCAGGTTTACAAAATGCAACATCAATTGCGAGTATGATTTTAACAACTGAATGTATTATTGTAGATGAAGAAGAAAATTTAAACGAATAAAAAATTCGTTTAAATTCTTTTTATTTATAAATCGTTTAAATCACCCATAGAATCATTAGCTGCAACATTTTCATCCATCATATTTTTCATAGATAATTTTAATTCATCAATTGTAGTTTTTAATGATTCATAATTTTCTGTTTGAATATCCTGACGAATATTTTCAATAAGTTTTGTCACCGCATTCTTTTGGTCCTCTGAAATTTTCTCATTCAGCACACCTAATTCTTTTTCTGCTTCAAAACATAATGTTTCAGCTTGATTTTTTAAATCAATATTTTGTCGTTTTTCTTGATCGGCTGATGCATATTTTTCCGCATCAGATAACATTGTTTCAATTTCATTTTGTTCTAAATTTGAAGCTCCTTGAATTGTTACTGACTGTTCTACACCAGTTTCAATTTCTTTAGCTTTAACTGATAATAATCCATCTACATCTATATCAAATGTAACTTCAATTTGTGGAACACCACGATCCGCTTTTGGAATTCCATCTAATCGGAAATTTCCTAAACTTTTATTACCTGCTACCAATTCACGCTCACCTTGTAAGATATGAATTTCTACATTAGTTTGATTATCTACAGCTGTTGAAAATGTTTCTGATTTTTTTACAGGAATTGTAGTATTTCGTGCAATAATTTTTGTCATTACACCACCTAATGTTTCTACACCTAATGATAATGGAGTTACATCTAGTAACAAGATATCTTTAATTTCACCAGCAAGAATTCCGGCTTGAATTGCTGCTCCGATAGCTACAACTTCATCTGGATTTACTGATTGATTAGGTTTTTTATCTGTTAATGATTCAACTAAATTTTGAATAGCTGGAATTCTTGTTGAACCACCTACAAGTACTACTTCATTAATATCTGATTTTTCAAGTCGTGCATCTGTTAGAGATTTTTCTACAGGAATACGACAACGCTGAATTAGATCTTGGCATAAACTTTCAAATTTTTCACGTGTTAATTCTGTTTCAATATGCTTTGGACCAGTTTTATCTGCTGTAATAAATGGTAAATGAATAGAGGTTTTTTCAACCGTTGATAATTCCATTTTTGCTTTTTCAGCGGCTTCTGTTAATCGTTGTAAAGCTTGGATATCTTCGGTTAAATTAATTCCTTCTTTACTTGTAAATTCATCTACTAACCAATTCACTAGAACTTTATCAAAGTCGTCTCCACCTAAATTTGTATCACCTGCTGTAGCTAATACTTCAAATATACCATCACCAACTTCTAGAATTGAAACATCAAAGGTACCACCACCTAAATCAAAAACTAAAATTGTCTCATTTTGTTTTTTATCCAAACCATATGCTAAAGATGCAGCCGTTGGTTCATTAATGATTCTTAAGACTTCAATACCAGCAATTTTTCCGGCATCCATTGTTGCTTGTCGTTGTGAATCATTAAAATAAGCAGGTACAGTGATAACAGCTTGGGTTACTTCTTGACCTAAATATGTACTTGCATCAGTAATTAATTTACGTAATACTTGAGCAGAAATTTCTTCTGGACTAAATTCTTTACTTAAAGATGAACAATTAATTTTAATATTTCCATTTTGATCTTTTAAGACTTTATAAGGTAATTGTTTTGCATCTTGAGAAATTTCATTTTCTTTTGAACCAATAAAACGTTTTACTGAAAAAAATGTATTTTCAGGGTTAATAACAGCTTGTCTTTTAGCTATTTGACCTACCAATAATTCTTGTTTTTTTGTGTATGCAACAATTGAAGGCGTTGTTCGTAAACCTTCTGCATTTGTAATAACACTTGGTTGACCACCTTCAATTGCGGCTACTACTGAATTTGTTGTTCCTAAATCAATACCTACAACTTTTCCCATGATATTTTATTATTAATTAAGTTATTAAGTTTTGCTTTATATATAGTTCATAGTAAATAAAATATAGAAGTTTCAAGACCGTAAAGTTTTTAATAAAAGTGTTTATATATCTTATATAGACAAATAATTTTAAATTATTTAAATTATTATAGAGAATTTAACAGTGGTGATTGTTTTATTCATTTTTAGCATTATTTTCAATAATCATTTTTGTTTTTATAAGAATGTTAATATATATATAATCTATTTTTTGGAGAAATATTGTGTCTTTAGGTTTATTAGGTAATAAAATTGGTATGACTCAAATTTTTGATGAATCAGGTAATATTATTCCTGTTACAATTTTAAAAATTGGGCCTTGTGTTGTTACACAAATCAAAACAGTTTTAACTGACGGGTATAATGCCATTCAAATTGGTTACGGTGCTGTTGCAAGCAAATATTTAACGCAACCAGAATTAGGTCATTTACAAAAATCAAATATTCAACCTTTAAAATATTTAAAAGAATTTCGTATTAACAATCCTGAAGAATTTACAGTTGGACAAATTTTAAATGTTGAATCATTTGATGCCGGTCAACTGATTAATATTACAGGAAAAAGTTCAGGAAAAGGATTTTCCGGACTTCAAAAACGCCATAATTTTACACGAGGTCCAATGACACATGGTTCAAAAAACCATAGAGCTCCAGGTTCAATTGGTATGGGTACTTCACCAGGTCGTGTTTTACCCGGTAAAAAAATGGCCGGTCAATTAGGAAATAAAATTACAAACATTAGAAAATTGAAAATTATTCAAGTGAATAATGATGAAAATATTTTAGTAGTAAAAGGTTCTGTTCCAGGAAAACCTGGAAACTTATTAAGTATTACTACATCAGAATAATTCAATTTTTATTATCAAAGAAACGACTATAGGTAAGAAAACGTATGACTGTTCAAAAATTTGTTACATATAATTCCTTAGATATTAATGGACAAGTATTAAATGACGAACATAAATTAGAATTGAAGGTACTTGAAAATTCAGGGAATTATTTGCTTCATAAAGATATTTTACGACATCAAATTTCTCAAAAACAAGGAACGGTTTCGACGAAAACAAGAAGTGAAGTTCGAGGTGGAGGCCGTAAACCATGGCGTCAAAAAGGAACTGGTCGTGCACGAGCAGGTTCTAATCGTTCACCATTATGGAAAGGTGGTGGTGTTATTTTTGGTCCAAAACCAAAACAAGTTATTCTTAAATTGAATAAAAAAGAACGAAAATTAGCTTTACAAACGTTACTATATAATAAGCGTAATAATATTTCGGTAATTGATAATTTAGAAAATGTAATTGAATTACCCAATACAAAAGCATTCTCAACAATTTGTAAAAACTGTGGAATTGAATTAGAGCAAAAAGTCTTAATTATTGTTTCTAAAAAAACAACACCATTAAAACTGTCTACTCGAAATATGAAAAATGTAGAATTAATTTCTGCTTCAAATTTAAATACGCTTAGTTTATTAAAAGCGAAACAAATTTTACTAACACCATTAGCAGTAAATGATATAAAGGAGATTTATTGTGGTTGATTCTTCATATTTTAACCGTAGTAGTGCTGATATCATTAAGTATCCTATCATCACAGATAAAGCTACAAGACTTTTAGAAAATAATCAGTATAGTTTTATTGTAAACCCGTCATCAGATAAAATTACAATTAAAGCAGCAATTGAATACTTATTTAATGTAAAAGTGACAAAAATTAATACTTGTCATCTTCCGAAAAAGAAAAAACGTGTAGGTAAATATCTTGGTTGGAAATCGCATTATAAAAAAGCAATTGTTACTTTAGCAGATGGCGATACAATAAACTTATTTGCAGAAAATTAACAACTATAGAATAGGAATTAATCAAGTTTATGAGTATTCGTCTTTATAAATCATATACACCCGGTACACGAAATCGAGCATTATCGAGTTTTACAGAAATCACACGAAACAAGCCAGAAAAAAGTTTAATTCAAAAAAACCATCGTAATAAAGGACGAAATAATCGAGGTGTTATAACAATTCGCCATCGAGGTGGTGGTCATAAAAGAAGATATAGAATAATCGATTTTAGACGTAATAAATACGATATTGAAGCAACGGTTGCTTCGATAGAATATGATCCAAATCGAAATGCTCGTATTGCTCTTTTACATTATGAAGATGGAGAAAAACGATATATTTTACATGCAAATAATGTAAATGTTGGTGACAAGATTATGTCAGGCACACAGGCATCACTAAGCATTGGGAATAGCTTACCATTAGAAAAAATTCCTTTAGGTACTTCAATTCATAATATTGAATTAATACCAAATCGTGGTGGTCAAATTGTAAGAGCTGCAGGTACTTCGGCTAAAATTTTAGCAAAAGAAGGAGATTATGTAACTTTACGTTTACCATCAAAAGAAATTCGATTGATTCGTAAAGAATGTTCGGCAACTATAGGCGAAATTAGTAATAATGACGCTTTTTTAGTTCAAAGTGGAAAAGCTGGTCGTACACGTTGGTTAGGTAAACGTCCAACAGTTCGTGGTTCGGTAATGAATCCGTGTGATCATCCTCATGGTGGTGGTGAAGGTCGCGCTCCAATTGGTCGTACACGTCCATTAACTCCTTGGGGTAAACCTGCGTTAGGTATGAAAACAAGAAAAAATAAAAAAGCAAGTAATGCATATATTCTTCGTCGTCGTTCATAATCAAAATTAAAAAAACATATAAAATAAAAAATCTGCTTAAGATGCCAAGATCATTAAAAAAAGGACCTTTTGTTGCATATCATTTATTAAAAAAGATTGATAAAATGAATGCTGCAGGAAAACAAGATATCATTACAACCTGGTCTCGTAGCTCTACTATATTACCAAGTATGGTGGGCCATACAATTGCTGTTTATAATGGTAAAAAACATGTACCAGTTTTTATTTCCGATCAATTAGTTGGTCATAAATTAGGAGAATTTGTTTCTACTCGCACATTTTCTACTCACATTAAAACCGATAGAAAAACAAAACGTTAAGGACGATTTTGCATGGTACAAAAAATTATAAATCCAAATTTTAATATTAAGACATTTAATATTAAATGTGAAAATAAATTATCACCACTTGCAAAAACAATTATTAAAAGTTTTAAGTTTAAACTTTATTATTATGTAGTTGATGATTTACTATATCTTTTAAAATCTAATCCAACTGAACTTAATTATCTTTTACAAATTTTACATTCAACTGTTATTTTTCTTCAAAATAATTTGTATGTAAATTTTTTCGACATTTATGTTTATGACATTAGTATTAACGAAGTTTCAAAATTTAATCGATTAGTTAATCATCAATCTGACTATTTTAAAGTTTCCAATGATATAACCATAAAATTGGCATATCAAGTAAAACCTATTACCAAAAAACTTGAAACAATTTGGTAAACGGTTTAAAAAAGGAAATTATTTACGAACATTAGAAAAGAAAATTTAAGGAGAACAGTTAATGTCTAACGTTCAATCAGTAAAAGCAGTAGCTAAATATATACGAATGTCTCCACATAAAGTACGTCGAGTTTTAAATCAAATTCGAGGGCGTTCATATCAAGAAGCGTTAATGATATTAGAATTTTTACCATATGATGCTGGTGGTCCTGTTTGGCAAGTTGTACATTCTGTCGCTGCTAACGCAAAAAATAATTACGACTTAGATAAAAAGAAATTAATTATTGATGAAGTTTATGCAGATGAAGGGCCAAAACTAAAACGTATTCGACCTCGTGCACAAGGACGAGCTTATGCAATTTTAAAACCAACCTGCCATATTACTATTGTGGTAAAAGCTATAAGTTAAACCACTTTATAAATTGTATTTTAATTAAAAGGAGTATTTCGGTGGGACAAAAAACACATCCATTAGGATTTCGATTAGGTATTACGCAAGAACATAGATCTGCTTGGTATGCAAACTTTAATCAATATGGAAATTTATTAGAAGAAGATGATCAAATTCGAACATATCTTAATAAATTAGCTAAAGCAGCTAGTATTTCAGATATTAAAATTAATCGAAATGGACTTGGTGATCAAATTCAATTAAACATTGAAACAGGACGACCTGGTGCCCTAGTTGGTGAAAATGGATTAGGAATTGAAAATTTATTAAAAAATATCAAAAAAATTTTACCAGTAAATCGACAAGTTACAATCAATATTATTGAAGTAGAAAAAATTAATTTAAATGCTTCATTAATTGGTGATTTAGTTGTAAAACAACTCGAAGAACGAATTGCTTTTAGACGAGCTATACGTGAAGCTCTTCAAGCAGCTCAAGAAGATAACGTTAGTGGTATTAAAATTCAAGTTTCAGGTCGACTAAATGGTGCGGAAATTGCTAGAAGTGAATGGATTCGAGAAGGTCGAGTTCCTTTGCAAACTTTAAGAGCTGATATTGATTATTGTGCTAAAGAAGCAAATACTATTTACGGTGTTTTAGGAATTAAAGTCTGGCTATTTAAAAATGAAATCCTAGCAAAATAAAGACAAAAATATATTTTCATTAATTTAATTTATTATGTTAAGTCCAAAAAGAACAAAGTATAGAAAATTTCACCGTGGACGAATGCGCGGTAAAGCTACAAGAGGAAATGAAATTTCATTTGGTGATTACGGTTTACAAGCTTTAGAACCAACATGGATTACTTCTCGTCAAATTGAAGCTGCACGTCGAACAATTACTCGTTATACGAAACGGGGTGCTTCTTTATGGATTCGTATTTTTCCAGATAAAACTGTAACAGCTCGTGCTGCAGAATCAAGAATGGGTTCAGGTAAAGGTGCCGTTGATTACTGGGTTGCTGTTGTTAAACCAGGAACAATTTTATTTGAAATTGCGTCGGTTCCACAAGAAGTTGCTCGTGCAGCACTTAATTTAGCAGCATACAAGTTACCAATAAAAACAAAATTTATTATTAGAAACACGATTGAATAAATTATGGGTTTACCTCAATTTAATGATATTAAAGCACTTTCAAATACTGAAATCTCAGAAGCAATTATTACAACCGAAAAAGAATTATTTAACTTAAGATTTAAAAAGGCTACTCGTCAACCTTTTAAACCTCATGAAATTAAATATGCAAAGCGTCGATTAGCTCAACTCAAAACAGTTTTAAGTTTACGATTAGAGGCTTTAGAACAGACAAGTAGTAAAACTTTAGTTAATTTAATTCAAAAACAAAATTATTTAACTGGAAATTTTTAAACAAATCTTAATCAATCTAAAAATATGTAAGGAGTTTTAATGCCAGTAAAAGAAAAAGTTGGTATTGTTATTAGTAATAAAATGCAAAAGACGATTGTTGTTAAAGTCGAAAGTCGTTTTCCACATCCTATCTATTCAAAGACTTTGGTTAAAACAAAAAAATATTTAGCCCATGACGAATTAGAAGAATGTAACATAGGAGATCAAGTTTTAGTCCAAGAAAGTCGCCCATTAAGTAAAAGAAAACGTTGGAAATTAGCCAAGGTTATTTCTAAATCATCTTTAGTTAGTTAAAATTAAATTTTTATGATCTATCCGCAAACAATGTTAACTGTAGCCGATAATACCGGTGCTCGAAAAATTATGTGTATTCGAGTTTTAGGTGGAAATCGAAAGTATGCAAAAATTGGTGATTCAATTATAGGTGTTGTTAAAGAAGCTCTTCCTAATATGCCTATTAAACGGTCTGATATAGTAAGAGCTATTGTTGTTCGAACTCGTAAATCTATCCGTCGTCAAGATGGTATGTACATTCGATTTGATGATAATGCAGCAGTTGTTGTTAATCTTGATAACAATCCTCGTGGAACACGAGTATTCGGACCTGTTGCACGTGAAATTCGTGATAAAAATTTTTCTAAAATTGTTTCACTAGCACCGGAGGTTTTGTAAATGCAAAAAGCACAAAAAATGCATGTTAAAATTGGTGATAATGTAAAAGTTATCTCAGGTTTTGACAAAAATAAAACAGGGGAAGTAACGAAAATTTATAAAAAAACAGGCAAAATTATTGTTAAAGGTATAAATTTTAAGTTTAAACATATTAAACCTAATACAGATAATGAAGTAGGAGAAATTAAGCAAATTGAAGCTCCTATTCATCATTCAAATGTAAAATTAAATGTATAAAATAGTCGTAAAAATATGCGTAACCAAAATTCATTAGAAGAAATCGCTGAAATTCATAGTTTACTTGAAGATATAAAAAAAGAATATACTCAAGGTATACAAGGAATTTTAAAAAAGAATGATCCTGAATTATTTAGAAACATTCACACAATTCCAAAATTAGAGAAAATTCAAATTAATCGAGGATTAGGCTTAGCAGCACAAAATACAAATACTTTAAAAAAAAGTATTGAAGAATTTAGAGCAATAACTGGTCAAAAACCTTTAATTACAAGAGCAAAAAAAGCAATTGCTGGATTTAAAATTCGAGAAGATATGGAATTAGGTTTAACCGTAACTCTACGTGGTGAAAAAATGTATGCATTTTTAACAAAACTTATATTCTTTACATTTTCTCAAATTCGTGATTTTCGTGGTTTATCTGTTAGAAGTTTTGATAAAGCAGGAAATTACACATTGGGATTAAAAGAACAATTAATTTTCCCAGAAATTAACTATGAAGATGTTGATCAAACACAAGGTTTAACAATTACTTTAGTTTTCTCTTCATCATCACCTAAAAATCGATCACGAACAATTGATAAGGTTTTAAATGGAATGATTCTTTTAAAATTCTTACGATTCCCTTTAAATGATTGTGGATACTATGAAAAATATGCTTCTTTATCTGAGGTTAGTCAAACCTGGGATAAAAAGAAACATCTACGTCGAAAACGATGGTCTCAAGAATAAAAAATGATGAAATATATATAAGGAGACAAGTGTGGTAACAGATACTATTTCGGATATGTTAACGCGTATTAGAAATGCAAATATGGTAAAACATCAAATTGTACAGATTCCAGCAACAAAAATGTCAAAGGCCATTGCATCAATTTTAAAAGACGAAGGTTTTATCGAAAATTTTGAAACGTACAATGAAGGTGTTTCATCATATTTATTGCTTTCTTTAAAATATAAAGGACAATCACGTGAACCAGTAATTTGTAATATTAAAAGAATAAGCAAACCAGGTTTACGTGTTTATGCAAATTCAAAAAAATTGCCAAAAGTTTTAGATAACTTAGGAATTGCTATTATGTCAACATCAAAAGGCGTAATGACAAATTTTAGAGCTAAAGAACTTGGAATTGGTGGTGAAGTTTTATGTTATATTTGGTAATTGGAGTAATTATATAATATGTCACGTATCGGAAAATTGCCAATTAAAATACCTGAAAATGTTGATGTTAGTTTAAGTGGTCTAGATATTACCGTAAAAGGAAAATTTGGAACATTAGAAAATACAATTCCGGATGTATTAGGAATTGAACAAAATGAAGGTAAATTAATTGTTAGTCTACAAAATCAAACACGTACTACAAAAGCATTACATGGTTTATATCGAACACTAATTAATAATATGGTTATTGGAGTTTCAGAACAATTTCAAGTAACTTTAAATTTAAAAGGTGTAGGTTATCGAGCAGCAGTTCAAGGAAATGCAATTATATTAAATTTAGGTTATAGTCACCCTGTTGAAATGGTAATACCAGAAGCTATTTCAGCCGAAGTTGTGCAAAATACGACAATTAATTTAAAAGGTTGTGATAAAGAGAAATTAGGTTTATTTGCGTCACAAATAAGATCTTGGCGACCACCAGAACCGTATAAAGGTAAAGGGATCATGTATCAAGGTGAAGTTGTAGCACGTAAAGCTGGTAAATCTGGTAAAAAATAAAAGCTTTAATTTTACCAATAAGTTTAAAAAGTTAATCTTAACAATAAATCAAATTATGAAATTGTCAAAACGAGTTTTATTAAAACTCAAAAATAAAAACAAAAAATTAAAACCTGAAAAGTTTAAACGTTTAAAACGTGAGAGTTTAAGAGGTTTAGTAAAAGGAACCCAAGAACGGCCACGTTTATCAGTATATCGTTCAAATGAGAATATTTATGCACAAATTATTGACGATACTACTGCAAAAACTCTTGTTTCTTGTTCTACTTTAGACAGAGATATTAAATTAGACACTAAAAATGGTCGAACTTGTGATGCATCAAGACTAATGGGTCAAAAATTAGCTGAACTTAGTTTGAAAAAAAATATTACTAAAATTGTATTTGATCGAGGTCCTTATCTTTACCACGGTAGAATTAAAGCATTAGCGGATGGGGCACGAGCAGGTGGTCTTCAATTTTAATAACCAATTCGAAAATTAGAACTATAAGTTTAATAAATTTTATGAGTACCGATTTAAAAAAAGTTAATAAGTTTAAAAAAAATTCGCGACGGAATGATAACGAGCCAAAATTCGTAGAACGTCTAATTAAAATTAGTCGTGTATCGAAAGTAACAAAAGGTGGTAAAAAATTAAGTTTCCGTGCAATTGTTGTTATTGGTGATGAAAATGGTCAAGTTGGAGTTGGTGTAGCTAAAGCTGATGATGTAGTTAATGCTTTTAAAAAAGCAAAAACGGATGGTCGTAAAAATTTAATTAAAATTCCAATTACAAAATCATTAAGTATTCCACATGCAGTTATTGGTCGATTTGGTGCATGTAAAATTATTATGCGACCTTCAATTGAAGGTTCCGGGGTAATTGCCGGTGGTGCCGTTAGAACAGTATTAGAAGTTGCAGGCATTAAAAATGTTATTGCGAAACAATTAGGATCAGATAATTTATTAAATAATGCTCGTGCATCTATTTGTGGTTTAAGTGATTTAACAACAAAATCTCAAGTATTGAAAAAACGTGATCTTAATGTAAGTTAAGATTATTTAACAATTGTCAAATGGTAAAGTATGAAAAAACAAACTAATGATAAAAATATTCTTCTAAATCGTCTTTTATTGAGTTTAGTTGTATTAGTTTTTATTCGTATTGGAACATTTTTACCAGTACCTGGTATTAATCATGGTCATTTAGCTTTTTATATTGAACGACATTCAATGACAAAAAGCTTAGTAAGTACATTTGCCGGCAATAATACATTTGTAATTGGGTTATTTACATTAAATATATTTCCGTATATTAATGCATCAATTCTAATGCAATTATTAATAAGTCTTTTTCCAAATCTTTCAAAATTACAAAAAGAAGGTGGTGGAGAAGGTAGACGGACAATAAATAAATTAACACGCTTAATAACATTAGGATGGGCGTTAATTCAAAGTTTTAGTATCGCTTTTTATCTAAAACGAGCTTTATTTGATTGGAATTTATATTTAGCTGTAGAAATTATTATTTGGTTAACTACTGGAGCTATGATTGTTCTTTGGTTAAGTGAGATTATTACTGAATATGGTCTTGGTAATGGAGCATCTTTACTTATCTATACGAATATCGTTTCCAATTTACCAAATTTTGGTAAAAACTTATTTACAACAGCAAAAGGCGATGTTTCAACGATTTCTTGGCTTATTATTGCAATTATATTTTTTGTTGCAATATATGGAATTGTCTTATTACAAGAAGGAACTCGAATTGTTCCTTTAATCTCTTCAAAACAATTAAATCAAACAACTCGTTCATTTTCTACATTATCAGAAATTGAAAATAATTATATTCCATTACGTTTTAATCAAGCAGGCGTAATGCCAATTATTTTAACAACAGCTGTACTTGTTATTCCAACATATATTAGTAATTTAGGTTTATTGCCAATAATTACACTTCCGGCTTTTCTTCAATCGTCTAAAGTTATTTATTGGATTAGCTATTTTACATTGATTTTATTATTTAGTTCATTTTATTCAACGATTGTTCTTAATCCAAAAGATATATCAAATGAATTGCAAAAAATGGCTGTTTCAATTCCAGGAGTAAGACCAGGTATAGAAACTACGTTTTATTTAAAACAAGTAATGCAACGAGTAACATATTTAGGTGCTATTATGTTATCTATTCTTGCAACATTACCAAATTTAATTGAAACTGTGTTGCCGGGTTCAAGTTTTAATGGTTTAGGTACAACATCTTTATTAATTTTAGTAGGAGTAATACTAGATTTATCGAGAGAGATTCGAAGTATAATCCTTTCCAATATTTATAATGACATGTTTGACTAAACAAATTAAAAAAATTAATTAATTATTTTAAAAATCTAATGAAAGTTCGTCCTTCAGTAAAAAAAATGTGTGATAAATGTCGTGTAATTAAACGACATGGGAAAATTATGGTAATTTGTGAAAATCCAAAACATAAACAACGTCAAGGTTAATAATTTAAAGGAGTTAATCAGGTGGTAAGATTAGTAGGTGTTGATTTACCAAGAAATAAAAAAATTGCGTATGCATTAACTTATATTCACGGGATTGGGATTACTTCTGCAAAACAAATTGTTGAATTGGCAAATATTAGTTCAGATACTCGAATTAGTGATTTAACAACAGAAGAATCAATTGCTTTAAGAAAAGTAATAGAAGAAAGTGATTTAAAATTAGAAGGTGATTTACGTCGTTTTAATGGTTTAAATATTAAACGATTAAATGAAATTAATTGTCATAGAGGAAAAAGACATCGTAATAGTTTACCTGTACGTGGACAACGTACTAGAACAAACGCACGTTCAAGACGTGGGTCTAAAAAGACCGTTACTGGTAAGAAAAAATAATTTTCTTTCTATTAAAGTTACTATAATTTAAAATTATATTTAATATGGCACAAAAAATTCGAAAAACAGCCTTTAAAAAAGATAAAAATAAAAATAATCTTGTTACAGGTGTTGTTCACATTCAATCAACATTCAACAATACGATTGTAACAATTACAAATCTAGCAGGAGATACTATTTCATGGGCTTCGGCTGGAAGTTCTGGTTTTAAAGGAGCTAGAAAAGGAACTCCATTTGCGGCTCAAACTGCAGCTGAAAAAGCAGCATTAGATGCTCTAAGTACTGGTATGAAAAATGTTGAAATTTTAATAAAAGGTCAAGGTTCTGGCCGAGAAACAGCTATTCGAGCTATTGAAGGAGCAGGTTTTGAAATTATTTCAATTCATGATATTACACCTGTTGCACATAACGGTTGTAGACCTCCGAAACGTCGTAGAGTTTAAAAATTTATATTTATAAAAATTCTAAAAATGAATTTAAACTATGGCTATGAATAATTTATATATTAAATGTCTTAAATCAGAAAAAATTGAATCGGGGTCAATGTATGGACAATTTTTGATAAATTCATTACGTCCAGGACAAGGTATAACAGTTGGGAATCTTTTACGAAGAGTCTTGTTAAGTGACTTAGGTGGAACAACAATTACAGCAGTAAGAATTGCTGGTGTTCGTGATGAATTTTCAATTATCCCAGGTGTTCGTGAAGATATTCTTGAAATTCTATTAAATTTAAAAGGAATTGTTTTTAAGAGTACAACTACAGAAATTTCATTTGGGCGTTTAAAAATTAAAGGCCCTTCTGTTATTACAGCAAATTCGATACAGTTACCTTCTGATTTAGAAATTGTAAATCCAAATCATTATATTGCAACAATTTCAACTTCAAATCTTCTTGAAATTGAATTTAAATTTGAATATGGTACTGGTTATAAATTAGCAGGTCAAACATTCTGTGATAAATCTGAAGATTTTTTACAAATTGATGCTGTATATATGCCTGTTCAAAAAGTAGATTTTAAAATTGAAAACGTTTATGATAGTTCAAATTCTATCACGGAACGTTTATTTCTTGATGTTTGGACAAATGGAAGTATCTCACCTGAAGATGCTATTTCTTCAGCATCCAAATTTATTATTGAGTTATTCAGTTCAATAGTGGAAAATAGATTTACTCAAGAAGTAAATGAATTAGAGTCTAATAAAAATACGACTCCTATAAATCCACATATAAATATTGCTATTGAAGAATTACAATTATCGGTTCGTGCTTATAATTGTTTAAAACGTGCTCAGATTAATACAATTGGTGATTTATTAGAATATTCTCCTGAAAAATTACAAGAATTGAAAAATTTTGGTCGAAAATCTGCAGATGAAGTTTTTACTACTCTTAAAAATAAATTAGGAATAGTTTTAAAATAATTACTTATTTGATTAATAAATATTTTATGAATGAAACATTTATTCCAGCTTCTAATTATAATAAAAGAAAATGGTATGTTATTGATTGTCAAGGCCAACAGTTAGGTCGAATTTCCTCATCAATTATAGCGTTATTATCAGGAAAAATAAAATCATATTATCATCCATCTTTTGATGTTGGTGATTATGTTATATTAATTAATGCAGAAGCACTTACTTTAGATCGTAATACTGAACATTTTCGTGTATTTCGTCCAGGACGTCCTGGTAAATCTTTAAAAAAGATTATAAACGCTCTTCCGCAACAAATTATTGAAAATTGTATTTTCGGAATGATGCCAAATGGAGTAGCAAAACGTAGTTTACCACATAGATTAAAAATCTATCAAGGTGGACAGCATCCACATGCTGCACAAAATCCAATCTACATAGATAATATTGAGAATTTTACTAATAATCTATAAAAATTTTTATGAATACGAAATTAGAATCCGTTTTTCAAAAAGAAAATGTTGGTCTTGGAAAACGAAAAAAAGCGACTGCAAGAGTATTTCTTGTTCCTGGAGAAGGTAATCTTATTATTAATAAAGTTTCAGGTGAAAAATACTTACAATTTAATACAACATATTTAACTACAATATGGAGTCCATTACAAAAATTAAATTTAGACCAACAATTCGATATTGTTGCCTTAGTTAATGGAGGCGGTTTAACCGGCCAAACAGAAGCAATTCAATTAGGAGTTGCAAGACTAATTTGTAAAATGGATCCACAAAACCGTCAAATTTTAAAACCTTTTGGTTTTTTAACTCGTGATGCACGAATTAAAGAACGTAAAAAATATGGTTTACGAAAAGCGCGAAAAGCACCACAATACTCAAAACGTTAATAAATTTAAAACTATGCCAAAATCTGAAATTCATCCAGAATGGTTTCCTAACACACCTGTATATTGTGATGGGAAACCTGTTTGTTCTGTAGGATCAACAAAAAAAGAATTACAAGTTGACATTTGGTTAGCAAATCATCCTTTTTATAGTAATTCATTAACACTTGTTGATACTGAAGGTCGTGTTGAGAGATTTATGAAAAAATATGGATTAGACTCAACAGACTAATAACTGTAACAATATATATATTTATTAATTTTAAAATACATGCCAACAATTCAACAATTAGTACGTTCTAGACGTATACAAATTAAGAAAAAAACAAAATCACCGGCATTACTAAATTGCCCTCAACGACGTGGTGTTTGTACACGGGTTTATACAGTAACTCCAAAAAAACCAAATTCGGCTATTCGAAAAGTAGCGCGGGTTCGATTAACATCTGGATTTGAAGTAACAGCCTATATTCCAGGTATTGGCCATAATTTACAAGAACATTCAGTTGTATTAATCCGAGGCGGTCGAGTTAAAGATTTACCTGGTGTTCGATATCACATTATTCGAGGAGCTTTAGATAGTGGTGGTGTAAAAGTTAGAACACAGGGTCGTTCTAAATATGGTGTTAAAAAACCAAAGAAAGATAGTTAAGTAAAAATTCAAACTTTTCAATCTCATGAATAATAAAGTAATTTTAAAAATTTATTTTATTATTCTAAAAAATTACATTAATTTTTAAATAATTTTTGATATTATGTCACGTCGAAATATTTCAAAGAAACGGTTTCCTGAAGCAGATTCTACATATAACAGTTATTTAGTTAGTTTATTAACTAATAGAATTTTAAAATCAGGTAAAAAAACTATAGCTGAAAAAATAGTAAATGGAGCGTTTGATATTATTCAAGCAAAAACGAATGAAGATCCTTTAGTGGTTTTCGAAAAAGCAATTAGAAATGCTAGTCCGGTTGTTGAAGTAAAAGCTCGTCGAATCGGTGGTTCAACTTATCAAGTTCCTATTGAGGTAAGTGGATTCAGAGCAACTAATTTATCATTACGTTGGATCATACAATATGCTCATCAACGTGTAGGTCGTAGTATGTCAATTAAATTAGCTAGTGAAATTATTGACACTGCAAACGACATAGGTAATACTATTAAGAAAAAAGAAGAAACTCATAAAATGGCAGATGCTAACAAAGCTTTTGCACATTTTAGATATTAATTTCTAAATATTTTATTCTCGCTAAAAGCTTTAAACATTATATCCAATTATAAAAATTTAAATTTAAAGGAATTTTCAGAAATGGCACGCGAAAAATTTGAACGTACAAAACCACATGTTAATATTGGAACAATTGGTCACGTAGATCATGGTAAAACAACATTAACAGCTGCTATTACAGCAACGTTAGCATTAGATGGAACAAGTGTTGCTAAAGACTATTCTGATATTGATGGTGCTCCAGAAGAACGTGCACGTGGTATTACGATTAATACTGCTCACGTTGAATATGAAACAGAAACTCGTCATTATGCTCACGTAGATTGTCCTGGTCACGCTGATTATGTAAAAAATATGATTACCGGTGCAGCACAAATGGATGGTGCTATTTTAGTAGTATCAGCTGCTGATGGTCCAATGCCACAAACTCGTGAACACATCTTATTATCTAAACAAGTAGGGGTTCCCGATATTGTTGTTTTCTTAAATAAAGAAGACCAAGTTGATGATGCGGAATTATTAGAATTAGTTGAATTAGAAGTTCGTGAATTATTATCATCATATGATTTCCCAGGTGATGATATTCCAATTTGTCCTGGTTCAGCTTTACAAGCAATTGAAGCAATTTCAGCAAATCCAGGCCTTAAGCGTGGAGATAATCCTTGGGTAGATAAAATCTATGCATTAATGGATGCTGTTGATGAATATATCCCAACACCTGAGCGTGATATTGAAAAAACGTTTTTAATGGCTATTGAAGATGTTTTCTCAATTACAGGTCGAGGAACTGTTGCAACAGGTCGTATTGAGCGTGGTGTTGTTAAAGTTGGTGAAAATGTTGAAATTGTTGGTGTTAGAGATACTCAAACAACAACAATTACTGGAATTGAGATGTTCCAAAAAACGTTAGATGAAGGTTTCGCTGGAGATAATGTAGGTATTTTATTACGTGGTGTTACTCGTGAGGATATTGAACGTGGTATGGTATTAGCACAACCAGGAACAATTACTCCACATACAAACTTTGAATCAGAAGTATATGTATTAACAAAAGATGAAGGTGGACGTCATACACCATTCTTTACAGGTTACCGTCCTCAATTTTATGTACGAACAACTGATGTAACAGGTTCGATCACGCAGTTTACTGCTGATGATGGAAGTGTTGTAGAAATGGTGATGCCTGGTGACCGTATTAAAATGACTGCTGAATTAATTTATCCAGTAGCAATCGAAGAAGGAATGCGTTTTGCGATCCGTGAAGGTGGTAGAACAATTGGTGCAGGTGTTGTTTCTAAAATTGTTAAATAATTAAATAAATTTATGGAAATAAAAACGAATGAGAAAATTCGTGTACGATTAGAATCTTTTAATCATGAACTTTTAACTTCATCATGTCGTAAAATTATTGATCTTATTCAAACACATGATGTTAATAAGTTTGGTATGGTTTCATTACCAACTGACAAACGTATCTACTGTGTATTACGTTCACCTCACGTTGATAAAGATTCAAGAGAGCATTTTGAAATAAGAATTCATAAACGAATTTTAGATATTTCTTATGATCCAAGTATAAATATATTTGATTTATTAGCTAAATCAGAATTACCACCTGGAATATTATATCGAATTTGCTTATCTTAAATTTAAGTTACAGTATTACAGCTATCTTTTTAAGCTGTAATACTATATTAATTAAATCACTCTAAAATCTAAAGAATAAAATTATAACAATGGGACTGGATTACTCATACGAGTGTACTTTATCAATTTTAGTTGAAAATCAACCAAGTATTTTAACGCGTATTGTTGGTTTATTAACACGTCGTGGATTTGTTATTGAGAGTTTGGCCGTTGGTTCAACTGAATATGAAAATTTATCACGAGTTATTATAGTTTTGCCTGGAAATTTGCGAATGATTGATCAAGTTACACGACAGTTATACAAATTGTTTTCAACACTAAAGGTCTATAATTTAACGCTTGTTCCGTCTATTACACGTGAATTAATGTTATTAAAAATTTCAGCTAATGTTGAAGAACGTCGGCGAATTTTAGAAATTGCAAAAGTTTTTAAAGCAAATATAGTTGATTGTACGAATAATATAATAACTCTTGAAATTACTGGAGATGCCAAAAAAATTGTAGCAGTGGAACAAATGGTACATGAATTTGGTATTATCGAGAAAATACGTACAGGTAGAATTGGATTAACAAGAGAATCTATCACAACTGGGCAATTATATACAGTAGAACGTGATAGACTTCGTCGCAAAATGGTAAATTCACATGTAAGCGAACTTGAAGCCAAAGTTTATTTGTAAGTTTATTAATAATAATAATGGGGATGGAGGGACTTGAACCCACACGCCTGCAATAGGCAACGGATTTTAAATCCGTCGTGTCTACCAATTTCACCACATCCCCTTTATAAAACACAGTATCTAATTAAAAATTATACAAACATAGAAATAAAAAAGCAACATTATAGAAAAATTTTTTAGGCGGCACCCAGATTCGAACTGGGGATAGAGGATTTGCAATCCACTGCCTTACCACTTGGCCATACCGCCAATTTTAGTGTTGCAGATTATTACTTTATACACTATAATGTATAGTAAAAGATAAATCAACTAGTTACTTTGTTGAATAGCGTGTTTTAATAGTTTACTTGATTAAATTTTCAGTGAATAGCAGTTTAAGTTTATGGTGTAAGAAGGTTTCTGTGTTATGGTTTTTGAATTTATTTGTTAAATTTTTTCAACTTTATTAAAAATTAAAAGGAGATATTCAGATGTTTGAAAAATTTACAGAAGGAGCAATTAAAGTTATTATGTTATCCCAAGAAGAAGCTCGTAGAATGGGGCATAATTTTGTGGGTACTGAGCAATTATTATTAGGTGTTATTGGCCAACGTCACGGTATTGGTGCACGCGCTTTAAAAAAATTGAAAGTAACATTAAAAAAAGCGAGACGAGAAATTGAACTTTATATTGGTCGCGGAACAGGATTTGTTGCTTCCGAAATTCCTTTTACTCCAAGAGCAAAACGTGTTTTAGAAATGGCAGTTCATGAAGGAAAAGATTTAGGCCAAAACTTCGTTGGAACTGAACATATTTTATTGGCTCTTATTGGTGAATCAGACGGTGTAGCTATGCGTACACTAGATAAACTAAAAGTTGATATACCAAAATTACGTAATTTAATATTAGCTTATATTGAAGAAAATCAAGAAGAAATATTACGACCTTTAACTCAAGCTGAAAAATTCTTATTAGAACGTGAAAAAAAAGGAAGTCAAACACCAACTTTAGATGAATATTCAGAAAATATTTCAAAAGAAGCTGTTGATGGGAAATTAGACCCAGTAATTGGTCGTGATAAAGAAATTCACGAAGTAATTAAAGTGTTAGCTAGACGCGGTAAAAATAATCCTGTTTTAATTGGTGAACCTGGAGTAGGAAAAACTGCAGTTGCAGAAGGACTTGCACAGTTAATTTTAACAGAAAAAGCTCCAGATTTTTTAGATGGCCATCTAATTATGGCTTTAGATTTAGGATCGATTTTAGCAGGTACCAAGTATCGAGGTGAGTTTGAAGAACGATTAAAAAGAATTGTTGAAGAAGCACAAAATGATGCAGCTGTTATTTTAGTTATTGATGAAATTCATACTTTAGTAGGTGCTGGTGCTGCAGAAGGAGCAGTAGACGCTGCTAATATTTTAAAACCTGCTTTAGCTCGAGGTAAATTTAGATGTATTGGAGCTACAACAATTGATGAATATAGAAAATATATTGAACGAGATCCTGCATTAGAACGCCGTTTCCAACCAGTTCACGTAAAAGAACCAAGTGTAGGAGTTACAATTGATATTTTACGAGGTTTGCGTTCGAAATTTGAACAACACCATACTTTAAGTTATCATGATAAAGCCGTTGAACAAGCTGCGATATTAGCTGATAAATTCATTGCCGATCGTTTTTTACCAGATAAAGCAATTGATGTTTTAGATGAAGCGGGTTCGCGTGTTCGATTAGAAAATCGTCGTTTACCATTAGGTATGAAACGGTTATTAAAAGAATTACAAGATACATTACGTGATAAAGAGGAGAGTATTAAAGAACATGATTTTGATGTAGCTAAACAATTAGTTGATCATGAAATGGAAGTTCGAACTCATATTACAATCATGAAACAAGCTGCATTAACAAATGAAGCTTTAGGATTAACACGAAAAGAAGTTGATACAGTTTTAGAAAATGATGTTGCAGAAGTTATTGCAGGATGGACTGGCGTACCTGTAACAAAAATTTCTGATTCAGAATCAAAACGACTTTTAAAAATGGAAGATACATTACATGAACGTCTTATTGGTCAACATCATGCTATTGTATCAGTTTCTAAAGCAATCCGTCGTGCTCGTGTAGGCTTACGAAATCCTGATCGTCCAATTGCAAGTTTCATATTTGCAGGCCCTACTGGAGTAGGAAAAACTGAATTAACAAAAGCATTATCAGAATATATGTTTGGTAGTGAAGATACTATGATTCGGTTAGATATGTCAGAGTATATGGAAAAACATACTGTTGCGAAATTAATTGGTTCACCTCCTGGATATGTAGGCTATAATGAAGGTGGACAGCTAACTGAAGCAGTTCGAACTAAACCTTATTCCGTAGTTTTATTTGATGAGGTTGAAAAAGCCCATCCTGATGTTTTCAATTTATTATTGCAAATTCTAGATGATGGTCGATTGTCAGATTCGAAAGGTCGTGTAATTGATTTTAAAAATACATTAATTATTATGACAACGAATTTAGGGGCAAAAATTATTGAACGTGAAAGTGGTATTAAACCAAAATCAAAACAATCAAAACCTGCTTTTCGTATTGATGAAGATGGTTGTTTAGGTTGGGAACCAACACCAGAACCGATTAAAGATTCTTCAGTATTTGAAAAAGTTACTGAATTAGTAAATGAAGAATTAAAAGAATTTTTCCGTCCAGAATTCTTAAATCGTATTGACGAAATTATTGTTTTTAATCATTTAACCAAATTTGATATTTGGGAAATTTGTGGATTAATGATAAGTCAATTAGAAAAACGTTTACAAGAAAAAGACATTACGTTAGAAGTTGAAGTTGCTGTAAGAAGTCTTTTAACTGAAGAAGGTTATGATCCTGTTTATGGTGCACGTCCATTACGACGTGCTGTAATGAGATTGTTAGAGGATACTTTAGCTCAACAATGTTTAACAACTCCTCTATACCCAAAAACGCGCTTAATTGTTAAGCGAGTTAGAAAAGAGGGATCATTAGTTGATTATACTAATGATGTACAAGTTGAAATTGATTATAGTGATGTTGATCCTGAATTAATTAAAGATTCAGAGAACCAATTAGAGTCAGATTCATTTAATATCGGAAATGATTCCGAATAAATTAATATTAAAACTTTACAATGATTTTTTAGAGTTATTGTAAAGTTTTAATATTAACTTCTATATTTTTTTATTTACTTATTTGACTTTGTGGTGAACTTGCATTTGCATAAAATTTTTTTTCCATTCGTCCAGCAAGATATGCTAAACGTCCTGCCTTAACGCCTAAATTCATAGCCGAGGCCATTTTTTCAGGGTTTTTTGATTGTGCAACAGCTGTGTTTAATAATACCCCATCAGCCCCCATTTCCATTGCCATAGTGGCTTCGCTAGGTGTACCAATTCCAGCATCCACAATAACTGGAACATTTGCATTTTCTATTATAATTTGTATATTTGCCAAATTATTTAATCCTTGACCTGAACCAATAGGTGAACCTAATGGCATTACTGTAGCACAACCAAGATCTTCTAAATGTAAAGCCAGCATAGGATCTGCATTAATATAAGGTAATACAGTAAATCCTTTTTTCACGAGAAATTCCGCAGCTTTTAATGTTCCTATGGGATCTGGAAGTAAATATTTTGGATCAGAAATTACTTCAAGTTTGACAAAAAAATTATCTTCTTGACCTAATTGACATGCTAACTCATGCCCTAAAAATGCCATTCGAATAGCCTCTTCTGCGGTTTGAGAACCTGCAGTATTTGGTAAAAGCCATAATTTTTCCCAATCTAAAAATTTCAAAAATGTCGTGTTATCATTTTTTAAATTTGTAGGTAATCGACGAATAGCTACAGTAACAATTTCACATTCACTGCTAGATATACTATTAACAGCATGTTCTATCGTTCTATACTTTCCAGTTCCTAACATTAAGCGAGAATTAAAAGATTTATTTCCAATTTGTAGTTTATCTGATGAATTTTCTTTCATATTATGATTTTTTATTATTACTCCCCAGGTAGGATTTGAACCTACGACCAATCGGTTAACAGCCGATTGCTCTACCACTGAGCTACTGAGGATATATGAGTTACTCATATATTAACATATCTTTTCTCATAATTCAAGTAAATTTATAATTATAATCATTATAAATTTTTAAACTTGATTCTTATTTAAAACTAAAAAACGTAATACATTTGTGTCTAATTTTAAATTATCTGAAAAATTATCAATATACTTAGGTAAACTAGAAAAATTAATTTGAATAAAGTTTCCTCGTTTTTGATTTTTAATCATATAGGCTAAATCTCGTTTACCACGAGAAATTACAGATATTTCAGATGCACTTAGTTTTCTTAAAGCTTTTGCATAATTAAATGCCCAAGTTTTTAATTCACTATCATTAAATTCTTCTGTTAGAAGAATCATCATTTCATATTTAATTGTTGCTGACATAGTCTAGTATATTTCTCAAAATTAAAAGTATAATACTTGTAATTACTTTTGTATGTCAATTTTAATTTTTTATTAGTTTTCATAAATTAAGTTACAAAATTTTATAGACTTACATTGAAAATTTAATATTATTAATCTTGAATTATAATTTTCAATTTATTTATCTTACTTTTAAATATTTGAAAAAAATGGAAAAATAAAAGAACCTAATCAAAGAGAAAATAGACTAGGACAATTCGATTCAAAATACCATGAGTATTTAAAAAAGAGAGATTTTGTACATTTAAATCCTTAAACAACAATAACGTAAATACTTCGACCCTATTGACTTATATTTTATTTTGCTTAAAAAATAAAAACAGAAATAAGCATTTGTATAAAATATTAGAAAATAAAATAGAATTAGATAACTTATCATTTTAATTTGAAATACCAAGCTTAATAACAAAAAAGAGTTAAAAAATATAGAAAATTAGCTAAAAATTTCATAATAAATTTTGCTAAAAGTAAATCGATATATTAATTATTTTCTCCCATTTTAAAATTTAATCGAGAATTTGAGAGAGAATAAAAATTGGCTCATAATACCAACCAAAAAATTTCCGAGAAAACTTTACAAGCTCTTCTAAACCTATCTTCAGACATTATAGTGTTCTTTTTTATGAGTACAAGTTGGATGCACTTTATGATGTATTTTATGCAGATACAGTTAGAAAAGCTAAATATACTACAAGCTTGCGTAGTATTCATTTACATAAAGGTAGAGATGAAAACAGAGATCCTTACACTTGAGTATGATAATTATATAGTCGAATTTGAATCGGTATAAAATTTCGATATTAAATCTTCAAAATTCGACTATATGATTAAAATTAGAAAAACGAAATTATATTATGGAAACACTAAAGACTAAGATAACCACCCATAACTGTGTAAACCTTTTCCTAAGAAATTAACACCTAAATAACAGATCCAAATTACAAAAAATCCTAAACCGCCTAAAATTGCTGTCTTTTTACCTTCCCATCCTTTTGTAATGCGAGAATGTAAATAAGTAGCAAAAACAAGCCATGTAATTAATGCCCAGGTTTCTTTTGGATCCCAACTCCAGTATGAACCCCAAGCCTCATTTGCCCAAACACCACCAGCTATAATTCCTATTGTTAAAAAAGGAAAGCCTAACCCAATAATTCGATAACTCCAATTATCTAAACTTTGTAGTAATTTTAATTTTCCTAATTCTGATATTTCATCTGAGGGAGAAAAAAGTTTTGCTTCATAGTAATCTAACATTACATTATAAAGGGGTAATGAAGACTCATCAATTATTTTTAAATCTACATCTTGATATTTTGAAATAACTAAGAATAGAATACAAAGTAACGAACCCATAATCAATGTTGCATAACTTAACATCATCATACTCACATGCATCATTAACCAATTTGACTGTAAAGCTGGTACTAATGGACTAGCTTTTTGCATATCAGCAGAAAGAGTTAAATTTGCAAAACCATTTATTAGTAAAGCAACAGGAATTAAAATTGCACCCATTAATTTACTTTTCGTTTTATATTCGATGTATAAATAAATAGTTAGTAATGTCCACGTTAAAAAAAGTAATGATTCATATAAATTACTTAATGGAAAATAACCTGCTACAATCCATCGTGAACATAAAATGAAAAATAGCAACACATTCGCTATAATAGCACTAACTTTACCAAGTTGAGCTAAATTATTTGTTCCTTTAAAAAAGGATAAACTAATCCAATAGATTGTCATTGCAAATAATAAAATTCCAAAAACGATATTAGATGAAAAATTTTGAATAGTATCCCAGTCCATTTTATTTTTTAATAAACTTTTTATATTAATTGTTTTACACTATATAATTCTACTAGAAATATTTTTGATTTAACTAAATTTTATGGAAAATTTAATATCCTATAGATTACGGACGACCATTTTATAGTCGCATAATATAAAGATCTTATTATTTTTATTGAGAATAAAACTTTATTATTCTTTGTAAATTTTTTATTTAGAGATATATACTTACAATTCGATATATATATAAAATTTTTATACAAATTTTATAGCGTTCAATAATATATCTACAAGCGGTAAACCACTATAATCTAGTATCTTTTTATCCCTTCTAGATTTTGCTTTTACTTTTCATCAATTCGTGACTGTCTATTATCTTTTGAAAGAGTAGGAGATTCAATAATCTATTTTACTATTAATAAAATTTTTCTTAATGTTTAAAAATACCAATACCATTTGCCTAGTAATTTAACATAAATTATTTTCATTTTTAATTGTTAAATCTTATATTGGATTTAACAATTAAAATTACCAACTAAAATTTTCAATTATTAGAATTTTTTAATTTTAAAAGTTAAAGATGATACTTATTTAAATTAGCTATAAAACTCGTAACACTGGTTTAATCAACATAAATTCTTAAAATTAAAATAGA
>Ga0233444_10000678_pt1:0-7500 | contig 42129 bp, 55 predicted proteins | sample SI_124_October20_6_FD_182792 | JGI IMG/M metagenome (GOLD analysis project Ga0233444, IMG submission 182792) | Seawater microbial communities from Saanich Inlet, British Columbia, Canada - SI_124_October2016_10_MG | ecosystem: Environmental > Aquatic > Marine > Inlet | place: Canada... | reverse complement strand
ATATCGGAATAGAACTGGGCAATTGTTGTTTGTTTTGTATAAGTAATCCAAAAATCATTAATTCGTGTAGAAACTTTAGGAATTAATGTTAATTGACCATTATTTAAAATATTTTGAATATGAAAAGTTTCGGTTTTAGGAATAATTTCTTGAGCTTTAAAACCATTTACTGATCCTACAATAGTTCCAATTAAAATTAAAATCATACTAAAATGAACAACTATTGGTGCTATTCGACCGATTAAACCTTTATAACAATAAATAATATTTTTTTGTTGGAATATTGAATATTTCGTTTCTTTTAATTTAAATAATAATTGTTGAAATTTTTTACTACTAAGTTTTGTTGAAACTTTTAACTTTTGAAACTGTCTTGATGTTCGAAAAAATTGGCATCGACGAGAAATTTTTAATGATGGTAATTGTTGAAGTATTGTACAAGTTAAGAGACTTGTACCAAAAATTAATATCAGACTAATAAACCACCAGGTTTTATAAACATGATCAAATCCAAACTTAAGAATTATATCCCAAGATAAAAAACCAAAAACTTTATTTGTTAATGGATAATTTAGTTTATATACTTCAATTGATTGGTCTTGTTCAATAACTGTTCCAATAATACTAGATACTGCAATTATTAATAAAATTGCTATAGCAAAGCGTAGGTCAGCTAATGACCGAAAAAAACGTTGTTTCATTTTATTAATTTTATTGATTAATTTATATATATCGGGTTTGTTGATGCTAAACGAATTCGACCAGATGAGGCCCAACTTTGTAATTTTAAAGTTTGACTAGTTTCTAATTGAGCTAAAGGAATTAATTCAGTTAAAGCAAGGCATATATCATCTGTTGTAAATTCTCGTTGTTCATAAAATGCATGATACATTCCTTCAATTATACTTTGTCGAATTTCCGCTCCTGAAAATGTTTCTGACAATTTTGCTAACTTTTCGTAATCGAAGCTATTCCAACTATTTGGTCGAAATTCTTGAAGATGAATTTTAAAAATTTGTTCTCTTTCTTCTTGTTGTGGTAAATCTAAAAAGAAGATTTCATCAAATCGACCTTTTCGAATAATTTCTAATGGTAAAAGATCAACATTATTTGCAGTTGCTACAACAAAAACAGGTTTAGTTTTTTCTGATAGCCAACTAATAAACGTTGCGAGTACTCGATTACTTGTACCACTATCACCTTTACTTTCATTATTACTAAATGCTTTATCAATTTCATCAATCCATAATATACAAGGAGATAATGTTTCTGCTACTTCAATTGTTTGTCGTAATCGAGATTCAGATTCACCTACAATTCCACCAAATAATTTACCTACATCTAATTTTAACAAAGGTAATTGCCATTCTGTTGCGATTGCTTTAGCAGTTAATGATTTTCCTGTCCCTTGAATACCCACAAGTAATAATCCTCGTGGAGTTGGAAGACCATAATTTGATGCTTGAATACCAAATGATGTTTTTCGTTTTTTTAACCATTGTTTTAAATTTTCAACACCACCAATATTTGTAATTTTTTCATTTGCTGACCAATACTCTAAAATTTCTGTCTGACTAATAATTTGTTTTTTTTCGCTTAATAAAATTGCAATACTTTTTTCATCAATTGTTTTATGGGTTGCAATAATTTTTGATAAAACACGACGGATTCGTTCAAGTGATAAACCTTGACATGCTTGAGTTAAACTTTCAAACAATTCTAAATTAACTTTGATATTTAATGAATCAATTAAGCGCGTTAATTCTTGGTTGATTTCACTTTCAAGTGGTAATTGAAATTGTAAGACGGTTATCAAATCTTGTAACTCCTTAGGGATATTAAATTCAGAACCAATAATAATTATAGTTTTTGGCTGTAATTTTAAAATACGACTTATATTTTTCAATTTTCTAGAAATTGAAATATCTGTTAGAAATCTATTAAAATCCTTTAATAAAAAAACTGCAGGAGTTTCTGAAGTCAATCGTTCTATTAATTCTAAAGCTTGCAATGGATTTCTTTTTGCAAATCCCTCATTATTTGGATTATTCGTATAACCATCAACGAAATCCCAACTATATATACTTCTATTTAAACTTGTTTTTATATGTTTCCGAATTACATATTCAACGCGATCTTCTTCAATGGTATTAATAAAAATAACTGGATATCTAGCTTTTAACAAAAGTGTTAATTCATCATTAAATTTCATACAATAATTAATTAGAAAGTCAATTTGCTAAATTACTATTATATTAATTTTAACTAAAAAATTATGTATTATTAGAGTAAAGAAAAGTATTTTACTCTAATAGAATAGATTCTTAATGACTAATTGCTAGTCTTTTACGCCCTTTTTTTCGACGATTTTTTATTAATTTACGACCATTTGTTGTAGCCATGCGAGCACGGAAACCTGATAATCGTAGAATCGAAGTTCTCGTTTTGTTTGATAATGTACGTTTTGACATAATTGAATATTGGTGTTTTAATAATAATTTGTATTTTAGTAAATTCTTAACTTCTTAAGAATTTGTTTTAAGCTAGTACTTTGAAAAACTATTTACTAAACAAGTAACATAAAGTTTAATAATATTAGTAAATTTTTAAAATAATTTAGTTTAGTCGTTTACCGTATAAAATTAAAACAATAATTGATAAAAATAAATTAATTTTAATTTTAAAGAATTGATGATCGAATAAGATCATAAATTACTAAATGACGTGTAATTAAACCTCTACTTTTAAATAATTCATACGCTTCATCTTTATATTCAAAAAGAGGATTTCTTTGACCGTAACTTCGCCATCCGACAGCATCACGTAACAAAGCCATTTTTTGTAAATGTTCTTTCCAATCAATATCAATATATATTAAAATAAGTGTTCTTTCTAATGCTCTAATAATACCTAAATGACGAATTTCTAATTCTAAAACTTTTGATTCATAACATAGCCAAAATTCTTGGAAAAGATACGTTTTCAACTCAATCAAGTCAAAACTATTTAAATCACTATTAACTTTATTAATAAGATTTAATAATATATTTGTTCCAAATAAATTTTCAAGACATTGAATTGTTTCAGGAATTGTTAAATTCTGTTTACGTACTCTATTTAGTATTTCTGTAATAATTTGTTCACCATATGCCAGTAATTTCATTTTTACAGACACACTTTCTAAAATTTTTCTACGTTCATAATAAACTACATTACGTTGTTTATTTAAAATTTCATCATAATCAAACAAATTTTTTCGAGAATCATAGTCAGCTTCTTCTAATCGTTTTTGAGCAGAATCTAAACTTTTTGTTAATAAATTTGATTCTAACGGTGAATCATCCAATAATTGATTTTTCATAAATTGTTGAATTTTGGGCCCACCAAATAATCTTAATAAACGATCTTCTAAACTTAAAAAGAATTTTGAAGTACCAGGATCCCCTTGACGTGCACATCTTCCACGTAGTTGATTATCAATTCGTCGAGAATCATTTCTTTCAGTACCAATAATATATAAACCACCTAAATTTTTAACAATAATATTATCAATCTCTTGATTTTTTTTCTCAAAATTTAATAATTCATTAACTAAAAATTTTATAGAGCATTGATAATTCTTTTTTGGAATTCGAATTTGATCAATTTCATTTAAAATTTTTAAAATTTCTGTATCAGATAAAGCTAAAAATCTAGAATCATTAATTAAAGAAGTTAAAACACTGATAAATTTTTGTGAAACTCCGGTTAATTGTTTTATTAATGGGAAAATTGTGTTTATTTGATTAGTTAAAGACTGATTTTTGTAAGAAACTAAAATTGTATATAGTTTTTTAAGAACTTTGAATTTAATATTCCCACCTAAAATAATATCAGTCCCTCGACCTGCCATATTTGTTGCAATGGTAATACTGCCTTTTTTACCTGCTTGAGCAACAATTTCTGATTCTCGTCGAACGTTTTCAGGTTTTGCATTAAGAAGTTGATATTCTAAATTATATTCAGTTAACAATTGAGCAAGCATCTCTGATTTTTCAACTGTTGTTGTACCGATAAGAATTGGTTGATTTTTTACGGCAATTTGTTTACACTCTTTCGCTATTGCATTCCATTTCGAAAGTTCATCTTTATAGATTACATCAGCAAAATCTTTACGTAAATTTGGTTTTGCTGTAGGAATTTCTACAACTGGTAAATTATAAATTTTATCAAATTCTACTTCAGCTGTTTTTGCTGTTCCTGTCATTCCAGATAACTTCGGATATAACAAGAAGAAATTTTGATATGTAACTGAAGCTGCAGTTTCAGTATTTTGTCTAATAGGAATAGCTTCTTTCGCCTCAACTGCTTGATGTAAACCATCACTCCAGCGTCTATCAGGCATAATTCGACCAGTAAATTCGTCAACAATAATAATTTGATTATTCTGAACTATGTAATGAACATTGCGGAAAAATAATGTTGTTGCTTTAAGAGCATTAATTATGAAAGGAATCCAAGGATCATTAGGATTATATAAATCTTTAATTCCTAAGATTTCTTCAATTTGAACTGCACCTTGTTTTGTCAAAATAACATTTTTATTTTTTTCGTCAACTTTAAAATGAACATTAACTTCTAAATAATCTGTGATTTCAGCAGCAATAATATATTTATCAATACAAGTTTCAACAGCATTTGAAATAATTAACGGAGTTTGTGCTTCATCAATTAAAACTGAATCAACTTCATCAACGATACAGTAGTTAAAGGGTCTCAAAACAACATTACGTATATTTAGTGACATATTATCACGTAAATAATCAAATCCTAATTCATTATTTGTAACATAAGTTATATCTGCATCATAATTTTCTTGACGTTCAGTTACGTTCATATTTTCCTGAATTAAGCCAGTATTTAAACCTAAAAATCGATAAACTTGGCCCATTGAAATTTGATCTCGATTTGCCAAATAATCATTTACGGTTACTATATGAACGCCTTTTTTTGTTAAACCATTTAAATAAGCAGGTAAAGTTGCTACTAATGTTTTTCCTTCCCCTGTTCGCATTTCTGCAATTTTTCCACTGTTTAGAACCAAACCACCGATTAATTGAACGTCAAAATGACGTAAACCTAAAGTTCTGATACTTGCTTCTCGGGTTAACGCAAATGCTTCGCTAATTATTGAATTTAAATTTTGTTCTTTTTTATATCGTTTTTCTAATTCACGAGACTTTGCTCGTAAATCACCGTCAGTTAGTACTTTGAAATTAGCTTCTAATTGATTAATTTCATTAACTAATATTTGATAATCACTAGCAATTGAACTTTTTTTAAATGGATTTTTTAGCATTTTTTATAAAAATGTTATGCTATACAATAATATTTATACGTTTGTGTTTAGCGTCTTTATGATCAAATTTAACTGTACCATCAGTTAAAGCGAACAAAGTAAAATCTTTACCACAACCAACATTTACACCCGGTTTAAATTTCATCCCACGTTGACGTACTAAAATATTACCAGCTTTAACTACTTGACCACCATATCTTTTTACTCCTAATCGCTTAGAATTTGAATCACGACCATTTTTTGTACTACCTGCACCTTTCTTATGAGCCATTTTAAACTCCTTAAATTTTTTGTTAATTAATACTAATATCTTCAATTAAAACACGTGTTAGTTCTTGACGATGTCCTTGTTTCTTACGTGTTTTTTTCTTTGGACGCATTTTATAAACAATTTTTTTACGATCTCGTAAATGTTCTAAAACCTTTCCTGTAACTTTTACAGTATCTAAATACGGCTTACCTATTAAAATCTCACCTGAATTATTGAATAATAAAACACGATTTAATGTAATTTCTTTTCCTAATTCTGTTGGAATACGATTTAAATCATAATATTTACCCGTTTCTATCCAGAATTGTCTTCCACTGATTTCTACAATTGCATATTTCATATATTAACAGACATTATAATTAGAAGAATTGAATTATATCTTATTGTACTAAATACATTTTTACTAAGTCAAATTATTTAGAACTACCTATTTATTGAGTAATATTTTTTAACATCCATAATTCATTATGGAAAAATTCAACTGCCTTTGAACGATAACATTCACGATTTGTTATTATAGATAAAGTCCGAGTTATTTTAATATTTTCAATAGTAATAATTTCAACTGTTTTTAATTTAATCTCTTTTTCAATGGCGGAAGAAGAAACGAAAGCAGCACCTAATCCTAAACTAACAGCAGTTTTAATACCTTCAATTGAATTTAATTGCATTATAATATTAAACTGTTTTGTTTCAATATCATTTTGCATCAAGATATTGTCAATAAATTTTCGAATTGTTGATGTTGAATTTAATGTAATAAAATTTAAATGATATAAATCATCTTTATTAATTCTTTTTCTCTTTTGAAGAGCAAAGGGGTGTGATTTTGGTATAATCAAAATTAATTCATCTTCTACAAAACTTTCTATTTCAAGATTCTTTTTTAGTTCGTCAGGTACATCTCCACCTACAACGGCAATTTCGATTTCACGATTTACGACATTTTTTGCAATTATTCGTGTAGAGTCTACTTGAACTTTAATATTAATTTGAGGGTAATTTTGTGCAAATAAAGCTAAAACTCTAGGCATTAAATAAGTACCAATTGTTTGACTTGCTCCAACTGTTAAATTACCACGGTCACCATTTTTTACGTCATTTAAAGCCCGACAGCTTTCTTCACATAAAGCTAATATACGTTCTGAGTATTGTAAGAAAACTTTTCCTGCTTCAGTTAAAGAAATAGTATTATTTTCACGATTTAATAATAATATACCTAAACGATTTTCTAAAATTTTTATTTGTTTACTAAGCGAAGGTTGTGATACAAATAAAATTTCGGCTGCTTTTGTGAAACTTTTTTCAGAAGCTACTGCTTTTAAAATACGTAATTGTTGTAAAGTAAAAGGAAGAATCATATTCGTAAAAATTCCATTAATTAGGGTAATAAATAAAAAATTTATACTAGTTATTTATAAATTGCTATATTGCGGATGGAGAGACTCGAACTCTCAAAACAAAAGTTACTAGGACCTAAATCTAGCGCGTCTACCAATTTCGCCACATCCGCTTTTTTTCTGATATAAGTAGTGTAAAATGAAAGAAATTTTTAAATCTTAAGTTAAGATTTAAAAATTTATTCGTCTGTATATACACTGTATATAAAACTTGTCGGTTTGCCTTGTAAAACAGATTTTGCTAACGATAAAGATTTTTGTGCTGCTTTATCTGCTTTTTTTTTCCAAGTGGCCTTACGACTGTTCTTTTTTGATTTCGATGTCCGTTTTTTAGGTACTGCCATAATTTTTATAGATAGTTACTAAAATATAAAGACATTATAAAAAAGAAACAAGGAAAAATCAAATATTTTTTAATTTTTCCCTGTATAGTAATGATGAAATCTATTTGGTTAACGCGATAAACGTTGAAGCTGTTGAATTGCTAAACG
>Ga0233444_10000672_pt1 | contig 42309 bp, 60 predicted proteins | sample SI_124_October20_6_FD_182792 | JGI IMG/M metagenome (GOLD analysis project Ga0233444, IMG submission 182792) | Seawater microbial communities from Saanich Inlet, British Columbia, Canada - SI_124_October2016_10_MG | ecosystem: Environmental > Aquatic > Marine > Inlet | place: Canada: British... | reverse complement strand
CCCATGTGCTAGTAAGTTGATTGATAGACAATTGGAAGTTGTAAAAGATTCAAACATGTCATTACAGATACATACCAACGGTAGCCTTAGAACAGCAAATTGGTGGGCGAGCCTAGCCAAAAAGTTTGGCGATAAGTTATCTGTGTGGTTTGCAATAGATGGTTTGGAGGATACTCATAAAATCTACAGGCAGGCCACCGACTGGAATAAGATAATTGACAATGCAAAATCATTCATAAATGCGGGAGGGAACGCTGTTTGGCAATTTATACCCTTTGCTCACAATGAACATCAGATCAAAGATTGTATGAAAATGTCGACAGCACTAGGATTCTCAAAATTTGAATTCGTAAAAGATGCCAGATATTTTAACGAGTCGTATGATTACAGATCAGGAAATCCTGTGGAGATTAAACCATGGAGCAAACACCAAACCCAGTGGACAAGGAAAGGTCAAATACTGAATAAGACAACTGGAAATAAAATAGTAAAGAAAATAGTTGAAAAAAAGAATTGTATGCACCTGGCTTTGTCAAGTTTATTTTTGAACGCATCAGGAATTATTGCACCTTGTTGTTATTTTGGACAAACTCCAGTAGTAGAAGGACAAATTGAAAAATCTATTGACACAAAGTCGTATATAAAAACTTGTTTGCTTTGTTGTGGTAGTTAAAGACAATATTACCAATAATAGTAGTAGACATTAGATAAATATAGTTGTATATTATATACTATATGTCTAATATACACTTAGGCAAACTAAAACAAACATAGGCACAATAAAGGAGGCTTACATTATGGCATCATTGGCTGAAATAAGAGCGAAGTTGAAATCTCAAGAAGTGAATCGCTCCACTTCCAACACAGGCGGAGACAACGCCATCTATCCACATTGGAACATATCAGAAGGATCAGAAGCAGTGGTCAGATTCTTACCAGACAAGGACGAGACCAACACATTCTTCTGGACTGAGAGGAACATGATCAAATTACCTTTCGCAGGTATCAAAGGTCAGACTGATTCCAGACCAGTTACAGTGCAAGTACCTTGCATGGAGATGTATGGCAAGACTTGCCCAGTACTAACAGAAGTTAGACCATGGTTCAAAGACAAGAGCATGGAAGACATGGGCAGAAAATATTGGAAAAAGAAAAGTTATATTTTCCAAGGTTTCGTCACAACAAATCCACTAGCAGAGGACTCAACTCCTGAGAACCCAATCAGAAGATTCATAATTGGACCTCAGATCTTTAACATTATCAGAGGAGCATTGATGGATCCAGAGATGGAAGAAATGCCAACTGATTACGTGAAAGGCGTGGACTTCAGAATCACCAAGACTACAAAAGGTGGTTATGCTGATTACTCAACATCAAAATGGTCAAGAAGAGAACGTGCATTAGACGAGGCAGAGAGAGCCGCAATCGAAACACATGGTTTACACAACCTAGGTGACTTCAGACCAAAAGAGCCAACAGAAGCAGAGGTTAAGATAATCGCAGAACTATTTGCGAAATCTGTGGAAGGTGAGGCTTATGATCTCGAGCAGTATGGACAGTACTTCAGACCGGCGGGCGTGGCTTACCAAGGTAAACCACAGGTAGCAGTACCAACGGCATCGGCTCCAGCGGCGACACCAGTGGCAGAAGCGGCACCAACAGCGGCTCCGGTTACAGAAAGTGCACCAGCACCACAACCTGAGGCGGCTCCGGCAACGGCGGCCCCGGCGGGCGACAGTGCCAAGAGAGCAGAAGACATCTTGAAGTTAATTAGATCAAGACAAGCAAAATAATCTGACATTTTACCAAGGCCCTAATATTGACGTTAGGGCCTAGGTATGCTAAAATAGATGACACAAAGGACAAAATTATGACAAAAGTATTTGACGCAACAAAGTTTAGAAAGAGTATCACAAAGTCTATACAAGGCTTAGGCATAGGATTCAGCGATCCTACAGACTGGATCTCGACAGGAAATTACGCATTGAACTATTTGATGACCAGTGATTTCAACAAAGGAATTCCGCTAGGTAAGGTAACTGTACTTGCAGGCGAGTCAGGAGCAGGTAAAAGTTACATAGCATCAGGTAACATAATCAAGAATGCACAAGAGCAAGGAATCTTCGTTATTCTAATCGACACAGAGAACGCACTAGATGAGAAATGGTTGCAGGCATTGAAAGTGGACACATCAGAAGACAAACTTTTAAAATTAAGTATGTCAATGGTTGATGACGTGGCAAAAACTGTTTCAGAGTTCATGAAAGGTTACAAAGAGCAACACGCAGATAACAAAGAAGGTGCACCTAAAGTGCTATTCGTTATAGACAGTCTAGGCATGATGCTTACACCAACAGACGTTAATCAGTTTGAAGCAGGTGACATGAAAGGTGATTTGGGTAGAAAACCCAAGGCCTTGACAGCACTCGTGAGAAACTGTGTGAACATGTTTGGTAGTTGGAACGTGGGACTTATAGCAACCAATCACACATACGCATCGCAAGATATGTTCGATCCGGATGACAAGATATCAGGCGGACAAGGATTTATCTATGCATCAAGTATTGTTGTTGCAATGAAAAAACTAAAACTTAAAGAAGACGAAGCAGGTAACAAGGTCTCAGACGTGAGGGGTATCAGAGCCGCTTGTAAGGTAATGAAAACTAGATATGCTAAACCGTTTGAAGGTGTGCAGGTCAAGATACCTTATGACACAGGAATGGATCCATACAGTGGCCTAGTCGAGTTATTTGAGAAAAAAGGTTTGCTAGTACAGACAGGAAACAGATTGAAGTATATTGATTCTAAAGGAAAAGAACATATCGATTTCAGAAAACAATGGACCGGTGATAAATTAGATATGATAATGGCGGAGTTCAAAGACGAAGCACCTGTAGAAGAGGTGGAAGATATTGATGCTCCCGTCGAAGTAGAAACAAAAACAAAGAGTAAAAAAGAAGAGTAATGATAGACTTTACACACGAGGACATCGAAAGGTTATGGAACTCCATAACACACTACGTTCCAGAGAGACAGAAACTGGATTGTGCCATAGACTTCATCAAAAGCCTAGAGGACATAGGAGTGGAGCACGACGAGATCAAGGCGTCTGCTGAATACGATCCCAAATTAGAAGAAGCGATCAACACTGTGTTCGAGGAAGACGAAGAGTCAGACGGATACGGCGAAGATGATTAATTGGTACAACGAAGTCAGCAGGAACCTAGACAAGATACCAGACTGCGTGGCATACTTCGACAAGGAATTGATCGAAGCCAGGAAGCAGTGCAAGATATACGGTAACCTGGAAAGGGCCAGTGCGTCACTGCCAGGCATAGTGGAAGAGAGATTCAGCCAACTGCAACAACTAGAAGCGATTTTGGAATACCTAAACATAGAGTTGAGGAGACTGAGATCAAAGACTTTCAGGAAATACTTAGAAAATTACAACAGAGCACTATCGAGCAGAGATGCAGAGAAGTATGTAGACGGTGAGGACGATGTTGTCGACATGGACAAGATCATTAACGACTTCGCACTAATCAGAAATCAATGGCTGGGCATAACCAAAGGACTGGATCAAAAACAATGGCAGATAACAAACATTGTCAAACTGAGGGTTGCGGGGATGGAAGATGCCGACATCAAATAGAATAATACTCACAGACGTAGACGGTGTACTGTTGGAATGGGAACATCACTTCACTAAATGGATGTTGCAGAAAACACTGTTTGACGAGAGAGGTGCAAGATATCACCCACACAGACTACTGCCAGACAAACAGAATACATACGAGATGGCAGAACGTTTCGGTGTGACCAAAGATGAGATCAGGAAGCACATTAGGGAGTTTAACAGGAGTGCTTGGATGGGAACACAGAGACCGATGCTCGAATCACAGACTTGGGTAAAACTGTTAGCGGCTGAAGGGTGGACGTTCATACCGATAACATCACAGACATCAGACATACCAGCACAGCAGTTGCGTAAGAGAAGACTGGGAGAACTGTTTGGTGATCATGTGTTCACAAATTACCATATACTAGGTACAGGTGCTGACAAAGACGGTGCTTTAGCGGAGTTCCATGATACCGGGCTGTATTGGGTCGAGGACAAGCCAAACAACGCTGTAGCCGGGCTCAAATACGGTTTAAAGCCTATATTAATTGACCACCCATACAATCAAGACTTTGATCATCCTGACATTATCCGTGTAAGTAATTGGAAAGACATACACCAAATAGTTTCAGGAAGAAAATGAAAATTTACGTTGGGCACGACAGCAGAGAAGACATAGCATACCAAGTGTGTGAACACTCGATCAAACGTAGAGACCCGTCGGCAGAAGTAATACCCCTCAAACAAAAACAGATGCGTGACCAAGGAATATACACCAGGCCTGTAGACAAACTGGCATCAACCGAGTTTACTTTTACTAGATTCTTTGTCCCTTACATGAACGACTTCAAGGGGTGGGCGGTGTTCTGTGATTGTGACTTCCTTTGGAAGATACCGAGTCATGAACTTGTAAAATACTGTGATTCAAGCAAGGCCGTTGTGGTTGTGCAACACGATTACACACCCAAGGAAACGACCAAGATGGACGGACAAGTACAGACTTCTTATCCAAGAAAAAACTGGTCCAGCATGGTGCTTTGGAACTGCGAACATCCAAAGAACAAAATACTAACACCGGAGTTGCTGAACGAAGAATCGCCAAAGTTCCTACACAGGTTCAGTTGGTTGGAAGACAATGAGATAGGTTCGTTGCCACTAGAATACAATTGGTTGGTCGAGTGGTACAAAGAACCCAAAGACGGCACACCTAAAATTCTACACTACACAGAAGGCGGTCCGTGGTTTGACGGTTACAGAGATTGTGAATACGCTGACGACTGGAAGAAGGAACTTATAAATCTGTTCAGTTCGTAGAATTAAAAATAAATCTTATCTATCTGATCGGCGTTTTCCTTATGCTCGATCACTTCACTATCATTGAATCCTAATTGGAACATGTATTCGTCCATTTCATTTTCCGATGGCATCTCCGGAAACTGCTCATCCTTGTATAGATTAACTTCCTGTATCACATACTTGGCACGTGTGAATATGTCAGGAGCACCATTCATGATCATTATCTCAGCACCCTGAACATCCTGTTTGATCAAATCATACTGGGCATCCTTACCCACTAATTGGTCCAACGTTTTCATCTGTCTAATCTCATAGTCTTTGAAAATACTAAAAACGGTTGAACCTTTGGTGTATGTCACCTTCTTCCTATTTCCCTTGTCAATTTCACGCAGGTACATTTTAATTTCTCTGTCACTGTCTCCAAGCACAGCAATATGATAATCATTGGTTACTTCTTTTAATCTTTTCTCGTGTTTTGGCCCCGCTTCAATGCATGTGTAATGAGCATCGGGCCAAATGAGTTTAACGTTTTTGGTCCAGAATCCATTCCACGCACCTATATCCAGTATCCTCGAAGGCATGAACTCTTGTTTGGATTTGAGATTTTTTAGATAATCATACATCATAGTATTCCTTTGTCCATTAGTATTTCTACCGCCGTGCCATTGGTTATCTCTTCTGGTGTGAACTGCTGGTATGCTAGGCTGTACAGCCAAGGTTCAGGCCCACCGTAGTAGGGATTCTCGATGTCTGACAATTCAACGTTCCCGACATCGACAGCGAAACTCTTATTATCACAGAACACGGGTATTCCTTCACACATGGCCTCCACGGCCACTATGCTACAACTTGTGACCACACACCACGCTTCCTTGAGGTCCTCGGACAGGGGTGCCTTGGCCTCACTTGGCCCTGACGTACCCCTTCCCCTAGGTTTGTGTCGAAGTTTGATAGGTCTGTCCGTGTATCTCTTAATCTGTTCAATTGTCTCATTAGTCCAATTGGGTCTGTTCAGGTATTGGTGGATACCTGTTGAACTGGGACAGACCAAAACGTGTTTGCCTGCAAAGTTTGGTGCCTTGATCTTCATTCCAAACTTCTCAAATCTATCTGCTTTGCAATTTTTTATGTAAGGCACGTGTATGGCATTCTTACACACACGCCAATAATGATTGTCGGGTTTCAGGTTGTTGTTATCGAATCTTCCAAAGTAAGGTGTGTCAGTGAACCAGTAGTTGTGATTACGTGCTTCCAACTTCTTGACCATCTCCCTGTTGTTGCCGACGAATCCCCAAAACATGCTGTTGCTCACAGGATCCGTTTCCACAGCATTATCTAACTTCGTAATCTGATCTGGCCACGACTTCTCAACACCGTTGAACACCTCCCATGCCTTGCTTTTCTTATTACTGAATGGTGCGTAGATTGTTAGCATCTATAAATTCCGTTAGTTGTGTTGCCCATTGTTGGTGTCCTTCTGCCGATGGGTGTGGATCATTTGGACTTACTATCAAGTTCTTGTCCATGACAAATTCTAAATGACTAACTGTTGGACTGAAGAATCTATCCATGTTTATCGCGTTCCTGATGACTTCAAAATCTGCTGTGCCATTACCAAAATCGTTGGGCAGTGAGTTATACATCACATAAGGTATTCGCTTACGTTCAAAATAATTTTGTAGGTCAAAAACATTTTCTAAAAAATTCATTGCTAAATTATTTTCAATATCCCACCCTTTGTGGCTCCTGATAAAACTAACGTTGTCTAATGTCTTCCAGGTACGCCAAGTGAGATCTGTGCCTGGTACGCGACCTTTCTTCCAGCCGTCATCCGTTAAGTAGTCATTCCTGACTGCACTGGACCATCCTATCACAGCGAATACATCCTTGTCTTGATTTTGTTCAAGCCATACCTTTGATGAGAAACTTACCCTCGTGTTCCCCCGACCTCCCATCGCTATGTTGGCAAGTTCCATACCATACTTTTCAGCAATTAACTTGCTGGTAAAAGTGTCCACACCGTCCTTGGGTCTGGGAGTCAGGAAACTGCAACCGTTTGAGAATAATATCATAATAGTGTACTATAACATAATTATTAATAAAATGTTAGCCAAAAACATAAACTCGCTGAAGTATTTCCTCGACCGTTGGGAGACGGTGGACCCGGAATACAATTACACCGTGCCCTACCATGATTCCATAGATCCACACTTCACAAGTTTACCAACATTCGTGGCGGAGTTCCATAACTGCAAAGTGCATACCTGCCCGTTGTTGTTGACCAGAGAAAATAAATTGATAACAGAGCATGTGTGGAAACTGACACACAAGAGCAGACACAAGCCACACAAGAGCCACAAACTCTGGACGGAATGGGATGACAAGGTGGATGTGATACTGCCACCGGTCACTAAATTCTTTCATGAGACCGGAACTTATGTATGGTTGCCTGTAGACGACGACAGCAAAGAAAATCCATGGCACATTTGGATTGATGTTATATCCAAGTTTAGATTGTTAGAGAAAAGATGGTCAACAAACTTTGCTAGATATTGCTTTGTGCTAGCCAACCATAGTACATATTTTGAAAAAGTATGTAAAGAACTTTTCCCAGATGTAAAAATAGTTACAATGCCCAAAGGAGAAACATGGCAATTCAAACATCTAATAGTGCCTAGCATGAGCAATGTGAGAGATGGTATAACCACCCCGGCTCTTGCTCCATGGTTGCGACATTTCAAAGGGTTGACCAATATTGAGGGAGTAAAACCTCATAGGAAAATAGTCGTGCTAAGGCCGGGGGCCAAAACCAGAAGGATGTTAAACTCAGACGAATTGTTACTAAAACTAAAAGGATGGGAGACTGTCACACTTGAAAATCTAAGTATAAAGGATCAGATAAAAACATTTGCGGAAGCATCACATGTGCTGGCGGCACACGGAGCAGGCCTGATCAATCTCTTATGGTGCCAACCCGGAACAAAAGTCATAGAGATCCAAGCCAAAAACATGATACACAAGAAAGTTTATCCATTGCTATCACACAACTTAAATTTGAAACATAAACTTTACCTAGCGGACATTGTAGACATACCACGAGATAAAGGAAAAAAATTACAAGGAGTGAAAAGATTTAGCGACATGATCAACTTCAAGATTAACATACCCGAAATTATGGAGCACCTAGAATGAACCTATCAGTGCTACAAAAGAAACCTGAACTTGTGCTAGAGCCTTATCCACATTTTGTGATTGAGGATGCACTACCCCATGACGTATACGATCAACTTGAGAAGGAGTGGCCCAAAGAACAACTGTTATCCACGGAGCCGTTTGATTCAGGCATATGTTACAGGCTGAAAGCAGATGAGATGTTGAAGCCGGGAAAAGTTTCCAATATATGGAAGGAATTCACCAAATATCATACATCGATGACGTTCTATAATGAAGTAAAAACTGTGTTCTCTGAATACATCAAACATGATAATCCAGAACTGGGACCTAGGGGTTGGGTTGATAAGTCTGCTCACATTTGGACAGATTGTCAAACTGTTATGCACAAGCCCATTGCGACAACGACAAGATCACCTCACATAGACAACCCAAGAGAAATATATGCAGGGCTATTGTATATGCCATACAATGATGACACAAGTACAGGAGGTGAATTTCAGATCTATAATTCTGTTGATCCCGTACAGGACGTGGACATGAAGAAGGGAAGACAAATTTTTGAACACAACCTTGGAAGTGTTTTCACAACAGTTCCATACAAAGCAAACACATTCGTGATGTTCGTAAATAATTCGACTAAAGCAATACACGGAGTGACTCCAAGAATAAATGCAAGTTTACATAGACGCAGTGTAAACATAATTGCAGAATACAGTAGAGCAAGTAGGTCACACATGTTCACGGTAAACGAAAAATGATTTCAGGAATACACACAACTAAACCACGGACACAGCGTTACGTTGATGCTTTCGTTCGTGGCTCCGGACAAGGCAAGATTTACCAATTCAGAGATTTAAAATCATTACCCCAAGACACATTAATCATGTACGGCATACTGGCGGGGTCTGGTGAAGTGTACAAATGGTGTGAGAAGGAACACAGAGATTTCTATTTCATGGACCATGGGTATTTCACCAATGCACATGACAGTCCACACTGGTTGCGTATAACCAAGAACAAACACTGTCAGAACATACTACAACAGAGACCCACAGACAGGTATGAAAAACATTTCAAACAAGATCTCAAACCATGGAACAAGGGCAAGAAAATTCTTGTCCTACCGCCAACCAATGCAATAGCGAACTTCTTTGATGCTAACGATTGGCTAACCAACACATTGATGATACTCAAACAGAACACTGACAGAGAAATAGACGTAAGGGAAAAACCATACAATCCAACAATCAAAATCGATCATGTTGGTGCAACGGTAAAAGTAGACAGGCCAACTGTACACAAGGGCAATATCAATTGGGGCGATTACCATGCAACAGTGACTTACAACTCCAACACCATGATTGCTAGCCTGGCAAACGGTGTTCCTGTGTTCTGTGATCCCAACAACAGTGCGGCCGCTCCCATATCTGAGACGGATTTCGGCAAGATAGAAACACCTAAATACGGAGATAGGATTGCATTATTCAGCAGTCTAGCGTATAATAACTGGACACTACAAGAAATGGCAAACGGCACAGCATGGAGAATGTTAAATGGCGGATAGGTTAAAATCTGAAAACGTAGAAATTGTTAAGCGTATAAGGAAGTTTGAAGAAGAATTATTTCAAGAGCAGTCCTTCAAGGTTTACAGGAACTACTGTGTACCGGAACTACTGGTAAAAAATTCTAAAAAAGTATTGAGCTTTGGTGTGGGAGGTGATGCTCATTTTGAAAAACTAATATGTATAGATAACAATCAATTGGATGTGAGAATGTATGATCCCACACCAAAAACCATCCAGCATCTAGGAGATATACTTTACAGGGGTGGATGGCACATATATAAAGATTTACCGGACGGCAATAAGTTGAGCAGAGAAATTGTAAAAAATAATTTAACTTTCAAACCATATGCATATGCACCTGTTAATGGGAAAATGAAATTTTATTACAAGGCACAAGAAGACACTAATAGTGCAGATGACATAGGTACTAGTTTCTCCCTAGTAAACACATTCGAAGGGCCGGAGAGCTACATAGAAGTAGAATGTAAAAATATTAAAACGGTCATGGACGAATTAGGATGGGATCACATTGACATACTAAAAACAGACGTAGAAGGATTATGGTACGATGTTGGTAAAGAAATTAAAGATATAGATGTGAAATACTGGGTCGCAGAGATGGAACTAAATGTAGGAATGACACACAATGAGGCGTTCGATAAAGTGAGAGAGCTAGTGGAATTGCACAAAGACAAATATAACGTGTACGTAAACAGAAAGAGACTGAAGGCGATGATGGAAGTAATTTTTTGTAGGAAGGATGTAGATGAAAGTTGAAATTTTTCGTAGGACAGTGAAGGACCGTAAACGTGGCAACAGTTACGAGTTGCTTTACCATCTCAAGGAAGGCATAGAGGCCGCGGGTGACGAAGCCGTGATTGTACACGAAAATAGAACTGGTCCAACAGTGGAAGGCGAGATGACTCCTACTGCACCCATGGCGGCCATGTTTGGATATGGTGGCGACAAGCAGATGCATCACACCAAAGGCAGACGTAGGGAACTTGCCAATAACTGTAGAGAAAAGAAAATTCCATTGATAACATTTGACGGAGGACTTTTATCTAGTTTTGGTAATGTGTCAACGTCACCTGATCATCATTTCAGGGTGTCCTTGTACACACCAATGAACGACGGCGACTTCCTATCTGACAACAGTCCAAGCGATCGTTGGGAGATGATGGTGAAAAAATTCAAAGTGAAGTACGAACCATGGCGTAAGTCTGATCAAGACGATCCCATAATATTCGTACTGCAACCCAAGGACAACTGGAGCATGAACGAACTAGATCCCATCGAATGGTTCAACAGTGTTTATGAAAGGCTAAGACCTGCCACTGACAGGAAGTTCATAGTCCGTCCGCATCCAAACCATGTCGCATCCATTGTGGCACGTAAAGGAGACTTGCCAGACGATGTTGAGCTTCAGTACACACAGCAACACTTTGCGGGAGATGAAAAGAAGTTTTACAGATTCCATTTCCAGGAAGCAATAGCGAATGCACATGCTGTGGTAACGCACAACTCCACTGCCAGTGTTGACAGTTGCATAAGGGGAATACCAACGTTCTGCACGTCAGATCTTGCACTGTGTTGGGACGTGTGTAACAAAAATCTCAATGATATAGAAACACCAAAGACACCCGACAGGACACAGTGGGTAAATGATCTGGGTTACAAATTATGGAGCATACAAGAAATAAGGGACGGAACAGTGTACAAAAGATTCAAACAGAGGTTAGGCTTATAATGACATCATTATCTGTAGTTACCACCTTCCCGCCAAACAGATGGACAGCATATGCGAAAAGGATGTTGGAAAGCCATATTCAATTCTGGCCAGACGACGTTACTCTATATGCTTATCACGAGGGCGAGAAACCAACACTAGAACATCCAAAGATCAAATTTATCAACATAGAAGATGCCTGTATCGAATTGGTCAAATTCAAACAGAGACACAAGGACGACCCTGTGGCCAACGGTGAGGTAAATGAAATACCGGGTGGTGTCAGACGAGACCCTAACGCAGGCAAAAATGACAAGGGCAAAGGTTCTTACCTATGGGACGCTGTGAGATTCGCACACAAGACCTTTGCAGTGGATCACGCGATAAAAACAATTACCACAGATTATGTGCTATGGCTAGATGCCGACACATACACATTCAGGCCAATCACAACAGAGTTCGTTACTGGACTGTTGCCTGAAGACAAGCTCGTAAACTTCCTGGGCAGGGATGACAAATATCCGGAATGCGGATGGGTATGCTACAACAAGAAGCATCCAAAGATTAAAGAATTCATGCAGTACTGGACGGGCCTTTACATCAAGGACACCATATTCAAAGAGCTGGAATGGCATGACAGTTACCTGTTCTGGCAGTGTGTCAAACGTGTAGCACCCAACGACGGAGTGGACATAGGCAAAGGTGCAGGTGTCAAAGGACATCACGTGTTCATCAATAGTGTGCTGGGAGCATACGTGGACCACATGAAAGGCAAGAGAAAAGTGCAAGGCAAAAGTAGCAAGAGTGACCTACGTGGAGACAGGAACGAGGACTATTGGAAGAACGTGGAGAACTATGATCCGTTTGGTGGTGTGAAGTTTGATCCCAAACAGGCAGAAGACATAGTGAGCAAGGTGGCCAAAGGAAAGCAGGGCAACTAATGAGGATAGAAGCATGGCCCATGCATGGCCCATTAAACAGCAAAAATATCTTCGCAAAATTCATAAAGTCAATGCAGGAAACAGGTGACGAGGTACATGTGAATAAAGAGACCAATAGTGACGTTGCAGTGATTTGGAGTGTTTTGTGGAGAGGCAGGATGCAGAATTACAAAAAGATTTGGGATAGATACAGGAGCCAAGGCAAGCCTGTGATTGTTATCGAAGTAGGAGGACTGCGTAGGAATCTCAGTTTCAAAATTGGAATAAACGGAATAAACAGAGATGCCGACTTTGCCAATCAAACATTTGATGACAAACGTTGGCCTTTGTTCAATCATGAATTGCGTCCATGGAATCCCACAGGAGACCTAATTGTCATATGTGGTCAGCACGACCAATCAGAGCAATGGAAGGGACTTCCGAGGATGTCCAACTGGATAGAACAACAGATAAAGGAAATACGGAAGTACACAACGAGACCAATATTGGTAAGACCTCATCCTAGAAATGTTATCACATTTGATGAAAAAAAATTCAAGAACGTGAAAGTGAGATTGCCAAAAAGGGATTACAGGACTTACGATGACACGGACTTCAAGGCAACACTTGAGAGAACCTGGGCGGTGGTAAATCATTCCAGCAACCCTGCCATGGAAGCAGTGATAAAGGGAATACCTGTGTTCGTCTCCGAATCCAGCCTGTGCCACGACGTTGGTAATATAAAGTTGGCAGACATCAACACACCGGCCATGCCCAACAGACTGACCTGGGCCAACCGGCTGTCATATACAGAATGGTTCGAGGACGAAATAGATCAAGGATTACCATGGGCTAGAATCCAAGCAAGATTAAAGGAGAAATATATATAATGCAAACTATTAACATCGGTAAAAAAGAAATTGAACCAATTGAATGGAAAAAATACGAGGGCGAAGATGTATGCGTGAATACTACAATCAAGCAGGGCAAACGTTTCCGAGATATCCGATTTTATGAAGACAAAGTCAAAGCGGTACCTCGAGGCAACGCTTATGTTATAGGCAATGGTCCTTCACGTAAGGGCTTTGATCTTACAAAACTAAAAGCCACTGGACAGACTTATGGGTGTAATGCACTTTACAGGGATTTCATGCCTGACTTCATATTCTCTGTGGACACCAAGATGTCTATGCAGATGGTGGAAGACGAAGTGGGTTTGAAGACTGTACACTACGGACCTGCTTTAGAAGTCAACAGGAAACAGAGCAAGGGCATGATAAATCTCATACCAAACAACCCACACTGGATATCAGGCAACGCCGCTTTCTGGACTGCGGGTGTGCATGGACACAAGAACATCTACCTGATAGGATTTGATTTCAGAGAGTATGGCAAGGGCGAACTGAACAACATATATCAAGGAACAGATTGTTATGGTGAGCGAGACGATGACAAAATATTTGAAGGGTGGTTGAAACAATTCAGAGACATGTTGAAGATGAGGCCATATGTGAACTACACCGTGGTGCATGACAATCCACCGGAATATTTAAATTATCTACAGACAGGCACGGACCTGGGTAACAGTCGAATCATGAGTTACAAAGAGTTTGAGGATACTGTGTTAGCCGGTTCTTGATAAGGTCAATCCAGCACTTTTAAACTTGTTCTTGAACGCATAGAAGTTGGCGTTGTGATTTGAATAAGGATCTTTAAGCACAGTCATCTGATATAGATGTACCATCTCATGAGCCAGTGTTTCTACAAAGTCCCTGAACGTTGGATACTTGGTGTGTATCTCTATCGCAAAAGTTACATCGGTCTTATCATAGGGTATCACACTCTGATTGTAAGAACCTTTCCTGCATTTCCTGTTGTCCCAATTGGCCCAACATCTGCCCCAGTCATTGGTCATCCTTACCAAGTACATTGGAACAGTGGGTAACTGATTACCAAATAATCCCTTGTTGAGATGTTTAAACCAAGTTACAACTATTGAGTGGGTGGGTCTGAAGTTCCTAGTATTCTTCCGCATAGTCAGAGTATTTTCCAATCTGATCTTCAATTGTTTCCTGACTGTGACAGTCTTCTTACTGGTCTTTTTCATGGGTTGACTATATTACCAAGTATGCTATAATATACTAATAATTATCAATATTACTAGGTTTAAAAATGCACACAGATTTGCCAAAAACAATTAACGAAGCACTTAAAATACTAGCATATAACGATTATTTCTGGGCAAATCCTTCAATGATAGGAAATACAGCCGTAATCAAACCACACCCCAAAGACTACGAAACTGTGAGATCTCTTGCAGAATCACAGTATGCATGGACTGAGAAGCAGGCCAGACTGGCATTAGTGATACTGAAAAGATATCTAACCAAATTCCAAGCCCATGGCATGGACATCAAGAAGTTGTTGGACAACCCTGTGTACGATGACGATTTCCGTGTGATCAGTTTTGACAAGGTCATTGAGAAGTACACGGACGACGACAACGTTGACAGGATAGAGATGAGATTTCCATATCACAAGAAAGTGATACAACTGATACGTTGCATGAAAGACAAACGTGACCTGCCAGGAATGTATGCGTTGTACGACGGTGAGAAGAAGAAGTGGACATTCCAGCACAGTGACGTCACTGCCTACTACCTAACCCTGATAGCGGTGAGATATGATTTCAAATTCACAGACGACAGTCTACTCAACGACTACGAAGAGATCAAAAAACAAGTGATCGGACATCGTAAACCCACAGCACGATTGGTCGCCGGAGAGGTGGTGTTGGACAACGCACCAGAATCTCTACAGGAATATTGGAATGAAAATCTCAAGGATAGGTCAGCGTTGACACAAGTGGACTCGTTGAAGAACTTTGACATCTCGACCAACGGAATAGAGGTTCCAGCAGAGACCATGATAGGTCACAAGATAGCACACAACAATTACCACAAGTTATGGATTGACTCCAAAGGCTTCTCCAAAAACGAAGTGGTCAAAGGTCTCATCGAATTAGACTGTTTCCCATTGATCATGCCAGTGAGTGGAGACATACACATGGAAGATGATGTTAAGGATTTCTGGGAATGGATGAATGCATTCAAGGCACACGGTGTTGACCTGTTGAATGAATGCAGTTGGGGATTTGATGTAAAAGAACCCATCTACAAGAAAAACCTAGAACGTTTCAACAACGAAAGGACTTATCTGTTAGACAATCAAAAATCAGAAGAGTTCTTCGAGAACCTATACGAGTTGCACCAAATGAGCAAACAGTTCAAGTTGATCAACGAACAAACAAAGATCATCTTCGTTAGGAACAGAATACCAAGGGCGTTGATCAAGAGCAAAATCAAACCAAAAGCATCGCTGGTTGGAATAGGCGGTGGTTATTATGCCACGGGCACAGACAACTTGAAAAGAATGCTTGAAAATCTTCCAAAAAAGTTGTATTATAGTGATCACCAACCGAGTAGTTGGGATTGGCATGATCACATAATAGTAAAACTTTAGAATGAGCAGTTGTAAACTAGTAATAAAAGATGAAGTGAACGTGAAGTTCGAGAACCTAAGCCTCGAATGGCGAAAGCGACTGTCCAATAAATTCAAATACGAGATACCGTATGCAAGACATCTACCAGCAGTTAAGTTAGGTAGATGGGATGGCAAAGTAAGTTTCTTTGGATTGGGCGGCACCACATATCTAAATCTCGTTGATCAGATACTTCCTATCCTGGACGAAGGCGGTGTGTACATAGATGTTGAGGACAGAAGGGAGCAACACAACTTTGAATTTAAAGCCGTAGACAAAAATTACCTATCACACATTACGTGGCCAGAGAATCATCCGGCCGCGGGACAACCAATAGAATTGAGAGACTATCAAGTAGAAACAATTAACAAGTTTATAGAACATCCACAGAGCATACAGGAAATCGCCACAGGGGCAGGTAAGACCATAATCACAGCGGCCTTGTGCCAATTGGTGGAACCATACGGTCGTACACTGACAATAGTTCCAAACAAAAGTCTTGTCACACAGACCGAAGAAGACTTCCTTGCATGTAATTTGGACGTAGGTGTGTACTACGGAGACAGGAAAGAACTGGGCAGATTCAACACTATAGCAACCTGGCAATCATTGAACGTGCTTGAAAAGAAAAGTAAGGACGAACACACAACAGATTTCTTAGAAGCCATACAAGGCATCAACACAGTGATAATAGATGAGGTACACATGGCCAAGGCAGATGTGCTGAAGAGATTACTCACAGGACCATTCGCACACTGTGGCATACGTTGGGGACTTACAGGAACTGTTCCAAAAGCAGATTACGAGTTCATGGGATTGAAATGTAGCATAGGTGATGTCTCCAACAGGATACAGGCAAGTGAACTACAAGACAAAGGTGTACTTGCAAACTGCCACGTGAATGTACTACAGACACAAGATCATCCGCAGTTCAAAACCTACGGTGAGGAATTGAAATGGTTGACCACAGACAAGACCAGGATGAAATGGGTGGCAAACACGATCAAGGACATATCAAGTTCGGGCAACACACTGATACTTGTGGACAGGATATCCGCGGGGGAGATTTTAGAAAAGGAGATCGAGGATGCGGTGTTTGTGTCTGGATCAACTAAAAACACAGATAGGAAGGAACAATATGATGAAATATCTACTGCAACAAATAAAGTTATTATTGCCACATATGGAGTTGCCGCTGTTGGCATTAATATTCCTAGGATTTTTAATCTTGTTCTCATAGAACCGGGCAAGTCGTTCGTGAGGGTTATACAGAGCATAGGACGTGGTATCAGAAAAGCAGAGGACAAGGACAGTGTGCAGATCTGGGACATCACTAGCAGTTGCAAGTTCGCGAAAAGACACTTGGGGGCAAGGAAAAAGTTTTACAAAGAGGCCAATTACCCGTATAATATAGAAAAGATAAATTATGAAAATCCTTACACTGGATAACAGAACATACACATTAGAGAAGATACCTGAATGGGTTGATGAGAAACTTAGATTCGCAGTGCTTGACAATTCAGATCCAGCAAACCCGGACTTCTTCTACATACCGCTAATATTTCTTGAGAGCTTCAACGCACCGGCGGCGGTGTTGGAGATCGGACCACACAAGATAAAGATGCCACTGGATTGGAAGATGCTGATCGGTGAGGCAGGACAATCTGAGATGCACGTGCTACCAATAACAAGTCTCAACGACAGGGGATTCGATGCCTTCACATTCAATCCTTTATCAAGTCCCAAACCGGATTTCTATCCCATAGACGTGGTGGACATATACACAGAAGTGAAATGGTATTTCCCCAAGATCAAATCAGGACAGATGTTGGCCGTGCCATTGAACAATGGTCCAAAACCCATGTGTGCCTACTTCGTCAAGGATATATCGAGGCAGTGTGAACAGGTGGACTATGGCTCCGTCTGGTAGAAAAACAATAACGATAGACGCACCAATCCTGATAACCAGCAACAAGATCGCTGTGTGGATGGACGAAGATTGGATGCACAATTTCTTTGACTTCATAAGGAAACACAAATTCCAATTTTCAGGTTTACAACACAAAAACAAGAAACTAAAATTAACATTTGTAACAGCGAAAGATTGTACGATGTTCGCACTAAAATATGCCAGCAGAAAAAAATAGAAAATTTTTTGATCTAAGGAACGGACTGAAAGCAGTAGACTTCAGGAACAAGGACTACTTCGACAGGATCGATGACAAGGAGAAGTCGTTATACTCTCCATACATGCTGATGAGATACGTTTCCAATGTGTCATCCAAGGATACTTTTTACGTAGAACACTACATAGAGATGGTCAACGAGTGCGTGAACAAGCACTGCTTCACACTGGGCAAACACAAGAAACTGTTATGGATACTGACCGCCATGTGTGGAGCAGAGACACAGCAGTTCCATCCATGGCTAAAACCCATGAAGCGTGTGCCCAACAAGAGTCTAAAGAAACTGCAGGCAATATACCCTACATGGAAGGAAGCAGACCTAGAGACATTGGACAAGGTGATTACAGACAGAGAACTAGAGGAACTGATAGAAGCACATGGCGACAATTAATCTCATTCAGAACGACATCGTATACGAAGGAACCCCACGGGGCTCTATCGATTATAGCAAAAAAATATTTGAAGATTTCCAATTTATAAATTACAAACAGGCATCGACTAATACTATAAACTACTTGCCATTGCACATAAGGAAACCATTTGATGTAGAAAATATAATCAAAAAGATTCCTAATGATATATTCTTATTGATGCAACAAGGGATAGTAAAACCATTAATCATAATGATAACGGAACACTGGGATCTGTTTGATGATTACGCATGGAAACAAAACAAATATAATCTTACTCCGGATTTTGGAAATATACCATATAGTAAAATGATACAAAATTTTACAAATAGATCTGTTCCCGAAGAAAATATCACTTGGTTGGTTCCCATGAATGCTCATTTGAAACAAATAGAATTTTTACGAGGCAAGGGCTACAGCATCAAAGCAAAATTCGTACAATACGACTATTTTTTAGAAATAATGAAACCGTTTGCAAAACGAACAGAAATTAGAAATAGAAAATTCAAAAATTATTTCTCATGCCTTTGCAGGGGCAACCCACGTAATCATAGATTTGGCCTTGTGTATGAGATATGGCGTGAAAATCTTATCAACAAAGGCAATGTAAGTTGCGAGCCGTACGCAGAGTTGACAGAATCAAAATGGTCAAACTGGATTGACGACGAGATCGGAACTTCTACTTTTATGAACAATTTCACAGACTGGACCAAAAATAAAGATGTGTTTAAAAATATTCTACCATTAACATTCGACGGGGTTGATAATCAACATCCGTCTGATGAATCTCAAATTTTTTCAGATTCGTTTCTTTGGATAGCATCTGAAACTAAAAAAGCAGATCACAACGGTGTTTACATAACTGAAAAAACATGGAAAGCAATAGTATATGGTTCGCCGTTCTGTATAAATGGCGACAACGGTTCATTGGATTACCTACATAAACAAGGTTACAAAACATTCAGCGACTACTGGGATGAATCGTACGATGACATGGATGACTACAACAAGATTAGTCATATACGTGGGATCATAAAAGAAATATGTTCAAAGGATTTGACAGAAATAAATTCATTATACCAAGAAATGATGCCAATATTAAAACACAATCAAAAAATACTGATCGAAAACAGTCAACATGAGAATTTGATGAGGGTATTACAAAATGCCTAGCACTAACAAATGTACCTATTGCAGTAAGGAGTTTGCCAAAGAACGTACATTACAGGTACACTTGTGTGAACCCAAAAGGAGATACCTACAACGTGATGAGAAGTGGGTGGTCAATGCATTCATGGTGTTCCAGAGATTCTATCAGATACACCAGCACAATTCAAAGACAAAAACATATGATGACTTCGTCAAGAGTTCATACTACAACGCATTCGTCAAGTTTGGAAGATTCATAATGCACATCAACCCTTTGTATCCTGAGAAGTACATAGACTATGTGCTACAATCAAAAGTGAAACTGGATCATTGGGCCAGGGATGACCTCTACGAATTGTACTTGATAGAGGCACTGAAGTCAGAACCAGTGGAGGCCGCACTACAGAGAAGCATAGCCACAATGATGGACTGGGCCACGGAACAGAATGCACAGTGGTCGGACTACTTCAGACTGGTGAACAAGAACAGAGCAGTACAACACATACAGCAAGGCAAGATAAGTCCTTGGTTGTTGCTAGGTTGCAACGCAGGCAAAAGGATGTTAAAATCATTCAATGACGAGCAATTACAGATGATAGAAAGATTCATAAACACAAGTTTCTGGCCTAGCAAGTTGAAAAGTTATCCGGCGGATCACATGTTGGTACAGGACACAGCAAGGGAGGCCAAGATTGTCTAAGATAGATTTAGAAGTATCTGATAACCTAGAGTTCAACGACGGCGATTGTGCTGTGATAATAAAAGAGGATGGTTCCATAGGAAGAGTCATAATGCCAAAGGTGAATAAAGATATGTTGGAAACGGAAGGCTATAAAAAACTGCTTGACGTGTTGGAAGTGTTGCAACCAGGATCACGTGATAAGATGATACAACATGCAGAGAAAGACAAAGGGAGTGTACACTAATGCCTGACGTAGACATAGATTTCTTTGATAGAGACAACACATTGAAATTATTCAAACACACGCCTGCTTCAATGATCAAAGACGGCAAGTCAGAGAAACACAAGACGGGAGTGTACTTTCACGCAGTGCCAGAACATCCTGTGACAGGTCACGCAAGTTTAGATTACAAGCAAGCCGAGGAACGAGGATACTTCAAGATCGACTGCTTAAACGTGAACATATACAAGGACGTCAAATCCGAACAAGAACTTGTTGAACTCATGATACAGGAACCAGATTGGGACATGCTGAAAGATCCAAAGACAGTGGAAAACCTATTCCACCTGAATGGCCATTACAACATAGTGTCCAAGTTAGAACCAAGGACCATAGAACAACTCGCGGCCGTGTTGGCAATAATAAGACCAGCCAAGCGACACCTAATGCACAAGGACTGGGTGGACATAATGAAAGAAGTTTGGATCAAACCCACAGATGGCAGTTACTTCTTCAAGAAATCACATGCTGTGGCATATGCACAGGCCATAGTGGTACAGATGAATCTGATAAACAGAGCTAAATATAGTTTTGATGCACAATCAGAAACGTAAAAAAATAATCTCTAAAAAACGTAAGAAATCCAACACCGCTTCATCATTAACATCAGAGCTTGATTCTTATCAACCCGATAATCCTTTGACAAAATATGTTGAGAAAGTGTGTGGTGTGAACAGTACAGATCTTAATAAGATTAAGTAGGTCTTCTCACCAATTGGATAGTTCTTCTTTTCACCCGTTTCTTTGAAATTTCAGAAAGTTTCACAGTTGGCCCATGAACTATCTCTACATCTTTAACGTTAAGAGTTATCAACGTTGAACGGAAATACCTGAACTCTCCCTTAAGGAATATGTTAATTGGTAATTTACGATTTGATTCGTGCCACCAAGTCTCGCCGCATTTTAGGAACTTCATCTTGTCCTGGGGCATCATCAGCCTGCCATAGTCATAGAAACTGATAACGTTGGCGTCCTCGTTCTGTACTATGCCCACATACTCCAAATCGCCCTTTCTGATCAGGCTTAGGAATGGGAACTTGTCCCTTAGAGTGTTAAAAATTTCGTTCATTCTATATCTATAAATACTGTTAAATATGTATTATGCAAACAGTACAAAGGTATTTAATAAATCAATTGGTAATAGCCTACATAAATGGTTATCACGGGAGGAACTCAAAAGTGTACGATAGACGCCTAACACTGCATAGAGGGGTATCAAATCCTATAACATTCACGTTCAAAAACGAGGATCAGAAGGCTCAAGACATAGTTGGGAAGACTTACGAACTAAACATAATTGATACTGAAAGCAAGAAAGCGATATTGACAAAAGAACTTACCATCGTTGACGATGGATCCACTGTGAGCACAAAAGGCGATGCCAGTTGCACAATCACTGATGGTGATCTGCTCAAAATGGATGCCAAGTTTTATAATTTTTCAGTGAGCGATATGACCGACAGGGACAATCCAGAGATCACATACTCAGACACTGGTTATGCGGCGGCTGGCACAATTGAAGTGTTGGATGGAGCCTATGCACAGCACGTGTCAAGCACATCAATAAGCACATTTACACTTTCGGGTGACACTTTTACATCAAGTGCAATTACAGGGCGTCCTGGACTTAATAATAATACAGCACTACACACTATAGCAATATATCCTAAAGGATTCACCGGTACCGTGACTGTGCAAGGTACAATGGAGTCTGACCCACAAACTGACAATGATTACTTTGATATTACCAGTTCAACTTTGAGTGCTTCGTCAAGCGTATCCACATTGAACTTCACTGGTGTTTTCCAAAATGTGAGATTCAAAGCGGTAAGAGACACAGGCACCACCGGTCGTATTGACAAAATCCTATATAGACAGTAAAATAGTATAGAATATGAATTTGATACAGAATACAATTCTGACTAGTCTGCCTGCGAACAGAAAGAAGACCCCAAGCGGATGGGTCAGTTTCAATGCACCCTGTTGTGTGTACAACGGAGAGACCGCTGACAAGAAGAAGCGTGGGGGACTGATGACCAGTGCGGACGGCACTGTGAGTTATCATTGCTTCAACTGTGGATTCAAGGCCAGTTATGTAATAGGACGTAAACTGACCTACAAGATGAGACAGTTCATGAGCTACATAGGCATACCGGAGGACACCATACGTAAGTTGGCCATAGAGGCCATGCGTGAGGAAGAAGGAGATGTCAAGTACGAGAAGAAGAAATTCGTCTCATTTAAGAACAAGACACTGCCCAAGAACGCACACAAACTGGATGTGTGGTTGGAAAAGTATGTGGGCAAAGATCTCACGGAACCACAATGGAAGAAGATAGACGGATTGTTGAAGTACTTGGAAAGTAGAGGCATAGGTGCTGACTGGTATGACTTCATGTACTCTCCTGACAAGACGTGGGACATCTACCAAAGATTACTGATACCATTCTACTGGCGAGGTGAAGTGGTTGGATTCACAGGCAGGATGTTCGAGGAATCAGATGCTGTCAAATACTACACAGACGTATGGCCGGGTTATGTGTTCAACATGGACGCACAGGACTGGACCAGGAAATTTGTGATAGTCACGGAAGGACCTTTTGATGCCATCGCCGTTTCTGGTGTGAGCATACTGGGATCGGAGATAAATGACACACAGCGAGAGTTGATAAGTGGACTTGGTAGACAGGTAATTGTTGTGCCGGACAGAGATGCCCCAGGACAGAAACTGGTAGACCAAGCGACGGAGTTTGGATGGAGCGTTGCATTTCCAGAATGGGACAAAACGGTTGGCGATGTGGCGGATGCTGTGTTAAAATATGGTAGACTGTTTACTATACAATCGATATTGAAAACGACAGAGTCCAGTAAACTGAAAATAGATTTGAAGAGAAAGATGTATGGCTGAATATAAAGAACAACAATCGCAGGCTAAAGATTATTCGTTTGATGTACAGAAATTGTATATTGAAATGTTATTAGCAGATGCAGAATCATTTGCTAGAGCACAGAACATATTCAATCCTGGATCTTTTGATCGTAAACTGCAACCTATTGCAAAGTTCGTCAAGGATTACATGGACGAGTACAAGGTCATGCCAGAAGTTGACATAGTCAATGCATCACATGATATAAAATTAAAAACAGCGAAGGATTTGGACCCAAGCCATTTCAATTGGTTGCTGGACGAGTTTGAAACATTTTGTAGACACAAAGCACTTGAACAAGCAATACTGTCGTCTGCTGATCTATTAGAGAGGGGCGACTATGGTCCAGTCGAGGACATGGTCAAGGAAGCAGTACAGGTTGGCCTCACAAGGGATCTCGGCACGGACTACTTCGAAGATCCAAAAGGAAGACTCGAAGCACTCAAAGACAACAACGGACAGATCAGTACAGGTTGGGCCAACTTGGACAAGAAACTGTTTGGTGGATTCAACAGAGGCGAACTGAATATCTTTGCAGGTGGTTCGGGTGCGGGTAAGAGTTTGTTCTTGCAGAATCTTGCGGTCAACTGGGCATTGGCTGGGCTGAATGTGTGTTACATATCATTCGAGTTGAGTGAGCAACTGACTGCCATGAGATTGGATGCCATGATGACAAATATTCCAACAAGAAAAGTATTTCCCGAAATAGAAAACGTTGAGATGAAGGTCAAGATGTTGAAGAAGAAGTCAGGTAACTTACAGATCAAATACCTACCAAGTGGTAGCAACGTGTTGGATGTAAGGACATATCTCAAGGAACTAGAACTCAAGAACAAGAAGAAAATAGACTGCATACTGATTGACTACCTGGATCTCATGATGCCAAAGAGTAAAAGAATAAGTCCGGCAGACTTGTTCATCAAAGACAAATATGTGAGTGAGGAACTAAGGAACTTGGTTGTTGAGAAACAGTGTGTGTTGGCAACAGCATCACAGTTGAACAGGGCAAGTGTGGAAGAGATAGAGTTTGATCACAGTCACATATCGGGCGGACTGTCCAAGATACAGACGGCAGACAACGTGATAGGTATATTCACAAGTAGAGCCATGAAGGAACGTGGTAGATATCAAATACAGTTCATGAAGACTAGATCTAGTTCTGGTGTTGGACAGAAAGTGGACTTGGAGTTTGATGTTGACAGCCTGAGGATCAGGAGTCTGGACGAGGAAGAATCACAGAGCTACAATCAACAAGGTAAAAACAAGATATACGACTCGCTGAAGCAGACATCCAAAGTGACTGCCGATACATCAACCGATGCTAGGTCAGGAGTGCCGGATCCTCGTAAGGGCGACACACTGGGAGTAAAGGTCAAGGCCACAGTGGAAGGCGGCAAACTGAGACAACTGCTGAACGAACTACACTCAGACGAAGAACAGTAAAAATAAGTACTGTTATGTTATCAGAAAAGTTTACAAGAATAGACGAGGAGACTATTTCCAATATAGACAATATATGCGAGTACACTTATAAAAAGTGTAGACCATATTTCAAAAACACCAGAATCGCACTAGACGTTGGTAGTAAACGAGGAGCGTTCGCTCAACATATGTGCAAGGACTTTGATCATGTACACATGTTTGATATGCGACCCAAGATGCAATGGAAGAACGTTAACAAAAAAAAAGTTACTCTCCATGTATGTGCAATAGGAAATAAGATAGGTGAAGTGAAACATGCTGGAGCACTGACTAATGTGAAGGTCGAGGGTGTGGCCACCACAGTGTCTCCACTGAGAACTATAGATAGTTTTAATTTTGGGGTTGTAGACTTTATCAAGATAGATGTAGAAGGCGATGAGAAGGCAGTGTTAGAAGGTGCGATCAACACACTGGATACACACAAACCTGTAGTAGTATTAGAACAGAACAATGCCACAGAACGCTATAACAAAGGCAAGTACGGTGATGCTGTACGTTGGCTACAAGAACACAATTATAAGATCACCGACTACGATGGTATGGATGATTGGATAATGACTCATGTTTAATCTAACATTACCTACACCTGTTGAATTAGCGTTTGAACCTATCAACTTATGTAATGCAAAATGTTTCTGTTGTCCGTACACTTACCTAGAAAAAGACAAAGAGTACAGAGGTAAGAGGATGTCAGGAGAGAAGATAAGGGTGTTGCTCGAAGACTTTGCCAGTGGTATCAAAAGGCACAACATAGATCCAAGTAACACAATAGTCAAGCCGTGGAGATATTCGGATCCGTTAGTGTGTCCCGATCTAGAACTCGTGTTCGAGATATGTCAGAAGAACAGACTTAAAATAAGTCTTACTACAAATGCTGTGAGCTTTGGGGGGAAGAAGTGTGACCTAATATCAAAATACATAGACACCATAGCCACGATAAACATATCAATAATCGGATACACCAAAGATGAAATCAGAGAATGGATGGACATAGATTGGGACGTGACCAGGGAGAGACTAAGAATGATACGTGACAAGTATCCTGCGATCAGTAGAAAGATGAACATAGGGGTCAAACACAAGATACAGGATCCCAAACGAGAACACTACGCCCCCGTGATACAACAGATACAACAACTGACATTAGGTAAAGTGAAAAAGAAAACCAACTGGCTCGAGAACAGATTAGTATACAACAAGTTTGATGATGACGGCCTGGACTTCAAAATATCTGAGAAACAATTCGTAAAAGGTTGTGACATGGTGCATGGGAAGATATTGCGTACACTAGAAGTATTAGTATCCGGACAAGCAGTACTGTGTTGTGATGATGCTACAGGACAAACAGACTTTGGTAACGTGTTTGATATTGGTATCAGTGGTGTTTGGAAAAATGTTGCACAGTATCATGATCTAATCTACAATAACACATATACAGAAACTAAAAAAAACATGATGTGTAACACTTGTAGCAGAGCAAAGTTTGATTGGAACGAAGAGAAAACTGCAAGAGTGCATACAGAAAATCGAAAATTTTTACAATGGAACAACACAGAACAGTAATGCCTAAAGACATTAGAAGAGTTAAAAGCCAGGAAAGGATATTATCCGAACTACCTAAACAGTTGGACAAATATAGGGAAAGCAACAAGTTAGAAAAAGAAATACTGAACAAGTTTATCAAGTTACCTCCCGTGTATGAAGGTAAGTTAGAAAAATTTGATGTGGTCGGTACTAGAATAAAATGGCAGAAAGAGGTCATCAAAAATGTAACACTCGAGGGACACTGGTTAGAGTTTGGAGTCAGGGGTGGCGATACAATGGGGTGGCTACTTGATGAGAGACCCGGACAAGAGATGCATGGGTTCGACAGTTGGGAAGGGTTGCCGGAAGAATGGAAAACCGGTGGTAAAGATTATCAAGCAGGTGCCATGGCTGTGCCGATGCCTAACTTCGGTGCTAATGTAAAATTACATAAGGGATGGTTCAACAAAACAGTGAAACCATGGTGCAACAATAACCTCGGAAAGATAGCATACCTACACATTGACTCTGATCTTTACTCTAGTGCGATCTATATATTAAACACGTTAAATGAAAGGATCGAGTCCGGTACAATAATCGTGTTTGACGAATTAGCCAACTTTAGACTATCCGGTAAACTCAATAATTGGCCTATTCATGAATGGAAAGCATTGTTTGAATGGGTCAAAAAACATGATCGTGTCATAGAACCTATAGCAAGGTCTTGCATGTATCAGGGTGCTATAAAAATAATCAAATAAGATTTGGATTTTTAAAGACCGTTGCCCAATCCTTAAGATATCCTTTTGAAACCTGTTTTGAAGATCCGTCTTTTATCATTCTTAACTGACTTTTTTCTTTAATCAACTCACTGACACTGCTGTCAAATTCAAACCCGTTCGTGTGAAATTTTTCAATCCAATATGATTGTGGTTTTTCATTAACATGATGGAATCCACCATAACCCGGTGTGCACCATGTGAACACTATCCATTTACATGCCAAGAAAGTTTTGACATAATCGTCTGCTCCTGATTCATCTATGTGTTCGCTGGTTGCCACACTCCACCCTAGATCGAAGGTTCTATCAAATTCGCACACACTGTCCGTAACAAAATTATGTATAACAATATCATCATGCACTTTTGTACACTCACTATCTATTTCTATGCCCGTCGCTGTATATCCGTGTTGACTTGTGGCCCAGGCACAATTCAACCCCTTGCCTGCTCCTATGTCTAACAAAGTCTTACAATTATGTTCTCGTTTGAAATAGTCCAATGTAAAGTCGCACTTGTGCCCTCTGTTGTTGTGTTCTAACGAATGATCTCTTATGGACATAGATTATTTTCCTTTACGAAATTAAAAAGACAATCAGCCCAATGATGATGGCCAATTTGGTTAGGATGTCCGTCGTTTACACTTTTTGTCCATCCGTTCTTGGCCACATATTCAAAATGGCTCTGGACGTAATCCTTATTTTGTACCCTCGCTTTATGATCTGCTGATGATCTGTTGTTCATTTGTATCTCAACATTTTCTTTGGAATATTCACTACTTTCAAAATTATAAAAGTGCTTTCTATCTATCTGATCTTTTAACAATTTAAGGTCAGGTCTTTGTTTTCCGTTGACTTCTGTTTCGGGTAGATCGTTTGTGAGTGCATGATAGAACACATACGGTATGCTGTGGTACTTCAGGAAGTATTGTAAGGACAGTATGTTGGTGTACAGTTTTACTGCACTTGATAGTTCGAGATCCATGTCCTTGTCACGCATGAAGAAATCGTGTTGCCAAAGTTGCCAGGTGCTCCATTGGTAGTCAAACTTCAATAGTTCACCTTTTATTCCGCCTTCTTTTTCTTTTGGAGTCACGTAGTTACTCACGTAGTCCCACCTGTATCCCGTGGTCCATCCTATGCTTACGAATGTGTCTTTTATCTTATCAGGGTTCTTGAAGAACCAATGCATTGTGGTATTCACTATCCTATCGTTGCCCCTGCCACCTTTGGCCATGCTGATTGTTGGTTCGTCTACATTCAACAACTTACCTAACTGTTGGTGACAACTGTTGAACTTCTTCCTAGTGCTGAAACTACAGCCGTTGCTTAGATGATACTTCATATACTCTTACTTACGTGTTCCCAACATTCTCCAGACTCAAATTCTTCTATGCTCCATTGACAGTGTGCTATCTTGTTCGACCATAGACCCTTCTCCCCTCTGTATGGATTTTCAATTTCTGCTATGTCTGTACTGCTCACATCATACACCATGCTACCTGTGTCGCATGCGATATTAGATATTCCATTTATCACAGCATCAACTCCTGTACCCGAACTGTAGGTAACCGTACACCAAGCATTTTGTAACTGCTCTTGTATAGGTACAAATCCTTCTTCTGTGATATCGGCTTCTTGCCATTGCACGTTGAAATATCCACAAACTGTTTCTTTGCACTTTGCGTGTTGTGTTTTTTTCCTATACAACGGATGAGGCCTTACGATTATCTGTCTTTCTGTGTGTTGCCTTATTTCCTTTACAGTTTGCTCTGTCCAAGTGAAAATGTCTGCACCACGTAGACTGGCGTCACCTACCTTCTGCATACACAGTAAGATATAATCGCCATCAGTTTTCCAAGGTAACTCTGTATCGTAACCATTTCGTCCAAATACTTTTTTGGATCGGTTAGTGTGCATGTGTTCAAAACCCCACTTGGCATCATCCCATAGGAAACCATTTACACCAACCCTGAACTCAGTATGGAATGCTGTGTCTATGGGCCTACCTATCAACTGTGTTTCAAGTTGCACGTATGGAATACCACTCTCTATTATTTTACCTTTGCCTTGGTGTGCCGGCCTGCCCCTTTCTTTCTTGTAACTGCCAAATATCACTGCACAGTCATATCCTTTGGTATTACCACTATTGGTAATTTCGCCTCCACACCCTTTGGCGAATGATTGTAGGACATCTCTGAACTGAGGGTAGTTGGCTGTATCTTCTATAACTGCGACTCGCATAGGGATATTTAAGGAGCGGAGCGAAAGCGTTAAATTTTAGGAAATGCGTTTTTAAAAATAACGCGAAGCGTTAAAAAGCGTAAAGCCGGCCTTGAACTTTTGGATCTAGACCGACTCCACAGTGTTTGGGAACTAGAATGTGAACTTGATTCCAGCCGCCATGTCGTTTGTGTCTGTACCTGTTGGCACATCCGTCATCTGATAGGCACCATACATGCTGAAGTTCTCGCCGAATTTCTTCTCAGCGCCAACTGTAGTGTATTTGTTGCCATCCTCGATCTCACCATAACCAACTGAGAAAGTTGTCGCACCGATCAGGTGTGAGGCAACTACTTCATTAGCAGTGGTCTCTACAGCAGTAGATTCCACTTCTTTGATTGTGTGGTTGTAACCGATTGTTGTAGCATCAGAAAGGTCGAACGTGATACCCGCACCCATGTACTCAACTGAGTTCACTTTGTCATCCGTGTATGCAACACCGATGTTTAGTGAGTCAGAGATGTCCATAGAAGCCGCAGTCTCGTACACGTCAACGCCAGATTTACCAGTTGAACCGTCAACTTTTACCAAGTTGTCGACCTGGATTGCACCCAAACTGTTCGAGTACACCACTGTGTGTGAGTCTCTGCTGAACAGTTTCTGTGCGGCACTTCCGCCGAATTCTGGGAACACATCTGTCTTAGATGTAACAGCACCCTTGAACACAGAGTTCTGTCTTCCTGCTGATAGCACACCTTTGTCACCCATGTCAATACCAGCGTAAGCCAGTTTAGAGTCAAATGGTGATGAACCAGAGTCATCCGCGTCGATGTCCACTTCTAACTTGGCGAAGCCGTCGATACCCTCTGCGATGTTGCTAGTAAAGTCAACACCAATCGCTGAACCGTTGTTCTCCGCTTTTGATGTTGCTACGCCTGAAGCATTCTCATTGTTTGACAGCATGTAGTTCAATGAACCATACACTTTCATCTCGGCCGCTTCAGCCGGTGCCGGTTTCATAACCGACCAAATAGCCACTAGTGCGATGATAATCGCCACACCAATAGCCGCTTTCTTCTTTGTCATTTTCATAGATTGTTTTTCTCCCGTATCTATTATGATTGTAATGCGATCAATGGCCTATTGACCGCTCTGGATTGTAAGGCATATTTATCAAAATTGCAACCATTAAGTGCAAGTTTTATTACCAAACAAATTGACCCCACCGTCGTTTGCGTGTATAATTACGGGTAGCAAAGGAGGTTCACAATGGGCATACACTACGACTACAAGAACACCAGAGGTGCCAAGAAACTACAGAAACAGCACGAACGGGAACAGCGTAGGCGGAGCAAGAAGGCACAGCAGATGCCGGAGCAGAAGCCTGACGAGACACGACCGCTCACGCTGGACATGATCACCGATCCCGACAAATGATAAATCAGAGACTGTTCGACCAATACAAAATTGACACCCAGAAGGATTTAAAGATCAAAAATCTGTGTCCCCGTCCCAAGGACACTATCCTGATCGACAAACAAGGATCGTGCTATGCCTGTGAGTGTACCAGTTGGTTACCGCAGAGCATAGGAAACCTACAGATAAAATCACTAACAGATATTATTGGCAGTGAAACACATCAACATCTACAAAGTTCCATAACAGATGGCACGTATCGTTACTGCAACGAACATCAGTGTTCATACATCAAGTCGGGTGCTGTGTTACACGACCGGCCGGGACACATACAGCATCTCAGACTCGCCATCGATGACAGTTGCAACCTGAGGTGTCCTAGTTGTAGAAAGGGCATGATCTTCCACAAGGAGGGTTCGGCATATGACCTGGGCATACGACTCGCGGACAAAATAAACAAATGGTTGCACGACTACAAACACCCCATACAGGTACACATAGGTTCCGACGGTGATCCTTTCGCTTCGCATGTGTACAGACACTTCATGGAGCAGACGCCCGGAAAAGACAACATCAAGTACAGCATACTGACCAACGGACTGATGTTCAAGGAGTTCCATGCCCGAGTTCCTTATGTGATCAACAACCTGCAGGAACTGGGAGTCAGCATAGACGGAGCGACCAAAGAAACATATGAGAAACTTAGATTGGGCGGTAAGTGGGAAAAGATCCTAGAAGGGTTGGAATGCATGGCCGAGCAGAAGCGGAAGCATGGCTTCAGGTTCATACTGCACTTCGTGGTGCAGAAGGACAACTACCATGAGATGGAAGACATAATTCACCTAGGCAAGCAGTACGGTGCTGATAGGGTCTGGTTGAACAAAATGGAGGACTGGAACGTGTTCGACAACTTCGATCAGATGAACATATTCAGTCCGGAACATCCTTTACACAACGACTACCAATCTAGATTGGAACAGGTAAAATCGTACCTGGGATTTGAAAAAGATCCCATAGTAGAAGTGCCAACTTTAAATAGTGATAGATGAAGATAGCAATAACTGGACACAGAAAAGGAATCGGCCGAGCGTTTGCGGAACAGTTGTCTGCACGTGGACACGAGATAGTGGGCATATCCCGGAGTGATGGGGAGAACATCAGGAGGACTGCACACACGGCCAGTCTGATAGAACCCTGTGACATGCTGATCAACAACGCCATAAGTTTTTACGCACAGACGGAACTGCTGTTCGAGGTGTGGCACAGATGGCAATATAGCGAAGAGACACATCACATATGGAACATATCAACACGTGTATGTGAATGGAAGGATGACCAGCCGATTAACGGGCTGACCATGAGGGAGTCCATGCAATACCGTAATCAAAAAATGGCCTTGGAACTTGCACATCAACAACTCGATTCCCAACCTAGCAACACCAGGATGAAGTTGATTCGTCCAGGTAGTGTCAACACACAGACTTTCAGCGACCCTGACAGCATATCCGCTGAAGCGTATGTGGAACAGGTGCTGGCACAACAGGACACAATATAGTGGACGCCAAAGATCTTTTAAAAAACAAAAGTATCTGCACTTTGCCGTGGACAGGGTTTGAGCTCGAGCCAAGTGGCACTGTCAAGAACTGTATCATTTCTAGGACCAACCTCGGAACCATAAACAAGACAAACATAAAAAACATTGTTCATGGCAAAAAAAACATAGAGTTGAAACAATCAATGTTAAAGGATAAAATGCCTGCTAACTGTGAAGGGTGTTACCTGCAAGAGAAAAACACAACTAATTTAAGCAGTATCAGTAGTAGGCTCTACTATCTCAAAGAAATCGGAGCAAAGACCAATCTAACATTGTATGATGATGTCAACAACTTTTCCCTCAAGCATGTCGACCTACGTTGGACCAACTCTTGCAACCAGGCCTGTGTGTATTGTGGCCCGGAGTACAGTAGCAAGTGGGCACAAGAGCTAGGGGAAAAAGTCAAATCCAACAAGGAAGCAAGACAAGAGGTAAAAGATTTTGTTTTTAAAAACATAAGTGGACTCGAGAACGTGTATCTCGCAGGCGGTGAGCCCATGCTGATGAAGGAGAACTACGAATTTTTGACACTGCTTAAAGATAAAAATCCCGGATGTAGTATAAGAATTAACACAAATCTAAGTACAACCAGTACCGGAATATTTGATTTGCTATGCTCATTTGAAAATGTACACTGGACAGTTAGCGTTGAATCAATTGAGAAAGAATATGAATACATCAGACACCTCGGAAGTTGGAAAGATTTTGTCACGAACCTAGGGACAATAAAAAAATTGGGTCACAAGATAAACTTTAACATGTTACATTTTATATTAAACTACAAAAGCATTTTTGACTGCATAGATTTTCTTAAACAAAAAGGATTTCATGATAATAGTTTCGTGATAGGACCACTTTACATTGCCAAACATTTAAACATACTGAACCTCCCGCAAGTGATGTTAGATAATATTTTACAAAATTTAAAAGATAGGTTAAAGAAAAAACCACAAGGATATTTGAAGAACAGTTTTGAGAATCTTATAAAATATTATACAACAACTAATTTTGAAAAAGATATTAAAAAGTTTTATTCTGAGATAGAAATAATGGATAGAAGAAGGAATCAAGACAGTAGAACGACATTCCCTCAATTATTCAAGGAGCTCGATGATCACACAATGGAATAAAATATTGACTACAGATTGCATAGTTGTAAAAGTAGGTCCTCACACAATCTATCCAATATTTAGAGTGGGCCACACCACACTGATGTCAGTGTGTGATAAGAAATATGTTAACGAGGAAATCACAAACTGTGATCACATAGATGTGATGATCAGAAACCCGGAGCATCGTTTTGTGTCTGGGGTCAACGAATATTGCAGACATAACAATCGAGATGTTAGAGATATCTGGGAACTAATCCAACAAGGCAAATTAGTTGACAGACATTTCGCACCACAATACCTGTGGTTGTTGCATCTGTATAAGTTTTACAAAGGTGAGATAACCATACGGCCTTTTGATTACATAAAGCAAATAACAAGTGTACACAAAAAAAATAGCAACGACATAAACCAACATGTGCCGTTATTAAAATCATTTCTCGATGTGGACCATGAAATAACAAAGCACTACAACCAAACACTCGAACTGGGTGAACTTATTGAAAGGTATCGAAATGTTTTGTCCCAGGCTTGATCATTTTGTGAGACTTAATCAAAATGGTTCTGTGGGCAAGTGCGGACACATGGTCGATGCAAAAGGCTTTAGAAATTTTGAAGAAATGGAAAACAGTGAATGGATAAAAAATATCAAGGACACAATGTCAGAGGACAAATGGCCCGACGAGTGTACGAGATGTGAACAGTCTGAACGTGTCAAAGGTGAGAGTATAAGGACCAACAGCATAGACAGACACAAGATGTTGTATCCAATACGCAAGGACTACCTCATAGTAGGTGGTGTATTAGACAACGTGTGCAACAGTGCTTGCCAATCATGTACCGCCGGACTCAGCACAAAGATAGGTAGTCTAACATCCAAAAACTATCCACGTGTTGACAACTACGATTTGTTTCAAACACTACCATTGGAACGAGTGACAGAGCTAGATGTCAACGGGGGAGAACCTACCGCCAGCAGGAACTACAAGAAAGTGCTAGGCCGACTGCCTGCAAACACAAAGATAGTAAGGATGAACACCAATGGTTCTAGAATGATCAAAGAAATCGAACATGTTCTTAAGAGAAATATAATGGTTATAGTCACCATGAGCCTAGACGGCATAGGCAATGTACATGACTACACCAGGTGGCCGATCAAATGGAAAGACTACAAAAAAACAGTTGATGCCTATAAAGAACTACGAGAAAAATACAAGTTACTACAACTAGATTTCTGGACCACGGTCAGTTGTTTAAACGTAGGGAATTTGCCTGAGATAATTGACTATGCAAAAAACACGGACATACCTCATGACTGGGCTTTCTTGAATAAACCGAGTGTGTTGAACGTCAGATATAAAAACAAATTCACTACTGTCGCAAAACACGTGTCTCCGGAAGATATAGCCGTGGACGACGACAACAGTGAACAACTGGAAGCATTTATTAAGAGGCAGGATGCATTACGTAATATTACTATCGATGATTACTTCAGTTTGGATCTAAATCTTTCCAGGAACAGTTCAGCAAATCTTTGATGATGCTCGATGCCGTGGTGCAGGCCGTCCCTGGCCTTTGTTCCTAAATGCAATTCTCTCTGCTTATACTTGTCCCACCATGGCCAACAATTGGTCAGTGTCTGTTCTTTTAGGATGTGTTCTACATTCAAACCCTCGTGATAGGAGTCTGCTGAGAAACAGTGGAAAGTCTTGCAATCCATACGTTCGGCGTACTTCTCTACGAAGAAAACATTCTTGAGGAAGTTCTGTTGGTCCGTCTCGTCCGTCTCGTATCGCAGGTACTCGTCTCTGCCATTTAGGTTGACTGTATATTCGGTCAACATCTTTTCTCTCCTGCTACGTTCAGGCCAACAAACGATTATCAGCCGCGGGTCTATGATCTTCTCACAACCATACAATACCCGTACAACCAAGTCACAACTTGCTCCAGGCGAACCTAGATTCCAGTACCTGAGACGTTTGGTGTTGTGTTGGGATATGATGTGTGCCCAGTGTTCGTCGTCATTGAGTCCTTGTCCGAACGTGTGTGAACATCCTAGTATAACCACGTTCTTCTTGCCATCAGGCATAGGAGACCATTCCGGACATCTGTAACCATGTGAGTTCAGTGTATACGTCGCTCCGTCGTTTTGAGGGACTGGGGAAATGGGAGGCAATCGCTTATCGTTGTAGTGTCCAAACTCCATTAGGTGCTTCCTTTTCCTATACTCAACCTTTGGTTAATCCTATGCACTATGTATAGTTCCATAAATCCCATTCTTTTCCTATTACCAAACATGTGTGGATATTTTAACTTGCCTACTACGAGATACTTCTCATCCGCATACAAGTCTAGTCTACCCTTGTGCTCGGGATATCTAAACTCTAGTGCCTTGTGTTTCCAGAGATACTTGACCAATTTGGATTCATCCAGCAACATTGTCTCTGCTAGTGCGGGTGGTATGTTCTCCTTGAACTGTTTCAACTTTATAGAATAAAATTTCTTCACACAATTAATTATTGTGTTTTTGGTGTGCCCGGAAGGATTCGAACCTCCGACCCCAAGTTTAGGAAACTCGTATTCTATCCAACTGAACTACGGGCACATAAAGTGGCGGGAGTGAAGGGACTCGAACCCTCGACCTATCGCGTGACAGGCGATCGCTCTAACCAACTGAGCTACACCCCCACTATGTACTTGGCGGTCCCTAGGGGAGTCGAACCCCTCTTTCGAGGATGAAAACCACGTGTCCTAACCGATAGACGAAGGGACCTTTGGTGGAGGATACTGGACTCGAACCAGCCACCTCCTGAATGCAAATCAGGCGCTCTCCCAGATGAGCTAATCCCCCAAACCAACCAAACTCTGCTGATACCATTGACTATTTTGGTGTAAATGGTAATAACGGTGAATTTGGTATTTGTGGTGCCGCTTCCCGGATTCGAACTGGGCACCTACTGATTACAAATCAGTTGCTCTACCTAATGAGCTAAAGCGGCGTCACAGTAATTATATTACACGATAAACCCGTTTAAGTCTACCTGTTAAACGCACACAGAAGCACACACACGCATGGTAAAGGCCATCCAGGATAAGTTGTTCATCTATGCCAACACAAGCATTTAAATGCACTGTAGAAGCACTATGTTCTATACGCATATCTGGTATGTTGACAACACATAAATAATCTATATAATAAAGTTATGAGAGACACAAAACTATTAACATCATATGCACAGAAGCTCATGCGTGAGGCCAAACAGAAGTTGCTGTTCAAGGACCTACGTAAGGAAGTCAATGCTGGTGCCAACGGCACACAGAAGTATGTGATCAAGAACGGCGTGAACTCTGGCAAGGTTGCCACTGACGCCAACAAGTTCCAGTAACATCTAACACCACACTATAGTTCTTCGTGTTGGTGTAAATAATCGGTATGAATAAAAAATTAGAGTGGTGCATAATCATATTACTGACCGTCATCCTGGTAGGTCTTTCTGCGTGTAGTCCAAACCCACACCCGGACAAGCAACCACCACACGAGACCGAGCAAGAGATGAATGACTCCATAACCAAAGACATGGAAGCCATGGACCGAGAGCAGGCCATGAAGGACAATGACGGACCTACCAACTTCACGGGCATCGTAGACGCACTGGGTTGCATGTTCAACCCGAGCGACTGCCCACTGAAAAAGAGAAAAGATGAGCAGAAAATGGATCGCTAAGATCCAATAAATACATTCACAACAACAAGGGAGAATCAAATGTTTTTGACAATAGGATTCATAGTTGGTTTCATCGCAGGATGGTGGGTCAACGAGAAAGTAGAGAACCTGGGAGACAAGATCAACCCCATCAAGTGGTTCAAGAAATAATGACAATGACGGAGGGTTCAGCATGTTCAGACTTATCAGAAGATGGTTCAAGAGATACAAGAAGTTTACCATTGACGCATATGACTTGCCTAAACCCACTGTCTACAAACTTGGCAAGAACAAGTACGTCAAAGTGAAACGTCTGAGGACCACGTCAAAAGCAAAAGGTCCTTACCTCAAGTAACATGGATAACTGGTACGACTGGGACGCCTCTGATGCCCCGGAGTGGAGTCTGTACAGGGAATGGTTCGACGAGGACGAGATGGACGAGAGGTTCACAGGTTCTGGTGGCTTCACAGACGAATAACAATTTGTAAATTTTGTAAATTTAAATTTACAAAAGATTTACTCCGTTTACAATGTATGACTAGGATTTTGTGGTTTTTGTGTATATGTTTACTATAAGTAAATTTACAAACATTAATTTACAAAAGGAAACAATACAATGTACGAAGACAAGAATAAGACCAAAAAGGTTTATGTTGAAAGCAGATGTGTTTCTCGTGACGACTGCTGTTGGGATGAAACACCGGAAGCGTTGAAAGTCGTGAATGTAGATTTAAAATCAGAACATGCAGAATGGCCGGAACACTGGCAGAAGGTTCAATAACCATGTGGCCTGTGACAGACGAAGAACAAGATTGGGTGTCTGGTAGGTAGCCAGCGGCTCAACACCGCTGACCATCATTGATTAGTTGAATGTCTTTTGTGATCCAAGGAACCTTGCGATCCTTGTGTATAACTTGGATACCCACTCTGGTCTCGGAACTGCCCATGTCACTGCAACAGCACTGATCAGTAATCCCAATTCCATTAGTTCATGTAGTATAAAACTCATATGTTTCTCCTAGTTGCGAATAGTTATTATTCGCAAGTACTTATAGATGATTATACGGGTCCATTGCCGTTGTGGTTCTGTTGTATTTCGGTTAGCCTGTCCGGACTGAGCCTCTTTATCAAGGACCTAGTGAGACCAGCGTTGAGGCACTGATCTATTGCTGTTTCTGGATCTAACCTAATACATGTCTCCATGATACCAGTGTTGGTCAAGGGAGTCCATGTCAGACACTCGTTTATGTGCCACACTTGGAAATCGTTGACTAGCATGTCGATCAACTGCTGATCGGGATCCTCCGCCAGGACGTCGATCCTGCCTCGATAATCCTTGTCAAATGAATTACGCATGTACGTGGCTCCGGCCTTGTCAAACTCCGTGGTCAGGTCTATGTTCCATTTCTTGAGGTACAGTGCCACGTATGTCGGGAGTCGAGACATGTATGCGTCACCGTTGAACCCAGTGGCCTGTATGTGAGGCGACCCTTCGTTGAGTAGTTGTCTGTAAAAACGGAACGGATGTTGTGTGGACAGTTGTACTAGGTCCAGCGTTTGATCACTGATCCTACCGGAGGTGTACCCCACGCCGCTGTAATCCAGCACCGCCCTGACCAACGCACAGTCGGCACCGCGGGAGTTGGGTGCGATGATGGGCAGGTCGTGTCCTTTTAGATCGTCGACTTGTCGTACTAGATCTTCGCAGAGCCTGTCTTCCGCAGTCTTCCTGTCCATTATCTGATCTCTCACAGGCCGGTTGTTGCCAAATTCTATATGCAGTCGTCCGTCGTAGTGACTGACCAAGTGGGGATTCCATATCTGGTTGTCTGTCACCAGCAGGTTGGAGACCACATCTCCCGAGTCCGATCTCCACAGCGGGAATCGTCTCAGTGCCTTGGTTGATATCTCCCAGTCGCGACCGTCACAGGTCAGCACACAGTTGACGTCCCCCAGTCCTTTTTCCAGTCGCAGGCCCGACGATGACCTGTGCGTGGTCCAACCGCGGTCAGTGGAGATTATCCATTCACCCATGCGGTGTTGCTCCGACAAGATATTGCAGGATGTTTTTGATATAGTGAAGAACATGCCTTGCCCCTCGACTACTTGGAATGTGGTGGTAGTTTCTTCTCCACCCACCATATGTGCTTCTGTGTGATGGGGTCGAACTTGCGAAGTCGCAGTTTCTGATTCTGCTTCTCGCCCTTGCCGGGTTTCATTGCGTAGTAGTAGAACCCATGGTCCTTCATCTTGGAGTCCTCGGGTACCAGTCTAACTTTTACGTATGGTTTCTTTGACTTTGGCTTTTTTGCCGCCATGATGGTATCCCATGTAGTATGCCACCGCTATGAACGTGGCGATTATTAGTGTGTGCCAGATGTAAAACATATGCTATTAATTATCGGAGTCGTCATCGGCCCTGCTGGAAACTATCCGGTCAACCAGTCCGTATGCCACTGCCTCCTCGGCGTTCATGAACTTGTCTCTCTCCATGTCCGCTTTGAGCTTGTCCAGGGGTTGTCCCGTGGTCTTCTCATAGATCTCCGTGAGTTCTCGTTTCCAACGTAGCAGTTCGTTGGCCCTGATCTCAACATCAGTGGCCTGCCCTGACGCACCACCCAACGGTTGGTGTATCATGTGCCTTGCGTGTGGCAACATCATTCGCTTGCCTCGGGTGCCCGCACTTGCTAGGAGTGAGCCCATAGAACAAGCCTGGCCCACCACTATCGTTTGTATGTCTGATCTCACATACTGCATGGTGTCGTATATCGCCATGCCTGCCGTTACCAGTCCGCCCGGCGAATTGATATAAAGGGTTATATCCTTCTGGGCATCTTGTGATTCCAAGAATAACAGTTGAGCACACAGCACTGAAGCGGTGTGTTCCTCTATCGGTCCTTCCAACATGATTATCCTGTCCTTCAGAAGCCTACTGAAAATGTCGTAACTTCTCTCGCCTTTGGATGTCTGTTCTATCACTATTGGTGTAAGTGGCATAGTGTTATAATACACTATAACCCTGTATAGGTCAACCTGGAATATCTGCTGTTATTACAGCACCAGGAGGTTGAGTGCGGTGCTGACCACGAATATGGTCATGAATGCCATCAGTGTGGCCATTATGAGTTGATCCAACTGATCAGGCCCATGATGGCGAAGAACGCCACGAACGCCCATGTGTCCGCCTTGTTTTTCTCTATCCTGTTGAACTGTTCTGTTAACTCTCGCTCGCTCATTACAACTGTATGGGCACGATGTAGGTCTTGCCGTCCACTTCTATGGTCGTTTTGATGCCCCAACAACGTTGCCATAATCTGTCGTCTTCCTCTTGGGGTGCGGATCCGTCCGCTGTCTGGTTGCTGACCCGCTTCTTCTTTGCTGGTGTGCTCAACCATTGGTGTTCTTGGTCTGTGTATATCATGTTTGGATTGTTCCTTTGTTTTACACTAATTTATCATGTTCGAGATCAAAAGTCTACTGCTATACGCACATAGGTGATATGCGATGGCGTTGGGTGACTTCCACTCTCGCATTCAATCACCCATGGTTGCCATGTATCTGATACTGTGTGATTATAACATGCCCAGACCGGGTATGCTACCTTTTATTTTTCCTGTGCGTAAATTTTTTGATCTTGAGGTACAGGTCCCTGTGGGGTCTTTGGCCCGCCCTGTAACTCGAAATAAGACCCATTATGATGCCGGGACAGGTGATGATCGCAATAACAATAAGGGCCGTCTTGATCATAGCAGTGTTCCATTGATATTGCCTAATACTATAGCAACAACAATAGCCGTAACAAATATGCCTGTGAGTATATAAAACAATTCCATATAAAGTATATATGCTACGGATGTTCGTGATGATCGTGCTCAACAATCAGTGCTATGACACGCTGTATCTCTGACTGTGTGTGCTGGATATCCTCATACACCACCGGTCTCTGATCCGGCGTCACATACTCCAATTGGGTCAGCAATTCCCACATGTTGATGTACAGCATCTGTAGTTCTTCCTTCAGTTCAAACACAGCGAACGTGTTCAAATGCAAAGCATCGGTGCTGAATGTGAGTAAGATGTAAATGATCAATACACGTGAGAGCATAAGGTTATTTAATGACTAGATCTGGCTCAACACTGCTATAAGGAACCGCACACACTTGCACTAGATCGTACCGGCTCACAAGCACATCGTGTAGCACGTCAGCGGATTCGGGGTCTAATTGACAGTAGTAACGATAGCACTGTGTACCCTTGTATGCTAGAACATAGTAGTATGGCATGTAGGTTATTATACGGTCAAACGACACGGTTGTCAAACCTGGGTATAGCAGGGTGTTTTTCCGCTGTGCATTTTTTTGTATATGGGGGTATTTTATCATTGCCCTACCAGTTTTACCACCATGCTCATAAAATGCTATGCGACCATGGTCAGATTTTTTTCTTTTTCGTTTCCGACACCGACCTGGCCGTCGGACTATGTCTGATAGCTCTCGCGGTTCTCCACGCTGTGCCACGCTGTGTGATCGTTCTAACAGTACATAACCCTTTACCATACTGCCCATGTGGCAACCACGCTGGCCCACCCAGCCACTTGGTGCTGGATGTCTGCTACACTATGATCAATCCCTAGTCCCCCACCGCGGTGGTAATCGTTGGTAAAGGCGATACGGCCACAGGTCAAACCCAGAAGGCAGGAGGCTTACCAATCGTTACCATGCCGGGAGACCAAACCAAAAACCAAGTGTTCTTGCATGTGGAATCCCTACCAAACATTACCGGATCCTGTGCTCGCGGTGCGAAACCCATTGGGGGATTTGGTTTGGTGCGGGAGGTCTTACCATTCCCTACCAAAGCACCGTTCTGGCTCGCCCACCATTCTATTGTGCTATTACCAACACTTACCAGCCGCGGAGTTAAATACACACATGATATCAAGCATACTGTTCTACATAGCAATCGTGGGCCTCTTGGCCTATGCGGCATATCTCAAGCATCAAA